>Ga0184612_10000070_pt1 | contig 44616 bp, 45 predicted proteins | sample PLM3_60_coex_FD_133163 | JGI IMG/M metagenome (GOLD analysis project Ga0184612, IMG submission 133163) | Groundwater sediment microbial communities from an aquifer in East River, Colorado, USA - PLM3_60_coex | ecosystem: Environmental > Terrestrial > Soil > Riparian zone | place: USA: East... | reverse complement strand
GTCGGCTTCGGCGCCTGGCGGGAATACGGCTGGCGCGCGGAGCCCGACGTTCCCAAGCTCGCCGCCGAGCACGAGGCATTCTGCGAGGCGCTCGACCAGGGCGGCGCCGAAGTCGTGGCCGCCGGGTCGGCAGTGCCCGACGATCCCGACGCGATCTACGTCTTCGACCCGGCCATCGTCTGCGACGACGGTGCGATTCTCCTGCGCCCCGGCAAGGAGGGCAGGCTGGTCGAGTTGGATGCGATCGCGGCTGACTTCGAACAGGCGGGAGTCCCGATCGTCGCGCGGCTCGACGACCCCGAGCTTGCCGACGGCGGGGACACCCTGTGGCTGGACGGAAGCACGCTGCTGGCCGGGCGGGGCTACCGCACGAACGACGAGGGGATCGACGCACTCCAGAGCGCGCTGCCGGACGTGGACGTGCTGACTTTCGACCTGCCGCACCTGCAGGGCGAAGAGGTCGTGCTCCACCTTCTCTCGCTGCTCAGCCCCTTGGACGCTGACCTGGTCGTCGCTTACCTCCCGCTTCTGCCCGTCCGGCTCGTCCAACTCCTGGGCGCGCTCGAGATCCAGATCGTCGCGGTGCCGGACGAAGAGTTCGAGACGATGGGACCGAACGTGCTGGCCCTCGCGCCACGCGTCGCCCTCGCGCTCGAGGGCAACGATGTCACCAGGAAGCGGCTCGAGCGCGCAGGAGTGGATGTGAGCGTTTACAAGGGCGACGAGATCTCGCGCAAGGGCGACGGCGGCCCGACCTGCCTGACCAGGCCGCTACTCCGAGCTGACCGGACTTAGTGGCTCTGAGCCACTAACTCACTCCGCCCGTCGTCACAGCTGGTAGACGGCTACCCACGGCCCGGCAAGGTCGCCGCCGGGATCGAGGTGGTAGACGCGTTTCGTGCGCCTTCGCAAGTCCTCGTAGAACCGGGCTTCGCGCGGATAGTGCGACCGCGCCGCGAGCACACGGTCGGTGACCGCCCCCGTGACGACGACGTAGCGCACACCGAGCCGGCGCAGCCGCGAGAGGCTCCGGTCGCGGTCGAATTCTCGTTTCGGGCCCGGCAGCTCGAGCCGCAGGACGCGGAGCCCTTCGAAGCGCGGCGTCGACGGGTCGGCGGCGACCTGCGTGCCGGCCGGGATGTGCCCCTCGATCCACCCGTGAGCGACGACCCGGGTGTCCGTGCGCGTGAGCACTTTCGTCTCGCGAACCGACCACGTCAACGGGATGACGAGCAGCAGCAGCGTGACCGGAGCAAGCGACCGGAACCGTCCGGCGAGCGCACCCAGCGCCGGCACCAGCGGCAGCAGATAGCGGTCGTAGTGCGCATCCAGCGTCATCAGGTTGGCGAAGTAGACGAGGACGAACGAGCCGAGGATGAGATCGGTTCGCGTGCGCCGCACGAACGCGACGATGAGCCCGAGCACGCCGACGATCAGGGCCGGTCCGAGCCCTTCCCAAAGCCGGTCGACGAACGCGATCGGCGCAGCAGGGTCGTGCTCGAAGCCCAGCCAGCCTTCACGCGCGATCCGCTGCACGCGGGTGGCTTCGTCCCAGGCCTGCTCGGCATGGACGACGATGAACGGGCTGGAGGCGAGAAAGGCGGCGACGGCGAGGCCGATCGATACCGCCAGCCTGCGCCACGCGTGCCAGCCGGCGACGACCAGCGGAATCAACAGAAAGACCCCGGGATACTTGAAGCCGATTGCAAGCCCGACGGCGAGGCCCGCCAACTCGAGGCGACCCGTGACCATCAGGGCAAGCGCGGCTGCGACGCCGAGCGTGAGCGGAACGTCCGTGACAGCGGCACGCGAGTACGCAACGTGGATCGTGCACACCGCGACCGTCGCGGCGGCGACCGCGCCTGCGGTCGGCGTCCCGAATGCGCGGCGCCCGAGCCACCAAGACGCGCTGATAGCACCAAGCGCGAGCGCGATTCCGACGATGCGCGCGGTCAGGAACGACGGCTCGTCCTGCCACAACTGAAACGGAGCGTTGACGTACATGAGCAGCGACGGGTAGTCGAACCAGTGCGGGTCCCCACCACCGCCGTGCACGATCTTCCACGCACGCGGCACGATCGACTGCTCGTCCGGGTTCAGCAGGTTGCCGAACGGCAGCCCGTACTGGATGCCCACGAAGCGCAGCGCCGCAGCGCCGGCGACAATCGCAGCAAGCGCCGTGCCACGACCGCCCCACCGGGTGTCCGCCCAGTGGGCGAACGCGTTGCCGATGACGCTAGACCTGCGGCGGGGCGTCGCGAACGAGCTCGGCGACGTTTTGCGCTCCGATGATGACCGCATCGACTCCCGCCCGCTCGAGCTCGTCAACCTGTTCGCGAGTCGACACCGGCACGTCGACTACCGCAAGCTTTCCGGCCGGCACGTCCGGCAGTAGCTCGAGCGCGCGGCCGAGCGCATCTTCGTCAGCATCGGCGCCGCCGGCGAGCAAGAAGATCTCCGGGTCGAGCTGCTCGAGTGCGAGCTCCAGCTCCTCCTCGTTCCGCACCTCGACGACGCAGTCCATCCCCAGCTCCAGGGCTTCGGCCTGTTGCCGCGCGAGCCATTCGCCGTCCTCGCCCGCGTCCTCGACCGTGACGAGCCACGCATCGGCGCCGGCAAGCGCCGCTTCGGACGGCGTCCCTGACGCGCGCCAGAGGATCGGCAGGTCGGTCACCGAACGGAGGTCTCCCACCAACCCGTGCACCGCCAGCGCCTCCGCTCCCTGGGCAGTCGCCGCTCGGGCCGAATCCGAATCGGCGACGTCGACGATCATCGAGATGCCGTCTCCTTCGGAGATGGCCTGGCTGAAGCGGCGCTCGCTCCTCACGGGCGGAAAGTATCTACTGGCCGACCGGGTGCCAGACGGTCTTGAGCTCGAGGAACGATTCGATCTCCCATGGGCTTTGGCTATCGGGCTCGCCCCGGACGACCCGCTTCACGTTCTCGGCAGCCGCGCGCTCGAGGTCGGGGGAGTCACCGTCGGCCCGGGTGATGTCGATGGCGTTCACGTCCATGTGCGAGGCCAGCCACGGCGCAAGCTCGGAACGGCGACCCGTCAGGAGGTTGACCGCGCCGCCGGGGACGTCTGACGTCGCGAGCGCCTCGGCGAGCTCGATCGCCGCGAGCGGCCGTGTCTCGGACGCGAGCGCCACGACGGCGTTGCCGCCGGTGAGCGCCGGTAGGACGCGGGACACGAGCCCGAGGAGCGGCGGATCGTCCGGCGCGATGACCGCCACGACGCCCGTCGGCTCGGGCACCGTGAAGTTGAAGTACGGCCCGGCGACCGGGTTCGACGAGCCCAACACCTGCGCGAGTTTGTCCGTCCACCCGGCGTACCAGACGATGCGATCGACGGCGCGCTCGACCTCCTCGCGGCCGGTGGACAGCTCGGCAAACTCGGCGGTGCGCGCTTCGACCATCTCGGCCATGCGGTACAGGACCTGACCGCGGTTGTACGCGGTCAGGCCCGACCACTTCGGGAAGGCCCCGCGCGCAGCGCGAACCGCATCCCGGACGTCCTTGCGAGACGCGCGAGCCACGTTCTGGCCCTCTGCTTCGTACGTGCGGCCCGACTCGGAGCGCGGGAAGTCGCCGCCGATGAAGAGCTTGTAGGTCTTCTTGACCGGCAGGCGGCTACCCATTGGGAGCCTCTGCACGATGGAAGTCGAGGTAGGGCTCGAGCCCGTGGCGTCCGCCCTCACGGCCGAAGCCGGACTCCTTGTAGCCGCCGAACGGCGATGTGGGATCGAACCGGTTGTACGTGTTCGCCCACACGACGCCGGCTCGGAGCTGCTGGGCCATCCAGAGGATGCGCGAGCCTTTCTCCGTCCAGACGCCCGCGCTCAGGCCGTACGGCGTGTTGTTCGCCTTCTCCACTGCCTCCTCGGGCGTGCGGAAGGTCAGAACGGACAGCACCGGCCCGAAGATCTCCTCCTGCGCGATGCGGTAGCTCTGCGCGACGTTCGTGAAGACCGTCGGTGCGAACCAGTAGCCCTTCTCCGGCAGGCGGCAGGGCGGCTGGTAGATGTCCGCGCCCTCTTCCTCGCCGGACGCGACGAGCTCCTTGATCCTGTCCAGTTGCTCCTTCGAGTTGATCGCCCCGACGTCCGTGTTCTTGTCTAGCGGATCGCCGACCCGCAGGGTCGTGAGCCTGCGCTTCAGCTTTTCGACCACCGGCTCGTAGATGGACTCCTGCACGAGCAGGCGCGAGCCTGCGCAGCAGACGTGGCCCTGATTGAAGTAGATGCCGTTGATGATCCCCTCCACGGCCTGATCGAGCGCTGCGTCGTCGAAGATGATGTTCGCGGCCTTGCCGCCGAGCTCGAGCGTGAGCCGCTTGCCTGTGCCGGCGAGCTCGCGCTGAATTGCCTTGCCGACGTCGGTGGAGCCGGTGAACGCGATCTTGTCGACGTCGGACTTGACGATCGCCGCACCGGTGCTCCCGTCACCCGTCACGATGTTGACGACGCCCGGCGGAAGCTCGGCCTGCCGCAGCACGTCGGCGAAGTGCAGAGCCGAGAGCGGCGTCGTCTCTGCGGGCTTGAGCACGACCGTGTTTCCGGCCGCCAGCGCGGGCGCGATCTTCCAGGCCAGCATCAACAGCGGGAAGTTCCACGGAATGATCTGCCCGGCAACGCCGATCGGGCGTGGCCGACGGTTCGGGAAGGCGTACTCGAGCTTGTCCGCCCACCCCGCGTAGTAGAAGAAGTGCGCGGCAGCAAGCGGCACGTCGACGTCACGCGACTCCTTGATCGGCTTACCGCCGTTCAGCGACTCGAGGACGGCGAACTCGCGCGAGCGCTCCTGCAGGACGCGCGCGATCCGGTACAGGTACTTTGCCCGTTCCGCGGGCGACACGTCCGACCAGCCGTTCTCGTAGGCATTGCGAGCCGCCGCGACGGCGGCCTCCACTTCTTCCGGCGTCGCCTGCCCGACCTCGGCGAGCGGCTCTTCGTCCGCGGGCGAGATCGTGGTATAGGTCTCTGTGGGCTCCAGCCACTCGCCGCCGACGAACAGGCCGTAGCGATCACGCAGCGTGACGACGTCGCGCGACTCCGGCGCGGGGGCGTACGTCCACTCCTTGGGGACCGGCGTGCGCTCTTGTTTCCGATCGAGCTCAGTCAATGGTGAAGTAGTCGGGGCTTTGGTACGCGCCCGTCTTCTCCTTCCGCAGCTGCATCAGCACGTCGTTGAGCAGGGAAGAAGCACCGAGCCGGTACAGATCGGGAGTCAGCCAGTCGGGTCCGAGCGTCTCGTGCAGCTGGACGAGATACTGGACCGCCTGCTTGGCGTGCCGGATCCCGCCGGCGGGCTTCATCCCGACCATGCGCCCGGTCTCCTCGTGCACGTCCCGAATTGCCTCGAGCATGCACAGCGTCACCGGCAGCGTTGCCGCGCCCGGGAGCTTGCCGGTCGAGGTCTTGATGAAGTCCGCGCCGGCCGCCATCGCGAGCAGCGACGCGCGGCGGACGTTGTCGTAGGTGCCGAGCTCCGCCACTTCGAGAATCACTTTCAGGTGCGCCTCGCCCGACGCCTCCTTGATCTGCAGGATCTCGTCGTAGACCTTGGCGTAGCGGCCCGAGAGAAAGGCGCCCCGGTCGATGACCATGTCGACCTCGTCGGCTCCGTGCTCGACGACCCAGCGAACCTCGTCGAGCTTCACGTCGAGTGGCGACTGGCCGGACGGAAACGCGGTCGCAACCGACGCGACCTTGACGCTGGACCCTTCCACGCGCGCAACCGCCGCCGGAACGAGATTGGGGTAGACGCAGATCGCCGCAACGGAAGGGACGTCGAGATTGCTCGGGTCGGGCCGGATCGCCTTCGACGCAAGCGCGGCGACCTTCCCCGGCGTGTCCTGCCCCTCGAGCGTCGTGAGATCCATCATCCGGACGGCAAGCTCGAGCGCGAAGACCTTCGACTCCCGCTTGATCGAGCGTCGCGCCAGCGCCGCGGCGCGCTCTTCGAGCGAGACCGCGTCGACCGAACCGATCCGCGGCAGCCTCGGCTCGAGCGGAAGCTCGAACCCACGTGGAAGAACCGGCGCCTGCGCCATCACGGTCCAGTCTAGCCCTCGCGCTCCGAGCGAAAGCTGCGCTTTCGCGCGGTTAAAGACCGAGGCGTTCGAGCAGCCCCTCGTCGCGGCGCCAGCGCGGCTTCACCTTGACCCTCAGCTCGAGGAACACGGGATGGCCGAGGAGAAGCTCGATCTCCGGCCGGGCGCCTCGCCCGATCTCCCGCACGATCGAGCCGCCTTTGCCGATCACGATCTGCTTCTGGGACTCGGTCTCGACCAGGACGTCGGCCCTGACGACCCGGTCGCCGATCTCCTCGACCTCGACCGTGATCGCGTGCGGGACCTCCTCCTTCGTCAGCCGGAGAGCCTGCTCGCGAACGAGCTCGGCCACCTGCACTTCGACCGAGAGGTCGGTCCGCTGCTCACGCGGGAAGTACGCCGGCCCTTCCGGCAGCAGAGCGACAAGATCGTCGCGCAGCGCCTCCACGCCGTCCCCTGTCTTCGCGCTGACGGGATGCAGCGCATGAAACTCGCCGAGCCTCGACGCCGTGTCCATCTGCGTCGCGATGTGGCCCGGCTTCAGCCGGTCGACCTTGTTCAGCGCGATCACGACGGGGACACCGAGCGCGAAGAGCCGCTTCGCGATGAAGCGGTCACCCGCGCCGATCCGCTCGCGCGCCGACAACACGAAGAGGGCCGCCTCGATGCCCTCGAAGGACTGGTCGACCGTTCGCTGCATGTGCTCGGTCAGCGCGTCGAGCGGGCGCTGGAATCCAGGCAGATCGGCGAGCACGAGCTGGTAGTCCTCGCCGTTCGCGATCCCGAAGATGCGGCGCCTCGTCGTTTGGGGTTTATCCGAGACGATCGCCACCTTGCCCCCGCACAGGGCGTTCACGAGAGTGGACTTCCCGACGTTCGGCCGGCCTGCGACCGCCACGATCCCCGACTTCAAGCCGGCAGGTCCCACGTATCCGGCAGCAGCTCGGGCGCCGAATACGTGACCAACTCGCCGGCCGAGTTCATGAACGTGATCTCGTCGATCTTGAACTCGTACAGCCACTGGCGGCAGCCTCCGCACGGCGAGGCCGTGATGCCGATCGCGGCGAAGTCCCCCGGCCGGTAGCCCTCGCTCACTGCCTTGACGAGCGCGCTCTTCTCAGCACAGACGCCGAGCGGATACGCGGCGTTCTCGACGTTCACGCCTTCGAAGATCTTGCCGTCCCGCGTCAGCACGGCGGCACCGACGAGGTAGTTGGAGTACGGCGCGTACGCCCGCTCGGAAATGGCAACTGCCTGCTCGTAGAGCTCGCGGCTCACAGCAGCTGGAAGATGGAGAGGGTCACGAGCGCACCGACTGCACCGCCGTACGTGACTTCGAGAGCCGAGTGGACGCCGGATTCGACACGAGTCTGGGCTACGAGAAAGGCCATCATGAACGTCAGGGCGCTGACCACGAAGCGGTGGGACCCGTCGACGATATAGGTGGCCGCCATCCAGCCGGCAAAGGCAATGGCCGCATGACCCGAAGGAAGGCCGCCGCGTAGCGGAGTCCCCCGCCCCGTCCAGGCCTTCGTCGCTATGACGATGATCACCGTCAAGACGAGCGCAATCAGCGTGATCTCGGCCGGAGCATCCCGGATCCGGTCCAGCACGCGCGCGGACTTGTCCGCCGCCTTGCCGGCGAAGACGAGGTAGCCCACAGCGACAGCGGTCACGGAGGCGATCAGCACCGCGCCGGCGGCGATGTCCTTCGCAAGCTTCGCCATTGGGTCGAACGCGGTCGTCGCCGCGTCGATCGCACCCTCGATCGCGGTGTTGATCATCTCGGCGACCAGGACGAACGCGATCGCGATTAGCAAGACGATCAGCTCGATCTTCGAGACGCCCACCACCACGGCAAGGACAAGCACGATGACGGCGACCGCGAAGTGGATTCGCAGGTTGCGCTGGGTCCGCAACACGTGGACGACGCCCTCGATGGCGAAGTTGAAGCTCTCGATGATGGAGGACCGCCCTTTCATGCGTGCGCGCGCTCCCGCGCCTCCATCTCGCTGCCGTGGTCGTAGCCGACGAGATGAAGCACCGCGTGCACGAGCGGGGCGCGCCAGGCCTCGCCGACCACCTGCGGGCACAGGACGACGTCGCCCAGCTGTCGCGGAACGCCTTCGAGATGCGGCTCTGCGCCGTCGATGGGGAAGGCGAGCGCGTCCGTCTCCTCGTCGATGCCGAGGTGCTCGCGTTTCAGCGTGCGGATCTCGTCGGGCCCGACGAGCTGCAGACCAAGCTCGCCGTCGCGGATCCCCTCCGCTCCGAGAACCTCACGGATCAGCTCCGTCGCGGCCCCAAGGTCGAGCTCAGTGCCGGAGCGGTTCGCCACCTCGATCTCCACCATCCCAGCTACTTCCGCCGTTGCGTCCCCGTCTCCTCCGCATGCAGCTTGTACGCCTCGACGATTCGCTGGACGAGCTTGTGGCGGACCACGTCCTCATGGCCGAACCTGATGAACGCAATGCCGTCGATCGAGCCGAGGATGTCCTGCACTTGGATGAGGCCGGACGCCTGCTCGCGGGGCAGGTCGACCTGGGTGACGTCGCCGGTAACGACGACCTTCGAGCCGAAGCCGAGGCGCGTCAGAAACATCTGCATCTGCTCTGGGCTCGTGTTCTGCGCCTCGTCGAGGATGATGAACGAGTCGTTGAGCGTGCGGCCGCGCATGAAGGCGAGCGGAGCGACCTCGATCGTGCCGCGTTCCATGTACGTGTTGAGCCGCTCGGCATCGAGCATGTCGTAGAGAGCGTCGAACAGCGGACGGAGGTAGGGGTCGACCTTCGCCAGAATGTCGCCGGGAAGGAACCCGAGCCGTTCGCCGGCCTCGACCGCGGGGCGCGTAAGGATCACGCGCGCGACCTGGCGTTCCTGGAGCGCGGCGACCGCAGCCGCCATGCCGAGATAGGTCTTCCCGGTCCCGGCCGGGCCGATGCCGAACGTGACAGTGCAATTGCGGATCGCATCCACGTAGCGCTTCTGCGTGACCGTCTTCGGCGTGATCTGCTTGCCGCGATGACGCCAGACGACGTCTCCGAACACCTCCTGGACGTTCTCCGCCTGGTCGATCGCGTTCAGCACAGCGTCCACCGTGGCGGGCCCGATCTCCTGGCCGGTCTCGACCAGCTCCACGAGCTCATCCACAACCGCCCGCGCTTCGGCCACGTGCGCGCCGTCTCCAGCGATCGTCAAACGGTTGCCACGCAGCAGGATCGTGCACTCGAGCCGGTCGCGGAGCGCATCGAGGATGCCGTCGCCGATCGACGCCAGTTCGGCCGCGACGTCGTTGGACACATCGAGGGTCTGTTCGGTCTGAGCCACGGGCCCAGTGTAGGCGCCGGGGATGCTCGTTACGCGAGCTTTTCCTTGAGGAGCTGGCTCACGACCGAGCCGTCGGCTCGGCCCGACACCTGCGGCATGACGTCGGCCATCACGCGGCCGAAGTCGCGCATGCTCGTCGCCCCGTTCTCGGCGATCGCGTCGTCGACGATCTCCTCGAGCTCGTCCTCGGTGAGCGGCTCGGGCATGAACTCCTGCAGCACCGCCAGCTCCTGCTCTTCCGCCTCGGCCTGTGCGTCCCGCCCGCCGCCGCGAAAGGCTTCCGCCGCCTCGATCCGCCGCTTCCGCTCACGCTGGAGCACCTGCAGCTCCTCTTCGTCCGAGAGCGGCCGCTGCAGCTCTTTCTCGGCCGACCGCAGGCTCGAGAGCAGCAGCCGCAGTGCATCGCGCCGGGCGGGGTCGCGCGCGAGCGTGGCCGCCTTCACCTCGTCCTCCATGCGGGCGATGAGACTCATGACGGTAGTCCCTGGACTCGGCCGCCGAGCACGTGCCAATGCAGGTGGAAGACCGTCTGGCCCCCGCCTTCTCCGACGTTGACGACCACGCGATAGTCGTCGAGCCCTGCCTCGCGTGCAGTGTCCGCGACGAAGGCGAGCATCCGCTTCGCCTCGTCCGGCGGAAACTCGCCGACCTCGCGGAATGTTGGGACGTGGCGCTCGGGCAGCACGAGCAGATGCGTGTCAGCGCGTGGATTGATGTCGCGCACCGCAACGAACCCGTCGGCCTTCGCGACGTGGTCGCCCTCCCGGACAAGACGGCAGAACAGGCAATCCTCAGGCAGCGAGAATCCCCTCCTCCGAGACGGCGGCGCCGCGAACCGAGACCAGCTCACCCACTGGCGCGTCGACGAGCCACGGCGAGTAGTCGTCGCCGTAGCCTCGACCTGGGCGGTCGACGAGGACGACGTCCTGCATGCCGATCTTCTCGGTCCAGCGTGCGCGGCAAGCGTCGTCGGACGCGCCGCGCAACCGGGCGCTCCGGTCCTTCTTCACCAGGGGAGGAACGGCGTCGTTCGCAGCGGTGACGGTACCCGGGCGCGGTGAGTACGGAAAGACGTGCACCTTTGTGATCCCGGCGTCACGGACGACGTCGAGCGTCCGCTGAAATGCCTCTTCGGTCTCGGACGGGAAGCCAACGATCGCGTCGGTGGTCAGATTGAAATCCGTCAGCGGCTCCAGCCGCCGCAAGTAGGTGGCCGCCGTGTAACGCCTTGCCATGTCCGCCAGGACGCCGTCGTCGCCCGATTGCAGAGGCACGTGCAGGTGACGGCTGACGGTCGGTGTTTCGCGCAACGCAGACACCAGCTCCGCGTCGACGTGGTTGACCTCGATCGACGAGAGGCGGAGGCGGGCGAGCCCGGGCACCGAGCCCACCTCGCGGATGAGGCGCGGCAGCTTGTAGCCCGTGTCGCGGTCGCGGAAGCAGCCGAGATTGATTCCGGTGAGGACGACCTCGCGGTGTCCTTGAGCCACGCGCCGGCGCACCTCGGCGAGCACAGCCGCTGCGGAACGACTGCGCGAGGCTCCGCGCACGAGGGGGATGACGCAGAAGTTGCAGGAGAAGCTGCAGCCGTCCTGGATCTTGACGAACGCGCGGATCCGGTCGAGCCGCGCCTCCGCCTGCAGGCAGCCGAGCGAACCGACATCTCCGGCGACGAAGGCAGGCGTTTCCTCGCTGCGGCGGGCGACGACCGTCACGTTGTCGGGAAGGCCGGCGAAGGCGTCCGCACCCAGGTTCGCCGCGCAGCCGGTCACGTAGACGCGCCGATGTGTGCGCGCCGCGCGCTTTGCGGCCTGGCGTGACTTACGGACGGCCTCGTGAGTCACGCAGCAGGTGTTGACGACCGCGACGTCCGCACCATGATCATGCGCGCGCTCCAGATGGCCGGCGCCGAGCAGGGCTTCGCGAACGTCGTGTGCGTCCGTGTGCGAGACCTTGCAGCCTAAGAACCGAACGGAGAACGTCGCCATCGGCCCCGAGATGCTACTCGGGTTCGGCTCGGGATCAGGGTGCTTCGTGGAGATCTGCGGCCCAACCGTCACGCGTGATGCGCTGTACGTGCCGGAGCGGCGGGCACTCCGACGGATCGGTCGGGAGATAACCCGAGCTGATGAGGATCTGGCAGCGAACACGCGGGGCGAGCGCCCTCAAGGCCTGGTGCGTGATGTTCGCGATGGCGACCTCCGTCTCCGGCAGGTCGTCCTCGAGGATGTCGGCCTGCCGCGCATCGACCGTGACGCCGTTGGCGGCCGCATTCGCGACCGTTGCGCGGACCGCATTCGCGTCCGAGTCGAGGGCGATGACAGGTGCGAAGCCGCGTTTCGCCGCAACGATTGCAAGCACGCCGGAGCCGGAGCCCAGGTCGAGCACGCTCCCAGGCTCGAGCTCGAGCAGCAGCTCGACGCAGAGCTGCGTCGTCGGGTGGGCACCCGTTCCGAAGGCGCGGCCCGGATCGATCATGATCGCGGTCGCGCCGGGCGGCGGGGCATGCCACGAAGGGCCGATCCAGAGAGGCCCGACCTGCACCGGCCGGTGGAACCGTTTCCAGCGGTCGCGCCAGTCGGCCGCAACGTCCACTCCGCGCACTCCGCCGAAGGCGTGCCACAGCCGCTCCTCGCCGCCGGCATCTGTGTACGCCACGAGCTCGAGGCCGTCGGCCCGCTCGATTTCCTCGAACCCCTCGGGGAAGAGCTCGAGCATCTGGGCTCGCGCTTCCTCCGCGCGCTCGCGAGGGACTTCGACCGAGACGCGTCGTATGACGCTCAGCGGAACGCGCTCTTCAGCTTGTCGAGAAATCCTTCCCCGGGCTCGTAGGTCGCCTCGGACGAGAGCCGCTCGAATTCCTCCAGGAGGCGCCGCTGCTCCTCGGTCAGGCGCCGCGGCACGACGACGTTCACGAGGACTCGCTGGTTGCCACGGCCGAAGCCCTGCAGGACGGGCAGTCCGCGCCCGCGGAGGACGCGGATCTCTCCGGGCTGCGTCCCAGGCTCGAAGCTCAGCTCCGTGTCCCCTTCGAGCGTCGGCACGATGACGGTCGCCCCGAGCGCAGCCTGTGCGACCGTCAGGTCGACGGTGGAATAGACGTCGTTACCCTCGCGGACGAAACGCTCGTCGGGCCTGACGTGAACCTCGACGTAGACGTCGCCTGCCTGCCTGCCGAGCGCGCCTGCGTGCCCTTCGCCGCTCAGCCGGATCCGCTGGCCGTCGTGGATGCCGGCCGGAATCTCGACCTCGAGCGTCCGCTCCTCCAGGACACGCCCGGTGCCGTGACACTCCTCGCAGGGATGCTCGACCAGCTTCCCGGAGCCGCTGCACGACGGACACGTCCCGGTCCGGACGAACTCCCCGAAGATGCTCCGAGAGACCTGGCTGACGCGGCCGCTGCCGCCGCAACCCGGGCACGCGCTGATCGGCGTGTCGGGCTCGTTGCCGTTGCCCGCGCAGCGCGCGCACGGAACTGCGACCCCGAACGGCACGTCGCGCTTCGTGCCCGTCGCGACCTCTGCGAGGTCGATGTCGACCCGCGCAGCGATGTCCGCTCCCCGGCCGCGTCCGGCGCGACCGCCCATTCCGAAGAGGTCGTCGCCGAAGAACGCGGAGAAGAGATCGGAGAGGCTGCCGAGGTCGAATGCGCTTGGCTGGAAGCCGCCGCTACGCAGACCGGCGTGCCCGAAGCGATCGTAGAGCTCGCGGCGCTCGGTGTTGGACAGCACCTCGTACGCCTCCACGACTTCTCGAAAACGGTGCTCGGCGTCAGGCTCCTGCGAGACGTCGGGATGCAGCTCGCGCGCAAGCCGGCGGAACGCTCGCTTGATCTCGTCGGCGCTCGCGGATCGCGACACCCCAAGGAGCTCGTAGTAGTCCCGCTCGGTCGTCGCCATCAGTGCCACAAGCGTAGCGCCGGCCTCAGTTGTCCTCGTAGACCTCCTCGACGAAGCGAGACAGCTCCTGCGCGGCTCCGCGCACCGAGCGGATCGCCTTGTCGTAGTCCATGCGCACCGGACCGAGCAGCCCGACCGCCCCGAGTGCCCGGTGGCTCAGCCCATACGTCGCACCTACGAGAGCTGCGTCGTGAAACGCAGGGTCCTCGAGCTCGCCGCCGACGCGCACGAACGCGCGGCGTGGATCGAAGGCCTCGCCCAGGATCGCGAGCAGCGCGGCCCGCCGCTCCAGCGTGACGAGCACGTGACGGTAGATCCCGAGCTCATCCTCACGCACAACGTCGAGGAGCCCTGCGGCGCCGCCGACGAACAGCCGCTGCTCGGCGTGCAGCAGGTCGGTGAACGCAGGCTTGAGCGCTTCGAGGAACTCCCGCTCGGACGCCGTTAGGCTCGGCTCCTCCAACTCGCGGCGCAATCGGCTCGTGCCGAGGCGCAAACCCGCGACCCGTTCGTTCAGGTACTCGCCGGCCCATTTGGCCAAGCCCTGATCCACCGGCTCGTCGAACGTGACGACGCGCTTCGCCACGCCGCCGGTCGAGGTGATCACCACCGCCATCGCAGTCCGCGGATTGAGGAGGAGGACCTCCACGTGACGGACGGTTGTCGTCTCGAGCGGCGGAGCCGAGACGAGCGCCATCAGGTTGCTCACTCGCGAGAGCACCTCGCTCGTCGCCTCCAGGGCCGAGTCGACCTCGCGCTGGAGCTCCGAAAGGCCGAGCGGAAACGCACCGGGCCTCGGATCCTGGTGGGCGAGCAGCTCGTCGACGTAGAGCCGGTAGCCACGCTCCGTCGGCACCCGCCCCGCAGAGGTGTGCGGGTGCGTCAGCAGGCCGCGGCTCTCGAGCTCCGCAAGCTCGTTGCGAACGGTCGAGGGCGAGACGTTCAGACCCGCTCGCTCGACGAGGTAGCGCGAGCCGACCGGCTGGCCGGTCGCGATGTACTCCTCGATCACGCGCGCGAGGATTTCGCGCTGACGATCGGTGAGCGCAGGGATCTGGTCCGACGCCATTTGCAGGAATTTTACCGCGGTTTCGACGGGTTAAGCGAGCAGGTCGGCCGTGACGCCCCCGCCGAGCAGCCGTCCGCGCGGCGTCAGTTCCAGCGTCGGCCCTCCGGTAGCGTCCCGCCCGCTTCGCACGAGCCCGAGCTGCTGCAAGCGGGCAAATGCGCTGGAATCGACGACGCCGTCGAGGTCGGCAAGCCCGAGCGGCTCGTCGAGGCGGAGGCCGAGCATGAGCCGTTCGCGCCTGAGCACCTCCGGCGAGAGTGGCTCGACGTCGCGGGTCGGCCGTTCCCCTCCGTCGAGCGACCGGATGTATGCCGCCAACCGCGGCGTGTTCCTCCAGCGGCGTCCGCCGATCGTGGAGACCGCGCCGATGCCGATTCCCAGGTAGTCGCGGCCGAGCCAGTACGCGAGGTTGTGCTGCGCGCGGAGGTCGCGCGACGGTGAGGGGCGGCAGAAGTTCGCCGTCTCGTACCAGCGATAGCCGGCTCCCGTGAGCCGATCGACCACGAGCTCAAAGTAGGTCTCCATCGCATCAGCCTGACGTTCCAGCTCCGCGCCGTGAGCGTAGGTGAAGCGCGTCCCGGGCTTCGCCTCGAGCTCGTAACACGAGAGGTGTTCCGGCCCGAGATCGAGGGCTTCGCGGAGGTCGGCCTCGAGCGTGGCGGCGCTCTGGCCGGGGATCCCGTAGATGAGATCGAACGAGATGTTGTCAAATCCGGCATCACGCAAATGGTAAAACGTACGCCGGACGGTGTCAGGTTGGGCAACACGCTCGAGCACCTGTAGCAGGTGCGGCTGGAAGCTCTGCACCCCGAGCGAGACGCGGTTGACCCCGAACCGGCGCAACATCCGCGCCAGCTCCTGGGTGACGGTCTCCGGGTTCGCCTCCACGGTCAACTCGCGTGCAGGAGGCAAGGCAGCCAGCAACCGCTCCAGCTCTTGCGCCTCAGTGAACGTCGGCGTGCCTCCACCGAGGAAGGCCGTGTCGAGCTCCGGAGAGAGCGCCGGTCGCTCCAGCTCGAGCTCGGCGAGCAGCGCGTCCACGTACGCGGCGTGCTGTGCCTCGCGGCCGATGACCGTAACGAAATCGCAGTACCCGCAGCGCTGTGCGCAGAACGGCAGATGCACGTAGAGGTGCCGGCCGCCGCTCACGACTTCTTCTCCCCGTCCAGGTTGAGCACCGCGAGAAAGGCTTCCTGCGGCACTTCGACCATGCCGACCTGCTTCATCCGCTTCTTGCCGGCCTTCTGGCGCTCGAGCAGCTTGCGCTTGCGGGTGATGTCGCCGCCGTAGCACTTCGCGAGCACGTCCTTGCGGCGCGCCTTCACCGTCTCGCGCGCGATCACGCGCGCGCCGATCGCGGCCTGGATGGCGACGTCGAAGTGCTGGCGGGGGATTTCCTCCCGCAGCCGCTCGACGAGCATGCGTCCGCGGTCGTATGCGGAGTCGCGGTGCAAGATCAGAGACAGCGCGTCGACCGGCTCGCCTCCGACGAGGATGTCGACGCGCACGAGCTTGCCGGGGCGGAAGCCGATCACGTCGTAGTCGAAGCTCGCGTAGCCACGCGTGCGCGACTTCAACTGGTCGTAGTAGTCGAGGACGATCTCCGCCAGGGGCAGCTCGTACGTCAGATGGACGCGCGCCTCAGAGAGATACTCCATGTGGTCGAACGTGCCTCGCCGGTCGTTGTTCAGCTCCATGACCGTGCCGACGAACTCCTTCGGGACGATGATCGACGCCTTGATGTAGGGCTCCTCGACCTCCTCGACCTCGTTCGGCATGTCGGCAGGTGTGTGGACCTCGACCCAGTCACCGTTCGGCGGCTTCACCCGGTACGCGACGTTCGGCGCGGTCACGATCAGGTTGAGGTCGAACTCGCGCTCGAGCCGCTCGCGCACGATCTCCATGTGCAGCAGGCCGAGGAAACCGCACCGGAAGCCGAAGCCGAGCGCCTGCGAGGTCTCGGGCTCGTAGAACAGGGCGGCGTCGTTCAGCTTCAGCTTCTCGAGCGCGTCGCGCAGCTCCGGATAGTCGTCCGAGTCGGTCGGGAAGAGCCCCGAAAAGACCATCGGCTTGACTTCCTTGTATCCGGGCAGCGGCTCTGCGGCGGGCCTCTTCTCGGAGGTGATCGTGTCGCCGACGCGGAGACGCGACACGTCCTTCAGGCCGGTGATGATGTACCCGACCTCCCCGGCTTCGAGCACGCCCGACTCGCGCCGGGTCGGCGAGAAGAAGCCGAGCTCCTCCGCTTCGAAGCGTGTGCGCAACGCCATTGCCCGGAGCGGCTCGCGCGTCGAGAAGCGCCCGTCGACGACCCGGACGAAGGCGACGACGCCGCGGTACTGGTCGTAGGACGAGTCGAAGATGAGCGCGCGCGCCGGCGCCTCCGGATCGCCGGACGGGGGCGGCACGCGCTCGACGACCGCGTCCAGCACGTCCTCGACCCCCACGCCGGTCTTTGCGGAGATCCGCAGGACGTGGTCCGGGTCGTCACCGATCAGTTCGGCAAGCTCGCGTCCGGCCGCGTCAGGATCGGCCTGCGGTAGGTCGATCTTGTTGACGACCGGGACGATCTCCAGTTCGTTCTCGACCGCGAGGTACGCGTTCGCAAGCGTCTGTGCCTGCGTCCCCTGCGCTGCGTCGACGACGAGCAGCGCTCCTTCGCAAGCCTGAAGCGAGCGGGAGACCTCGTAGGTGAAGTCGACGTGCCCCGGCGTGTCGATCAGGTTGAGCTGATGGCCCTTCCACTCCACCCTGACGGCCTGCGCCTTGATCGTGATGCCTCGTTCTCGCTCGAGATCCATCGAGTCGAGCACCTGCTCGCGCATGTCGCGATCCGACACCGCATGGGTCAGCTCGAGGATGCGATCGGCCAACGTCGACTTCCCATGGTCGATGTGGGCGATGATCGAGAAGTTGCGGATGCGATCTTGGGTCATGGTCAGGTGCGCCTGAGTCGGCTTCGCAAAGCTAGCAACGCGCCTAGCTCGCGAACCTGCAACGCCCGGCAGCAGACGAGGTAGACCGCGACCCCGACAACGAGAGCGGTCCCCACCGATCCCAGCTGCCCGAGGAAGGATCGCCCGAGCGCCTGGTCGAGCCCGTACCAGATCCCGAAGGAAGCTCCCGCGACGGCCGCCGAGGCGAGGACAATCCGCATGATCGAGTCCGCCGTCTCGCGCAACTCCAGACGTCCAAGGCGTCGACGGAGCAGGAAGAACAAGGCGATCGTTCCCGCGATGTTGGCGATCGACGTCGCGAGCGGTATCCCCCAGGTGCCGAAGCGGTAGAAGACCGCGTCGAGGCCGGCGTTGACGGAGAGGTTGCCGAGCGCCACGAGCGTGGGGATCCAGTTCGACTGCAGGCTGAAGAAGGCGCGGTTCAACAGCAGCATCGTCCCGTTGAAGAAGAGGCCGGCAGAGAACGCAGCGAGCGCGCCGGCGACGACGGGCGTCTGCACAGCGTCGAACTCGCCTCGCTGGTAGACAAGCCTCGTGATCGGCTCGGCGAGCACGGCACTGACCGCGCTCGCGGGAATGAGCATGAACGCGATCTGGCGCAAGCCGAGGCCGACCGTGTTCCGGAACGCTCCCTCGTCGCCACGCGCAGCCAGCCGGGACAGCGACGGAAAGAGCACGGTCGCAACGGCGACCGAGAACATCCCCTGCGGGAGCATGTAGAGGCGGAACGCCTTGTCGATCGCGGTGGGGGCGAGATTCGGATCGATCAGCCGCGACGCGAAGGCGGAGTTGACGACGAGGTTGAAGTTGATCAGGCCGAGGCTGAGGGTCACCGGCACCATGAGCCGCAGCACCCGCCACACGGCGGGGTCCCGCCAGTCGATGAGGACCCGCAGCCGGTCGTCGCGGCCACGCAGCCAGGGGATCGGCAGCAGGACCTGGATCACCGTCCCGACGAGGATCGAGGCGGCGTAGACGTACAGCTTCGCATCGATCGTGTCGGCCCGCGGAACGCCGATCACGAGGCCGACGATGATCGCGACGTTCCAGAACACCGGAGTCAGCGCCGGCACCGCAAAATGCTCGTAGCTGTTGAGGATCCCGACGACGATTCCGGACACGCCGAGCAACGCGACGATCGGGAAGAGCACGCGCGAGAGCCCGACCGCGAGCTCGGCATCACCGCCCGGATCGCCGAACGGCTTGATGATCCAGGGCGCCAGGAGCATCAGGAGCGCAGTCAGCGCGCCGAGCACGAGCAGCACGAGCCAGAAGAGCGTCGAGGCGACGCGCCACGCCCTGCGCTTCTCGCCCTTCTCGAGCAGCTCGGTGAAGACCGGGACGAACGCAGCCGAGAGCGCGGCATCCGCAACCAGCGAACGGACGAGGTTCGGCACCTGGAAGGCGACGGTGAACGCGTTGATCTTGCCCGCGGCGCCGAAGTAGTACGAAGCCACGATCTCGCGAACCAGGCCGAGAATCCGTGAGACGCCGGTGGCGAGCGAGAAGATCGCCGTCGACCTCGCGAGCCGGCGGCCGGAGCGCTCGTCCACGCGGCGAGTATAGGGAGGCGGCTGAACGGCGCGGTTGGCGCCACACGTGGCTTTGCTACCATCCGGCGCGCCCGCGAACTGCGGGCCTTTTCACGCGATGCCGAACATCAAACAGCAGAAAAAGCGGGTTCGGACGGCCACGCAGGAGCGGCTGGAGAACCTGCGCTACCGCTCGACGGCGAAGACGCTCGCCAAGCGGCTCGAGGCCGCCGTGCAGGCCGGCGACAAGAACCGCGTCGCGGAAGAGCACCGCCAGCTCGTCAAGTGGCTCGATCGCGCCGCCGCCCGGGGCGCGCTGCACCGCAACACGGCCGCGCGCCGCAAGGCGCAGGCGGCCAGACTCGTCTCGGGCTCTAGCTAGCCGGCGATCGCGGCCTCACGAGGCCGCGTGATGTCGATCAAGGCGCGTTCGAGCTCCAGGTCGACGGCGAGACGCGAGCCGCCCTTGACCGCATGGTCGAGCGAAGCCAGCCGCACGACCGCGTCGCGGAGCTCGTCCGTTCCGTAGTTCCGTGACTGCGCGTAGAGCTTTTCGACATAGAACGGATGGCGCTTCAGTCGCGAGGCCGCCTCGCGCGCACTCAGCCCCTCCTCGGCCAGCAGCTGGCACTCGCGCACTCGGCCGACATGCCCGACGAGGAGGCCGATGAGTTGCGGGACGGTGCGTGAGGCGGGATCGCCCGATCGGTCGAGCAAGGTCTGGCACGCGGCGAGCGCTCCGGGCAGGTCGCGCCGCCCCCAGGCATCGGTGAGGTCGTAACCGGGGATCTCCGCGCACCCCGCGGCGAGCTGCTCGACCTCGCGCACGCCAACGGGTTGGCCCGCGGCCCACGTCGCGATCTTGTCGACCTCGCTCGCCAGCTCCTCGGGATCCTCGCCGACGATCTCGACGAGGAGCCGCGCGGCCTCCGGGTCGGCGTCGACGCTGCGCTCGGCGAACTGCTGCTTCACCCACTCCGGTAGGCGCCTCTTGGCGACGTCGTAGACGAGGACGTCACCCGCCTTCGCACAGGCTTTCCCGAGGGCCGAGTCCTTCTTCAGCTCACCCGCGACGAGCGCGAGCACCGTGTCCGGCGCCGGGCTCGCCAGATACGCGGCGATCACCTTCGCGTCCGCAGCCTTCCAGCGGTCGACGTCCTCCACGATCACGAGCCTGCGACCTCCGCCCAGAAGGCCCATCGAGTTGCACGCTGCGACGGCGTCCTCTCCCGCAGCGTCGTCCGCCGACAGGAGCTCGACCGCGTCCTCGCCGACCCGGTCGCGCAGTCGCCGTAGTGCGCGCTGGATCTTCGGCCGGTCGCCGCCGGTGATCAGATAGACGGGCTTGAGCTCGGCCGTGGCCACCTCGGACAAGCATAGGCGGCGACGAGGAGGACGCTGGAAAGGAGGAGCAGGAGCGATCGAGTTGACTGAATCTGTGCGAACGGGAGGCCTCCGATGACCCGCGCGACGCCGGCGAGGTACGCCGCGCACCAGCCGTTCAGCCAAGCCAGCGCGGTTGCGGCGCCGGGGGAAAGTGGCGCGACAGCGGCCGATGCGAGCGCGAGCCAGAGCAGCGACACCGCGGCCGGCGCGGCGAGCGCGTTTGCGGGAATGGTCAGCAGCTGCAGCGAATGGAAATGGGCCCACGCGATCGGCGCGGTCGCAAGCCCGCAGGCAGCCGAGACCGCGACGACGAACCGCAGCGGCCGGCCGAGCGGGTAGCCCTCGAGGAAGCGCGCGAAGCGAGGGACGAGCACGAAGATCCCGATTACCGCGGCGAACGAGAGCTGGAAGCCGGCGTCCAGAAGCGTGTACGGGTTCCAGCCGAGCAGGACGATCGCGCCGACGAGCAGGAAGTGCCAGCGGTCGGGAGCGCGTGCGGTCAGCCACGCGAGCGAGCCAAGTGCTCCGGCAACGCCCGCTCTGACGACCGACGGCTGCGCACCGACGGCGAGGACGTAGGCGCCGATCGCAGCCAGCGCGCCGAGCTGTCCTCCGAAGCGCGGCAAGCCGAGCAGCCACGCGAGTAGTAGCGCTCCGCCGGCGACGAGGGCGACGTTCTGCCCGGAGACGGCCAGCAGGTGGTACAGGCCGGCGGCGCGGAACCGCTGTCGCAACTCGTCGGAGAGACCGCTGTCTTCGCCGAGCACGACGCCCTCTACGACTGCGGCTCGCTCCCCGTTCAAGCCGCGCGCGACCGAGACCTGCAACCGCCGGCGCACGCCGTCAGCGATGCCACCAAGGCCGCCTCGATGTCCGACGATCCGCACGGCGGCGAGACGCAGCACGACGTGCACGCCGTGGCGGCGCAGCCAGGTCCGCTCGTCGAAACCGTTCTTCGGCCCTCGCGGCTCACTGAGCTGTCCGATTCCCTCGACGATTGCGCCCTGAGGGGGTGCGCGACCGCGCGGCAGTCGGAGCAGCACCGGCTCGCGGACTTCTGTTCCTCCGAAGCGAACAGCGACAGCCGGCCCCCGCAGGTCGAAGCGGCCGTGGTGCAGCGGCCCGGTAACCGTGGCTCGTGCGCGCGCGGACATGCCCACGCTTCCGGAGAGAACGCTTGCGTCGAACGCGTTCAGGCGGGCGCTACTCCAGAGCCACCCGGCGAGCAGGAGCACCCCGGCGAGCGCACAGAGGCGAATCCGCATGTCCGGGAGCGCTGCGAAGAGAATGAGCGTGCCGGCGCACAGCCAGAGGCCCACAGGCGGCGGGCGGGCGACGTTCGCGGCCGCGAGCCCCGTGCACAAGGCAGCCGCGAAGAGTTGGGGCAGCCGGTACGCGGCGAGCCGGCTCACGGCGCGACCAGGTCGCGTAGCTGTGCCAGTCGGGCGGGCCCGATGCCGGGAATCGCGTCGAGCTCGTCCACCGATCCGAAGGCGCCGTGTTCCTGCCGGTAGTCGAGGATCTTCTGCGCCGTGACCGGACCGACCCCGGGCAGCGAATCGAGCTGCTCGAGCGTTGCTGTATTGAGGTGGACAGGGCCGGATTGCCCGGACGGCGCCGACGCGCCGGCAGCTACGACATTCGAGCCACGGCGCGGAACCACTACCTGCTCACCGTCTGCAATGCGCGCCGCCAGATTGACGAGCTCGAGTTGTGCCCTGCGCGTGGCGCCGCCCGCCCTGCGCAGAGCGTCAGCCACGCGAGAGCCGTCGGACAAACGGTAGAGCCCCGGCCTGCGCACTGCGCCCACGACATGCACGAAGAGCGGCGCAGCAACAGCCGTGCGTGCGGGAGCCGCAACGCGAACCGGCGGCGGCACGGACGCGCGGCCCGGCTTCGAGAGTAGCCGCCCGCCGACAGCGAGCACGACCAGCAGCACGACTACGACGACGAGGACGCGGCGACGGTCCAGCGCGATTTCCGGCATGTCGCCAATCGTGACAACAAATCTGTCACGCGTCTGTGTCGGCTTTGTGCCGGGAGTGCGCTAGCTCACGACGAGGTTCACTAGCTTGCGCGGCACGACGATCGTCTGCCGGATCTCGCCGCCGTTCAAGTGCGCCTGCACCTTTGGCGATCCCTTTGCGAGCGCGACTAGCTCGTCCTCAGGCAGGTCGACGGATACGACGAGCCGGTCGCGAACCTTCCCGTTGACCTGCACAACGAGCTCGAAGGTGTCCTCCTCGAGGAGCGCAGGATCTGCCTCGGGCCACGGCTGTTCCCACAGACGCTCGTGTCCCAGCCGCTCCCACAGCTCCTCCGCGACGTGCGGCGCGTACGGCTGGATCAGCGAGACCGCGGTTTCGGCGGCAAACCGGGCGGCGAGATCGTCGGGCGCCTTCGACAGGTCGTTGACGAGCTCCATCACCGCCGAGATCGGAGTGTTGAACTGCTGGCGCCGCCCGAGGTCGTCGGTGGCACGAGCGATCGTGCGATGCGTCTTGCGCGCCAGCGTACTGTCGCCGGACGCTCCTGCCGCGGGAGAGCCGGCCACCTCGCCGACCACACGCCAAAGCCGGCGCAGGAAGCGCTGGATCCCTTCGACTCCGGACGGGGTCCACTCCATATCCTCGTCGGCGGGGCCGATGAACAGGATCGAGAGACGCGCCGCATCGGCTCCGTAGATCTCGACGAGCTCGTCTGGAGTGACTGCGCCTCCCACGCGCTTCGAGATCTTCGCGCCACCCTGCGTGACGAAGCCGTTGCCGAAGAAGCGCTTGAACGGCTCGCGGTGACTGCTTAGCCCTAGCTCATTGAGCACCTTCATGAAGTAGCGCGCGTAGATCAGGTGCACCGTTGAGTGGTCGACGCCGCCCGTGTAATGGTCGACCGGCATCCAGTAATCGGTGATCTCGCGGTCGTACGGCGCGCGGTCGTTGCGCGGATCGCAGTAGCGCAGGAAGTACCACGACGAGTCGACGAACGTGTCCATGGTCTCGACCTCGCGGCGGCCCTCCTTGCCGCAGCGCGGGCAAGGAACGCGAACCCAGTCCTCGGCCTGCGCCAGCGGCGGAATGCCCTTCGGCTTGTAGTCCTCGATCTCGGGCAGCAGCACGGGCAGGTCTTCGTCGGGCACGGGAACGATGCCGCAGTCATCGCAGTAGACGACCGGGATCGGGCAACCCCAGTAGCGCTGGCGCGACCAGCCCCAGTCGCGCAGCCGATAGCTCACCGCCGGCCGCCCGCGGCCGCGCGTGCCCAGCCACTCGACGATCGCCTTCGCCGCCTCTTCATGCGGCTGGCCGGAGAACTGCGCAGAGTCGACGAGCTTGCCGTCCTCGTCGATGACGAGCTTGATCGGCAGGTCGAACCGCTCGGCGAACTCGCGGTCGCGCTCGTCGTGCGCCGGCACTGCCATGATCGCGCCTGAGCCGTATTCCATCAGGACGTAGTCGGCGACCCAGATCGGAATGCGGGCGTCGTCGACGGGGTTCGTGGCGAAGAAGCCGGTGAAGACGCCTGTCTTGGCACCGCCTGCGCGCTCTGCCACGGGTCTCGCCCCGGCCTTGCGGATGTAGTCGCGCAGCTCGTCACCGTTCGGCGACTGCTCGGCGAGCCGGTCGACGAGCGGATGCTCGGGCGCGAGAACGAAGAACGTGGCCCCGAATAACGTGTCCGGACGGGTCGTGAACACCGGGATGTCGAGGTCGAGCTCCTCAACTCGGAAGAGGACCTCCGCGCCTTCCGAACGGCCGATCCAGTTGCGCTGCATCGCCAGCACACGCTCCGGCCATTCCAGGTCCTTCATCTCGTCGAGCAGGCTGTCGGCGTAAGCAGTGATGCGGAAGAACCACTGGTCGAGCTTGCGCGCCTCGACCTCGAAGCCGCAACGTTCACAGCGACCATCCTTCACCTGCTCATTCGCAAGCACGGTCTGGTCGTTGGGGCACCAGTTGACGACTGCAGCCTTTCGGTAGGCCTGGTCGGCCTCCAGCAGCCTCAGGAAGAGCCACTGTGTCCAGCGGTAGTACTCGGGTTCGTGGGTCGAGAACTCGCGCGACCAGTCGATCGCCCAGCCAATACGCTTCATCGTCCGACGGATGGATTCGATGTTGCGCTCGACAATCTTGCGCGGATGCTCGCCCTCCTTGAGCGCAGCGTTCTCCGCCGGCAGGCCGAACGAGTCGTAGCCCATCGGCCGCAGCACGTCGAAGCCGCTGCGCCGGTAGAAGTGCGCCAGTACGTCGCCAAGCGTGTACACGAGCAGGTGACCGATGTGCAGCGTGCCGGACGGGTACGGCAGCATCTCAAGGACGTAGCTCTTGCGCTCGTTGCGAGGCGCCCCCGGCTCGGGATTCGGCACCTCGAACGCGCGGCTCTCCTCCCAGATCCGCTGCCACTTCGGCTCGATTGTCTGCGGGTCGTACTTGTCCATAACCGTCCTCAGAAACGAAAAAGCCTCTCGCGTGAGAGGCCGTGGGGAGCTGGCGCGGCTTTCGCCGCGGTGACTCCCTTTCCTACAGAAGCAGATCCTTCATCTCCCATGACTGTAGCAGCGCTACAGTCGGAACCATGAGCGACTACACACATCTCAACCTCAAGGAAGTCGAGGATCAGGCGCCCAAGTTCGGGCTCGGCGACAACCTCGAGTTCCGGATGGCCCGCGTCGCGCTCGGCCTCGAAAACTCCGGGCTCAGCTACCTGAGAGTCGGGCCGGGCTTCCGGCTTCCGTTCGGCCACAACCACAAGAACCAGGAGGAGGTCTACGTCCTGATCAGCGGCGGTGCGCGGATGAAGATCGAAGACGAGGTCCGGGAGCTCGCGCCGTTGGACGCGGTTCGGGTCCACAAGGACACGATGCGAACCATGGAGGCAGGAGACGAGGGAGCGGAGTTCCTGGTCTTGGGAGCCCCGAACACGGGCCCCGGCGACGCCGAAATGGTTCAGGACTGGTGGAGCGACTAAGGCGCAGAGCCAGCTGATCGACCTGTTCCCCGACAGTGCCGCCGTCGAAGATGGCGAGTTGGTCGTGGGCGGGCTGCGGGCGTCGGCGCTCGCGGACGAGTTCGGCACGCCCCTTGTCGTTTATTGCCGGGAGACGCTCCTCTCGCGTGCGCGCGCGTACGCGCGCGTGGACCCGGAGGCGCTCGTCGTCTACGGGACGAAGGCCTTTCCGAACGTCGCGCTGTTGCGCCTGTTCGCAGCGGAAGGGCTGGGCGCGGACGTCTCGACCCGCGGCGAGCTCGAGTTTGCGCTGCGAGCCGGGATTTCCGGCGAGCGGCTGATCTTCCACGGCAACAACAAGTCGAACGGGGAGCTGCGAGCTGCCGCCGAGGCCGGCGTGCTGCTCGTGCTCGACTCGCTCGAGGAAGTCGGACGCGCAGCTGCGGCCGGCGTGGTCAGCGTGCTCGTCCGAGTGACACCCGCCATCGAGGCGGACACGCATCGCTCCATCCAGACCGCGCACGCGGAGTCGAAGTTCGGCCTCGTGGCGGACGACGCCCTGGCCGCGGTACGGGACGCGCTCAGCGCCGGCCTGGACGTGCGAGGCCTGCACGTCCACATCGGATCTCAGCTCACGCGAACAGCCGAGAGCCTGCTCGCGGTGGAGCGGCTTGCCGATGTCGCGCACCATTGCCGGCAGGAGCTCGGGTGGACGCCGAGCCTCTTCGATCTTGGAGGAGGTCTGGCCGTGCGTCACACCTTGGACCAGGCGATCCCCGAGCCGCACGAATTCGCAGGCGAGCTGGTCCGGCGACTGCGCGATCACTGGTCCGAGCCGGCGCGAATCGTCCTCGAGCCCGGCCGTTCGCTCGTCGGCGATGCCGGCGTGACGCTCTATCGCGTCGGCGTCGTCAAACGGACGACGGGCGTCGCATACGCGGCGATCGACGGCGGCATGTCGGACAACCCTCGCCCTCAGCTCTACGGCTCCAGATACGAAGCTCTGCTCGCGAACCGCGCAGACGAAGCGCCGACCGGGACCTACCGGATTGCCGGGAAGCACTGCGAGTCGGGGGACGTCCTCATCGACAGCGTTGAGCTGCCCGAGCCGCGGCGCGACGATGTGCTGGCTGTCCCGGCGACCGGTGGCTACACGCTCGCTATGGCCTCCAACTACAACGGCGTCCCGCGCCCGGCCGCCGTACTCGTGGGCGCCGGCCGTGCAGAGGTCATCCGCCGGCGCGAGTCGCTGGACGACCTGCTCGGCTTCGAGACGTAGCGAATCCCGGCCGCACGAGCCGGGGCGGCGCGTGTAGGCGTGCGTCCTTCACAGGCGGGTTCCAGGGCTCGGCCAGCGGCGCGGCGCCGAACGACGCGACACGCCGCTCCTCCGGCACCTCCCCGTAGAGCGTCGTCCGCTGTCGCGGGCTTCGCCCGGCCCTGAGGATCAACTCCTCCATGCGTTCCGGCGGAAACTCTTGGCCGTGTTCCGCTCCGGCGGACCGTGAGATCGACTCGTTCATCAGCGTGCCCCCGAGATCGTTGACGCCGGCACGCAACGCTGCTGCGACTCCGGCGGGCCCGAGCTTCACCCAGGACACCTGGATGTTCGTGATCCAGGGATGGAGCGCAAGCCGCGCGACCGCATGCACGAGCAGCGTCTCGCCGAAGGTCGGGCCGGAGCGCGCTTGCCCTCGCAGCCACATCGGCGCCTCCATGTGCACGAACGGCAGGGGCACGAACTCGGTGAAACCTCCGCTGCGACGCTGCTGCTCTCGCGCACGGAGGAAATGTCGCGCCCAGTTTCGCGGCGCTTCGACGTGGCCGAACATCATCGTCACGTTTGAACGCAGCCCGACCCGGTGGGCGGTGTCGTGGACGTCGAGCCACTGGTCCGTCGACACCTTGTCCGGGCAGATGATCCGTCGCACCTCGTCGTCGAGGACCTCCGCGGCCGTCCCGGGCAGCGAGCTCAGGCCGGCGTCGCGCAGCTCCGTTAGATAGTTCTCGAGCGGGAGGCCCAGCGTCTCGGCGCCCTGCCACACCTCGAGTGCCGAGAACGCATGCACGTGCAAGCCGGGCACGGCCTCCTTGATCGCGCGCACGACCGAGAGGTAGTAATCGCCGGTGAACGCGGGATGGATTCCGCCCTGCAGGCACACCTCGGTCGCGCCGCGCTCCCATGCCTCCTCGCACCGGCGCACGATCTCTTCGTGAGGAACGAGGTACGGCGCTCCGCGAAGGTTCGCGGCGAGCTTCCCTTTCGAGAAGGCACAGAAGCCGCAGCGGAAGTAACAAACGTTCGTGTACTGGATGTTGCGCGTGACGACATAGGTCACCTCGTCCCCGCACGCCTCGCGCCTCAGACCGTCGGCCGCTGCGAACACGCGGTCACGCTCACGACCGCGCGCCTCCAGCAGTCGCACGATCTCCCGTTCGCCGAGCTCATCCCGGGAGTCGACGGGCAGCGCGTCGCGTGGAACGAACGGAACGCCGCCTGCCTCCCCCGGAGACCACGCGTCTTCGCGTGCGAGGCCAAGCGAATCGGATGCGCGCAGCACGGCCGGCATCACCTTCGGATCGATCCACCCACCCGAGATCCACTCCGGATAGACAGGCAGGCGTGGCGCAAGGTCGAGCCCGCGGCTCTCGGTCCCCTCCCGCAATCGCTCGAGCTCCGGCCACGGCGCCTCGGGGTTGACGTGATCGATCGTGACCGGGGAGACGCCGCCCCAGTCGTCGATCCCCGCGTCCAGCAGCCGCGCGAAGTCGTCATAGGAGAGATTCGGCGGCGCCTGCAGATGGGCATCCGCGCCGAGGACGATGCGCGCCACCGCGATCGTCCAGAGGAGCTCGTCGAGCGCGGGCTCCGCCGCGTCCGCCATGCGCGTGCCGGCCTTCGCGCGGAAGTTCTGGATGATCACCTCCTGCACGTGGCCGTGCGTCGCGGCCCGCTCGCGGATCGCGAGCAACGCGTCGATCCGCTCGGCACGCGTTTCTCCGATCCCGATCAGGATTCCGGTCGTGAACGGCACTCGCTCCTCACCGGCAGCTTCGATCGTCGCCAGCCGCCGCGCAGGCGTCTTGTCAGGAGAGCCGAAGTGCGGTCCGCCGCGCGCCGACAGTCGCTCCGAAGTCGTCTCGAGCATCATCCCCATCGAGGCACTGACCCGACGAAGCGCGCGAAAATCAGCGCGCGTCATCACGCCTGGATTCAAGTGTGGCAGCAGCCCCGTCTCGTTGAGCACCGTCTCGCTCGCCCGCGCGAGGTACTCGAGCGTCGTCTCGCAGCCGAGTCCGGCGAGCTCCTCGCGCGCGGCGCGGTAACGCAGCTCGGGCTTGTCGCCGAGCGTGAACAGCGCCTCGCGACAACCGGCGGCCGCCCCTGCGCGCGCCACGTCGAGCACCTCGTCGATCGTCATGTACGCACGCTCCCCGCGGCGCGGCGGGTGCGCAAACGTGCAGTAGTGACAGACGTCGCGGCAGAGCTTCGTCAGAGGAATGAAGACCTTGGGCGAGTAGGTCACGAGCAGCCCGTGTCCCTCGTCGCGCAACGCACGCGCCTCGGCGCAGAGCTCGTCGAGCGACCGGTCGAGCAGCTCCATCAACCGAGCTTACGTTGTGACAGAGGAGCTACGGAGGGGCTTAGCGCGGTCTGGCGGAGATGAGTTTGCCGAACGGGCGCCAGTTGTTGTCCTGCCAGCGCTGGAGCCGGACCTGCGTCAGAGGGAAGCGGCTCTTCGGCGTCGTGTGGATGACGATCCCCGGGAGCACGAACGGATTCCCCTTCTCGTTCAGGTGCGTCGCCGCGTTCATCACGCTCTGGCGGGTGGGATTCCGGCCCGCCTTCTTGAGCGTGTTGACCATCGTGTACGCCGTCGCCATTCCCGCCGTGAAATAGCCGTCCTTCAGGTCACGCGACGTGATGTCCTGGCCGTGCTGCTTGAGGATCGACTGGAAGAGCCTGATCCCCTTGTCGCTCTTCCACAGGGAGGAGGCCGGGTCCTTGCCGAAGACGATCGAGATCGCACCGTTCGCCGCTTTCTGCGGGACGATCGACATCAGCGCCGAGGCTGACGAGACGTCGTTCACGAAGATCTGCGGCTTCCAGTTCAGGCGCGAGACGGCGTTGAACGCCTGGAGCGAGAACTTGCCGAAGGCGAAGACCATCAGGACGTTCGCCTTGGATGCCTTTAGCTGCGTCACCTGCGGTTGGACGTCGGACGAGGTCGGGTCGTAGCCCACGCGCGCGACGATCGACTTCGCCTTCGCCCCGAGGCCACGACGCAGCCCGGAGACGAGATCGCGGCCGTAGTCGTCGTCCTGGTACAGGATCGCGATCTTCGGCTTCTTGATGTTCTTGACGATGTAGCGGCCGAAGATCGCTCCCTCTTCCGAGTACGGCGGGATGTAGCCGATCGTCCAGGGGTACTTCTTGTAGTCGCGTCCGAAAGTGGTCGCGCCGGAGGAAACGAAGAGCTGCGGCACCTTGTTGTCGTTGAGCAGCTTCCGGACGGCGAGGTTGTTGTTCGTCCCGAGGGAACTGAACATCGCGAACACCTGCTCCTGCTGCACGAGCCGGATCGTGTTGTTGACCGCGCGGCCGGGGTCGTAGCCGTCGTCGAGGTACGTGAACTTGATCCTGCGGCCGTTGACGCCGCCCCTGGCGTTGACGTACTTGAAGTACGCCTCGGCCCCGCGCGCGACGTTCCCGGCGATGGCGGCCTCGCCGCTCAGGGGCACGCTCGAGCCGAGATGGATCTCGTTCGCGGTCACGCCGGGAGTTGCATTCGGCCGTGCGCCGGCAGCGGCCGCAGCAACGGCCGCCGCCAACAGACATACGAGAAGGACCCTCACACCCACCACTGACTACGACCGAGTGTATAGCCGGGTTGTTAGCGGGCGAAAAACCTTCCGCAGCAAGCCGCCCGCCCCGGTCGGCAGCAACAACATCACGAGGATCAGCACGGCGCCGAAGATCGCGCTCGAGATTCCGGGCTGCTTCGGATTGAGATCGACCGCCGGCAGGTGGTTCACCCAGCGGGCGACGGTGTCCGCGTGGTTCTGCAGGAAGTAGATGAGGGCGGCCCCCGCGATCAGCCCGGCGAGCGAGCCGAGACCCCCGACGGCGAGACCGACGACCAGGTAGATCGACAGGATGATCGGGAAGGTGTCGGGGTTGACGTATGCGCTCGCCATCGCGTACAGGGCGCCGGCGACTCCCGCGTAGAACGCGGAGATCCCGAACGCGAGCGTCTTGTAGAACGCGAGGTTGATTCCGGAGGACGCCGCCGCCACCTCGCTGTCGCGGATCGCCTGCAAGGCGCGCCCCGTCGGGCCGCGCAGCAGCCACCAGGCCACGGCCAGCAGGACGAGCGCGATTCCCCAGGTGAGGTAGTAGATCCAGTCGTTCGGCGTCAGATCGAGCCCGAACGGCGCCTTCACGAGATTGAGGATCTGGCCACTCGTCCCGCCGAGGAAGCCGCCGAATTTCTTGGGCAACTGCGGGAACGACACCGCGATCCCGAAAGTGATCAGTGCGAGGTAGAGGCCGGACAGGCGCAGGGCGGGCACGCCCACCAGCAGACCGGCCAGGCCGGCGACCACACCGGCGATCGGGATCGTCCAGATGTCGCGGACTGGATGGCCGGAGATGCCGTCGACGCTGAGGATCGCGGTCGTGTAGCCGCCGATCGCCATGAACGCACCGTGCCCCAGCGAGATCTGGCCGCTGTAGCCGGTGAGTACGCCGAGCCCGAGCAGCGCGATGAAGTACATGCCCACGATCGCGAACTCGCGCGAGTGGAAGTCGCTGACGAAGCTGGGCATGACCGCCACGAGCACGGCCAGCGCGACGAAGCCCAAGATCTCCAGAACGAGCTTGAGCTTCATACGCGGCGCACCGCAACCTTCCCGAAGAGACCACCCGGTCGCACGAGCAGCAACACGAGGATCAGCAGCAACGCGGCCGGGAGCTTGAGCGTCGAGCCGATGAACTCGACATAGCGGCCGAGCAAAGTGATCGTCACGCCGAGCAGGATTCCGCCGACGACCGCGCCGAGCGGGCTGTCGAGCCCGCCGAGGACCGCGGCCGCGAACGCATACAACAGGATCGTCTGCATCATGTTCGGGTCGAGGAAGACGACCGGCGCGATCATCATTCCGGCGACCGCGCCGAGCACCGCGGCGATCCCCCAGCCGAGGGCGAGCATCCAGCTCACCCGGACCCCGACGAGGCGCGACGACGCCGGGTTCACCGCCGCGGCACGCATTGCGAGACCGAGCTTCGTGTAGCGGAAGAAGAGGGCCAGGAGCGCGACGAGCGCCAGTGAGGTGACGACGATGCCGATGTCCTGCACGCTGATCGGCACGCCGCCGACGTCGATCGTCCTCGTGGAGAACGGCCCGTGGAACTGCCTGTTCTGGCCGCCCCAGATGATGCTCATGAGCCCGTTCAACAACAGCGCGAGCCCGAGCGTGATGATCACGATCGTCAGCACGGAGGCGTTCTCGACCGGTCGGATCAGGATTCGCTCGATCGCCACGCCTCCGGTGAATGCGATCGCGAGGACGATCGGGAACGCGGACCAGAAAGACAGGCCGTGGTTCATCAACGACCAGGCGATGAACGTCGTGAACGTCGCCAGCTCACCCTGCGCGAAGTTGATCACCCGCGTGGAGCGGTAGATGATCACGAGCGCCAGCGCGAGACCCGCGTAGATCGCGCCCTCGCGGATACCCGCCGCCAGCTGTTGTGCGAACTCCGTCCAGGTGAAGGCGGCGACAGCCACTAATACCCGAGGTAGGACCTGCGGACGGATTCGTTGGCGCGCAGTTCGTCACTCGAGCCCTTCACGACGACGCGCCCAACCTCCAGGACGTACGCGCGGGCTGCATGTGCGAGCGCGAGGGTGGCGTTCTGCTCGACGACGAGGACGGAGATGCCTTCTTCGGCCTTCATCGCGTCGAGCACGCGGAAGATCTCCGCGACCACGATCGGCGCGAGGCCCAGTGACGGCTCGTCCAGGAGGAGGAGCTTCGGGCGAGCCATCATGGCGCGGCCGAGCGCGAGCATCTGCTGCTCGCCGCCGGAGAGTGTCCCCGCCTGCTGCTGACGCCGTTCCTCGAGCGGCGGAAAGTACTTGAAGACGCGCGCAGCGTCGTCCTTCACGTTGCTGCGGCGGACGTAGGCGCCGAGTCGCAGGTTGTCCCAGACCGAGAGCTCGGTGAACGTGCCTCTGCCCTCGGGTACGTGTGCGATGCCCGCACGCGCCGTTGCTTCGGGGCGGCGTGGCAGCTTCTTGCCGTTGAAGATGACCTCGCCGTCGCGCTTCACGGTCCCCGAGACCGCACGCAGGGTCGTCGTTTTCCCGGCCCCGTTGGCCCCGAGGACGGCGATGAGCTCACCCTCGCCGACCGTGAGCGTCACGCCGTGCAGGGCCTTGACCGGGCCGTAGCGGGCCTCGACGTTATTGAGCTCGAGCAGGCTCCGGCTCAACCGGGTACCCCGAGGTAGGCCTCGATGACTTCTTTGTTGGAACGCACTTCCGCGGGCGTTCCGCCGGCGATCTTCTTGCCGAAGTCGAGCACGTGCACGCGATCGGCGACGCTCATCACCAGGCCCATGTGGTGCTCGACGAGGAGGACGGTGAGGTCGAAGTCGCCACGCATACGCCGGATGAAGGTGCCGAGCTGGTTCACCTCTTCGTGACTGAGCCCGCCGGCCGGCTCGTCGAGGAGCAGGAGCCGCGGCCCGGAGGCCAGAGCCCGCGCGAGCTCGACCCGCTTCTGCGTTCCGTACGGCAGCTCCGAGGCGGGGCGGTAGCGCAGCGAATGGAGATTAACGTAGAACAGCAGGTCCTCCGTGCTCTGCTCGCCACGCCGAGCATGCGCGCCCACGCGCACGTTGTCGATCACGCTCATGCCCCGGAAGAGCTCGACGTTCTGGAACGTGCGAGAGATCCCTCGGCGGATCACGCCGCTCGGTGCAGTGCGCAGAAGGCTTTCGCCCTCGAAGCGGACGTCACCTTCGTCCGGCGTATAGAGCCGCGTTATGACGTTGAAGGCGGTTGTCTTGCCGGCGCCGTTCGGGCCGATCAGGCCGACGATCTCCCCCACCTCGGCGTCGAAGGACACGCCGTCGAGCGCGACGATGCCGCCGAAACGCTTGGACACGTTGTCGACTTCCAGGAGGGGCAAGGGGCAATACCCTAGTTTGCTGTGACTCTCCACCCAACTGCCCAGCGGCTTCAGGACCGCCTCGAGGAGCTTGGCCTGTCCGTACAGGTGCAGGAGCTCCCGGACTCGACCCGGACCGCCGGGGAAGCCGCCGCGGCCGTCGGGGTCGAGGTCGGCCAGATCGTCAAGTCACTCGTCTTCGTGAACGCCGACGGCCCGCTGCTCTGTCTCTGCGCCGGCGACCGGCGGGTCGACACAGCAAAGCTGGGCTTGGGCGTTCGCCAGGCGAAGGGTGACGAGGTTCGCGCCGCGACGGGGTTCGCGATCGGCGGTGTCCCACCCCTCGGGCACGACCGTCCGGTGCGGACGATCGTCGACGAGTCGCTTCGCCGCTACGACACGGTCTGGTGTGCCGGTGGCACGTCAAACGCCGTGTTTCAGGTTGCGACGGACGCCCTGATCGCGGCCATTCCGGACGCCCAGCTCCAGGACGTGTCGTAGCGCCGGAAATCCACTGCAGGTTTTGGGTCTGAGACGGGTCTGCTCTCTCGAGGGGGCGCGCTACCCGCGGTTGTCGACCTGCTAGGAAGTCAACAGTCGCGGCAGCGCCTCCTCTTTTGCTTACCCCGGGAGCGCAGCGGCGTCCGTAACGGGCGACCGGCAGGCGAAGTTCTCGCAGATGTAGACAGCCGGGCGCTCGTCCACGAGGTCCTTGCCCCGGAGCAGGGGCACGCCCTCGCTCGGGCCGAACGCGACGACGGTGTTGGGCTGAAACGGCGCGAGCGCGGCGCGCGCGACCTCCGAGTCGGCGGGCCCGATGACCGCGATCTCTCGCGGCGGCGAGAAGTGCAGGTCGAGGGCGGACAGCGTGTGACCGAACGCGGACGGGGCCTGAGGGAGTAGCCGCGAGACGAGCCTGAAGACTCCGAGCGCCCGGCGCTCCAGCTCGTCGTCTCCCCACAGGCGTGCGAGTCGCAGGAGGACGTACGCCAGCATCGAGTTGCCCGACGGCGTCGGGTGGTCATCGAAGTCCTTCTTCCGGGCGACGAGCTGCTCGCCGTCGGCCGGCGTCAGGAAGAAACCGCCGCGCTGCTCGTCCGCGAACAGCTCTACCGCAAGCAGCGCAAGACGCCGTGCCTCCTCGAGCCAGCGCAGCTCACCGGTCGCCACGTGGAGCTCATAGAGCCCGTTTGCCACGTCCGCATAGTCCTCGAGCACGCCCCCGTGCTTGGCCTGGCCGCTCCGCCATGTCCGGAAGAGCCTGCCGTCCGGAGTCGAAAGCGGACCGAGCAGAAACTCCGCGGTGGCGCGTGCCGCCGAGAGGAGGTCGTCGCGGTTCAGCCGGCGACCGGCTTCGGCCAGAGCCGCCAGGGCGAGCCCGTTCCACGACGCGATCGCCTTGTCGTCGCGGAGCGGCTTGGGCCGGCGCTCGCGTTCCCCGAAGAGTCGCGCGCGCGTCTCCGGATCGAGCGCGCCGCGAATGATGAAGCGGCCGTGCTCAAAAGGATGCAGGAGCTCACGCGCGACGTCGTCGTCCTCGGTCCACGTGTACGTCAGTCCCTCGACCCCGTCGGTGTCAGCATCCTGTGCGGACGCGAAGCCACCGTCCGGCAGGTGGAGCTCGCGCAGCATGTACTCGAGCGTCTCCTCCGCGACCTTGCGGTAGCGCTCGTTCCCCGTCACGAGCCAGCCGTGCAGGTACGCGGGAACGAGCAGCGCGTTGTCGTACAGCATCTTCTCGAAGTGCGGGACGAGCCACTCGCGGTCGACGGCGTAGCGGTGGAAGCCGCCGCCGACGAGGTCGTACATCCCGCCAAGCGCCATCCCGTTGAGCGTCGTCGTCGACATCTCCGTCTCGCCGCGCCGAAGCAGGAACTCGATCGTCGAGGCGGGCGGGAACTTCGGCGCGTTGCCGAACCCGCCCCAGTCGGGATCGAACTGCTGCCTCAGCGCGCGGACGGCATCCGTCAGCAGCCCAGCCGCGAGCGGCTCGCGCGACGGCTCGACCTCGCGCCGCAACGCCTCGGTGATGGAGCTGGCGTCGCGCTGGATGTCGGCGCGCCGCTCCCGCCACGCCTCGGCGACCGCCGTCAGCAGCTGCCTGAAGCTCGGCAGCCCGTGCCGCGGCTCTGGCGGGTAGTAGGTCCCGCCGAAGAACGGCTCGCCGCCGGGCGTGAGGAACACCGTCATCGGCCAGCCGCCGTGCCCGGTGAGCGACACCACCGCGTCCATGTAGACGGAGTCCACGTCTGGACGCTCCTCGCGGTCCACCTTCACGGATACGAAGTGTTCGTTCATCAGCGCAGCTGTCGCCGCGTCCTCGAAGGACTCGTGCTCCATGACATGGCACCAGTGGCAGGCGGCGTATCCGACCGACAGCAGGATCGGCTTGTCCTCCTCCCGCGCCCGCGAGAGCGCTTCCTCGCTCCACGGATACCAGTCCACCGGATTGTCGGCGTGCTGGAGGAGGTAAGGGCTTGTTTCCTGCGCGAGGCGGTTCACGCTCCATACTCTGCCCAGTGGACGCGCTTCCAGGCGGCACCGTCACCTTTCTGTTCACGGACGTCGAGGGCTCGACCGAGCTCCTGCGGCGGCTCGGAGACGAGTACGCCACGGTTCTGAGCGAGCAGCGGCGCATTCTCCGCGACGGGCTCGGGAAGCGGGGTGGTCGCGAGATCGACACGCAGGGCGACGCGTTCTTCTTCTCGTTCACGCGCGCGCGTGACGCTGTAACGGGCGCCGTGGACGCGCAGCGGGCGCTCCGGGGACACGCGTGGCCGGAAGGCGTGACGCTGAAGGTGCGAATGGGCCTGCACACGGGCGAGCCCGCGGTGGGAGAGGAAGGCTACGTTGGACTGGACGTCGTGCGGGCGGCGCGCATCTGTTCCGCCGGCCATGGCGGGCAGATCCTGCTGTCGGAGACGACCAGGGCGCTGGTCGGAAGCGAGCTACCCGACGGTGCAACGCTGCGAGACCTCGGTCGGCAGAAGCTGAAGGACCTCGAGGAAGAGCATCTCTACGAGCTGTCACTCGACGAGGCCGGAGATCGCTTTCCCGCGCTGAAGACGGAGCAGCGTCAGCCGCCGAGCGGCGCCGAGATCCTCGGCGAGGGCTTCGAGCAGCGCATCGAGGACTTCGTTGCACGCTCGCTCGAAGGGTCCCTGCCGAAAGGGCTGCCGGTGCCGCCGCGTCGGAAGCCCTCACTCGTCCTGCGCTTCCTCGTGCTCGCGGTGCTGCTCGGGTTCGCAGCACTAGTCGTGGTGCTGATCAAACTCCTCTAGCGCGCCGGGCGGGGTGTTCAGGTGCATAGAGTCGAATGAGTGAACGACCTGCGACCGCTCCTTCGTCACACTGCCGACCTCGCCGCCGACTTCCTCGCTTCGGTCGACGCGCGCCCGGTCTTTCCGCCCGCGACGCCCGATGAATTGCTGGAGCGCCTCGGCGGTCCGCTACCGAGCGGTCCCACCGACCCCGCCGACGTCGTCGACAAGCTCGTGGCGGCGGTCGAGCCGGGCCTGGTCGCGATCCCGAGTGGGCGCTACTTCGGCTTCGTCAACGGCGGTGAGCTGCCGGCCGCGCTCGCGGCCGACTGGCTCACGTCAGCCTGGGACCAGAACGCCGGGCTCTACGCGAGTGGTCCCGCAGCAGCAGTAGTCGAAGAGGTAGTGAGACGTTGGGTGACCGACCTTCTCGGCCTGCCGGGCGGCAGCTCGCTCGGCCTCGTGACCGGCACGCAGATGGGGAGCGTGACGGCGCTCGCAGCGGCCCGGTTCCGCGTGCTCGAACGTGCCGGCTGGGACGTCGCCCGCGACGGCCTCGCCGGTGGACCGCGCGTACGCGTCATCGGCGGCGTTCAGCGTCACGTCACGATCGACCGGGCGTTGCGTCTGCTCGGTCTCGGCACGCCCGAGGCCGTTGCGGCCGATGCACAGGGACGGATGGAGCCCGCGGCCCTCCACGAAGCGCTCGCCGTCCGCTCGAATGAGCCGACGATCGTGTGCGCGCAGGCCGGTGAAGTGAATACCGGAGCGTTCGATCCCTTCGAGGAGATCGCCGTTGCCTGCAGCGAGCACGGGGCGTGGCTCCACGTTGACGGCGCCTTCGGTCTCTGGGCCGCCGCCAGTCCGGCGCTTCGGCCGCTGCTCCGCGGCGTCGAGCGAGCCGACTCCTGGATCACGGATGCGCACAAGTGGTTGAACGTGCCTTACGACGCTGCGCTCGTCCTGTGTGCGGACGCAGACGCGCACCGTGCGGCTATGAGCGGGACCGCCTCCTATCTGGTTCAGGACCAGGGAAGCTTCACGAATCCGTATGAGTGGGTTCCCGAGGCGTCACGGCGCGCACGCGGATTCCCGGTGTATGCGGCGCTTCGGTCACTCGGCCGCACGGGGCTGGCGGACCTCGTCGAGGGAGCGTGCGCGTGTGCTCGACGGTTCGCCGCGGGGATCGTCGGCGTGCCCGGCGCCGAACTCCTCAACGACGTCGTGCTCAATCAGGTGCTCTTCCGGTTCGAGTCGGACGAGCGGACGGACGACATCCTCGCCGCCGTGCAGCGCAGCGGCCACGTCTGGCTGGGCGGAACGACCTGGGCGGGCAGGCGCGCCATTCGCCTGTCCGTCTCGAACTGGAGGACCGGTGAAGAGGAGATCGACCTGGCGTTGAGCTCGTTCCGCGCGGCGGCGGCTCAGACGCCGGTCCACGCGCCGGCGCGATAGACCTGGCCCTCGAGCCTGCGGCCGAGGCGGCGGTTATGCGGGCCGCTCGAGCTGCCGCAGTCGCTCGCCAACCTCGCGAGCGAGCTCTCGCGCGAGCGCCACTTGCTCGTCGTTGAAACGCTGTCCCTTCTCGCCGTAGACCTCGACAAGGCCCCAGGCTCCGTCCTCGGCCTCGATCGCGACCATCAGCAGCGAGTCGAATCCGAGCTCGGCGAGAAGCTGGGTCTCACCGGGGTCGGCATCCGGATCCCCGGCGAAGACGGTGCGGGGCTCGCGCTCCTCGATCACCGCCCGCGTGAGCGGATAGTCCGAGATCAGGTAACCGTGACCGAGCCGGTCCGTCTTCCCCGACTGCGTGTGCTGTATGAGGTCGACGAGCAGGTCGCCGATCACACGCGAGATCGTGCAGGCCGGCGCGTTCAGCACCTCGCCGAAGCCCCGGGCCGTTGTGCTCAGGAGCCCTGGCACCGTTTTCTCGGCACGGATGCGTTCCGCGACCGCGGCAAGCTGCGACGGCTGGTCGACGCTCACGCGCCCGATCTTACGGACCTGACTACTCGTCGAACCCGGTTGCGTCCACCTTTTCGGGCTCGATCAGAACCTTGATGCGCGTCTCTTCAGGGTTGCGGAAGGGATATTCGTCCTTGCCGAGGTACTTCTTCGCAAGCTTGTCGATCTGGGCGTCGGCTCCCTCCTCGGTCACCTGGGCCGGACCGCTGACAGCCACCCACTTGTGTGAGTTGTTCGGGTCGACCATGAGTACCGACGCGCGGGGATCCTGCTCGAGGTGGTCGGCCTTGGCACGACCGCGCGCGGTGTTGAACGAGGCCTTGCCGTCCTCGACGTCCACCCACACGATCGTCGAGTGAGGCGATCCGTCTGCCCGCAGCGTCGTCGCGACGCCGACGTACGGGCTGTCGTGCAGGAACTCCTTCGCCTTGCCGTGAAGCTTGGTCGCCATTTTTCCTCCCTAGGTTGTCCGAACCCATAACGTCGTGAGGCGGTAACGTCTTCCCGGTGGGCGTCCTCATACCCGTCGGCACCAAAAAGGGCCTCTTCCTACTCCGGAGCGACGACGACCGGGCGAAGTGGGAGGTCGAGGGCCCCTTGTTGCCGGGCTGGGCTGTCTACCACGCGATGGTCGACCCACGCGACGGGGTGCTCTACGCGGCGACGAACAACTTCTTGTACGGCGCCACCGTGCACAGGTCGGCGGACCAGGGCAAGAACTGGGAACGCGCCGAGCAGATCGGCCTGCCGGAAGAGTCCGAGCTGAAGTTGAACGCAACCTGGCACGTGGAGCCGGGGCTTGCGTCGGAACCTGACACGCTGTGGGTCGGAGGCGACCCTGGCGTGCTGTTCCGCTCGGTCGACCGCGGCGTGACCTGGGAGCTGAACCGGGGCCTGTTCGAGCATCCGACGCGGGAGCGCTGGCAGCCGGGCGCCGGCGGGATGTGCTGTCACTCCATCCAGCTGGTCGACGGAACGATGTACGCGGCCATCTCTGCAGCAGGCGCGTTCCGTTCTGAAGACGGCGGAGAAAGCTGGACGCCGATCAACAAAGACGTCGCTGCGGACTTCATGGAGGAGACGTACCCCGAGGTCGGGCAATGCGTGCACAAGTTGCTGGTGCACCCGAAGGACCCGCAGCGCCTGTGGCAGCAGAACCATTGCGGCGTCTATCGCTCCGACGACCGCGGCGACAACTGGCAGCGGCTCGACGGCAACGGGCTCCCGTCCGGTTTCGGCTTCGCCCTCGCGCTCGATCCGGACGACCCAGAGGTGGCGTACGTCATCCCAGAGGAATCCCAGGAGCTTCACTGGACGGCCGAGGGCCGCCTCGGCGTGTACCGCACTGGCGACGGCGGTGCGTCGTGGGAGCTCACGGCGAACGGGCTCCCCGATCGCGCGTGGGCTGCGATTCTCCGCGAAGGCTTCGCGTACGACGGCGGAGGCCTGTACTTCGGCACCCAGAGCGGCTCGGTCTGGACCGCGCCTCGGGGCGGCGGCAGGTGGACCGAGGCCGCGCGCGACTTGCCACCGATCCTCTCCGTCGAAGCCGCGGCTTGGCAGTCGTAATCATTCCGGCCGTGCTCGCAGCGGAGGCGGGCGGCGAGAACCGCTTCGAGGTCGACGCCGCGACGGCGGCCGAGGCCCTTCGCCAGCTTCCGGTGGCAAGTCTTCTGTTCGACGAAACCGGAGAACTCCGACGGCTGATCAACGTGTTCGTGGACGGTGCTGACATCCGCGGTACAAACGGACTGGACGAGCCGTTGCAGGCCGATTCAGAGGTCCGTGTCGTCGGGGCGATAGCCGGAGGCTAGGAGCCCGCACAGTCAAGAACGTCCGGCCCGGTGCCGATTCTCTGGTCAATGCGGGTCATCGCGGTAGCCCTAGTGATCGTCGGCGTGCTCGCAGCGCTCGGCTTCGCGCGCCACGAAGAGCGGATCCGGGAGCAGGATCGCCTCGCGGTGATCGCGAGCGACCTCGCCGGCAGGAAAGTCGCCGTGCGCTGCCCGAGCTTCCTGTCGGGCCTCGTCGACACGCGCGGTGAGGCCGGGCGCGTGCAGTTCGACGCGTCGGGACGTCCCTCCGGCCACACCGACCTCTCACCCCAGAGCTGCAAGGCCCTGCGAGGTCTCGAGCGAGTCGACTTCAGCTGCCTCGAGCGGGGCAAGTGCGGCTACAAGGAGTTCAACGCGGGCTGGGCAGCTCACACGCTTGCGCACGAGGCGTTTCATCTCCGCGGCTATCAGGACGAGGGCGTGACCGAGTGCTACGCGCTGCAGAACACCGCGTTCGTGGCGGAGAGGCTCGGCGTGTCGGCGGAGCAAGCGGAGCTCCTGCAGGCGTGGCTGTACGTGGAGGGCTATCCGAACGAGCCCGAGGAGTACCGGTCGTCCCGGTGCTACGACGGAGGACCGTTGGACCTCCGTCCGCAGCACAGCGTGTTTCCCTAGTTACTCGGAACCTCGGTGGGGATGTTCGTGATCTTCCCGGCGATGATGTCGGCCTTGATCTGATTGACCTTGTCGATGTCGGCGTTCGGCACCTTGGGGCTGATCTTCCCAATGCCCACGCCGTTGTCCTTCAGGCCGAAGATCATGTTCGTGCCACCCTTGAACTTGCCGTCGACGACGCTCTTGATCGCGAGGAAAACAGCGGTGTCCACACGCTTGACCGCGCTGGTGAGGATGTGCGGGCCCAGGAATGACTGGTCGGCGTCGACGCCGATCCCCCACACGCCCTTCTCCTTGGCCGCGTCGAGCGCGCCGAGGCCGCAGCCCCCGGCGACCTGAAAGATCACGCCGGCGCCGAGCTCGATCTGGTTCAGCGCGATCTGCTTGCACTTCGCCTGATCGGCGAAGTCCTCCGAGTAGTTGTTCAGCAGTGTGATCCCGGGACTCGCCGCCCTCGCGCCCGCCTGATAGCCGGCGATGAAGCGGTCGACGGGCGGCTGCTTCTGGCCGCCGACCGAACCGATCACGTCCTTGCCGGGGCGCCGCTTCTCCTCGAGTCCGGCGAGGTAGCCCACGAGGTACCCGGTCTCCTGCTCGCGGAAGAGCAGCCCCAGCAGGTTCTTCGGCTTGTGCGGCTCTTCGCTCTGGTCGACGTCGACAATGGCGAAGTTCGCACTCGGGAAGTTCGTCGCCGCCGTGTCGATTGCGTTCGCCTCGGTGAAGCCGACGCCGATGGTCAAGTCGTAACCCTGACGCGCGAACGTCGAGAGGTTCGGAACGTACTCCTGCGTCGACTTCGCCTGGAAGACGCGACCTTGAACGCCGAGCTCGCTCTGCGCGCGCTGGAGGCCGAGGTACGACAGATGGTTGAAGCCGCGGTCGTTGAGACCGCCGATGTCCGTAACCAGACCGATCTTGACGTCCGAGCCGGCACCGCCGCTCGTAGTCGTGCCGCCGGAGGACTTGCCGCCGCCTCCTCCGCAGCCGACCGCGACTAGCAGGACGATGGCGCCGAGGAGTGCAAGCGATCTGTTCATTCCCAACCTTTCCCGCTAAGGTTTACGACTATGGGGCGAAAACTGTGAGCGACAGTAGCACGGCGCACCCTACTCCGGCCCATGTGACGCTCGCGGTCGTCCTACAGATCCGAGAAAGCGCGCTGCAAGTCCTCCTCTGGCAACGAGCGAAAGAGCCGTTCAAGGGTCGTTGGTCACTTCCAGGCGGCTATCTCGATCCCGGTGAAACGCTCGAGCAGTCGATCCGCCGGCACCTCGCCGTGAAGGTCGACGTGCGCGAGCTCTCCCACCTGGAACAGCTCGAGACGCGGAGCGACCCCGATCGCTCCCCGCGCGAGTGGCAGCTCGCAACCGCCTACCTGGGATTGGTCCCGAGCGACCTCGATCCGGAGCTGCCGGGCGACACCGACTGGCATCCGGTCGACCGCCTCCCCCAGCTTGCGTTCGACCACGGGCCGATCGTTCTAGCCGGCCGCGAGCGACTCAGAGCCAAGCTGTCGTACACGAACCTCGGGTTCGCGCTCGCCCCCGCGGAGTTCACGATCTCGGAGCTGCGCGATCTGTACGCCGCTGCACTCGGGCACGACGTCTCGGCGACGAACCTCCAACGCGTGCTCTTGCGCCGGAACGTGCTCGAACCGACGGGGAGGCTGCGCGCGCCGGGGCCGACAGGCGGACGGCCCGGCTCGCTGTTCCGCTTCCGGACGAAGGGCCTGGAGATCACGGATCAGTTCGCCGTGCTCCGCCCGCCCGGACCCGCACGCGTGCCTGTCACGTAGTTCAAGCATGGACCTCTCGGCCCACTTCCCTCGTAGAGTGGGCGCGCGATGGCGGGCTCTCACGGCGACGAGCGCGCCTGGATCCGGGGCGCGCAACAAGGATCTGAGACCGACCTCGAGTCGCTGTTCCGGCATCACTGGCCCCGCGCCTACCGCGCCGCGTATCTGGTCGTCCATGATTCGGCTGCTGCCGAGGACATCGCCCAGGAGGCGTTCCTGGCGGCGGTGCGCTCCCTGGATCGCTTCGACCGCCGCCGCCCGTTCGGGCCCTGGCTGCACCGAATCGTGGTCAATCGTGCGATCGACTGGTCTCGGGCCCGCGCACTGCGGCGCGAGGTCGGCGAGGGCGCGCTCGCAGTCGTGGCCGCGTCTGACCGCCCCGAAAACCCACAGTCACAGAATCTCGCGTCGGCTCTCGCCGAGCTGTCGCCCGAGCATCGCGCGGTGATCGTTTTGCGGCACCTGCTCGAGTACACGCCGGGAGAAATCGCCGAGCTCCTCGGCCTCCCGCGCGGAACCGTCAACTCGCGCCTTCGGCGCGGCCTCGACGAGCTTGCGCACCAGGTCGAGGAGGACACTCGATGAACTGGCACGAGCCTGCGCCGGGCGAATCCGAAGCTGGTCAACGAACCTGGCGGGTGGTCCGGGAGGCTTTCACGGAAAGGCTCCCGGCACCGCGCAAAGTCAACTGGCGCCCGCTCGCCGCCGCGGCGGTCGGCGTCGCACTCCTTGCCGCAGCCTTCACGCCTCCGGGTCACGCAGTGCTCGGTTCGATCCGGGAGGCAGTGCAGGGCGAGAAGAACGCGAAGCCCGCACTCTCATCGCTGCCCTCACCTGGCACTCGCTTGCTCGTCAACTCGGCGCAGGGAGCGTGGGTCGTTCAGAGCGACGGCTCTAAGCGGCTGCTGGGCGGCTACAGCAACTCGTCGTGGTCGCCGCACGGCCTTTACCTCGCCGCAGTGCAGGGAGACGAACTGCGTGCGATCGAGCCGAACGGCACGCGGCGCTGGTCGATCGGACGAGCGGGCCGGTTGTTGGCTCCTCGCTGGTCCTACGACGGATTCCGCATCGCGTACTTCTCGGGCCGAGCTCTACGCGTCATTAACGGCGACAGCACTGGCGATCGCTTGCTGACCCGGGCGGTTCAGATCGGTGTGAGCGCGTGGCAGCCCGGCACCCACACGCTCGCCTACGTCAACCGGCGTGGTGACATTCAGATCGTCGATGTCGATCGCCCGGCTCGCCACGCGGTCGTTCGAACTCGCATCGCTCCCACGCAGCTGCACTGGACCCCGGATGGGCGGACGCTCGTCGCAGTCGGTCCCCACGTAATCGCGGTGTTCGGTCAGCGCGGTGGCCAGCTCCGCCGGCTCGACCGGGGCCGCGCGTTCGTGGTCGCCGCCTCAGTCTCTCCCGACGGCAAGAGCCTCGCCTTCGTGGAGACCGAGGCCGGTCGCAGTTCGCTCCAGCTGACGGGGATCGCCGCCGGCCCTACACGCGAACTCCTACCGGGAGCCGGCCGCTTCACGAATGTGATCTGGGCGCCTGACGGCCGCTGGTTGTTACTCGACTGGCACAGTGCCGATCAGTGGCTCTTCATCCGGTCGGTTGCCGTGAAGAAGATCATCGCGGTCTCGAACATTCGTGCGAACTTCGGAGCGGAACCTTCGCTCGCGGGCTGGTGCTGTCCGTGACCGCCTGCTACGGTGAGTCCGTCCCCGACGACAAGGAGGTCGACCCAAATGACGATTGCGCTTGCCTCCTTCCGAAGAGCCACGCGGCTCGTCGGCTAGCGTCGG
>Ga0184612_10000069_pt1 | contig 44688 bp, 44 predicted proteins | sample PLM3_60_coex_FD_133163 | JGI IMG/M metagenome (GOLD analysis project Ga0184612, IMG submission 133163) | Groundwater sediment microbial communities from an aquifer in East River, Colorado, USA - PLM3_60_coex | ecosystem: Environmental > Terrestrial > Soil > Riparian zone | place: USA: East... | reverse complement strand
CGACCTCATGCGGGCCGAGGGTGTCGAGTTCCTCGACACGCCCGACACGTACTACGACGACCCGGAGCTGCGGGCACGGATCGGCGAGGTCCGGGTACCCGTCGAGGAGCTGAAGAGGCGGAAGATCCTCGTCGACCGCGACGAGGACGGCTACCTGCTGCAGATCTTCACCAGGCCGATCGGTGACCGGCCGACGGTGTTCTACGAGCTGATCGAGCGGCACGGGTCGCTGGGATTCGGTAAGGGCAACTTCAAGGCCCTCTTCGAGTCGATCGAGCGCGAGCAGGAGCAGCGCGGCAACCTCTGATCGGGGTCTCCCCGCGGCGTAGCCTGACCGGTATGACCGATCTCGTCGCCGCCCTGCGGGACGGGCTGCCCGCCGAGGCGGTCCTGGACGACCCGGACCGGATGGAGTCATACCGGTACGACATGGCGCTGTTCTGCCCTGCTGGGAAGCCCGCCGCGGTCGTGACCGCCAGGAACCGGTCACACGTGGAGCACACGCTGCGTACGGCCTCGCGACTCGGCATCCCGGTCGTGCCCCAGGGTGCTCGGAGCGGCCTGTCCGGTGCCGCGAACGCGATCGACGGCTGCGTCGTCCTCTCGCTGGAGCGCATGGACCGGATCATCGAGATCGACCCGGCCAACCGGATCGCCGTGGTCGAGCCGGGCGTGTTCAATGCCGTGTTCTCGCGTGCCGTCTCCGAGCACGGCCTGTTCTACCCTCCGGACCCGTCGAGCTGGGAGTTCTGCTCGATCGGCGGCAACCTGTCGACCAACTCGGGTGGGCTGTGCTGCGTGAAGTACGGAGTGACGACCGACTACGTGCGGGGCCTCGAGGTGGTGCTCGCGTCCGGCGAGGTCGTGACCACCGGGCGGCGCACGGTCAAAGGTGTGGCGGGCTACGACCTCACGAAGCTCTTCGTCGGCAGCGAGGGCACGCTCGGGGTCATCACGCAGGCGACGCTGGCGCTGCGCCCGCAGACCCAGCGCCCGCACACGATGGCGGCGCTGTTCGAGTCTCCGGTGGCGGCCGCGCGTGCGGTTTCTGCCATCGTGGCCGGCGGCCACGTGCCCAGCCTGCTCGAGATCATGGATGCCACATGCATCCGGGTCGTCAACGAGTGGAAGCGGATGGACCTGCCGGAGGACGCGGGCGCGATGCTGCTGGCCCAGTCCGACATCGGCGGCTCGGCCGCCGAGCAGGAGATCGCCGAGATCGCCCGTCTCTGCAGCGAGGCCGGTGCGACCGAGGTCGCGGAGACGGCAGATCCCGCTGAAGGAGAGATGCTCCTGCAGGCCCGCCGGGTGGCTCTGCTCGCGCTCGAACGGCTGGGCACGACGATGATCGACGACGTATGCGTGCCCCTCACCCGCTTCGCCGACCTGTTCGAGGGGATCGAGAAGCTCGCCGCCTCGTACGACGTGCTGATCGGCGTCGTCGGGCACGCCGGCGACGGCAACATGCACCCGACTGTCGTCTTCGACCCGGAGGACAGCGATCAGGCGCAGCGCGCCCGGCAGGCGTTCGGGGCGGTGATGGATCTGGGCCTCGAGCTCGGCGGCACGATCACCGGCGAGCACGGCGTCGGCATCCTGAAGAAGGAGTGGCTCTCCCGCGAGATCGGGCCCGTGGCGATGCGGTTGCACCGCGACATCAAGCGCGTGCTGGACCCGCAGGGCATTCTCAACCCCGGCAAGATCTTCGACTGACCTTTGGGCGTGTCCGCGGGAGGCTCCACTCGAGCCGCGCCACTCGCTGCCTCAGGCGCGGCCACGCCGCAGATGGCCACCACCGCGCCGAGGTACGCGACGACGCCAGGCCGCGGGGTAGAAGTTGCGTCGCTGTCGCAGCCCGAGGACTGGAATCCGCAGTGCTGAATGACATACGGGCAACTCGATTGGGACCTGTGGACGCGGCACGTGTCTGTCGGATGCCTCCGCTACGCTAGAACACATGTTCGAACGGCTCGATCCGAGTCCCGGCGCCGCCGGTGGGGAGCCTGTGCCGCGCGATGGGGGTGGCTCGGACCTGGGTGGCTACGGCCCGGCGTCGACGGGCGACCTCGCTGGCCTGGAGTTCATGCCGCCTGGTGTCGAGCTGGCGGCGCTGCTCGGAGGTCTCGATCCCGATGGCGTGGCTGATGCCTACGACCTGGTCGAGATCGCGGCGGCATGCCGGAAGGTCAAGGCCTGGATCGACGCGATCGAGATCGAGGTCGGCGCTGCGCTTGCGCGGCATCCGGTTTGCGCGGCCCCGGAGGCGGCGCGGCGCGGGTTCACGCCGATCCGGGCGGCTGGCCAGCTGCTGGCAGCGCGGCTGGGTCTCGCGCCGAGCACCGGGGCGGATCGGGTGGCGACCGCTGCACAGCTGGTCGACGAGCTACCTGACACCGTCGCCGCGATGCGCGCCGGTGAGATCGACTACCCGAAGGCGTCCGCGCTCGCGGTCGGGGTCCGGGCGCTGGATCCGCCTGACGGCGCGCACGACCCAGTCTCCGGCGAGCAGATCACTGCGGACGGCGTGCGCCGGGGACTGGTCGCCGTGGTCGAGTCCCAGGTGCTGCCGAAGGCGGGTGGCCGGTCGTTGCGGCAGCACCGCGACGTCGTGGCCCGCGCGGTGGCTGCGGTGGCGCCCAAGACGGCCGAGGAGCGGCACGAGCGGGCCTGTGACGAGCGGCGGGTCGAGTCGCGTGCGGACTCGGACGGGATGGCGTGGTTGAACGTGTACGGGCCGGCCGAGGACGTCACTGCCATCAGGGTGATGGTCGAATCGGCGGCCGACGCGGTCCGAACCGCCGACCGGGCCGATCCGCGCACCCTGGACCAGCTGCGACACGACGTGCTGGCGCAGCTGGCCTGGGCCTCCCTGGACTCCGGGCACCTGGGTGGCTGCGAGCACGGGCCGCGGCTGGGGAAGCGGCACGGCCGGGCCGCGGCGGTGGGCGTGACGGTGCCGCTGTCCACTCTGATCGGCATCGACGAGCAGCCGGGTGAGTTGGACGGCTACGGGCCGATCCCCGCATCGGTGGCCCGGCGGATCGCCGCCCACGGCACCTGGCGCCGGCTGCTGACCGACCCCGCGTCGGGTGCGCTGCTCGACTATGGGCAGACCCGGTACACCCCGCCGCAGGACCTGGTCGACCACGTCCTCGCCCGGGACCGGACCTGCAGGTTCCCGACCTGCTCGCAGCCGGCGCGGCGGTGCCAGATCGACCACACCATCCCGGCCGGGACACTCGGCTGGTCCACCAGCACTGCGAACACCGGCGCGCTGTGCTCGGCCGGCTGCCACAACGGCAAGACCCACGCCGGCTGGCACCTCGAACAACCGCAGCCGGGCCACTTCCGATGGCGGGCACCCACCGGACACCAATACGCGGTCCAGCCCGAACAGGTCGGCCCCATCGTGCAGCATCCCGAGCCGCCCGGCGACCCACCCGAGCCCGAAGCCGACTACGAACTCCCACCCTTCTAGGCACGAGTGACCCGCGACCACGTGCCAGCGGCAGGCGCCGGATGCCCGGCACCCCACACGCTGGACGTCATCCGATAGTGGCCATAAACCGGCCAGCTCGGGGTGGTGTCACGGCATGCATTCCCGCCTTGACACCACCTCGTGCTCGCCGACAATCACCGCCTCGGATGACAGCCAAACCCCCTGAACCCACCACAAGGAGCCGACGCTTCATACCGTCTAGTCGGTGAGGGCGCGCTCGAGTGCGATGGCCATGTGCCGGTGCCCGATGGTCTCGTAGCCGACCACGATCACGAGTGGCGCGAGCATCAGGACGACGAGGCAGACCGCCATCGGCACGCCGGCGGAGGCGAGCAGTACGGCGAACACAAGCATCGCCGCGGTACCGGCGAGAAGCCCAACGTGGAACGGGTCGCCGGCGTGGACGAGGTAGGTGTAGAGCGCGAGGAACGCCAACATGAATACCGCGACCGGGATAGCCACGGTGAGCACGGTGGCGGTGGCGCCGATGTGCGTCTGGTGGCCGATGTAGTCCGCTGCGACGTGCAGCCCGGCGCCGGTGGCGGCGATCGAGCCGAAGATCAGGATGTGCCCGTACCCCCAGGGGAAGGCCCGCTCGCGGTGGGCGTGCAGCAAGTCCCCCCACGGGACCGTGAAGTACATCCACCACAGCCCGAAGGTCAGCCCGGTGCCGGCCATCGCGACCAGCGCTGCGTCGCGGCTCCAGCCCTGAACGTCGACCACTGCGTTCAGCGAGGCCACGGTGCCGATCACCCCCTCGCCGAGGGTGATGATCGTCAGCAGTCCGTACCGTTCGGCGATGTGGTGCGCGTGCCACGGGGTGCCGCCCTTGCCGCGCTCGGCGATGACCGGGCCGACCAGCTCGACCAGCACGAGCAGCGCGGCCCACATGAACCACGTCGCCCAGGTCGGCTGCGGCAGCAGCAGCAGGACCCAGCCGACCTGGGCGACGCCGATGGTGACGGCGTAGGTCTCGCTAGCTCGGCGCCGCGGCGGATCCTGCCGGGCGGCCCGCAGCCACAGGAACACCATCGCCACCCGCATCACCACGTATCCGGCCACCATGGCGCCGTTGTCGATGGGCTGGCCATGGTCGAGCGAGCGGAACATCTGCGGCAGCCCGAGCGCCAGGATGATCACGCCGACCATCTGCACCATCGTCGCCAGCCGGAACACCCAGTCGTCGGTGTCGTAGGCCGAGGCGAACCAGGAGAAGTTGATCCAGGGCCAACAGATCGCGAAGACGGCGAACCCGAACCCGGTGAGGCCGGCGCTGAGGTGCCCCTCGGCGACAAGATGCGCCAGCTGCTCGGCGGCCACCCCGAACGCCACCACGAACGTCAAGTCATACAGCAACTCCAGCGGAGTCGCCGATCGGTGTTCCTCACCCGGGTCGCGGCCCGACATCGGCCGTAGCCGGTGCGCCCGCGTCTGATCGGAGCTGGTCATCGGGCCGCACCCGGCCGGTTCAACCAGTGCACCTTAGCCATGTGACCGATCCCTTCTGCCCTACGTTCCCGCGACTCTCTCAGGCGCCTCGTGCATGCGGAACCAGTTGGTGATCCCGAAGGCCCGGCCACGAGGCCGAGCGGGTCATGCGGCCGTCTCTGTCGCGGTCATCACCCACGGCACACGTGTCCAGCGGTGACCGCGACGGCCGCAAGAACCTGCGGTCATGGCACCGCGCGGTCGATCGTCGACCGGTAATGGCAAAGGTGTTGCCTGGGCTTGGAGGCGCCATTTCCCGCAGCAGGCCCTCGACCCTCCGTCGCTACGTTCACAACCCGGCCCGCTGAGGCGCATGATCGGCCGCACCCTCGACCAGCTGCCGTGATGCGCGAGCGTACCTCTCTGGCGGGACGCTGGGCGCGATTCACCCACCATGTCGAAATCAGCCCCGCAGCTTCTACGTCTATACGAGAGGCGCCACTCAGGGCGCCCGAGCCGAGGAGTCTTCAATGCCTGAACTGCAAACCCTGATGACCGGTCTCGCGCTCGGCGAGTCGCCGCGTTGGCGCGATGGCCGTCTGTGGTTCTCCGACTGGGGCGCGCAAGAGGTCATTGCCGTCGATCTCGACGGCAAGAGCGAGGTGATCGTCGGGGGCGTGGCGTCCCTTCCGTTCTCCATCGATTGGCTGCCCGATGGGCGTCTGCTTGTCGTCTCGGGGTCCGATGGGCTTCTTCTCCGCCGGGATCCTGACGGGTCGCTCGTGACCCATGCCGATCTGAGCCGCCTCTCTGACCACCCCTGGAACGAGATAGTCGTGGAGGGTCGGGGCAACGCCTACGTCAACAACATCGGATTTGACTTTCCCGGCGGTGAGTTCGCCCATGGAATCATCGCCTTGGTCAAGCCCGACGGTTCGGCTCGGCAGGTCGCAGATGGAGTCTCATTTCCCAATGGCATGGTCGTGACGCCCGACAACTCCACGCTGATCCTCGCCGAGTCCTATGCCAACAGGTTGACGGCCTTCGACATCGCGGCCGATGGCGGTCTGTCGAACCCGCGAGTGTGGGCCGACCTGGCGGGCGGTGTCCCCGACGGCATCTGCCTCGATTGGGAGGGCGCCGTCTGGTACGGGGACGTCCCCAACAAGCGTTGCGTACGCGTTCGCGAGGGTGGCGAGGTGCTGCAGACGATCGACCTCGACCGCGGCTGCTTCGCTTGCATGCTCGGAGGCGTCGACAACAGAACGCTGTTTCTGATTGCGAACGAGTGGCATGGTGTCGCGAACATGGTGGAGGAGGCGCGAACCGGCCAGGTGTTGACCGTTGAGGCACCCGCACCGGGCGTCGGTTGGCCGTAGGAAGCGACCTCGCCGGGTAACGTCGCCGATGCTCGGTTCCTGGTGGCGGTCCGAGGGCAGCGTTGTCCGCGACAGCCTGGACCGACCTAGGACCCGGCGCTGGCCGAGCGGATCGTGCCGGTCACCTCGCCGAGGCCGATGCGCTCCTCGTCCGGCCCGCGCGCCGAGCCACTGATCGTCACGGTGTCGCCGTCCTCGAGGTATGTGCGGGGCACGCCGTCGGCCATTGTCACGGGCTCGGTGCCGTTCCAGGTGAGTTCAAGTAACGAGCCCCGCTCGTCTCGCGCCGCGCCGCTGACCGTGCCCGAGGCGTAGAGGTCGCCGGTTCGCACGGACGCGCCGTTGGCGGTCAGGTGGGCCAACTGCTGCGCGGCCGTCCAGTACATCTGCGCGAAGGGTGGCCGCGAGACTGTCGTCCCGTTCCACGACACCTCGAGCTGGAGGTCGAGGGCCCATGGCTCGCCGTCGGCGTCGCGCAGGTAGGCGGCCGGCTCCGGGTCGCGGTCCGGCGGCTCGACCCGCGCGTCGCGCAAGGCGGCGAGAGGCACGACCCACGGCGAGATCGACGTCGCGAACGACTTGCCGAGGAAGGGCCCGAGGGGGACGTACTCGAATGCCTGGATGTCGCGGGCGGACCAGTCGTTGACGAGGACGACACCGAAGACGTGATCGGCGAAAGCCGCCACCGGAACGGGCCGGCCCAGCGTCGAGGGAACACCGACTACGAAGCCGACCTCGGCCTCGATGTCGAGCCGTGTGGTCGGGCCATACACGACGTCGTCGCCCTGCTTGCGAAGGCCGGACGGGCGGACGATGTCGGTGCCGGACGGAACGACCGTCCCACCGCGGCCGTGGTAGCCGATGGGCAGGTGCCGCCACGCGTTGGGTAGCTCCGGCGCCTCCGGACGGAAGATCCGGCCCACGTTCTCTGCGTGGTGCTGAGAAGCGTAGAAGTCGACGTAGTCCGCGACCTCGAAGGGCATCTCCAGCGTGGCATCGGCGAGGGGAACCAGATGAGGCTCGACGAGGTCACGGTGCGGCTCCTCGGTCAGAAGCTCGGTCACCCAGCCGCGCACGGCCGACCATGCCCGTGGCCCCAGTGCCATGAACGGGTTGAGGCTGCCCTGCGAGAACACGTGGGCGCCGTCCAGGTTCTCCTCCGCGGCGAGGGGCGCGAGGTCGAGGAGCTGGTCGCCGATGCCTATGCCGAGCCGTGGGTCCTCGTCGGCGATCGAGAAGACCGCGTACGGAAGCGTGTGCACACCGAACGTCGAGCTCTCCGGCAGCGGCACCCAGGTGGCAGGCACTCGTCACTCCTTCAGCAGCTCGAGGGCGACAAGATCATCCAGCGGTTCGTCGATGGTGCACGAGCCATACGAGACGAGCCACCGCCGCACGCTCATGGCCCGGCGGTCGTCGAGCTCCCTCACTCGCGCAGCGATCGCCGAGCTGTCGCGTTCTGCAAGCGTCGAGGCGATGCCGGGCGCGTCCGCTCCGTCGAGAGCGGCGGCCACGGCGATCAGGAGGTTGAGGAAGCCGTGCTGCTCGGACTCGTCCGACGCGGTGTGCCGGACTGCCCGGTGCAGCCCGGCGGTGCACTTGAACGGCAGCCCGAGATCCAGGCACGCCAGCATGAACGCGGCAACCTCGTCCTCGCTCGGGAACGCCTCGGGCGACGGACCGCCGGTGCGGAGTTTGGCCCGATAACCGGAGTCAGCTACGACCTCGAGTGCGTCGCGCCAGCCCTCGGCGCGCGGCACCTCGACGTATGCGGGCTCCTCGTCGTCCGGACCGCCGAGCGCGGCGTCGAGGGCAGCGACCGTTCGCCGGGCGGCATCGGCGAGGGGGGTTCCGCGCAGGGATACCTCGATTCCACGCAGCACCATCCGGTCGTCGGACGCGACGGAGTCGACGGCCGGCCCGATCTCCCCGACCCCGGCGTCCACGATGATCCGTACGCCCAGGGGGGCGGTCAGGTGGCCCGCCAGTTCATCCAGGCGCGACGCCGGACACAGGAACGGCCCCACCATCGGTGCGTACCACGCGGATCGGTGCAGTCCATGCGTTCGAAGGGCCTCCGGCATGGCTGCGTTGCCGGGCGGAAACAGCGCCGCGTCATCGATCAGCGCTGCGAACAGGACAGTGGTTGACACGGTGGGGACTGTAACGCATGGTGTCAGTGAGCGATCGATACCGTCCGATAATCGGACAATCCAGAAGGCGATGACCATGGCGTTCTACCGCAGCGTCGGCGAGATCCCACCGAAGAGGCACACGCAGTTCCGCCGCCCCGACGGCAGCCTCTACTACGAGGAGCTGATGGGTGAGGAGGGCTTCTTCTCCGACTCGTCACTCCTCTACCACACCGGGGTGCCGTCGGCGATTGTCGACTCGCGCATCTGGGAGCTGCCCGACCTGCGGACGGTCCCCAACCACCCACTGACGCCGCGGCATCTGAAGCTGCACGACCTGTTCCCAGAGCGGGACTGGAAGGCGCAGGACGTCGTCACCGGGCGCCGGCTGGTGCTGGGCAACGGCGACGTGCGGATCTCGTATGTCGCGGCGGGGGAGTCCTCGCCGCTCTACCGCAATGCGATAGGCGACGAGTGCGTGTACGTCGAGTCCGGCGAGGCCACCGTCGAGACAATGCTCGGCCTCCTGCATGCTCGGCAGGGGGACTACGTGATCATGCCGCGGGCAACTGTGCACCGATGGGTCCCGACGGGCGACAAGCCCCTGCGGGCGTACGTCGTCGAGGCCAACTCGCATATCGCGCCACCCAAGCGGTACCTGTCCAAGTACGGCCAGTTCCTCGAGCACTCGCCGTACTGCGAACGCGACCTGCACGGCCCGACCGAGCCGTTCGTCGTCGAGCAGGGTGATGTCGAGGTCTACACCAAGCACCGCGGGCACGGGCCGTCCGGGCTCGTGGGCAGCATCGTGGTGTACCCGACCCACCCGTTCGACGTGATCGGCTGGGACGGCTGCCTGTATCCGTACACGTTCAACGTGTCGGACTTCGAGCCGATCACCGGGCGCATCCACCAGCCGCCGCCGGCGCACCAGGTGTTCGAGGGCTACAACTTCGTGATCTGCAACTTCGTCCCACGCAAGGTCGACTACCATGCGCTGGCGATCCCGGTGCCGTACTACCACTCCAACGTCGACAGCGACGAGGTCATGTTCTACTGCGGCGGAGACTACGAGGCTCGCAAGGGCTCGGGGATCGGACATGGCTCGATCTCCTTGCACCCTGGTGGGCACAGCCACGGGCCGCTGCCGACCGCGATCGAACACGCCCTGGGCAAGGACTACTTCGACGAGCTGGCGGTCATGGTCGACACGTTCCGCCCGCTGGAGATCGGCGAAGCCGGGATCGAGTGCGACGACGGCAAGTACGCGTGGTCGTGGAGCGGACGCGGCCCCGAGGGCTGAGCACGCGTAGCGAGCGTTGGCCCAGTGGGCTGACCCAAACCCGCGCCGATCATGCAACTTCTGTTCGACACGCCGGCGGCCTTCGAGCCGATCCGATGCGTGTTGGCGGCGTGTCGAACAGAAGTTGCATGATCAACGGGGGGTGACGGCAGCGGCGACGGCTTCGTCGATCGGCGTGTCGCCGGCGACAAGATCCAGCGAGAGCCCGGCAGTTGCGGGCCTGTCGAGCAGTGCGACCAGGACAGCCGCGACGTCGTCGCGACTGACGCGGCCACGCTGGACGTCGGGTGCGAGCGCAACCCGTCCGCTGCCCGGATCGTCGGTGAGCCCCCCCGGCCGCAGAATCGTCCAGTCCAGGTCGCGGCCGCGGATCTCGTCGTCCGCGGCGGCCTTGGCCCGGATATAGGCGGCGAAGACCTGGTCGTGGTGCGGCTTCGGCCCGTCGTCGGCGCCGATCGACGAGACCATGAGATACCGACGAGTCCCGGCGAGCTCGGACGCGTCGGCGAGCAACACAGCAGCGGCGTGGTCGACGGTCTCCTTTCTGGCGGCACCGCTTCCCGGCCCGGCGCCGGCCGCGAACACCACGGCGTCGGCACCGGCGACGTGCGACGCGAGATCCGCGGGAGTCGTAGCCTCCAGGTCGAGCACGACGGGCTCGCCCCCGGCAGACCGAACGTCCCCGACGTGATCGGGGTTGCGGACGATCCCGACGGCCCGGTCACCGCGGGCCGCGAGAAGCCGTTCCAGACGCAGCGCGATCTTCCCGTGCCCTCCAGCGATCACCACACGCATGCACCAACCGTAGGCCAGCGCCGGCGGCGATCTTGCGACACGCGGGCTGTCCGAACGCCACACCTCGGCTCGGGATCGGAGACCCGGGTCAGGTGCGGAGAACCGGGGCGCCTTCCAACGTGATGCCGGCGGTGCGCATCGCGGTCACGGCGGCCTCTGTCGTTGCCCGCCCCACGCCGGCGGTCATGCCCAGCAGGACGCGGGTGGCGAAGCCCTCGCGCACGGCATCCAGCGCCGTCGCGCGGACGCAGTGGTCGGTCGCGATCCCGACGACGTCCACCGACGAGACCGACTGCGCGCGCAGCCAGTCCGCCAGCGGGGTGCCCTCGTGCGAGCGTCCCTCGAAGCCGGAGTACGCCGCCGCGTAGGCGCCCTTGTCGAAGACTGCGTCGAACGGCTGTGGGTCGAGGTTCGGGTGGAAGCCGGCGCCGATCGTCCCGGCCACGCAGTGAACCGGCCAGCTCTCGACGAAGTCCGGCTCGGTGGAGAAGTGGTCACCGGGGTCGATGTGGTGGTCCCGGGTCGCGACGACATGGTCGTAGTCGCGCTCGTCGGGTTCGGCTTCTTGCCACCGGCGCAGCACGCCGGCGATGGAGAACGCGACGTCGGCGCCGCCGCCCACGGCCAGGCTGCCGCCCTCGCAGAAGTCGTTCTGGACGTCCACGACGATCAGCGCGCGCGTCATGACTTCCCTTCGTACACCGTTGGGATCGCGGGCTCGCCGCGCGACATTTGCAAGGCGGTGGGAGGCAACTCCGCGCGGGCGGCGGTATGGCGGTCGCGCGCCGCGTCGAGCGCTTCGCGTCCGACCATCTGGCCCTCGCGCACGAGCGGCACGAGCAACGGCCTGTCGTCGCCGTCGTCGACCGGTTCAGTGGCGAGGCCGATCACCTCGGCTTCGGCAACCCCGGACCTGGACCGGCGACGTAGCGCGAACTTGCGACCCCCCACGCTCACCTTGTCCTTGCTCTTCTTCGCGACGGCGGCCATCACGCCGTCGTCCCCCTCCCGCGCGACAAGCTTGTAGACCAGGCCGGCGGTCGGCGCACCCGACCCGGTGACCAGCGCGGTGCCGACCCCGTACGCGTCGACCGGTGCCGCGGCGAGCGCAGCGATCGCGTGCTCGTCGAGGTCGCTGGTGACGACGATCCTGGCGCCCGACGCGCCGAGGGCATCGAGCTGAGCGCGGACCTCGCGGGCCTGGACGAGCAGGTCGCCGGAGTCGAGCCGGACGGCTCCGAGCTCCGGTCCCGCGATCTCGATGCCGAGCGCAACGGCCTCGCGGACGTCGTACGTGTCGACCAGCAGGGTCGTCCCTTTGCCGAGCGAGTCGACCTGGGCTGTGAACGCGTCGCGTTCGCTGTCGTGCACGAGGGTGAACGAGTGGGCGCTGGTGCCCTGTGTTGCCACACCGTAGGTGCGGCCGGCCTCCAGGTTGCTGGTCGAGGCGAAACCGGCGACGTACGCAGCCCGCGCCGCCGCGACGGCCGCCCACTCGTGCGTGCGCCGGGAGCCCATCTCGATGCACGGCCGATTACCGGCGGCCGTCGTCATCCGTGATGCAGCCGAGGCGATGGCGGAGTCGAAGTTGAGGACCGAGAGGATCAGCGTCTCGAGGATGACGGCCTCGGCGAAGGTCGCCTCGACCACGATGAGTGGGGAGTACGGGAAGAAGCAGTCGCCCTCGCCGTAGCCCCAGATGTCACCGGAGAACCGGTACTCGGCCAGCCAGCCGAGAGTCGCACCGTCGACCACCTGGCGGCGTTCCAGATCTGCCAGCGCCGCGTCGTCGAAACGGAAGCGCTCGATGTCGGTCAGCAACCGGCCGGTTCCGGCGACGACGCCGTAGCGCCGGCCCTCGGGCAGACGCCGGGCGAACACCTCGAACACCGACCGGCGCCGGGCCACTCCGTGCGCCAGCGCCGCCTGCAGCATCGTCAGCTCGTAATGGTCCGTAAGCAGCGCGGTCCCGGGGTCATCGACAGCCGGCACGACCCTCAGCTTAGCCACCGGCTTGCGCCTCGCGCCGGGTCCGAGATGACACCATGGGGGCCGTGACCACCGCACCTGCCGAGGTCGAACAGGCCGAGGCCGACGAGGTCGTCGTCCCCGACACGCCGTGGACGACGGTGGTCTGGAACGACCCGGTCAATCTGATGTCGTACGTGACGTACGTGTTCCAGTCATACTTCGGCTACGCCCGCAAGAAGGCCGAGAAGCTCATGCTCGACGTGCACGAGAAAGGTAAGGCGATCGTGTCGTCGGGCACCCGCGAGGCAATGGAGCGCGACGTGGAGGCCATGCACGGCTACGGCCTGTGGGCGACGATGCAGAAGGCGGGGGACCGAGGCTGAGCACCGCGTTCCGACGAGCCCGCGGCGGCGGGGTGTCCGCGGCGTTCCACCAGGTCGAGATCGAGCTGCTGCGGTCTCTGGTCGGCCAGCTCCTCGAGCTGGTCCGAGACGAGGAATCGACCCGCGACCCCCGCCAGGCCAATGATCCGCTTGCCGAGGCCTTCGGCCTGGGCGACGACCCATCGCGCCCCTCCGACCCGGTCGTACTGCGACTCTTCCCCGACGCGTACCGCGACGACGACGAGGCCGCCGACGAGTTCCGGCGCTTCACCGAGCGCGGCCTGCGCGAGGCGAAGGCCGGTGCCGCCGCGACCGTGCTCGCCTCACTGACCGCGGCCGGCCCGGTCGAGCCGGACGAGCCGTCCGACCCCGGACGCGAGAAGGTCCGGCTGACCCTCGACCCGGACGAGGCCCAGGCGTGGCTTCGCACGCTCACCGACCTCCGGCTCGCATTGGGCACGCGGCTCGGCGTCGAAGAGGGCGACGAGGAGCGCTGGGAGGAGCTCCCGGACGACGACCCCCGCCGCCAGGTGCACGACGTCTACGACTGGCTCGGCTGGGTGCAGGAGACCCTGGTGCGTGCCTTGGCCCCCGGTCTGTGACGATCCAGCCGTACTCTTGAGCGGTGCTGGAGATCCGCCGTGACGTCGTCGACGCCATCATCGCGCACGCCCGTCGGGACCATCCCGACGAGGCGTGCGGCGTTGTCGCGGGCCCCGTCGGGTCCGACCGCCCGGAGCGGCTGGTGCCGATGGCCAACGCGGAGCGGTCGCCGACCTTCTACCGGTTCGACTCCCTCGAACAGCTCAAGGTCTGGCGCGAGATGGACGACCGTGACGAGGAACCCGTCGTGATCTACCACTCGCACACCGCCACCGAGGCCTACCCGTCCCGGACGGATGTGTCCTATGCCTCCGAGCCGAACGCGCACTACGTGCTGGTGTCAACCAGAAGCATCGACGACGGCGCGCCCGAGGTCCGTTCGTACCGGATCGTGGACGGTGAGGTCACCGAGGAGGAGGTCCGCGTGGTCACCGATGCGGGCGACATGACGCGAGGGCCAAAAGACACGGAGCGCGGCATTGCTGCTGTCTGAAGAGGGAATGACGCTCACGCTCGTTCCGGTTGCCCGTACTGACACCGCCGATTAGCTCCGGGAGCCTGTCCATGTCCATCGAGGTCCGCATCCCGACGATCATGCGCCAGTACACCGGCGGCGAGAAGGCGGTGGACGGCGCGGGCGACACGATCGCAGCGGTGATCGACGACCTGGAGTCGCGTCATCCAGGGCTGCGCGAGCGTCTCGTCGACAACGGCGGTCTCCGTCGGTTCGTCAACGTCTACCTGAACGACGAGGACGTCCGCTTCCTCGACGGGTTGAAGACCCCGGTAGCAGACGGCGACTCGGTGACGGTCCTGCCGGCAGTGGCTGGAGGGAGCGCGCGTTGACCGGGTGCGAGGCCTAGGTGCCCTCATGCGGTTCGACTCGCTGCTGGGCTCGGTGGGGCGCACGCCGCTCGTCGGGTTACCACGGCTCTCGCCCTCGACCGACGTACGGCTGTGGGCCAAGCTCGAGGACCGCAACCCGACCGGCTCGGTCAAGGACCGTATCGCGGTGCGCATGATCGAGGCAGCCGAGCGGGACGGTCGGCTCAGCAAAGGCCGCACGATCCTGGAGCCGACCTCCGGGAACACCGGCATCTCGCTGGCCATGGTCGCGCGCCTGAGGAGCTACCGGTTGGTCTGCGTCCTGCCCGAGAACACCTCCGACGAGCGGCGCCAACTGCTGCGGATGTGGGGCGCCGAGATCGTCCCATCGCCCGCGGCGGGCGGCTCGAACGAGGCGGTCCGGGTCGCCAAGCAGCTGGCGGCCGAGAATCCCGACTGGGTGATGCTGTACCAGTACGGCAACGCCGAGAACACGCAGGCGCACTACGCCACCACCGGGCCGGAGATCCTCGAGGATCTGCCGACCATCACGCACTTCGTGGCCGGCCTCGGCACCACGGGGACCCTGATGGGCGTCGGGCGCTATTTGCGCGAGAAGGCACCGGGGGTCGCGATCGTCGCGGCGGAGCCGCGGTACGGCGAGCTCGTCTACGGCCTGCGCAACCTCGACGAGGGCTTCGTGCCGGAGCTCTACGACGAGTCGGTGCTGACCACGCGGTTCTCGGTGGGCCCGCGCGAGGCCGTACGCCGCACCCGCGAGCTGCTGGAAACCGAGGGCATCTTCGCCGGCATCTCCACCGGTGCCGTGCTGCACGCCGCGCTCGCGGTGGCGCGCAAGGCGGTGGACGCAGGAGATCGGGCCGACATCGCGTTCGTCGTCGCCGACGGTGGCTGGAAGTACGTCTCGACCGGCGCGTACGAAGGAACCCTCGACGACGCGGTGGACCGCCTCGACGGCCAGCTCTGGGCGTAGCAGGCATTCGGTGAGACGGGCGGCTCGGCCGCGGTGGTTGTCCACAGCGCGCACGACGGAGGGTGCCGAGAGCGTTGGCGTACGCTCGTCGCGCCATGAACGACGCGCCGATCGGCATCTTCGACAGCGGGGTGGGCGGACTCACGGTCGCTCGGGCCGTCCTCGACCAGCTTCCGCACGAGCCCGTGCTGTACGTCGGCGACACCGCCCGCGGGCCGTACGGCCCGAGACCTATCGCCGAGGTCCGCGCGTTCGCGCTCGACCTCATGGACCAGCTCGTCGACGAGGGAGTGAAGTTGCTCGTCATCGCCTGCAACTCGGCGAGCAGCGCGGTCCTGCGCGACGCACGGGAGCGCTACACCGTGCCCGTCGTCGAGGTGATCCAGCCAGCCGTGCGCCGAGCGGTCGCGGCCACGCGCAACGGCCGGGTCGGCGTCATCGGAACCAGGGCGACCGTGACGTCGAAGGCTTACGAGGACTCGTTCGCCGCGGCGCCAGAGCTGCGCATCACGACGCGTGCCTGCCCGAGATTCGTCGAGCTCGTCGAGAACGGGATCACCCACGGCACAGAGCTCGAGCGGATCGCGCACGAGTACCTCGACCCGGTCCGCGACGCCGGCATCGACACCCTCGTGCTGGGATGTACCCATTACCCGCTGCTGACCGGCGTCATCTCCTACGTGATGGGCGAGGGTGTCACGCTCGTGAGCAGCGCCGAGGAGACGGCTCAGGACGTGTATCGCGTTCTCGCCGAGCACAGGCTCATGCGCGACGACGACCTGCCGCCGCCCGTCCATACGTTCCGTGCCACTGGCGACCCCGGGCCGTTCGGCGAGCTCGGCCGGCGGTTCCTGGGTCCGGAGGTCGCCGCCGTCTCGGACGCGGTGCGGTGAGGCTCACGGTCGTCGGCTGCTCGGGCTCGGTGGCCGGTCCGGAGTCGCCTGCGTCGTGCTACCTCGTCGAGGCGGATGGGCGACGCCTTGTGCTGGACCTCGGCAATGGCGCCTTGGGCGTACTCCAACGGCACGTCGACCTCGACGAGGTCGACGCCGTCCTGCTGAGCCATCTGCACCCGGACCACTGCGTCGACCTGTGCAGTTTCTACGTCGCGCAGCGCTACCGTCCGGGCGGTCGTCGGCCCCGGATCCCCGTGTGGGGCCCGGCCGGGACGGCCGAACGGATGGCGCGGGCCTACGGGCTGCCCACCGACCCGGGCATGACCGGAGAGTTCGACTTCCGCACCTACCAGGAGGAGGCGTTCGACGTCGGGCCGTTTCGGGTGCGCGTGGCGCGGGTCGTCCATCCCGTGACCGCCTACGCGCTGCGCGTGGAGCATGCCGGCCGGGCCCTCGTCTACTCCGGCGACACGGCACCGACGCCTGCCCTGGTCGAAGTGGCGGCCGGCGCCGACCTGTTCGTCTGCGAAGCGTCGTTCCGGGACGGCGAGGAGAACCCCGACGGACTCCACCTCACCGGCCGGCAGGCGGGGGAGCACGCCAAGGCGGCCGCGGTGGGTGCCCTCGTCGTGACGCACGTCCCGCCGTGGGGAGACGCTGAGCGCGCCCGGTCCGAGGCCGCCCAGGCCTTCGACGGCCCAGTCGCGGGCGCGCGATCCGGCCTGGTCGTGGATGTCGGGGCCGGCCGATAGCCTTCCCGGCATGACCCGACCCGACGGCCGCGCAGCCGACGAGCTCCGCCCCGTCCGCATCACCCGTGGATGGCTCGACCATGCCGAGGGGTCCGTGCTCGTGGAGTTCGGGTCGACCAGGGTGCTATGCGCGGCGTCAGTCACCGAGGGCGTGCCGCGCTGGCGCAAGGGGTCCGGCCAGGGCTGGGTCACCGCCGAGTACGCCATGTTGCCCCGCTCGACCAACACCCGCTCCGACCGCGAGTCGGTCAAGGGCCGGATCGGCGGCCGCACCCATGAGATTTCCCGCCTGGTCGGTCGGGCGCTGCGCGGCGTCATCGACACGTCGGCGCTCGGCGAGAACACGCTGGTCCTCGACTGCGACGTGCTCCAGGCCGACGGCGGTACCCGCACGGCCGCCATCACGGGCGCGTACGTCGCGTTGTCCGACGCCGTCGACTGGATGCGCGGACAGGGCCTGCTCGCGTCCGGTGACGTGCTCCGCAAGTCGGTCGCCGCCGTGTCGGTGGGCGTCGTCGACGGCGAGCCGCTCCTCGACCTCTGCTACGAGGAGGATGTCCGGGCCGAGACCGACATGAACGTCGTGATGACCGGCGAAGGCCGCTTCATCGAGGTCCAGGGCACGGCCGAGGGCGCTCCGTTCGACCGCAGCGAGCTCGACACCCTGCTCGCGTTGGCCGAGGCGGGGTGTGCCGAGCTGACCGCCATGCAGCGATCGGCGCTGGCCGGATGACCGAAGCGGCTGGCCATCGGGTCGTGCTCGCGACTCGCAACAAGCACAAGCTCGACGAACTGCGGAGGATTCTCGCTGGCGCCGGGATTGTCCACATTCTGCTGGTGTCTGCCGGCGAGTTCCCGGACATCCCAGACATCGCTGAGACGGGCCTGACCTTCGCCGAGAACGCCCTGCTGAAGGCGGGCGCGACGGCGGCGGCTACCGGCCTGCCGGCGCTCGCAGACGACTCCGGAATCAGCGTCGACGCACTGAACGGCATGCCCGGCGTGTTCTCGGCACGCTGGTCCGGCCGGCACGGTGATGACGCCGCCAACCTCGCCCTCGTGCTGGCCCAGCTCGACGAGGTGCCCGATGGCCGCCGGGGCGCAGCGTTCGTTTGCGCAGCGGCGCTGGTGACGCCGGAGGGTCGCGAGGTCGTCGAGGAGGGCCGGGTCACCGGGCACCTGGCGCGAGAGCCACGCGGCCTCGGCGGCTTCGGCTACGACCCGATCTTCGTCCCCGACGGCGACACTCGCACGACCGCCGAGATGTCCCCTGTCGAGAAGGACGCGATCAGCCACCGGGGCCGCGCCTTCCGCGCCCTCGCCCCCCACCTGCTGCGCCTGATCTGACCGGTTGACCGGTTCGTGCCGACGGTCACGTGCCTGTCCCGGGTGGTTCCGTAGCACTTTCGTCACCCGATCCCATGCGCTGCCGTGGCGAACGTGGCGCACGATAGGCGTGTGATCGAGGCTCCGGCGCCGCCTACGCGGCGCACCCTTCGCTGGCCGGCGCTCGCCGGGCTCGCCGCCGCCGCTCTCGGGCTCGGTGTCGCCGAGCTCGTCGCGGGCCTGCTGGGCCGTACGGCAACCCCGGTGGTCGCAGTGGGCGAGGCATTCATCGACCGGGTGCCCGGGTGGCTGAAGGACCTCGCCGTCGACTGGTTCGGCACGGCCGACAAGGCGGTCCTCCTCGGTGGCGTGCTCGTGGTCTTCGCCGCCCTCTCGGCCGGCATCGGGGTGCTGACGGCCCGGCGCCGCAGCGCCGGCCTGCTGGCGGCCGCCGGCCTGGGCCTCGTCGCCGCATTGGCGGTTTGGACCCGGCCCGACACCACGGTGAACGACCTGTGGCCCACCGTCCTCGGCTCGGGAGCGTCTCTGATTGCCTTGGACCGGCTGGTCGACCGAACCGCCGAGTCCGGGCGACCCGGCCGCGCGGAACCGCCCAACGACCCGAACGGGCGGCGTGCGTTCCTCCGCGCAGCCGGTGTGGTGGCTGGTCTCGCGGCCGTCTCGGGCGGGATCGGCCGATGGCTCGGCTCGCGCCGGTCGGGTGTCGAGGAGTCACGCGATGCATTGGCGCTCGAGCTGGCCGACCAGCCGGCCGTGTCACCGCCGGCCGGCGCCGACCTCGGAGTCGAAGAAGCGCAACCGTGGCAGACGCCGAACGGCGTCTTCTACCGGATCGACACAGCGCTGTCGGTCCCGCTCGTTCGGTCGGAGGACTGGCGGCTGCGTCTCCACGGGCTGGTGGAGCGGGAGATGAACCTGACGTTCGACGAGCTCGTCGGCCTGGGTCTGGTCGAGCGGTGGGTCACGCTCGCCTGTGTCTCGAACGAGGTCGGCGGCTACCTCGCCGGCAACGCGCTGTGGAGCGGGGTCCCCGTGGCCACGGTGCTCGAGATGGTCGGACCGTCGCCGGATGCCGATGCCGTCCGGTCGACGTCGGCCGACGGCTGGACGGCGGGCACGCCGTTGGACGTGCTTACCGACGGGCGTGATGCGCTCTTCGCGGTGGCCATGAACGGGGAGCCGCTCCCGGTGGAGCACGGCTTCCCGGTACGGATGGTGGTGCCGGGCCTGTACGGGTACGTGAGCGCGACCAAGTGGGTCGTCGACCTCGAGGTCAGCCGGTTCGACGACTTCGACGCGTACTGGACGACGCGGGGCTGGTCGGAGCGGGGTCCGATCAAGACAGCGTCGCGGATCGAGGTGCCGCGGTCTGGTGCCACGGTGAACGCCGGTCGCACGGCCGTCGCGGGCATGGCCTGGGCCCAGCACCGCGGGATCCAGGCCGTCGAGGTGCGCGTCGACGACGGCCCCTGGCAGCGTGCCCGGCTGGGCAATGTGCCCACCGCCGACACCTGGCGGCAGTGGGTCTGGGAGTGGGACGCCGAGCCCGGCGACCACCGCCTCCAGGTGCGGGCCACCGCGTCGGACGGCGAGCTGCAGATCGAGGACGAAGCGCCGCCGGCACCCGATGGCGCAACCGGCTGGCACCGGGTCAGCGTCGAGGTCCAGAGCTGACGAGACCGCATCTAGAGTCGGCGTCATGGCTGACATGAGCTACCGCCCGCTGGGCGATTCCGGGTTGATCGTCTCCATGGTCGGCTTAGGCTGCAACGCGTTCGGTGCTCGGATCGACGCCGGGACGACCCGCGCAGTCGTCCACGCCGCGCTCGACCAGGGGATCACGCTGTTCGACACGGCCGACACCTACGGCGGCGGAGCCAGCGAGACGCTCCTCGGTGAGTCGCTCGGTCAACAGCGGGCCGACGTCGTCGTGGCGACGAAGTTCGGCACGGACGCGCACGGCGCGAACGGTCCGGACTGGGGTGTGCGTGGCTCCCGTCGCTACGTCCGCAAGGCGGTCGAGGCGAGTCTGCGCCGCCTCGGCACTGACTGGATCGACCTCTACCAGCTGCACGAGCCCGACCCGGTCACTCCTATCGCGGAGACATTGGCCGCGTTGACCCAACTCGTCACCGAGGGCAAGGTGCGGTACATCGGCTCGTCGAACTTCGCCGGCTGGCAGGTCGTCGACGCTGACTGGGTCGCTCGGACGTCGGGCTACGAGCGGTTCGTCAGCGCGCAGAACTGGTACTCGCTGTACGACCGGTCGGCCGAGGCGGAGCTTGCTCCCGCTTGCGAGCAGGCCGGCGTCGGGATCCTGCCTTTCTTCCCACTCCAGTACGGCCTGCTCACCGGCAAGTACCGCCGCGGTGAGCCGGCTCCCGAGGGAACGAGGCTCGCTGTTCAGACCGCACGGCTGGAGAACGCCGACTTCGACCGGATCGAGGCGCTCGAGCGTTTCGCCGCAGAACGAGGGGTCAGCATTCTCGACGTCGCCATCGGCGGACTCGCCGCACAGCCGGCGGTCGCGTCGGTCATCGCGGGCGCAACGCGTCCTGAGCAGGTCGTCGCCAACGCGGCCGCCGGCGGGTGGAAGCCGAGCGCAGGGGACATGGTCGCGCTCGATCGGGTCGCCCGCAGCGCCTGACCCCGGTCAGGGTGCGCCGCGCCCGGACGGGGGCGTGGCACGCTAGGCGGTCGCACGTAGCACGCTGGCACCGTTTGGCGCGGGCGGACGTTCAGTCGAGGAAGTCCGCAGCGACCGTGGCCCAGAACTCCTCGACCCGCGCCTTCCCCTCGCGCGGCCAGCTGCAGATGAGGTAGTCGATCCCGAGGTCGCGTCTGGCCTCCGCGTTGCGCCGTACCTCGTCCCACGGCTCGGACAAGGAGAGCGACGTGGCCCGCCCGATCGTGGCGGGGTCTCGGCCGGCGTCCTCGGCGAGCCGGTCGACCCGCTTGGTGAGCTCGCCGTAGTCGGCCGAAGCGTACGCGTGCCAGACGTCGGCATACCTCGCGACCAAGGGGAGAGTGCGCCGCCTGCCGGAGCCACCGATCCAGATCGGAGGATGCGGCCGTTGCACCGGCAGGGGTCGCAGTTGCGCACTGTCGAGGCTGACCTGGTGGCCCTGGTAGGAAACGACGTCGCCGGTGAAGAGCCGGGAGAAGATCTCCAGCTGGTCCTCCAGCCGGTCGAAGCGCTCGCCGGTCGGCGGGAAGTCCAGGCCGAGCTGCCGGTGCTCGGCCTCGTACCATGCGGCGCCGATGCCGAGCTCGAGGCGTCCGCCACTGGCATGGTCGACTGTCATCGCCTCGGCGGCGAGGATCGACGGGTGTCGGTAGGTGACGCCGGCGACGAGCAGGCCCAACCGGATGCGGCTCGTGAGACCCGCGAGCGCGGCCAGCGTCGTCATGCCCTCGAAGCAGTTGCCCGGGCCCTGCCCGTACATTGGCACGAAGTGGTCGAATCCCCAGGCGCTGTCGAATCCGAGCTCCTCCCCGAGCCTGACCCGGTCGACGACCTCAGCGAACTCCAACCGCTGCTGTGCAACGTCGATCCCGAGCTTCACTGCCACTCCATCTCTCCACTCCGCTCTCGCAGTCGCGGCTGAAGCCCGCGGCGCGATCCACTGCCCGAGCATAGGGAGATCGCGTCGACTGCCACCGGTCGCGCTGACCGGTGGCAGTGTCAGCCGTCGGGCGTACGTTCCTCCAGGCCCCAGGGCGAGGCGTAGTCCCCGGCGAGCAGGTCGAGGAACGGCCGCGCGTCGAACGCCTCGGGACCGAGAACACCGGCGCCGGCCCAGGTGCCGGCGGCGAGCATCTCGAGCGCCACGACCGGGTTGACCGCCGTCTGCCAGACCACGCACTGGCTCCCGTACTCGGCCATCGACCACGCGTTGTCGACGACGTGGTGCAGGTAGACCTCGCGCGGGCTGCCGTTCTTTCCGGTACCGGTGACCCAGAGACCAGCACACGTCGTGCCGTGCATGCGGTCGCCCAGGCCGGCCGGGTCGGGCAGGCAGGCCGCGACGACGTCACGCGGGCTCACCGGCACGGTGGACCCCGCGGACCGGACCGTGACCGGGTCGGTCCGGTCCAGGCCGAGCTTGTGCAGGGTCTTCAGCACCTCGATGAACTCGGTGCCGAGCCCATACTTGAAGGTCACCCGCTCGGCCTCGACCCAGCGGGGCATGAGCAGCACCTCTTCGTGCTCGACGTTGACGCACTCCACCGGCCCGATGCCGGCCGGGAAGTCGAACACCTCGGGCTCACTGAACGGCGCCGTCGTGTACCAGCCGCGGTCGCGTTCCCACACGACCGGTGGGTTGAGACACTCCTCGATCGTCGTCCAGATCGAGAAAGGCGGTGCGAAGTCGTACCCCTCGACGGTCAGGTTGGCGCCGTCCCGGGTGCCGAGATCCTCAATAGTCGTGAACAGATGGTCCGCGGCGTAGCGGGCGAAGACATCCGAAAGCCCGGGTTCTACGCCGATGCCCACCAGGGCGAGGCGCCCGGCGTCCTCCCATGCACGCGCCTTCGCGAACTGCTGGTCGCCCAGCTTGATCCCGGTCTGCTCGTGCGGCACACCCGGATGCGGCTGCGACAGGGACATCGCCATGTCGAGGTAGTCCGCGCCGGCCGCGAACGCGCCGTCGAAGATCGGCATGACGAAGCGCGGGTCGACCGCGTTGATGACGTGCGTTGCGCCGTGCTGACGCGCCAGTGCCTCCACGGCGCCCGCGTCGGATGCGTCGACCTGTGCGGCGACGAAACGCTGGTCTCCCGGGTGCCTCTCACGGACGGCGGCGACGGTTCGTTCGGCGCGGCCGGGGTCGTAGTCGGCGACCACCATCCGGTCGAAGAAATCCCGGCGCGCCGCGATCCGCACGACCGCGTCCCCGACCCCTCCCGAGCCGACTAGCAAGATCCGCATGGCACTGAATCTATCGCAGCAACCACCAATGACAACGGATTCCTCTGACCTCTTGCTCTTTGGCGACGGAGTCAGTAGATTTCCCGCACGGCGGGGGAGTTCCACACGGCGAAGGTGGGGCGGCATGGCCGAGATGCGAGTCGCGACCGATCCAATGGTCGGCAAGGGACTCGAGACAGGGGCGCTCGGCCTGTGGGGCAACGTCGTCATCGGACTTGCCTCCACCGCCCCCGCCTACAGCCTGGCGGCAACGCTGGGCTACGTCGTGCTCGCGGTAGGCGACCGCGCGCCGGCGATGTTCATCGTGGCGTTCATCCCCATGCTGTTCATCGCCATTGCCTACCGCGAGCTCAACCGGGCGGCACCGGATTGCGGTACGACTTTCACCTGGGGGACGAAGGCGTTCGGTCCGTGGGTCGGCTGGATGGGTGGGTGGGGCCTGGCGGTCTCGGCGATCATCGTTCTAGCGAACGTCGCCGAGATCGCCGGGATCTACCTGCTCGACTTCCTCGGCCTTGACTCGGCAGCCGACTCGCTCACAGTGCGGGTGCTGTTCGGCGTGGTCTTCATCGCACTCTTCACCTGGGTGAGCTACCGCGGAATCGTCATCACCGGGCGGTTGCAGAACGTCCTCGTCGTGATCCAGTTCGCGATCCTCGCCCTGTTCAGCGTGATCGCCCTGGGCAAGGTCTTCGGCGACTCGGCGGGGGCGCAGGCGGTGAACCCGTCGCTCGAATGGTTCTCGCTGAGCGGACTGGACTCGTCGGCGATCGCCCAGGCGGTGATCCTCTGCATCTTCATCTACTGGGGCTGGGACTCGTGCCTCGCCATCACCGAGGAGACGAAGAACGCCGACATCACGGCCGGAAAGGCCGCGATCGTCAGCACCGTGATCCTGTTGGCCACGTACCTGCTCGTCGCCGTCGCGGTCCAGGCGTACGCGGGCTTCGGCACCGCCGGGATCGGGCTCGGTAACGGGGAGAACCTCGACGACATCTTGACCGTGCTCGGCGATCCGGTGTTCGGCGGCGTCATGGCGTCGGCACTGCTGCTCACGGTCGCGATCTCGGCGGCGTCGTCCACCCAGACCACGATCCTGCCGACCGCCCGGGGCACCCTGGCGATGGCCGTGTACGGCGCCATCCCGAGACAGTTCGCCCGGGTGCACCCGCGCTACCACACGCCGTCGTTCAGTACGATCTTCGTCGGCGCGACCGCGATCTTCTTCTACCTGGTGCTCTCGTTCATCAGCCAGAACACGTTGCAAGACTCGATCTTGTCGCTCGGGCTCGCAGTCGCCTTCTACTACGGCATCACCGGCTATGCCTGTGTCTGGTACTTCCGGCGCACCCTGTTCACCAATGCGCGCAACTTCCTCCTCCGCGGGCTCTTGCCGCTGCTCGGCTCGATCGCCATGACGTGGGCGTTCGTGAAGAGTGCGACCGACATGATCGACGCCGACTACGGCTACACCAGGTTCGGCAGCATCGGCGGCGTGTTCGTGATCGGGGTCGGCATGCTGGCGCTCGGCGTCCCGCTCATGCTCGCCTGTGCGGTCAAGTTCCGACCGTTCTTCCGCGGCGAGACGCTCGACGAGAACACACCGATCCTCGTTCCCGACACCGGCGAACCCCCGCGCGGCGGCCTGTAGCCCGCAGATCGCGGGGGCGGACGCACGCTCTCCCGGCCGATTCCCCACGTACGGGATCGGCGGCCTAAGAACCTTCCACGCCAGGATTCCGTGCCGCGGACCGGGTGCGGATACGGATTCACTTGCTATAGGCCTTCCGCTTCGGAAGGATCGCGGTATGGCCGCACACGAGCGTGGAGTCGTGCTGGACGCAGTCGCCAAGGGGATCATCGAGCAGCTGCAACAGGACGGCCGCCGGTCGTACGCGGCGATCGCCAAGGCGGTCGGGCTGTCCGAGGCGGCGGTCCGGCAACGCGTGCAGAGGCTCATCGAGACCGGCGTGGTCCAGATCGTCGCCGTCACCGACCCGTTGCAGCTGGGCTTCGAGCGGGAGGCCCTGATCGGCATCCGCACGCAGGGCAACGTCACGTCGGTCGCGGATGCGCTGGCCGAGATCGACGAGGTCGACTACGTCGTGATCACCGCCGGATCGTTCGACGTGATCTGCGAGGTCGTCTGCGAGGACGACGACCACCTGCTCGACCTGCTGACCACCCGCATCCGCAAGATCGACGGCATCGTGGGCACCGAGACGTTCGTCTACCTCAAGCTCCGCAAACAGCTCTACAACTGGGGAACCCGATGACGACGACCGCGGCCGCCGACGAGACGCTCACGCCCAAGGGCACCCGGCGCGTCGATGCCGCCCGCGACCACCTGTGGATGCACTTCGCGCGCCATTCCGGGCTCCACCAAGGCCAGGACGTCCCGATCATCGTCCGCGGCGAGGGCGCGCGAATCTGGGACGACGCGGGTCGGCGCTACCTGGACGGGCTCGCGGGTCTGTTCGTGGTCCAGGTCGGCCACGGCCGTCGTGAGCTTGCCGAGGCGGCGGCCCGCCAGGCCGAGCAGCTCGCGTACTTCCCGCTGTGGTCGTACACGCATCCGGCCGCGATCGACCTCGCGGAACGGCTCGCCGCGTACGCACCGGGAGACCTCAACCGGGTCTTCTTCACTACCGGCGGCGGGGAGGCCGTCGAGACCGCGTGGAAGCTGGCGAAGCAGTATTGGAAGCTCGTCGGCAAACCCGCCAAGCACAAGGTCATCTCGCGTGCTGTCGCATACCACGGGACGCCACAGGGCGCCTTGGCGATCACCGGGATACCGAGTGCCAAGGAGGCGTTCGAACCGCTCGTGCCGGGTGGGCTGAAGGTGCCCAACACCAACCAGTACCGCGCGCCTGACCACGTGCGCGAGGACGGCAAAGCCTTCGGACGCTGGGCCGCGGACCGGATCGAAGAGGCGATCCTGTTCGAGGGGCCCGACACCGTGGCCGCGGTGTTCCTCGAGCCCGTGCAGAACTCGGGCGGCTGCTTCCCGCCGCCGCCCGGCTACTTCGACCGGGTGCGCGCGATCTGCGACGAGCACGACGTGTTGCTCGTGTCCGACGAGGTCATCTGCGCGTTCGGCCGGATCGGGTCGATATTCGCCTGCGACGACTTCGGCTACGTGCCGGACATGATCACGTGCGCCAAGGGCATGACGTCGGGTTATTCGCCGATCGGCGCGATGATCGCGTCGGACCGGCTCTTCGAGCCGTTCACCAAGGGGACGACGACGTTCGCGCACGGCTTCACATTCGGCGGGCACCCGGTGTCAGCCGCGGTCGCGATGGCCAACCTCGACATCTTCGAGCGTGAGAGCCTCACTGACCACGTCAAGGCCAACGCGCCGGCGTTCCGATCGACCCTGGAGAGGCTGCTGGACCTGCCGATTGTCGGCGACGTCCGGGGTGCCGGCTATTTCTACGGGATCGAGCTGGTCAAGGACAAGGTGACTCGCGAGACCTTCTATGCCGACGAGTCCGAGCGGCTGTTGCGCGGCTTCCTGTCCAAGGCGCTCTTCGAGGCCGGGCTGTACTGCCGCGCCGACGACCGCGGCGACCCGGTCGTTCAGCTGGCACCGCCGCTCATCTGCGGCCAGGCCGAGTTCGACGAGATGGAGGAGATACTGCGCGGCGTCCTGACCGAAGCCTGGTCGCGCATCTGAGAACTGGCTGCTGCGGGGGTCGCATCCGAGGCCGAGCGCACGCCCTACAGGACAGGCCCGGCGGTGCGGGAGAGGGGACTCGAACCCCTACGTCCAGAGGACACGACGACCTAAACGTCGCGCGGCTGCCAGTTACGCCACTCCCGCCGGTCTTGCGGGTTCAGGGTATGGCATCGGTGTCTGGCCGAATTCGGGCTCGGGACCGCGCGTGTGCTGGCCGCCCGAGTGGGTCGCCACGCCCGCCTTTGCTCTGCTTACCTATAAGCAGCGGGAAGAGCTGGACCTCGCGGTGTCCAGCCAGCCGGCGGCCGCGGGTTTAAGCGGCCGCGTATAGGTAAGCAGAGCAAAGGGGGGCGGCGCGCCTTCAATGGCGCGGCGGTCCGGGACCGGACGAGCCCGGCTGAGCGTCCGCGCCGCGCGGCCGGGAAGCGTCGCACGCCGCTCAGGCGATGCCGAGGTCGCGGCGGAGCTTGGCGACATGTCCGGTCGCCTTGACGTTGTACATGGCGCGTTCGAGCGTGCCGTCGGCTCCGACGACGAACGTCGACCGGATCACTCCCGTGACGGTCTTGCCGTAGAGCTTCTTCTCGCCGTACGCACCGTAGGCGGTCATGACCTCTCGGTTCTCGTCCGACAGGAGAGGAAAGGTCAGACCGTCCCGCTCGCGGAACCTGGCCAGCTTGGCCGGTGAGTCGGGCGAGACCCCGAGCACCGCGAGCCCCGCGGCCTGCAGCGACGACAGGCTGTCGCGGAAGTCACAGGCCTGCGTAGTGCAGCCAGGTGTCATGGCCGCCGGGTAGAAATACACGATCGTCCTCGCGCCGCGGAACGACGACAGCGTCACCGGCCGGCCGTCGGCGTCGGGCAAGGTGAAATCGGGGGCGGGATCTCCGGGGGAGAGCTTCGAGACGGTCACCCGCCCCACCGTAGTCAAGGGCGAGCAATCCGACGGACCTGTTATTGCGAATAGGTTGCAACTAAGATGCTCATGCGGTTCGTCGCCGGCCGCGTGGGCGGAAGGCCGGTCGTTCCGGTGCGCATGCAGCCGACGAGAGGACGACGCAGTGCACGTGCCCGACGGGTTCTTGAATGCACCGACTTCGATCGCGACCGGGGCCGCCGCTGCCACCGTCGTCGGCATCGCCCTTCGCAAGGCCCGCGACGAGCTCGACGAACGCACGGCGCCGCTGGCCGGGCTCACCGCGGCGTTCGTCTTCGCCGTTCAGATGCTCAACTTCCCAGTTGGTGTCGGCACCAGCGGGCACCTCATGGGCGGCGCGCTCGCCGCCGTGTTGGTTGGGCCGTGGACTGGCGTGCTGTGTCTGTCCGTCGTGCTCATCGTGCAAGGGCTCCTCTTCGCCGACGGCGGGTTGACGGCTCTCGGCACGAACATCACCCTCATGGGCATCGTGACCGTCGCAGTCGGATGGGCGGCCACCCGCGCCGCGCTCGCGGTGCTGCCCCGACGTCCGTCGTCGGTCCCGCCCGCCGCCGCCATGGGCGCGCTGCTCTCGGTGCCTGCCGCCGCCGCGGTCTTCGTCATGCTGTTCGCCGTCGGTGGCGAGGCCAGCCTCCCGTCGGGCGGCCTGATGGTCAGCATGCTCGGTTGGCACTCCGTGATCGGGATCGGTGAGGCCGTGATCACGGCCGTCGCGGTCAGCGCAGTCGTCGCCGTCCGGCCCGACCTCGTGTACGCCGCCCGCGGACTACAGCCGGTGCTCCAGCTCAAGCAGGCGGACGGCTCGATCGTGACGGTGAACGCTGCGACCGGCGCGACGGCGACCGGCAGGCGGCGCGGAGTCCGCGATCTCCTCCTCGGGGGTGGTGCCGTGGCGCTTGTCCTGGCCGGCGTCGTCAGCTTCTTCGCCACCGGAAACCCCGACGGTCTCGAGTACGTCGCCGGCGAGGAGGGCTTCCTCAAGACTGCCCGCGACCACCTGTTCGGTGACTTCGCGTTGGCGGACTACGGCGGAGTCGGCGGCATCCCGGTGGGGTTGGTAGGGGTGCTCGGCGTCCTCGTGACAGTGGGTCTCGGCGTCCTCGTCTTCCGTGGGCTCGGCAGGTCACGCCGTTCGACCAGTGAGGTCACGGACCGCTAGATGGCCGGCGGACACGCTCACCTGCTCTACCGGCACGGCGACTCGGTCGTCCACCGGTTGCCCGCACACGCCAAGCTGATCTCGCTGGTCGCGTTCGTGCTGGTCGTCGTCTCCACGCCGCGGGAGCGGTTCTGGGCCTTCGCCGCCTACGCGGCGCTGCTGGCCGGCGTCGCGGCGCTGGCGCGGATCCCGGCGCGGTTCGTGATCCGACGCATGGTGGTCGAGGTCCCGTTCGTGGTGTTCGCGTTGCTCATGCCGGTCGTCGCCACCAGTGAGCGAGTGGTGGTGCTGGGGCTCTCGTTGAGTCAGGACGGCTTGCTCTCCGGCTGGAACATTCTCGCCAAGGGCACACTCGGCGTGGTCGCATCGATTCTGCTGGCCGCGACGACAGACGCCCGGGCGCTGCTTCTCGGCCTCCAACGGCTGCGCCTGCCCGAGCGACTGGTCGAGATCGCGGCATTCATGGTCCGCTACGGCGATGTCGTCACGGCCGAGATGCAGCGCATGCGGGTGGCGCGCGAGTCCCGAGCGTTCGAGGCGCGGCATCTCGGCCATCTGCGGGTCGTGGCCCAGGGTGCCGGGGCGTTGTTCGTTCGCACCTACGAACGCGGCGAGCGCGTCCACCTGGCCATGCTCTCGCGCGGCTACGCCGGCGCGATGCCGCTGGTCGACAACGCGCCCGTGGGCGTATCCGGTTGGGTGAGCGCGGCAACGCTGCCACTGGCCGCCGCGGCCGTGGCTCTGGTCGCCGGGGCATTGGCATGACGGCGCCACTGGACGGTATCCGCCACGCCGACGCGACGCTCTCGCTCGACGTGCGCGGCCTCGCGTTCGCCTATCCCGACGGTCACCAGGCGCTTTTCGGTGTCGACCTCGTCGTCGAGCGGGGTGCGCGGGTGGCGCTGCTCGGTCCGAACGGAGCGGGAAAGACGACCCTCGTGCTCCACCTCAACGGCATCCTCACCGGCGGCGCCGGCTCCGTGCGGGTCGGCGGCCTGCAGGTGCGGCCGCAGGACCGCGAGGGGCTGCGCGAGATCCGGCGACGCGTCGGCATCGTCTTCCAGGATCCCGACGACCAGCTGTTCATGCCGACCGTGCGCGACGATGTCGCGTTCGGACCGGCGAACCTCGGACTGCGCGGGCCCGACCTCGAGTCGCGCGTCGCCAGGGCGCTCGAGGCGGTGGGCATGAGCGATGTCGCGGACCGGCCGCCGCACCACCTGTCGTTCGGCCAGCGCCGTCGCGTCGCGGTGGCGACCGTCCTGGCCATGGAGCCGGAGGTGCTGGTCCTCGACGAGCCCACCAGCAACCTCGACCCGGCGAGCCGACGGGAGCTGGCCGAGGTGCTGGACTCCCTCGACGTGACCCTTCTCGTGGTGACACACGATCTGCCTTACGCGCTGGAGCTGTGCGAACGCTCGGTCGTGCTCTCCGGCGGGACGGTCGTGGCGGACGGGCCGACCGGCGACGTACTGGGCGACGCAGCCCTGCTCCGGGAGCACCGCCTCGAGCTTCCGTACGGCTTCGACCCGGGCTCGGTGCCGGGGCGCCGTCCTGGGTACCGCCGTCCTGGGTACGGTGGTGTCCGACCCGCCGCCCCGACTGCCGGGAGGTGACATGTGAGCGCGCCGGATCCCGTGCTGCCGGCGACCCGGCGGCCCATGCCGGGGCCAGAGCGGCCGCCCCGGTCGCGGTCGCGCAAGCCGGCCGAGATCGAGCAGGAGCTTCAACAGACCACCGACCGTCTCGCATCGCGCGTCGACGAGCTGGTCCTGCGGGTCCGCCCCAGGGAAGTGGCGCGCCGCAGCCTCGCCGCCGTCCGGGAGATGGTCACGACCCCCGAAGGTCGACCGCGCGCCGAAGTCATCGGTGCCACGATCGGCGGCCTGGTCGGGCTCGCGGTACTGGTCTGGCGGGCTCGCCGGCAAGGCTGAGCCGGCGAGGCCTTACCCTCGTGGGCGTGAGCCCGCGTGCGCCTGACAAGCTCCCGATGCGGATGCTGCACGACCGGGTGCTGGTGGCACTCGACGGAGAGGCGGGCGAGCGCCGGTCGTCTGCCGGCATCGTCATCCCGGCGACGGCGGCCGTGGGTCGTCGGCTGTCGTGGGCGCGGGTGGTCGCCGTGGGCGGCAACGTGCGGACCGTCGAGGTGGGAGATCGCGTCCTGTTCGACCCGGCCGACCGGGCCGAGGTCGAGGTCCGCGGCGACGACTACGTCCTACTCCGTGAGCGTGACGTACACGCAGTCGCGTCCGAGCGCCTCGAGGACGGCCAGACCGGCTTGTACCTGTAAGGGCGCACGCGCCTTGGCAGCCGAGCTGGCGTGGTGGGTCGCGACCGGACCGTTGATCGACGACGAACGGCCGTTCATCGCGCCGATCGCGGCGCTGATCTCGGTGGGCGTCGGACTCGGGCAACGGTTGCCCCGCGTGGTCGGGCTGGTCGCCCGCTACGGGGTGAGCGCAGGCGCGGCGGCGCGAGCGAGGGACCGGTGAACCGGGGAGTGTGACCATTGAGCACCGAGATGCGGCCCATGCTGGCCGTCGCCGGCCGGCTTCCGCGTTCCGACGAGGACGACCGCTGGGCATACGAGATGAAGTGGGACGGCGTGCGGATGCTCGCCGCCGTCTCGCCCACCAGCGTGCGTCTCGTCGGGCGTTCCGGGATCGACGCGACGATCGCCTACCCGGAGCTGCAGGGACTGTCCGCCGCCATCGGCGGGCGCGAGGCGTTGCTGGACGGCGAGGTGGCCGTGCTGGGCCCCGACGGGCGCTCGAACTTCGGCGCGCTCGCGCCGCGGATGCATGTCCGCGCTGCCGCCCGTGCTGCGGAGCTCGCGTCCGCGATCCCGGCGACGTACGTCGTCTTCGACATCCTTGCCGTCGACGGCGTCTCGACCAGGAGCCTGCCCTACACGCAACGACGCGAGCTGCTCGAGGACCTGGTGCCGGCCGGGCGGAGCTGGCAGGTGTCACCATCGTTCGTCGGTGGTGGCGCCGACCTGCTCGAGGCGAGCCGGCGCATGGGCTTGGAGGGGATCGTCGCGAAGCGCCTCGAGTCCCCGTACCGGTCCGGCCAACGCTCATCCGAGTGGATCAAGGTCAAGAACCTCCTCACCCAGGAGGTCGTCCTCGGGGGCTACACCGTCGGGCAGGGTCGCCGTGAGGCCACATTCGGTGCGCTCTTGCTGGGGTTACCTGCTGCGGGAGGGCTGGCGTACGTCGGAAGCGTGGGCACCGGCTTCGACGATCGGGTGCTCGCCGATCTCACAGGCCGGCTCCGGCAGCTGGGGCCGAGCCCCTCGCCGTTCGTGGGTCCGGTCGACCCCCGGCAGGCGCGTGCCGCGCGATGGGTTCGGCCGGAGCTGGTCGGGGAGGTGGCGTACGCCCACTGGACCGACGACGATCGGATGCGGCACCCGGTCTGGCGCGGGCTGCGGCCCGACAAGCGCCCTGCGGAGGTCGTTCGCGAACGCTGACCGGGTCGACGTGCGCTCACCCTTCACTCACGATGCGTCCGCCAATGCGTGGGCTTCGTCGTGTAGTGACGCCATGAGGTCGCCGTCCTCGTCGACGCGAGCAAGCGCATCCGCGTAGTCGAAGCGCAGCGGAGGTCTGGTTCGCGCCTTCGACCGGGCGGTGCGCTCGACCTCGTCCCAGGTGACCGGCGTCGAGACGGTCGGCTGCTCGCGGCCCCGTAGCGAGTACGGCGCGACGGTGGTCTTGGCCGCGTTGTTCTGGCTCCAGTCCACGAGCACCTTGCCGGTCCGGGCCCGCTTCTCCATGCGCGAGACGACCAGGTCGCGGTGCTCGATCTCGAGGCGCTCGGCGAGGCGGCGGGCGTATCCGTGGACGTCGCCGACCTCGGACGCGCCGTCCAGCGCGACGTACATCTGCAGGCCCTTGGAGCCGCTGGTCTTCGGGTAGGCCAGCAGTCCGTCGGCGGCCAGGGCCTCTGCCAGGAGGAGGGCGACCTGGCAGCACTCGATGACCGTCGCGGGCGCTCCCGGGTCCAGGTCGAGGACCAGCCGGTCCGGGTTCAGTGGCGCGTCACCGTCGACCCGCCACTGCGGCACGTGCAACTCGAGGACCGCGAGGTTGGCGAGCCAGACGAGAGTCGGCAGGTCGTTGCAGACGACGTAGGTGACGGTCTCGGTGTCACGAGTGCTGCCGGGAGAGGGCAGCGTGACCGTGCGGACCCAGTCCGGAGTGCCGCGCGGCGCGTTCTTCTCGAAGAAGCTCTCCGCGGCGACGCCGTCCGGCCATCGCTTGCGGGTCAGCGGCCGGTCCGTGACATGGGGGAGCAGGACCGGCGCGATCCGCGTGTAGTAGTCGATGACCTCGGCCTTGGTCGTGCCCGTTTCCGGGTAGAGCACCTTGTCCAGGTTCGACAGACCCAGAGTCCGGCCCTCGACCTCCACACTGACCTTCTTCGACGCCATGGCGTCCAGTCTTCCTCACCTGCGGACCGGCGCGAATATCCGTCACCATGTCGCAGCGGCCACCGTGCTCCACCTCGGCGTTGCACGTGTAAAGCCGTTGCCGGCCGGGCATGAACGGCGCAACACGTTCATCGGTCCGGTGAGAGGGAGGCAGCCATGACGCTGAGCGACGACGACATGCAAACCAACGGTCCGGCGGGACCTGGTCGAGAATCGGCCGACGGCGGCGCGGGCGACGGACCTCTCGACAGCGGCGCCGGTGAGGGTCCGGCGGATGGTGGTGCCACACCGGGCTCTGTCGACGGCGGCGCCGACGGCGCTGCGAACGGCGAGGGTACGGCCGACGGCGGGGCCGACCCCACCGGCGTCGACGGTGGCGCCGACGGTGGCGCCGACGGCGAGGCGAGAGGCGAGGGTCCGATGGACGGCGGCGCCAACCCGGCCGGCGTCGACGGTGGCGCCGACGGAGGCTCGCGCTGACCCGAACGGCCACTCCGACAGCAGCGCCGGGCGGTACCCCCGACCGCCCGGCGCTGCACCGCTGCGTCTGCATCGATCTCGAGATGTTCGCTCGACGCTACTGGGGCCGGGAGCCGCTACTCTCCCGTGCCGCGGCATTGATGGCCGCTTCCGGCGATCCGTCGGGCTTCGCCGACCTGCTCAGTCAGTACGACGCCGACGAGCTGTTGAGCCGACGCGGGCTTCGGGCACCCTTCCTGCGGATCGCGCACGAGGGTCGCGTGCTGCCGGCCTCCGATTTCACCGGTGGCGGCGGTGCGGGCGCAGAGGTCGCCGACCAGGTGCTCGACGAGCTCGTACTCGCGCGCTACGCGGAGGGCGCCACCCTGGTCCTGCAGGGCCTGCACCGGCTCTGGCCGCCGCTGATCGACTTCGCCGGCCACCTCGCGACTGAGCTGGTCGCGCCGGTCGGTGTGAACGGCTACCTGACACCGGCCGGCAACCAGGGCTTCGCGACCCACTACGACACCCACGACGTGTTCGTGCTCCAGGTGGCCGGCCGCAAGAGATGGCGGATTCACGAGCCCGTGCTGCCCGATCCGCTCGAACGCCAGCCGTGGGGCGGTCGCGCCGAGGAGGTGCTCGCGGTAGCGGAGTCGCCGGCCATCCTGGACGTGGTGCTCGCTCCCGGTGACGCGCTCTACCTCCCGCGTGGCTGGTTGCACGCGGCCGAAGCTCTGGGCGAGCCGTCGCTGCACCTGACGGTGGCGATGCGGGCGACGAACAGGTTCGCGCTCGTCGAGGCACTGCTCGCCATGGCCATGGACCAACCGAGCCTGCGGGCCGGCTTCCCGCTCGGTCTCGACGTCACCGACCCGATGCAGCTGGAGCCACATCTCGCGGCGACCGCGGACGCGCTGCGCGAGTGGCTGACCGATGTCGACTCCGAGGTGGTCGCAGCCCGGCTCCGAAAGCGCGAGTGGCTGGCGACCCGTGCCGCGCCGATCCGGCCCGTCGACCAGGCGAGGGTTGCGGTTGACCTCGACCTGGAGCACATGCTCGCACCTCGGCGCGGCCTGCGCTGGCGGATCACCCCGGTCGGGGAGGACCGCATCGCGCTGCATCTGCCCGACCGCACGCTCACGGTCCCCTCGTACTGCGAGACCGCGCTGCGGGCGCTGCTCGCCGGCCCCGAGATCCGCGTCGGCGACCTCCCCGGGCTGGCGTCCGACGACCGGTTGACGTTCGCCCGCCGCCTGCTGCGCGAAGCCGTCGCGGTACCGGCCGAGAAGTCATAAAAGCTTCAGTCGCGCGAGAGCGACGAACGGCTCGAGGCTAAGATCGACGCTCTGCTGCGTGAGCGGGGTATCGAGCCCTCTACCGTGAGGGAGGACCCGGTCATCGACGTGGGGCGGGCCGGCTGAGGAGGCATATGGCGCTGCCGACTTCGGCCGACGCGGTGGTCGTCGGCTCCGGCCCCAATGGTCTCGTCGCTGCGGCACTGCTCGCCGACGCCGGTTGGGACGTCGTCGTGCTCGAAGCCACCGATCAGATCGGCGGCTCGGTGGCGAGCGCCGAGACGACCGCTCCGGGCTTCGTCGTGGACCTGTGCAGCGCTTTCTATCCACTCGCGGCCGCGTCGCCGGTGTTGGTCGAGCTCGGGCTCGACGTCAGCTGGGAGCATGCACCTCTCGTCCTCGCCCATCCGCTGCCGGACGGCCGGTGCGTGACGCTGTCCCGCGACGTCGACGAGACGGCGGCGTCCGTCGGATCGTTCGCGCCCGCCGATGCGGCGCGCTGGCGGGCGATGGTCGACGAATGGCGGGAGATCCGTGACGACCTGCTCGAGTCTCTCCTGCGGCCGTTTCCGCCGGTCCGGGCCGGGGCTCGGCTGGCGCGGACGTTGGGCCCTTCCGGGATCGCCCGCCTCGCACGTCGTGCCGTCGCGCCTGTCCGCGCCATGGCGACCGAGGAGTTCGACGGCGATGGTGCCGGGTTGCTGCTCGCCGGCAACGCGCTGCACACCGACCTGTCCCCGGACAGTGCGGGATCGGGGATCTTCGGCTGGCTGCTGGCGATGCTCGCGCAGGATGTCGGGTTCCCGGTGCCTCGGGGCGGCGCTGGACGGCTCGCAGCGGCCTTGGCGGATCGCGCCCGACGGCCGGGAGCGATCCTCCTGACCGGCACACCGGTCGACGAGGTCGTCGTACGCGGCGGCCAGGCGTTGGGCATACGAACCGCTGGTGGCGACGCCCTGCGGGCGCGCCGGGCCGTACTGGCCGACGTGCCCGCGCCGACGCTCTTCGGCGACCTGGTCAGTCGTGACGCATTGCCTCCAGGCGCCCGCACCCGTATGGAGCGATATCCCTGGGACGACGCCACGCTGAAGGTGAACTGGGCACTGTCCGATCCGGTGCCGTGGAAGGCCGAGGCGGCGCGGGCTGCCGGGACACTGCACGTGGGCGCCGACCTCGACGGGCTGACTTCCTTCTCCACGTCGCTCGCGAGGGGAGAGGTGCCGACGGACCCGTTCCTCCTGGTGGGGCAGATGACCACGAGCGACCCGTCGCGGTCACCCGAGGGCACCGAGTCGCTGTGGGCGTACACACATCTGCCGCGCCGCGTCGCCGGCGAGACCGCTGTCGTGACCGAGCAGGTGCGGCGCGTCGAAGCCGTCCTCGAGGGTTATGCTCCCGGATTCGCCGATCTCGTCTTGGCGCGGCACGTCCAGATGCCGGCCGATCTCGAGCACCACAACCCGTCGCTGCTCGGCGGAGCGATCAACGCCGGGACCGCCGCCCCACACAACCAGCTCGTCTTCCGTCCATGGGCCGGCCTGGGGAGGGCGGAGACGCCGGTCGAGCGGCTCTACCTCGCGTCCGCCTCGGCACACCCGGGAGGTGGCGTGCACGGGGCCTGCGGAGCCAACGCGGCCAGAGCGGCACTGCTCGCCTCGCGCGGCGCCACAGGCCGGCTTGCCTCCCGCACGCTGCGATCGGTGATCCGCGCCGTCAATACCTGAACCGGCCTTATGACGCGGTACTTGACGATTAGTCGCGGCCAACGGTAGACATAGGCGCGCCGGCTGGTCGGGCAGTGGCCGTCACCCTGGGTCGCAGTCGTGGAGGGTCGCCATTCGGCGCAATGAGAGGTGGTCGTGATGACGTCTCGGTTCAGGTTCTTCATCTCGCCGGCGGAGGCTGGCGTCAGGTGACGGCCGAGCTTGAAATTCGCAACCAGACCCTCGGCGACTGTCTCATCGTCCGCGTGGCTGGCGAGCTGGACCTGGCGACCGCGCCCGTCCTGCGTGATCACGTGCTGAGTCAACTTGCTCTGGGACAGACAAACCTCGTCATCGACCTCAGCCGGGTTCCCTTCCTCGACTCGACCGGAGTGAGTGCGCTCGTCGTCGCCCATCGTGAGGCAGACGCTCGCGGCGGCAGCGTGCGGCTGGCCGGTGCACGGCGCTCGGTTCGGCGGGTCTTCGAGATCACCCGTCTGGACCGCCTGTTCGACCTGCACGACGACGTCAGCGACGCACTCGAGGCGGCGATGGGACCGACGGGTGCGGGCACCGCCGAGCGCGGAGAACCGACGACATCCGCGGCTCCATGACCGGGGGGAAGAACCGCGACATGGCTCGGCGGGCGTGACCGACCCTATCGACCGTCGGTCGGCACAACCGCTCGTGGGCTACGGCTCTCCGAGTGTGGGCGGTGACTGCTCCACGCCGTTGCCGCCCGACGGCCTGTCCGTCAAGCCACGGGCGGAACCATGTCCGGCGAGGAACGCCTCGATCTCGGCGATGCCGCGGGTCGCATACCGGCGCGTCGCGCTCTCGTCCTCGGTCGGGTGTCGCCGCGCCGGCAGGCCGGCCTCCCTCCACGCGGCGTAGATGTCGGGCCGGCCGCACCAGCCCGAACCGGCAGCGACCAAGCCGCACATCAATGCCCACAGCAGGTGACGCACCACGGCCGACAGGACGTTCAGGCCGTGCCTCAGCTTCTGTCGCACCGCGACCTCCGCAGAGCCGTGACCGCGACCCTCGGGGATACGGACTCGAGGTGTCGCAGTCGATTCCCGCCTCGACCTTACGCCGATTTACATAGCAGGAACACGGTTCTAGGCGTGTCGGCCTCAGAACAGGTGCTCGACGAGCTCGGCCAGATGGCGCAGCAACGGCACGGCCAGGGCCCGTTCCGAGGCATCGAGGCTGTCCCACGCCCCCGCAACATGCCCGGCGACCACGGCACGCTTCGCCGCGAGCAACCGTTCACCGCGATCGCTGAGGTTCACCACAGTTCGGCGCCTGTCGTTGCCCGAGGCGCTGCGCCGCACCAAGCCGTCCCGCTCGAGTGCGGATACTCCGCGCGTCACCGTCGGCTGGGTCAACCCGGTGTAAGTGGCTATGGCGCCGACTCCCGCGCTCCCACACTCCTCGACGGCGTCCAGCAGGACGAGCTGAGGAACGGTGATGTCGTCGAACAAGGGCTGAATCCGACCCCGAGTGCGACGGGCGGCCGCCAAGAACGCGAGCAGAGCATCGGCAAACTCTCGCGCATCGGCGCCCGGCGCCCCCACGCCGCGTCCCAGCCGTCCGACGGGGTACGCGCCTTCGACCACGCCCCCTCATTCCTCCCTAGCCATCGATCGCCGGTGGGATGTTCTGGTTGAGTCGGAAGAGGTTGGTCGGGTCGTAGCGGCCCTTGATTGCTACGAGCCGTTCCCAGGTCGACCCCGGGTAGGCATCGCGGACTCGCGCCTCGCCCTCGTTGCCGAGGAAGCCGACGTACGCGCCGGTGTCATTCTGCCGCAGCGCTGCCGCAAAGCCGGTGACCCAGGGCTCGTGCACCGCGGACTCGTCGGGGTGCTCGTAGACGGCTGCGACGTTCACCATGATCCGGCTCCGACGGTGGGCGAACGCGGTGGCCTCGGCCGGCACGCGCGCCATCTCGCCACCGAGCACGCGCAGCTGCGCCACGCGCATCGGTGCGGTCGAAGCCTGCAGCCGGTCGACGATCGTTTCAGCGGCGCGGCGATCGATGCCGTCGACGAACATCGTGCGCCCGGTGGCGACCGGGCGGTATCCCTCCTCGTCCGGCGGGTAGATCTGCGGGTACGGCATCGGCTGGACCATATCGGCGATCGGCGTGGCGAGCGCCCGGAACGGGGCCATGACTCGCTCACCGATCTCGGTCGCGCCGGCGTACGCGAACATACCCATGATGACGAGCTGGCCATGGTGTTCGGCCGGCACGAGGGGCATAGGTGGCGCAGGCATCACGTTCGCGATCGTCGAGAGCTCATCCGGCGCGGCCGCGGCCTCGGCGACGAATGCCTCGATGACGTCGGGCGTCGCCGGCAGCATCAGCATGCCGCCGACGATCGTGTCGACCTCGTGCAGCCGGTACTGGAACCGTGTCGCGACGCCGAAGTTGCCGCCGCCACCCCGGACCGCCCAGAACAGGTCCGGATGCGTATGGGCGTCCACCCGGAGAAGCTTGCCGTCAGCGGTCACGACGTCGGCGGCCAACAGAGAGTCGATCGTGAGGCCTTGCTTGCGCACCAGGTATCCGACGCCGCCGCCCAGGGTGATCCCGCCGATGCCGACCGAGCCGGTGTCGCCGAACCCGGTCGTGAGCCCGTGCGCTCCGGTAGCAGCCGAGTACTCGACCGCCGTCAACCCTGTCTCGGCCCATGCGGTGCGCCGTTCGACGTCGATGTCCAAGGCGCGCATGTCCGAGAGGTCGAGCACGATCCCACCGTCGCACACGCTGTGTCCGGCGGGGCTGTGCCCGCCGCTACGGACCGCGAGTTCCACCCCGGTGTCGCGCGCCAGTGAGACGATTCGCGAGACCTCGGTCGCGTCCGCCGGCCGGACGATGAGCGCCGGCCGCCTGTCGAACGCGCCGTAGAACACGGTGCGCGCCTCGTCGTACTCGGCGTCGCTCGGCGCGATCACCCGACCGCTGAGATCGGCGCGCAGCCGAGATATCGAGATGGTGGCCAGATCCGAGGTGGAGGACTTCACGATGACTCCTTGGACGAGAGCTCGACATGTGGGGCAGTCGGTGCCGTAGAGCGCACCGCCCGCTGGATCCCAGCCTTTCAGCCGGGTCTGACACGTTGAGGACGGTGATGCCGTCTACTTGGACCTCGTCCGGTGGCCAGACTCATCGGTAGCCGCGCACTGACGCGAGGCAGAACGCCGCGCCGCGCCCGATGGGAAGTGCGGATCACGTGCCACGATGATGACTGTGAAGGGAGGCACCATGGCAACAGACAACAACGCACCCACCGGAAGCCAGCCGTGGCTCCACCAGCACGGCCGGGAGATCCAGACCTTCGGCACCGTGCGGCAGCTCCCGATCGCGCTGTCCTACGACGCCAGAATGTACTCATGCCAGCGGCTCAACCGGGTCCTCGCCGACAGCCAGATCCTGTTCGCGCTCTACAAGAAACACCACTGGCTCATGCGCGGTCACACCTTTTACCAGCTGCATCTCCTCCTGGACAAGCACGCCGGTGAGCAGCTCACGCTGATCGATACCATCGCCGAACGCGTGCAAACCCTCGGTGGCGTCGCGGTCGGCGACCCACGTCACGTCGCCGAGATCACCCAGGTACCACGCCCGCCCAACGGCGCGGAAAAGGTTCCCGCCATGCTGTCCCGCCTGCTCGAGGCGCACGAACTCATCCTCACCGATGCACACGACGCCGCCCGGCGGGTCGCCGACACCGGTGACGACGGCACCAACGATCTGCTCGTCTCCGACGTCATCCGTACCGGAGAGCTACAGGCATGGTTCCTGGCCGAGCACCTCGTGGACACCCCACTCGTCCGTACCGAACGCGACGAGAAAACGCCATCATGACCGCGTCCCACGGCCGCACCGCCATCGAGTAGGAGTACACACGCCCTGCGTCACCGCGGCTGGGCGGGCCGTCGCTCCGGCTTACTGGAGGCCAGGGAATCGTGCCAGTGCGGCCGATGTTGTCGCCACGCGAATGGCGCGGAAGCTCCGTGCCAGTTAGCCCGTGAGATCTCTTCCGCAACCGCAGGAGCGACCGCTGGGCTACGTCTGCGGGCCGACAGCCTTCGTGGAGGCGGGTACGAACGGCGTCCTCCAACTCGTGCAGGACGTCCGCGATGGACGGAACGATTCGGACCACGGGAGCTGACCCGATGGCCATACCTACGCCGCGACGGCTGACCGGGCGCACCGCATGGGTTCGCAACCTCGCACGACCGGTTCGGGTTTTCGTCGCCACCGAAGTCGGGAGTGCGATCGTCCTCTTGGCAGCGGCACTCGCAGCGCTGGTGTGGGCGAACTCGCCGTGGGGATCCAGCTACGAAGCCGTCTGGTCCAGCGAGCTGTCGATTCGCTTGGCCGGTGCGGAGCTGTCCCAAGATCTGCGGGACTGGATCAACGACGGCCTGATGGCGTTCTTCTTCTTCGTGGTCGGGCTGGAGATCAGGCGCGAGCTCGACATGGGGGAACTGCGGGACCGGCGCCGAGTCGCAGTGCCGGTGCTGGCGGCCCTCGGTGGGATGGCCGTTCCGGCGCTGATCTATCTGACATTCAACGCGGGCACCGAGGCGGGGCAAGCGTGGGGCATCGTGATGGCGACCGACACGGCGTTCGCGCTGGGCGTGCTTGCCCTCGTGGGCCGGCGGTGGCCGCTGCGGCTGCGGGTGTTCCTATTGACGCTGGTGGTCGTCGACGACGTCGGCGCGCTGTTGGTGATTGCCCTGGCCTACACCGACGACCTGTCGCTGGGTCCTCTTCTCGTCGCCGCCGGAATCTTCGGCGTGGTCGTCGCGCTGCGCTCCGCGGGCCTCCGGCGCGGCGAGCCGTACTTGGTGCTCGGTGTCGCGCTCTGGCTGGCGATGCTGCAGTCGGGCGTGCATCCAACGATCGCCGGCGTTGCGATGGGTCTGCTGGCGACCGCACACCCACCACGGCGGACCGACCTGCAGCGGGCCGCCTCGCTGTGGCGGAGGTTCCGCGAGCAACCGACCTCTGGGTTTGCCCGTTCGGCGAGCCGCGGACTGCAGCGTGCGATCTCGCCCAACGAGCGATTGCAGGAGATCTACCACCCGTGGACGAGTTACGTGATCGTCCCGTTGTTCGCGCTGGCGAACGCCGGGGTCGAGTTCAGTGGCGAGCTACTCGGCCGCGCGGCGACCTCACCGATCACGCTCGGGATCGTCGTCGGCCTGGTAGTCGGAAAGCAGGTCGGCATCATCGGGGCCAGCTGGCTGGCCACGCGTCGCAGACTCGGCGGGTTTCCGCTCACGATCCCCTGGCCTCCATTGGTGGGAGCCGCCACCGTCGCCGGGATCGGGTTCACTGTTTCGTTGTTCATCGCCGAGCTGTCCTTCGACGGAACCGCCCTGGACGAGGCGAAGATCGGCATTCTCGGCGCTTCGATCCTCGCGACCGGACTGGGCTGGCTGGTGTTCCGGGCGATCGATCTACTGCCGGAGCGGATTCGGTTCGGCGGGCGGGTGCGACCGGCGCTCATCGACCTGGCAGATCCGGTCGACCCGGAGCGCGATCACATCCGCGGCCCTGCGGATGCACCGGTGACATTGGTGGAGTACGGCGACTTCGAGTGTCCCTACTGCGGGCAGGCCGAGCCGGTGATCCGGGCACTGCTAGCACAGTTCGGCACGGACCTGCGCTTTGTATTCCGGCACCTGCCGCTGGAAGACGTGCACGAGAACGCCCAGGGCGCGGCGGAGGCGGCCGAGGCCGCCGGCGCACACGGCAGGTTCTGGGAGATGCACGATCTCCTCTTCAGCCACCAGGACGCGCTGAGCACCGAGGACCTGATCGGATATGCGCGCGAGCTCGGCCTCGACGTCGAGCTCTTCGCCGAGAAGCTCCGCAGGCGCAAGTACGCACCGCGAGTCGCCCGAGACGTCGAGAGCGCCGAGCAGAGCGATGTCACCGGCACACCGACCTTCTTTGCCAATGGACGACGCCACCCCGGCGCATTCGACCTCAACTCGCTCACCGTCCTGGTGCGGTCGGCACTCGCCCAAGCGAAAGAATCGGCACCATACTCGTCCAAAGGGGACACGGTCGACCGAGACGCGAACTCTTGATTCTGTCCGACGAACGGACGTAGCTGATTTGACCCGACGCGCCCGCCGGGGGCAGCGAGTCCGGCTCAGCTGGTGTCGTTGATGAACCGTCGGATGGCCCCGGACAGCTGGCCGGGCTGGTCCTCGGGTATGAGCGTGTAGCTGTCTGCGATCTCCACGAGCCGGGCGTCGTGGAAGTGCTCGACCAGGCGCTGCCCGTGTGCACGCGGCATCAGCCGGTCCTCGGTGGCCCAGACCACAAGCACCGGACGGTCGAACGCGCGCTGCCGCTCGGCCCAGTCCAGCAATGTCGCCTTGGCCGGAACGGACCCGGCGTAGGCGCGGAAGTCGCGACGGATCGCCCTGCTGGTGACCAGCGGTCGAAACCACTCGTCCATGACCTCGTGCGGCACCGGCCGCTTACTCATCCACCCCCACGACATCGGCGCCCGCCGCAAGGGACGCAACCGCATGGACTGCGCCATGACGTAGGTCGCGACGGACGTCTTGGCCGACAGCCCGGCCAGCCGCCCGGGGATGCCCGGCGGGTAGTTGTCGAATGCCTCGCAGGCGGCCAGAACGAGCCGCCCTACCCGCTCGTCCCGCCGTTGCGTGACGAGCAACTGCGCGCCGCCCCAGTCGTTGCCCACCAGCGTCACGTCGCGCAGGTCGAGGAAGTCGAGAAAGTCCGCGACCAGCCCGACCATCCCGCTCAGCGAGAGGTCGGCGTCCGGGTGCATGGCACGCCGGTGACCGCCCAGCGGCAGTGTCGGGACCACGCAGCGATGGTCTGCACGCAGGTCGGCGACGACGTGCCGCCAGACCGAGCCGCTCATGGCCAGGCCGTGCAGCAGGACGACGAGCGGCCCTGCACCGCCGGTGTCCTCATACTCGATCGGTCCCGCCGCAAGCTCTACCTCGGCCACGACCCATCCTTACCAGACCACGCTGCCCCTGGCTTTCAGCGCAAACCGAGTCCTTCGCACGCCGCCGACAGGGCCGGACCGAGGTCGTCGTCGGTTGCGCAGCTGATGCCGGTGCCGGAGGTCAGATAGCTCCAGCGATCGGCGGTGGCGCGCAGGAATACTTGCTCATTGTCAAAGCAGCTCCCACCCGGCTGTCCACACGTGGAGTTGTCCGGCACGGCGGACACGCGGGCAAAGCCGTTCCTGCACTCCTCGATCTTCACAGCGACGATCTGGACGACGCCATCCCGCTCGAGTTCTTGGCGGGTTGCGGGGAGAATCGCATCGGCGGCGCAGGGAGCCGCCGCAGCCGTCGTTGCCAACGGTGTCACGCTGGTGACCACCCAGATGCCGTCGGGACCCAGTGGTTGGGCCACGTCGACCATGGCGCTCTCACCGCTGCTGGCGTGGTTGACCCGGTAGCGGTTGGTGCCGGCCGGTGCGACCGCCGTCCCGGGCATGCCGAAGGTGCACGCGGCCGCCACGTCGGGTGCGGAGTGCCGCCAGGGTTGGTGCCCTTCATCGACGGCGTGCTGCAACGCAACGACTTCGTCCATCCCGCCGTCGGGGCAGACGAAGTGCAACGCAGCCGGCCGGCTTGTCCGGTCGGCCGTCGACGGCGGGGCGTCCGGCGGCTCAGCATGCGAAACATCGATCGGCCCGGTCGTGGTCGTGGATGTGCTGGTGGTGGGTGTGTGCGACGGCGCCGGG
>Ga0184612_10000068_pt1 | contig 45162 bp, 41 predicted proteins | sample PLM3_60_coex_FD_133163 | JGI IMG/M metagenome (GOLD analysis project Ga0184612, IMG submission 133163) | Groundwater sediment microbial communities from an aquifer in East River, Colorado, USA - PLM3_60_coex | ecosystem: Environmental > Terrestrial > Soil > Riparian zone | place: USA: East... | reverse complement strand
GCCCAGGGGGATGTTCTGGTTCTCGGTGCGCAGCAGGTTGACGACGCGGTCGACCGGCAGATCGAGCGCGCGGATCTTCTCCTTGGACAGCTCGACGTGGATTTGGCGCCGGAGACCGCCCTCGACCGTGACCGCCGCGACGCCGGGGACGCGCTCGAGCCGCTGGGACAGGTCGTGCTCGGCGATCTCGCGCAGCTTGACACGGTCGTAGTCGCCCTCCAGGCCGACACCCATGATCGGAAACGAGGTCGCGTCGAACTTGAACATGACGGGCGCGTCCGCCTCTTCAGGCAGCCGGCCGCGGACTCGATCGAGCCGATTGCGGATGTCGTCGGCCGCTTCGTTGAGGTCCGTGCCCCACGCGAGGTTGAGCGTGACGCGCGCCGAACCTTCCGATGAGGTCGACTCGAGACGTTCGAGGCCGGCCACGGCGCTGAGCGCCTGCTCGATGGGGCGCGTGACGAGCTCCTCCATCTCGAGCGGACCGACTCCGCCTTAGCTCACTCGGACCGTGATGCTCGGAAACGAAACGTCGGGCATCAGGTCGACTGGCAGCCGTGCCAGCGACAGGCCGCCAATCAGGATCACGACCGCCGACAGCATGAACATCGTGATCGGACGCTCGATTGCCAAACGCGGAATGCTCATCGGCTGCTGCTCCCCTGAGGCTGTGCGCCCCGTCCTTCTCGTCCACCTTCGCCACGCCCCTCGCCCCGACCCGAGGCCTCGTTCGCGGCCACAATCCGGTCGCCGTCTTTGAGCGCGCTGGCGCCCGTCGTGATGACCCGCGCGCCGGTGTCGAGGCCTTTGGTGATCTCGATGGCCTCACCGTCGCGGATGCCGACTTCCACCGGCAGGAACTTCGCCGTCATGACGTTCTGGCTTGCGCTCCCGCCGCGCGTGCCTTCTGCCTTTTCAGCCGGCGCGGCGACGAACACGCCCGTCTTTCCCCCGAGGTCGACGAGCGCGTTGCGCGGCACCGTAATCGCGTCGCCCCGCGTACTGATCGTGAGCTGCACACGCGAATACATGCCCGGCTTCAGGCGGTAGCCAACGTTCGGCACTTCTATTTCGATTTCGGCTGTGCGGGTGGCCGGGTCGAAGACCGGCGCCACGCGACTGACGCGGCCCTTGAAGGTCTCGCCCGGATACGCATCGACCTCGACGTTGGCCGCCGTGCCCACCGGCACGCGCCGCATGTCGCGCTCGACCAGGTTCGCCACCATCCGCACTGTGCGGATGTCGACCACCGAGGCGACCGGCGCGTTCGTGCTCGCAAACGCGCCCTGATCGAGATACCGCTTGCCGATGAAGCCGTCGACCGGCGCGACGATCTGTGTATTCGTCAGGGTGATCTTCAACTCGTCGAGCCGGGCCTTGGCCTGTTCGAACTGCGCTTTCGCGAGGTCGAGCTGCGCGACCGCCGCCTGATGCCGCGCGTCGACGTCGTCGAATGTCATCTGCGGCAGCAGCTGACGCTCGTAGAGGCTGCGCGAGCGATCGAGGTTGTTCTGCGCCAGCTTGAGGTCGGCTTCCCGCTGACGAATCGATGCCTGCGCGACCGCATAGGATGCTTCCGCCCCCCGGACCTGCTCGCGGATCTCGCTGTCCTCGACGCGGGCGATGACCTGCCCTTGCCGAACCGGATCGCCCAGCTTGACGCTCACGATCTGGAGGCGTCCATTGGCGCGCGGCACGACCTCGACCGTCGCTGCACCGATGAGGTTGCCGACGACGAGGATCTGCTCCGCGACCGGCGCCCGCTTGACCGTGGCGAATTCGACCGGCATGGGGGGCCTGCCCGCGCCCCGCCCGCCGCGCCCACCGCCGCCTGCCGCATCGCCGCCTGCCGCGTCGCCGCCGCGGTTGTAGACCAGCACGCCCGCCAGGGCGACGAGGGCGACGATCACGATCGCGATTGTTCTACGCATCTCTTGTTTTCTTTACTTGGTGCTCGCGGGGCCCCACCCCCGCTCGCTCTCGCGCGGCGACTTCGCGCCGCGCTCGGGCCGCAGGCGCTGCTGATTCACCGCGAGTGTTTCATTCTCCCGCTGCCCAGCCCGCCCGTTTCTGACAGCTGACAGCTCACATCTACCGCGGGCTGACCTGCGTGCGCTGGAAGTCGACGAGCGCGCGCCGATAGTTCAGGTGCTCGCGCAGCTCGCGGTTGCGCGCATCCGCGAGGTCGCGTTGCGCTTGAACGACTTCGAAGTTGGTCGCCATGCCGACATCCAGCTTGCTCTGCGCCGCCTCGGCGCGCTTGATCGACAGCTCGCGCGCGGCCGTGGCCGCCTGAATGGCTTCGAGCGAGTTGCGGATGGCGATGGCGGCCCCGGTGACATCTGTCGCGATCTGCAGCTCGGTGGCTTTGATAGCGGTCTGGTTCTGCCGGATGATGATCTGCTGCCGCGCTTTGTTCGCCTCCGCTGCGCTCGTGCCGATCGGGTAAGAGAAGTTCATCAGCACGGTCCACGTCGGTGCGTCGACCGCGCCGATGCCTCCGAGAGCGTTCCACCAGCTCGTCGGCGAGATGAGAGGATCTGACGGCGTGCCGCCGCGGCCGTCGAGCCGATAGGTGCCCTGGAGGTTCAACGTCGGCAACGTCTGGTTGTTCAGGCTCCGAAGTGTGATGTTTGCCGAATCGATGTTCTTCTTGGCGGTCTGCATGTCGGTCCGGTTTGCGAGCGCATTGCGCACGGCCGCTTCGAGGTCGATCGCCTCGGACCCCGGAGCTGGCCGGTCGGTCGCATTCAGCGTCGCGGTCCAGAGCGGATCATCGGTGCCGCTGACGATGAGTTGCTTCAGCTGCAGTTCGGTGAACTGGAGCGTCGCCTCGGCGTTGACGAGGTTCTGACGGCGGGTCGCTTCCTCGGCCTGCGCCTGCACGATGTCAATCGGCGCCATCGTGCCGATCTCGACGCGTGCGCGGTTGTCCTGCACGAGCTTCGATGCGAGATCCAACGACGCGCGCTGGTTTTCCAGATTCAGGATCGCGAACACGAGCTCGTAATAGGCATTCCGTACTTGCGCCACCGTGCTCGCGGTCGTCGCCTGGAGATCCAGTTCGGCGACATCCTGCTGAATCGCCGTGGTCAGCAGAGTCGTCCGGGTATTGTCGATCTTGCGATTAGCGAGGATCGGCTGGGTATAGACCGCTTGGAACGTTGCCCCGTAGGAAGGGTTGAACGTCGCATTGTTCTGGGTCGAGGCAATCCGGTTATTCTGCCAGTTCACCGAATAGTTGCCGCCGTACCACGGCACGTTCTGCGCGACGCCGGCGTTCCAGTTGGCCGTGTCGTTGTTGACCTTGTCGCCGCCGTCGATCGTCAGGCGGGTGAGCTGGGTCTGCGACTGGCTGCTGTACAGCGACGTCAGGTTCGGCCGATAGAACGCCCGCGTCGCCGCCAACGAGTAGTCGAACGTCTGCGGCGTGAGGCGCTGAGACGCGAGCGTCACGTTGCGCTCGAGTGCGCGGGCCACCGCTTCGTCCGCGGTCAGGTCGACCTTGGGTCCCTGCGTCGCGGCCTGCGCTTGCGTCAAATCAGTCGACGGGGCGTTCAGCTTCACCATGGCCTGTTCGATCAAGGCCTTGACGTGGTCTGTTTCCGGGGCCGCCTGCTGCTGCGCGCCCGTGGGAGCGGCGACCGCGAAGGTCAACGCCGCCGTAGCGAGTAGTGATGATGCGATCTTCCTCACGAACTGCCTCCAGATGAAACGTGCGATGGTCGAAGGGTCTACTACGATCTGCGCGTTGGGTGTGGTCGTCGTTTCAGCGCTCGCGCTTGTCACCGCGCCCCTGATTCTGACGCTTGGCGCGCTCCTCTTCCATCCGCGCGCGCATCTCGTTGACTTTCACGCGCTGCTCGGGCGTCAACAGGAGGTGCATGCGGTAGATCATCACCGTGCGCGTGGTGGCGTTCTCGGCACGCAGCTTCTCGACCTTCTCGACCTGCTGCGCGACGATCGTCACGTCGGCGGTGTTTTCCTTGATGGTCTTCGCGAGCGCCTCTTCCAGCTTCTCGAGCTCGTGCATCTTTTCACGCCACTTGGGCGCCGTCGACTCCCAGATCTCGTCGATCTTCTTGCTCTGCTTATCAGTGAGGCCGAGTTCCTTTCGGCTGTCGGCGTGCAGCCACCACTTCCAGCGGGGCGGACCCTCTTGGTGAGACGCCTCGGGCTTCTTCCCGGCGTCCCCGCGCTGCTGGTCGCAGAGCGGTGCGGCCGTGGCCGTTGCCGAACCGAGGAACGCTATCAGAAAAAACCCCGCAAAATGGCTGGTCATGCGTAAGTGTTCTCCCAGAAAACCACGCAGGCGTATACGACCCCGTTTTGCCCCTCGTTTACTGTTGAGGGACCGAAAGGCGCGTCGTTTCGGCTCGCTTAGCTCTCTGTAAGCTGCTGAGAATACACCACAAAATCGCTGGCAGCTAGCTTGCTTTACGTATTCTCGTGTGGCAGGTTCTAAGACAAAAGTGTGGCAGCTATCTTGACGTGAAACGGCTCAGCCGTTCGATGACCTCGCCGACGATGTTGTTCGGCGTCGAGGCGCCTGCCGTGAGGCCAACGGTGATCGGGTCGGAAGGAGGCAGCCAGCCGTGTGACACCTGCTCCTGGCTCACCGTCGTCGACGGCGCGCCCACCGGTCGATGACGGATTTCGTCGGCTGACACGAGGCAGGCGGGGTCGGCGATGTGAAACGTCGGCACGCGTTCCGCGCAGATCCGGGCGAGGTTGCAGGTGTTGCTGCTGTTGTAGCCCCCGACAACGATCATCAGGTCGAGTGGCTGGGCCCGCTGATTGTCGAGGAGCGCGATGACGGCGTCCTGCCGCTCCTGCGTCGCGCTGCAGATGGTGTCGAACGCGCGGAAGTGGCGGGCCAGTTCCGCCTCTCCGTACCGGTCGGTCATTGCGGTCCGCACCATCTCCCCGATCTCGAGCGACTCGGACATGAGCATGGTCGTCTGGTTGGCGCAGCCGATCCGCTCGAGGTCACGATCGGGATCGAACCCCGGCGAGACGGCCTCCCCGAATCGGGCGAGGAACTCGGCCGCATTTCCACCCGAGCGGACGTAATCACACACGACCTGCGCTTCCTCGCGATCGAGCACGACGAGAAAACGGCCGCGAGGAAACTTCAATGCCTGCGACGCGGTCGCGCGCGTTTCCTCGTGCTTGATCTTGCCGTGGATGACTGCCGTGTATCCGTCCTGCGCGTAGCGCACGACGTTCTTCCAGACGTTGAGCACGGACCCGCACGTCGTGTCGACCAGCGTACACCCCTGCTCGGCCAGGCGCGCCATGTCGCCGACGGTCACGCCGAAGGCCGGCAGGATCACGACGTCGTTGGGGCCGAGGGCCTCCCACGGTTCGGGCGACTCGCTCAGAAACCGGATGCCGGCGGCCCGCAGCCGATCGTTGACATGGGGGTTGTGGATGATCTCGCCGGTCAGATAGACATTCTGGTCCGGGAATCGCCGGCGGGCCTGATACGCGTAGTCGACCGCGCGGTCGACGCCATAGCAGAACCCGAACTCGCGGGCGAGATGCACCGTGAGGCGCCCGGCATGATGCTGAAAATCGTTCGCGCGCACGTCCTCGACGATGGCGCTGTGATACGCGGCGGCCAGTTCTCCGGCCACCGCTTCCTTCATGTCGAGGCCCTTGCGGAAGATGAGGGGCTTGGTGTTGTGCGTCGTGGCCAACGTGCTACCGGGGCCGTTCCAGGTCCCGCGTGCGAGGCGTGATGTCGTCCATCGACTGGAGCATCGAGCGCCGCTCGGTGGTCCGCGTCGGATCCCCGCCGAAGAACAACGTTTCGTCGGAGATCGACGAAGCGGACACGGGAACGACCGAAGACCCGCCCGCCGGCTGCACTGCGCTCAGACGCGCGTTTTGAGTCGATGGCGCCGGCGTCCTGACCGGAGCGAAGGCATGCCGGAGATCGAAGAATTGACCTGCCGCAAGGCCAATCACGAGGCCGGCGGCCGCCGCCGCGGCTACCCAGCGCTGGACGTTGCCCTGCGTGGAGGTGACGGGCCGACCGAACCGCGGGAACGCGATGACGCGGGCCGGGCGCTCGAGCGCCTCGAGCCGTCGCATGACCTGCGCCTGCTGGGCAGCGAGCCGCTCGGGCGGAAACGCCTCTTCCGCTTCGGCCAGTGCGTCGTCGTGGATTCTGTCGAGCCAGGCGGTGAAGGCTGCGTACTGCGACCGGCACTGCGCGCAGGCGTCGAGGTGTGTGTCGGCCACGGGCTGCCCACTGGCGGCCGCGGTGCTCCACAGGTCGGCGAACTGATTGTCATTCAGATGACGGCTCGCTCGGCTTCGACTAAGAAGTGACACGGCGCTTTTCTCCCCGCCCTCCGACGCTGGCCGCATCCTCGGCGAGCAGCGTACGCAACCGTCGAATTGCCCGGAACAGATGCACGCGCACGGTCGATTCGTTGAGTCCCGTCAAAGCGCTGACTTCCCGCGACGTGCAGCCTTCGTAATGGCTCAACATGAACACCGATCGCTGGCGCTCGGGCAACCGTGAGAGCACCGCCGCCAGCTTCTGCCGCCGCTCGCGACCGAGCACCTGGTCTTCGGGCGACGGGCCGCCGCTCGCGACACGCTCGGTAAAGTCCCGCTGCCCGTTCGGCGATTCGGGCATCGGCACGAGCCACCGCTCGCGCCGCGTCCGCGCCTTGATCCGATCCAGGCACCCGTTGATCAGGATGCGCGTGAACCAGACTTCGAACGGCAGCTCCTCGCGGAACGACGACAGGTGGGAGTACGCCTTCACCAGTGCGTCCTGCACCGCCTCGTCGGCCTCTGCCGAATCGCGCAGATAGTGGAACGCGATCCGGCCCGCGCGCCGCTGATGGCGTGCCACCAGTTCGGCATAGCGCTCGCGCGCCTCGGCGTGCCGGCCCGCGGCCTGCAGGGCCTTGACAGCAGAGGCCGCCGCGCTGTCGGCTTCGCGGGTGGGGAGGCCCGCCGCCTGAGCTCCTGTCATCTGATTACGCTTCCCGCCAGCCACCGTTTACCAGATACCCAAATCTGCTGTCCATTATACGGGACATTTATTAATGCGGGTGGGGCCCCACTCCCACCCGCTCTCGCGCGGCGACTTCGCGCCGCGCTCGGGCCGCACGCTGCCGATAGAGCGCCCGCGCAAGTCCCAGCGGCAGTCCGGCACGACCACCGAGCAGAACTGCAAGTCGAGGGCCCCGGCATCAAAAAGTGTCGATAAATAGTGTACGGGGGAAGGTTGGGCCCGCGAGCTGAACAGGACAGCGACACAAGCCTAACATGCTCCAAACAGGCTGTCGCTTCTAACCACCGGCGCGAGCGAAGCGAGCGCCGGCAGCGTCGTGGGGGTGGGGCCCCACGACAAACTGAGTAATGCGGACAAAAGACGTTAGCGCCCCGCACGCTGATCGTGCCGGGCTGGCGGTGGAATTTGCGCGGGCGCTCTTTCGGCAGCGCCTGCGGCCCGAGCGCGGCGCGTAGTCGCCGCGCGAGGCGAGCGGGGGCCGCCAGCATTGAGAAATGCGAAGGGGAGTAGGGCGGCCGATAGGCAGGCAGAGACCCAACCGTGCTGCAAGCAGGCTGTCGCCAGTAACCACCGGCGCGAGCGAAGCGAGCGCTGGCAGGTCGTGGGGGTGGGGCCCCACGACAAACTGAGAAATGCGGACAGAACGCTGGAAGTTAGAATGAACTTGATGTCCCGCGATGAGACGCCAATCGAGGCCCAGGGGCGGCCGCGGAGCTCCGAGTTCGTATTCGCCCGCCTGCGGTACGACTCCGGCGACTGGGACTACAACCCCAAGGTTGCCGCCAACATCCTCAACTCCGTCGTCGAGTACACGACGATCCAGGTCTATCCCGAGGAGGTCGTGATTGGGGCGTCGTCGGACGAATTGATGGCGTTCCCGTTTCTCTTCATGACCGGCCACAAGCTCGTCCGCTTCAGCCGGGACGAGCGCGAGCGGCTACGCCGCTTCGTCGAGCACGGCGGGCTTCTGTTCTCGGACGACTGCAACCACGACGTGAACGGTTTGTACGCCAGGAGCTTTGAAGAGGAGATGAAAGCGACGTTCCCCGACGGGACGATGCCGAAGCTCCCGAAGCGCCACCCCGTCTATCGCAGCTTCTTCACCTTCGAAGACGGCCCGCCCACGACGTCGCACGAGCTCAACGGCTGGGGCGACGAGATCGTGCACGACTACCTGCGCGGCATCGAGCACGCCCGCCGGCTCGGCGTGCTCTACAGCAACAAGGACTACGGTTGCGAGTGGGACTACGACTGGCGCAACAAGCGATTCCAGCGCGAGGACAATACGAAGTTCGGCGTCAACGTGGTTGTGTATGCGATGACGAGCTGAGAAACAGAGCTCTCGGACCTGGCATCAGGAATCGCGAAAGAATCCGGCCTCGAACTGGCCACGAACCTTGATCCCGGATCGCTGATCCCCGACCCACCACCACCCCCGGATAGTAGTACCGCACCACGTCGGCGGGCGTTGCGCCGGCGCGCAAGCGGGCGAGGGCGCCGGCCTGGCACAGGCCGACGCCGTGACCATAGCCGCGTCCCGAGAACCTCAATATCGCGCCGGTTCGACCGACGTCGAATCGCGTGCTTCGAATGGCGCGCGGGCCGAACGCACGGCTCAGCACCTGTCGAAACTCGTCTCCACGCACGACCGTGCTGGCAATCGTGCCGTCTTTTCCGGCCTGGCTCTGAACTGCGATTCGTTCCGCGCGGCCGGCGCCATCTCGGCTGACAACCTCGATCGCAGAGAGTCGGCCGGTGGGCCGCGTCCGCGGGTCGGCGACGAGCGCGGTGGTCAATGCCTCGAGCGAGACCTCGTACTGCCATACCGCGTGGGCCTCTCTCGCGACCCCCCCGTCCGGCCGCGCGACGAGGTAAGGACGATCGACTCCGCCCCATACAGCCGACGGCGTACTCGTGTGGCCGCCGCAGTCGGAGTGGAACAACGCCTGGATGGGTTGGCGGTCGAAGGCGAGGATCAAGCCTGCCGTCTGTGCGACAGCTTCCTCCGCCGTCGCGGCCCACCTCGACGTCTGGAGGCGTCGCGGGTCGTAGAGCTGACAGTGGGTCGTCGAGCAGAGGTCGAAGCCCTCGCGCGCGTGCCGCCCCAGATGAGAGACGGCGTAGGTGCGGCTGATGATCGTCTGCACCTCGAGCATTCGCTCGACCGTGTCGACCTCACCGGCCGCCGGTGCGACCTCGCTGATAGCGGTGGCCTGCACGTACTCTTCGAGCGGCACGTCGCGGATGACGGTGACGCCCTGCTCGGTAAACTGCACGCGGACGTGGCGGGGGAGTGCGGAGCCCGCCGGCGGTATCGCGGGTGTGATCGGAGCCGACACACAGGCGGCGCCCGAGATGACGAGGAGCGCGCCGAGAGCGAAACGGTTCACCAAGGTCGTATCGGCTCGGCCCGATGGTAAAGTTAGCGCCATTCATGGCACGAATCCTCCTCATAGACGACGATCCGGGCGTGCGTGAGAGCACGGGCCGGATGTTGCGCGCCGCCGGGTATACCGTGCAGGCGGTGGCGACCGGCGAAGAAGGGTTCGAGCTTGCGAAAGGCGACGGCTTCGACGTGATCCTGTCCGATATGCGGATGCCCGGGTTGTCCGGCATCGACGTGCTGCGCAAGCTCCGCGACGTGCGGGTGGACGCGTCGTTCATCGTGATGACGGGCTTCGGGACCGTGGACACCGCAGTCGAGGCCATGAAGCTCGGCGCGGTGGACTTCGTGCAGAAGCCGTTCTTCCGCGACGAGCTGCTGATGCGCGTCCGATCCGCCGCCGATCGGCGCCGGCTCGCGCGTCAGGTCGATCTGCTGCAGCGGCAGATTCAGCCTGACCCCTCGCTCGACGCGCTCGTCGGCGAGAGTCGCGCGATGACAAAGGTGAAGGACCTGATCCAGCGCGCCGCCGCGGCACCGGGGACGGTTCTCATCACGGGCGAGACCGGAACGGGAAAGGAGCTGGCCGCGCGGGCCATTCACGCCCGCAGCCCTCGCGCCGCACGGGCGTTCGTGGCCGTGAACTGTGCCGCCCTGACCGAGTCGCTGCTCGAGGCCGAGCTGTTCGGCCATACCAAGGGCGCATTCACGGGCGCGACCGGCGCGCGCGCGGGGCTCATCGAGCACGCCGAAGGTGGCACGCTCTTCCTCGACGAGATCGGCACCCTGTCGAAGGCGCTGCAGGCGAAGCTGCTGCGCGCGCTCGAATCGGGTGAGGTGCGCCGCGTCGGCGAGAACGACAGCCGGACAGTGGATGTCCGGTTCGTCGCGGCGACGAATATCGATCTGAAGGCAGCGACGGCCGCCGGGGAGTTCCGAAGGGACCTGTTCTATCGCCTGGACGTCCACCATGTGCACCTGCCGCCTCTCCGGGAGCGGAGCGGTGACATCCCGCTGCTGGTGGCGCACTTTCTGGCGCGCTACGGCGCCAGTGCGGGGGTGAACGCCTGCACGCTCGCCGCGATCGACGTCCTCACGGGCTACTCCTATCCGGGCAACGTCCGACAGCTCGAGCATCTGATGCAGCGGGCGGTGGCCACCGCCCACTCCTCCGAGCTCACGGTCGCCGACCTGCCGGAGGAGCTGCTGGCCGAGCCCGCCGCCCCGGCGCCGCCCGAAGGGACGGTCGCGGCCGCGCGAGAGAAGGCCGAACGCGAGATGGTCGTCGCAACGCTCGCAAAGTACGCCGGCGAAATCGGGGCGGCGGCCCGAGAGCTTCAGGTCAGCCGCACGACGATGTGGCGGCTGATGAAGAAGCATGGCATCGACAACGTGTAGGGGCGGTTCGCGAGCCGCCGCTCCTACTTCACGCACGTTCGGTGTTTCACCCGTGCAACGTGCGCCCTTTTCATTTCTGAAACCTCTCCCGCCGCACACGTTCTCGAGCCGACGAGGCTCGCTCCGCTAATTCGCTGACCCCTCTCGACTCCGGCGCCGAACGGCCGATCGTGTGCGGTGTGGGCGCGGGTTTTGCCAGTTGAGCTGACACCCCGGGCGCCGCGGCGCCTCGGCGTGTGCCGTATGTCTCAAACACCCGCCTCGCTCCTCGTCGACCGGATGACGGTGCACAACCGTCGTCTGCTCTGGGAGCTCCAGACCATCAACGAGATCGCCGAAGGCATCAGTCAGTCGCTCGAGCTCGACGATGTGCTGACGGGTGCGTTGCAGCGCATCGTCCGGGCGTTCGACGCGGTCGGGGCGTCGATTCGGCTGCGCGACGAACGTACGGGCCGCTACGAGATGACGGCGTCGGTCGGCCAGGCCCGGGTGCAGCGATTCTGGAACAACGCGGCGTCGTGGCCGAGCGAGCAGGTGATTGCCACGCGCACGGCCGTGGTCGTCGAGGATCTTGCGCCGGGCGTGTCGGCGGTCAACCGCACCGAGTTCCTGATGCGCAGCGGGATCAGCCTGCCACTGCTGGCGGCCGACGACCTGCTCGGAGTGCTCAGTGTCGGCGCGGCGAGCCCGTGCCGGTTCGATCTGGCAGACGAGCGGCTGCTCGCCATCATCGCGGGACAGATTGTCGTTGCCGTCCAGAATGCGCGTCTGCATGACTCAGTACGCCGCGGCAAGCAGGAGTGGGAGCGCACGTTCGACTCCATCAGCGATCCGATCGCCGTGTTCGACCGCCACGGGCGGCTGCTTCGCGGCAACACGGCGCTGGCGGCCCTGCTCGACCGGCCCGTCACCGAGATTCGGGGTTCGACGTGCGGCGAGGTCGGGTTGTGCGGAGGAGGCTGCCCGGCGTGCGCGATCGGGCGCGCCCTCGCACAGGACAATCCTCAGTGCGCGGAGCATGCGGCAACGACGCCTGCGGGCGCGGAGCGCGCCGAGATCACGCTCGCCGACGAGCAGATTCTGAGCGTCACGACGTTCCCGGCGGTCGACCCGGCCTCGCCCGCCGCCTCGGTGGTGCAGGTCGCCAAGAACGTGACCGAGGAGATTCGTTCGGCGCGGCGGCTGCGGCACATGAGCGACGAGCTGGGAAAGACGAACGCGCAGTTGACGGCGACGCTCGACCGCCTCAAGTCCACCCAGGCGCAGCTGCTCCAGGCCGAGAAGCTCTCGGCGATCGGTCAGCTCGTGGCGGGCGTCGCTCACGAGCTGAACAACCCGCTGACGAGCGTCATCGGCTTTGCGCAGCTCCTCGAAAGCGAGCACAGGTCCGGTGACCCCGCGCGTCCGGCCGAGGAAGTCGGCCTGGATCTTCGGCGCATTGCCGAGGAGTCGGGGCGCGCCGCGAGCATCGTCCGCAACCTGCTCGCGTTCGCCCGACGGCAGACCGCGGCGCGCGCGCCGCTCGACGTCACCGAACTGGTGCAGCGCGTGCTCTCGTTGCGGATTTACGAGTTCAGGCTGAACAGCGTGGAGCTCGTCACGGAGTTCGAGCCTAGGCTGCCGGCCGTCATCGTCGACGGCAGCCAGCTTCAACAGGCGCTGCTCAATCTCATCCTGAACGCCGAACGCGCCATGCGTGGCCGTGCGATGCGGCGTCTGACGGTCGGGGCCCGCCTCGATCCCAGAGCGGCAGCGGTCGAGCTCTTCGTCACCGACACGGGACACGGGATCGACCACGAGAACCTGAGCCGAATCTTCGACCCGTTTTTCACCACCCGCGAGGTGGGCGAGGGCACGGGCCTCGGGCTGAGTATCTGCTACGGCATCGTCCGCGACCACGGCGGGCAGATCGCCGTCTCGAGCAAGGTGCAGGTGGGGACCACGTTCTCGATTCTGCTTCCGGCGCGGATCGACCCGCCGGCGCAGACCGACGCCAGCATCCTCGTCGCGCACATCGATCAGACAGACCGTGATTTCATTTCGGCCGCGCTCGGGGCCTGGGGCTACAACGTGACCACCACCGACCGCCTGGACGAGGCCCTGGCGCGCTATCGACGCGGCGACCTGCGGGCCGCCTTTGTCGACCGCAGGATCCTCGCGGGCAATCTCGAGGCGTGGCGCGGGGCGCATACGCCAGACGTGGCTCTGGCGCCCATCGTCGTGATGTCGACGGCCGCCGACGAAGGTGATGCCAAGCAGTTCGGGCACGAGCAGGCGAGCGCCGTGCTGGTCCCGCCGTTCCATTTGCGGGCGCTCCGAGCCGCGCTGACGGCCGTGATTCTTGACCGAGTGGGGGGCGCATGATGAATCCGCGACCATTGCTCGTGATTGTCGATGACGAACAGGGCATCCTCGACGTCGTTTCGCGCTTCGCGGAGCGTGCCGGCTTCGACGTCGTGGCCTGTGGCGATGGCCGGGAGGCAATCGCGCTGATTCAGGCGCGCCGTCCCGACCTGGTAATGGTCGACATGCGGATGCCGCAGGTCGGCGGCCTCGACATCCTTCGTGCGATCCGCGATGTCGACGCCCATTGCCAGGCGGTCCTGATGACGGGTTACGCGTCGGTCGACACCGCCGTCGAAGCGGTCAAGCTCGGCGCGATGGACTATCTCAGCAAACCCCTCGACTTCGGCCGGCTCGACCAACTGCTGGCGGGGGTGCGCGACGAGATCGACCGGCGCCGTAGCGTCCTGTCCATGGAAGGCGATCTGGCCCGGCGGCTCGAGTTCTGCGGGATGATCGGCCGCGGGTCGCGCATGCAGGATCTTTTCGGCATGATCCGGCGGCTCGCTCCGCACGTCCGTCTGGCGCTCATCACCGGCGAGACCGGCACGGGCAAGGAGCTCGTGGCGCGCGCCCTGCACAGCATCGGCCCCCGGCGCGATCGCCGGTTCATCGCCGTCAACTGTTCGGCGGTCAACGACACGCTGTTCGAGAGCGAGCTCTTCGGACACGTGCGGGGCGGGTTCCTCGGCGCCACCGAGAACAAGCCCAGGCTCTTCGAGCTGGCTGACGGCGGGACGCTCTTTCTCGACGAGATCGGCGGGCTGCCACAGACGGCCCAAGCCAAGCTCCTGCGCGTGCTCGAACTGGGAGAAGTCAGCCGCGTCGGCGCGCTCGACCCGCGGCGGGTGGACGTGCACGTCATCGCCGCCACCAATCGCGACCTCCGGGCCGAAGTGGCCGCGGGCCGCTTCCGAGGCGACGTGTTCTATCGGCTGAACGTGGTCGAGGTGAGACTGCCGCCGCTGCGGGACCGGCGCGAGGACATTCCGTACCTGACCGCGGCGTTCGTGCGCGAGATCGGCGAGCGTCTGCAGAAGCCCTTGCAGGGGCTCACGCCCGGAGCGGAAGCACGCCTGACCGCCTCGCCCTGGGAGGGCAACGTGCGCGAACTGCGCAATGTCGTCGAGCGCGCCTGTATTCTCGCCGATGGGGAGTTTGTGACCGAGCGCGAGCTGGTCGTCTGCCTGCCCCCGTCGGTGATCACGCCCGCGCCACCGGCGTTTGCGACGGTCACGGCCGCCGCTACTGCCGGGAAGCCCAGCACGGATCTCCTCGTCAACGTCGAACGGGATCACATCCAGCGCGCGCTCGTGCGAACCGGTGGAAACAAGAAGGCCGCTGCGCAGATGCTCGGCCTCAGCCGCCGCGCGCTCTACCGCCGCCTCGAGCGGCTCGATCTCTCAGGAACGATTTCTCGTCGCCGGCATTCGGCGATGCTCGAGGCGTAACCGTGTCGGATGTGCGCGTTTCTTCTGGACGGGCCAGAATCGCCGCCGCGCTAACGCCCACCGCCGAGGCGAAGCGCTCGGTTCTCATCGTCGACGACGAGGCCGGTGTTCGGCATCTCATGCGGCGGTGGCTCGAATCTCGCGGCTATACCGTCGCCGTGGCCGCGGGTGCCGACAAGGCGCTCGAGCTGCTGGCTGCCGCCCCAACCGCCGTCGCGCTCTGCGATCTCCACATGCCGGGCCATGACGGCCTGTGGCTCGCCGACCAGTTGCGCCGTGAGCATCCCGATACAGCGGTGATCATCGCGACCGGCGTCAACGACGTGAGCTCGGCGGTGGCGAGCCTGCGACAGGGCGTCGTCGACTACCTGACCAAGCCGTTCGAGCGTGACCGTCTGTGCGAAGCCGTGTCACGCGGCGTGGAGTGGCACCGATCGGCGTGCGATTCCCGGCGGTGGCGCGAGATGCTGGAAGACGAGATGCACGCGCGCCGCTCACATCTCGAAGACGTGATCGCCTCGCAGTTTGTCGACTCCGACGACGATCTGGACGTGCTGCTCGCGACGCTGACCGCGACCAACCCCGACGCGTACGCGCACGCCTATCGCGTCGCCGCGCTCTCGGCCACCGTCGCGCGCGCGCTCGACTTTGGCGAACTCGAGGTCTCGACGGTCGAACGCGGCGGGCTCCTGCACGATCTCGGGAAGCTGGCGATGCCCGAAGCCGTCCTGCGCAAGCCTGCACCTCTGACGGTCGAGGAGCAGCGGCTCATACGCCTCCATCCGCGCATCGGCCATGAGCTCATCGAGCACGTTCCCTACCTTGCCGCGGCAGCCGCCGTCGTCCGAGACGCGCACGAGCGGGTCGACGGGCTCGGGTATCCTCACGGCAGCCGGGCGGCGGAGGTCTGGCTCGGCGCGCGGATCGTGGCCGTCGCCGATGCCTACGACACGATGACGCGCGCCAGGGTGTTCCGGGATGCGCTGGCGCCGGCCGCAGCGCTGGCGGAGCTCGAACGCTGCAGTGGCACGCAGTTCGATCCACGTGTCGTCGAGGCCCTGATGGCTATCGTCGACCGGGATTGAGCCGGCTGCCGCCGCCACGCGGCGTGTCGTTACCCCGCTCAATTGACTTCCAACCTCGGCTCTCAGTACGATCGCTCCCTTCAGCTGGCCGCAAAGCACCGAATCGGTGTGGTTTATCGGCCCATAACGAGGAGAGCATGTCACAGGCGCACCAGGCCACCGGGCTCGAACTGCACGGCATCACCAATGTCGCGCGTGTGTACTGGAACCTCAGTGTGCCGGCGCTCTACGAGGAGGCAGTGAGGCGGCGGGAGGCCCTGATATCGGCGGACGGTCCCCTGGTCTGCCGTACGGGACAGCACACAGGGAGATCGCCGAACGACAAGTTCATCGTCCAGGAGCCGTCGAGTGCTGACCGCGTGTGGTGGAGCAAGGTGAACCGTCCTATCGCCGCCCGGCATTTCGACTCGCTGCACCAGCGTCTGCTCAACTACGTCGAAGGCCGCGAGCTCTTCGTCCAGGATTGCTACGCAGGTGCCGATCCCCGCTACCGGCTTGCGGTGCGGATCATCACCGAGCAGGCCTGGCACAGCCTCTTCTCCCGGCACATGTTCATCGACGTGCCAGAGACGACGGGCATGGCGGCGCATACGCCCGATTTCACCGTCATCGATACGCCAGGGCTGCACGCCGAGCCGTCGCACCATGGCACCAACTCCGAGGTCTTCATCATCCTGAACTTCGAGAAGAAGCTCGTCCTCATCGGAGGCTCGAGCTACGCCGGCGAGATCAAGAAGTCGATCTTCACGGTGATGAACTACCTGCTGCCGCTCCGCAACGTGCTCTCCATGCACTGTTCGGCCAACGTCGGCGGCGAGGGGGATGTCGCACTGTTCTTCGGCTTGTCCGGCACAGGCAAGACCACGCTCTCGAGCGATCCGGATCGCAACCTGATTGGTGACGATGAGCACGGGTGGAGCGAGGACGGGGTGTTCAACATCGAGGGCGGGTGCTACGCGAAGATGATCCGGCTGTCGGCGGAAGCGGAGCCCCAGATCTACTCGACCACCCGGCGGTTCGGCACGGTGCTCGAGAACGTGAAGATGGACGCGACGACCCGCGTGCTGGATCTGGATGACGACACGCTGACCGAGAACACACGCGGCGCGTACCCGCTTGAGTTCATCGACAACTGGGTGCCGTCAGGGCAGTCCGGCCATCCGCGCAACATCGTGATGCTGACGGCCGATGCGTTCGGCGTCCTACCGCCCATCGCGCGCCTGTCCCAGGCGGGCGCGATGTATCACTTCCTGTCCGGATACACGGCGAAGGTCGCGGGCACCGAGAAGGGCGTGACCGAGCCGAAGGCGACGTTCAGCACGTGCTTCGGTGCGCCGTTCATGGTGCTGCACCCCACTGTCTATGCGAAGTTCCTGGGCGACAAGATCGCGCGGCACGACGTCCACGTCTGGCTGGTGAACACGGGGTGGACGGGCGGGCCCTATGGCACCGGCTCGCGGATGAAGATCGCCTACACCCGCGCCATGATTCGCGCGGCGCTCTCCGGCAACCTCGAGAACGTGGCGTACGAAACCGATCCGCGGTTCAACCTGTCGGTTCCCGTCTCCTGTCCTGATGTTCCGCCGGAGGTGCTCAAGCCGAGGAACACCTGGAAGGACGCCGCCGCCTACGACGAACAGGCGCGGAAGCTCGCCGGCATGTTCGTCGACAACTTCAGAGCGTTCGAGGCCGACGCAGCGGCGGACGTCAGAGCCGCCGGACCCAGGTGACGGCGGCGCCATTCGCAATTCTGAATTCTGAGTGCTGAATGCTGAAGTGAAGGTTGAATGAAGGTCGAATTGACCCTTGCCCCCTTCGGCATTTAGTTCTACATTCAACCTTCAACCTTGACTTCAGCATTCAGCACTCAGAATTCAAAATTATTCGAAGCCGTGATCGGGCTCGAAATCCATGCGCAGCTGCTGACCGAGACGAAGATCTTCTGCGGCTGCAGCACCCGATTCGGGTCCCCGCCGAATACGAACGTGTGCGCCGTGTGCCTCGGGCTGCCGGGTGCGCTGCCGGTGCTGAACCGCCGCGTGGTGGAGCTGGCAATCCGGGTCGCACACGCCCTGAACTGCCACGTGAATCCCGTTTCCATCTTCGCGCGGAAGAACTACTTCTACCCGGACCTGCCCAAGGGATACCAGATCTCCCAGTACGAGCGGCCCCTCGCGACCGGCGGCAGCGTCGAGTACCAGGTGGGCGGCACGCCGCGGCGTGTGGGCATCACACGGGCCCACCTCGAGGAAGACGCCGGCAAGTCGCTGCACGAGGGCTTTGCCGATTCCGATCGCCGGACCTACCTGGACTTCAATCGCAGCGGCGTGCCGCTGCTCGAGATCGTGACCGAGCCGGACCTGCGGTCCGCGGCCGACGCGGGGGAGTTCTTCAGCCGTCTGCGCGAGATCCTGGTCGCGATTGGCGTCAACGACGGCAACATGGAGGAGGGAAGCCTGCGGTGCGACGCGAACGTCTCGGTGCGCCCGGCGGGTACCACCGCATTCGGGACGAAAGCCGAAGTCAAGAACCTGAACTCCTTCAGGTACGTCCAGAAGGCGCTCGAGTACGAAATCGAGAGGCAGACCGAGGTCGTGGCCGGCGGGGGACGCGTCGAACAGGAAACCCGCCTGTGGGATGTGGCGGCGGGCCGCACTCTGTCGATGCGGAGCAAGGAAGAGGCGCACGATTACCGGTACTTCCCCGAACCCGACCTCCCGCCGCTCGAAGTCGACCCGGTCTGGGTCGAGGAGATTCGGCTGTCGCTGCCGGAGCTGCCAGACGCGCGGCGCCGCCGGTTCGTCGCCCAGTACGCGTTGCCCGAATACGACGCCGGCGTCCTGACGCAGTCGCCGGCGCTCGCGGACTACTTCGAGGCGACGGCCGCGCGCGTCGGCAACGCCAAGTCGGCCAGCAACTGGGTGATGGGCGAGCTCACGCGGAAGATGAACGAGCTCGGAATCGGCATCGCGTCCATCGCGCTGACCCCGGACGCTCTTGCGGGCTTGATTCGGCTCGTCGACTCGGGCACTATCAGCGGGCCAATCGCCAAGGACGTGTTCGAGAAGATGTACGCGTCGGGACGAGCCGCCGACGAGATCGTGGCGGCCGAGGGGTTGGCGCGGATCGATGATGCGGGCGCGATCGAGGCGCACATCGCGGACGTGATTCGCACGAACGAGAAAGCGGTCAACCAGTATCGCGAAGGCAAGCATCAGACCTTCGGGTTCCTGGTCGGGCAGGTGATCAAAGCGACGGGGGGGAAGGCGAACCCGGCGCTGGTGAAAGATCTTCTGAAAAAGACACTCGACCAACCGTGATTGAGGCGCTCAACCTCTCGAAGCTCTACGCCCGTGGCGTTTACGCGCTGCGCGACCTCACGCTGCGCGTAGACAAAGGCGAGTTCGTCTTCCTTACCGGTCCGAGCGGCGCGGGGAAGTCGACGCTCCTGAGGCTCCTGCTGCGCCGCGACGTGCCCACCGAAGGACAACTGGTGGTCAACGGGCGGGATCTGACGTCGCTGACCACGAGCGAGGTGCAGGCCTACCGGCGATCGCTCGGGTTCGTGTTCCAGGACTTCAAGCTGCTGCCGACCAAGACCGTGCTCGAGAACGTCGCCTTCGTGCCGCACGTGCTGGGCATGGCGGTGACGCAGCAGCAGCGGCGAACGTTCCAGGTGCTCAAGTGGGTCGGCCTCCAGCATCGCATGAATGCGTTTCCGATGGAGCTGTCGGGCGGCGAACAGCAGCGCATCGCGATCGCGCGCGCGCTCGTGAATGACCCGACCATCATCCTGGCCGACGAGCCCACCGGCAACCTGGACCCGGATCTCTCTCTCGAGATCATGAACCTCTTTCGCGAGATCAACGCGCGTGGGACGACTGTCGTGGTCGCAACGCACGATCGGGAGCTGATCCGGCGCGTCGGCCGCCGTGCGCTGACGCTCGATCACGGACACATCGTTGAGATCAACTGAAGCCGCGGACAAGACGAGCCACGGACAACACGGACAGATGACTTCCAGCGAGGCCGCATGCGCGCGCTCAAGTACTTTCTGAATGAAGCGGCCGAGAGCCTGCTGCGGAGCTGGCGTTCCGCCCTGCTGGCCGTACTCACCATCGCCGCTGGCCTCTTCGTCCTCGGCTTCTTCCTCATGGTGAACAGCAACCTGCAGCGGGTCGTCGGCCGATGGAGCGAAGCGGCCGAGATGTCGGTCTATCTCAAGGACGAGACGACCCGCGAGCAGGTGCAGGCGCTCGAAGCGCTGATCGAGCAGAGCGGCGTATCCGATCGGCGTCAGTACCTGTCGAAGGCCGACGCGCTGGCGCGGTTTCGCGAAGACTTTCCGGATCTGGCTGGCGCGACCGAGCGGCTCGATCGCAATCCGCTGCCAGCCTCTCTCGAGGTGCGCCTCGCGTCGCACGCGAGAACCGCAACGACGGCCGTCGACGATCTCGCCGCGCGCCTGGGATCGGAACCCGGCGTCGCCGACGTCCGCTACGACCGGCGGTGGTTGAGCCGTCTCGGCTCGGCGGTTCGGTTCGTCCGCACCATCGGGCTCGTCATCGTTGCGCTCCTTGCCATAGCCGCGGCGCTGACGGTGGCGAACGTCGTGCGCCTCGCGGCCTACGCGCGTCGTGACGAAATTGAAATCATGCAGCTCGTGGGGGCGCCGTTCGCGTTCATCCGGGGACCGTTCGTCGCCGAGGGCATCCTCCAGGGCGGGGCGGGGGCGCTCGTCGCCATCGCGTTGCTGTGGGCCATTTTCCTTGCCGGAAAGGCCTGGTACGGGCAGCTGGCGCTCGAGGGGCTGGGGCTGACCACCCTGACGTTCCTGCCGGTGGGTATCCTCCTGACCCTGGTCGCCGGAGGGATGTTGCTCGGGTGCGTGGGTGGTCTCATCGTGGCCCGGACGGTCCGGTGACTCGGGGATGCTCGGTTGGGGTCCGAAACGGCGGGGCGGTCAACGTCGGTCTCGTGTTGACATCGATTCCGGCCCGCGTTTACACTGGTTTTACCCCTCATATGTCCCAGGCAAGGAGTCGCATGGCACGCGTCGTCAGCCACGCCAGGGTTTTGAGCGCACCGTTTACCACACACGCCGACTTCTATCGAGCCGAGTTCACCAGACATCGCCAATGCCTCGCCGCGCAGCGTGAGTACTTTTCCGAGCGCGCGATCACTGACGCCGACGAGGCGCTTGCGCGTGTCATCAGCCAGCTCGAACAGCTTTGCGCGCAAGACGACGCTGAGCAGGTGATAGCCGGGTTGCTGCGCAAGTTCAACGCGGTCACCGGCCTCTCGGGCTGGTCCGACCCCACGCAGTTGCACTGACCTCCACGCTTCCCGAACTGCGCGATCACGCCGGCCGGATTCTCCGCGCCGCGGTCGACGCCGTCGATCCATCGCGCTTGCTCCAAAGCGCTTATCACCGCTCGTCGCTGTCACGGCGGACTCGGCCCGCAAGTGCGTCACCCGACCTTCTCATCGTCGCCGCGGGCAAAGCCGCGTGGCCGATGGCGTGCGCCTTCGCGGACCTCGAAGCTGATGCCATCCGGCGGGCTGTGATCGCGGGTCCGGACATCTCCTCGGCAAGTGGGGGATCTCGATCGCTGCCTCATCGGTTCGAGTGGTTCGACGCAGGCCACCCGTCCCCCAACGCCGCGAGCGTCGCGGCGGGTCTGCGGGCGCTCGATCTCGCGCGCGAATCTGACGATGGGGGCTGGCTGGTGGTCCTGCTCTCGGGCGGGGCCTCGGCGATGCTGGCCGTGCCAGTGCCGGACGTCTCGCTCGAGGACAAGATCGCGGCCGGGCGCGCGCTCATGCGCGCCGGCGTTGCCATCGACGGGCTCAATTGCGTTCGCAAGCACCTCTCGCGGGTCAAAGGTGGCCGGCTCGCGGCCGTGGCGGCGCGGACGGTGACGCTTGCGATCTCTGACGTCCACGGCCCGGTGGCCGACGACCCGTCGGTCATCGGGTCAGGTCCGACCGTCGCCGACCCGACCACGTTCGCGCACGCGCTTGCGATCGTCGAAGGGGTCGACGAGGTGCCGTCGGCCGTGCGCCGCTATCTCGAACGGGGCGTCCGCGGGGAGGTGCCGGAGACGGTCAAGCCCAATGACGCCCGCCTCTCGCTCGGGACCTACGAGATCATCGGCAATCGCACGTCGGCGCTCGACGGGGCGGCAGCGGCCGCCCGATCGCTCGGCTACCGCGTCCGTGTGGTTCAGCGGCCGATCGATGGTGAGGCGCGCGACGCGTCACGCGGGTTCCTGTCCGACGCGCGCCGGGCGGTTGCGGAGGCCGGAACCACGCCTGAAACCAGGCACTGCGTGCTCGCGGCCGGCGAAACGACGGTGACGGTGACGGGCAACGGGCTCGGCGGCCGCAATCAGGAATTCGCGCTTGCCGCCGTGCCGGAGATGACGTCGTTCGGCCGGACTGCCGTCCTCGCGAGCGCAGGCACCGACGGTATCGACGGTCCGACGGACGCGGCCGGCGCCATCGTCGATTCAACGACCCTCGAGCGCGCCCGGCGGGCGGGCCTCGACTGGGAGTCGACGCTGGACAGGCACGACGCGTATCATTTCTTTCGGCCCCTGGGCGACCTCATCGTCTGGGGTCCGACGGGCACAAACGTCGGCGATGTGCAGATGCTGCTGGTAGCCTGATATGACTCCAACCAGGTGGGTGCTTTCGGGATTCGCGGCGCTGATCGTCGCGCTGGGCATCGGGTACGCGATGGGCGGCGCAGGACGCTTCACGCTGCAGAATGCGCTCGACGACGCCCGTGGGCGGCTCGACATCGCGGACGCCCGCGTGCAGCTGCTCGAAGCGCGCGTGAGTCTCTATAACGTGAACTTCGGCGATGCGAGCCGGCACTTCGAAGATGCGAAGCCGCCGTTGCGCCGCGTCCGGGAGCGGTATCAGAACATCGGCAAGAACGCCGCCGCGGGAAGCATCGCGGCGGCGCTCGAGCACATCGAGGAAGGGCAGCGTCTGGCGGGCAAGCTCGACCAGGCTGCCAACACGAAAGCCAACGACGCGCTCGAAGCCATCCGGGTCGCGTCGTCGCAGTAGAGAGTTACTTCAGGATCGTCGCGGTCAGCTCCACCGAGATCTTGCGGTCCGAGGTCGGATCGGATGCCTGCGAGATGATGAGCGGTTTTCCGGATTCCACCAGCAGACCCATCCGTTCGTTCAACTGCGCGCGTCCTTCTCCGCTCGACGCGTTCTCGGAACCGGGCTTCGGGACGTACTCCAGGCCGATGTCGAGCCGCATCAGACTGTCCTTGAGGATGATGGGCGTCGCGTCGACGTTCAACGTGACGTTGAACCGACCGCCCGACGTCTGGACCTGTCCCGAACTGCGGATGCTGCCGACTTTTCTGTCCGCGACAATCATGCTGACGGTGCGCTTCGCCGCTTCGCCAGGCCCGGCCTGATCGGTAATCGTCAACTCGAGTCTGATGTTGTTCGGAAGCCCTTCGGGCGCCGGTGGTTTGGGCGCGGGCTTCTCTTGTTTTGCCGGGGCAGCGGGGGCCTGCTGTGCGTAACCGGTGCCGACCAGAAGGATGACGGCCAGTGCGGTTGCAAACGTTCGTCTCACCATGCGCTCTCCTCGAATGCCGCTCATCGTGGCGGCGTCAGTCGCGTGATCTCGATGGGTTCGATCGTGATGGGCTTGATGCTGGTTTCCGCCGCGGGGACCTCTGGCGCGTCGAGGTTCGCGATGCCGATTGGGTCAATCGGCTTCAGTCGCTCGACCGAAGCCATCGGTTCGATGGCGATCGGCTCGGCCGTGTCGAGGGACGCGGCCTGAACCGGTCTGTTCTCCACGACTGGTCGTCGTGCGACGGTTCTGGCCGGCGGCTCCTCCGCTCGATCAGGAGCACGGCCGGCGGTCTTCGGCGCCGTTCCTGTCCCCGGCTCTCTTGCGCCAGCCGTGTTCCCGGGCGCGACCGCCGGCGGCTGCGACCGGACGATCGCTTGTTCAACGGCGGGATCCGTCGGGCGGTTGACGAACATGAACACGAAGATGGCGACTACCGCGAGCGCCGCGGATCCGAATGCGAGCCTCGGCCAGAGCGCCGCTCGCGCGGGTTCGCCGGCGAGCTCGGCCAGGACGCGCCTGCGCAGATCGGCGCGCGGCTCGACGCTCATCATCTCGCGCACGGCGCGGTCGATGGCGGCATCGAGAAGCGAATCGGCGAGGTGCTTATCCGTCATACGCGTGTCCGAGCGCCGACATCTTTTCCTTCAACACCCGCCGCGCTTCGGACACGCGCCATTTCACCGTGCCCACCGGCACGCCGAGGATGAAGCTGATCTGCGAGTAGTTGTATTCACCGGACCCTGCGAGCAGCAGCGCGTCGCGCAGCTTGCGCGGTAGCGTCCGAATCAGGCGCCTGATCGTCTGCTGCAGTTGCGCCGCGGCGAGGTCCTCTTCCTGCGATCGTTGGTCAGCGGGCATCTGCTCGATCCAGTTCGTAGCGTCGGTGTCGGAGTCGGCCGGTGTGACGGTCAGCCGCAGCCACCGCCCCACGCTCTTGCGTCGATCGAGAGCCTTGCGCCAGGTGATGGCCAGCAGCCAGGTCCGGAACGCCGCGTCTCCGCGGAAGCTTCCGAGTTTCCGGTATGCCAGGACGAACGCTTCCTGCGCCACATCGTCGGCATCCGTCGTCGAGCCAAGGGCGGCGACCGCCGCGCGGAACACGGCCTTGCGGTTCCGCTGGACCAGCTCCCCGAACGCGTCGGTGTCCCCGGCCTGCGCCCGGCGGACGAGATCCAGGTCGGAGGCCGCTTCACCCGGCTCCCGCGGCTCGGTAGCGGTCACACAGTCAGTAGACTCAGGCACAGCGGGGACGGTTGGAGAATCTGCGCAATACGAGATGGCATTTTTTACACCCTGTCCCAGAGACGGGCCTTCGGCATTCACGAAGGACACGATGACACGAAGCTCACGATGAATCCTCCAAAGCAGTCTCCGTGGCCATCGTGTCATCCTGCCCATCGTGCTTTGGCCGTCGGCCTCGTTCAGAAACTCAGTACAAATCGGCTCCAGGACTAAGATGAGGGAATGTTGAACCACGAACAGCTGCTCAAGCTGATTCGCGACAAGGTCGAGCACCCGGCGACGCCGCGAGAGCTGCTGCAGCGGTTGAAGATACCGCGGGAAGAGCGCCCGACGCTCAAACGGCTACTCAAGGATCTGGTGAGCCAGGGGGCGCTCGTAGAAACACGGGGCAACCGATACGGTCTGCCCGATCGGATGAACCTGATCGTGGGACGGATCACGACCCACCCGCGCGGGTTCGGATTCGTCGTGCCCGATCGTCCGGTTGACGGCGTCAGCGGCGACATCTACGTCGCGGGCAGCAACCTGAATCAGGCCATGCATGGAGACCGCGTCGTCGCGCGCGTCGAGCGCGTCACCGACCGGGGCGCGGAAGGACGGATCCTGCGGATCCTCGAGCGCGGCGCGGCGACCATCGTCGGACGTTTCGAGGCCGACGGCTCCGGCGCCGGCTTCGTCGTGCCGTTCGATCGGCGGCTGATCATGGACGTTCAGGTTCCTGCCGGCGAACAGGGAGGCGCGAAGTCGAACGACATGGTCTCGGCCGCGATCACGAGATGGCCGACGGCGGCCCGCGGGCCGGTCGGCAAGGTCATCGAAGTCATTGGCGACATCGATGCACCGGGCGTCGATACCGAAATCATCATTCGCAAGCACGGCATCCCAGACAAGCACGGCGAGGAGGCGATCGAAGAGGCGCGGAAGCTCGGAACCGAGGTTCGGGAACGGGATATCGTCGGCCGAACGGACTTCCGACCGCTGGTGACCGTCACTATCGACGGTGAGCACGCACGCGACTTCGACGATGCGATCACGATTGAGCGACTCGAGAACGGCAACTACTGGCTGGGGGTGCATATCGCGGACGTCGCGCATTACGTGCCGGAAGGTGGCGCGCTCGACGAAGAGGCTTACGAGCGCGCGACGTCGGTGTACTTTCCGGACCGTGCGGTCCACATGTTTCCCTCGGATCTCTCGACGGGCCTCTGCAGCCTGAATCCCAACATCGATCGGCTCGTGCAGTCCTGCCTGATGGAAGTCGACCGCAAGGGCACCGTTCTGCGCTACGAAATCCACGACGGCGTAATCCACAGCAACGCGCGCATGACCTACACCGACGTCAACGCGATCCTCACAGATCACGACGAGACCGTCAGCGCCCGGTATCGCGACTTGATTCCACAGTTCAAGTTGATGCACGAGCTCTTCGACATATTGAACCGCCGGCGCCACCGGCGCGGTTCGATCGACTTCGACCTCAAGGAGCCGGAGATCGTGCTAGACGATGAGGGGATGGTGGAAGAGATCACCGCCGCCGAGCGCAACGTCGCGCATCGCCTGATCGAAGAGTTCATGCTGCTCGCCAACGAGACCGTCGCCGCGCATCTCGACGCGCACGACGTGCCGACGCTCTACCGGGTCCACGAGGAGCCCGACCCGCTGAAGGTGGAAGAGTTCGAAGAGTTCATTTCGACCCTCGGCTACAGCCTTGGCAAGGCGTCGTCGAAGGTCACGCCGCGCGACTTTCAGAAGCTCGTCGAACGCATGCGCGGCACGCCCGAAGAGAAGCCGATCGCGTTCCTGATGCTCCGGACGATGCAGAAAGCGCGGTATGACCCGTCAAATCTCGGCCACTTCGGACTGGCGGCGGAGAGCTACACGCACTTTACGTCCCCCATCAGGCGTTATCCGGACCTGGTGGTCCATCGGACACTGCGGGAGTCCCGTCACGGCGGCATGAACGAGGACCGCAAGGCGGAGCTCACCGACGAGCTCCCCGAGGTCGCGCGTCACACGTCCGAGCGCGAACGCCGCGCGGACGACGCCGAACGGGAGCTGGTGCAGTGGAAGAAGGTCCGCTTCATGGCGGACAAGGTCGGCGACGAGTTCGACGGCTACGTCACGGGCGTGACGGCGTTCGGGCTCTATATCGAGCTCGTCGAGCACTTCGTGGAAGGTCTCGTGCACGTGTCGACGATGGCCGACGACTACTACCGGTTCGTGGACCGCGCGCACATGCTGCGCGGCGAGAACAAGGGCAAGGTCTATCGGCTCGGCGACCGCGTGAAAGTGCAGGTCGTCAAAGTCGACATGGAGCGCCGGCAGGTCGACCTCGGGCTCGTGGAAATCCTGGACGCTGTGCGAGCGTCCGAGGAGAACAGAGGACCGCGCCGCAGCAAGGCGCAGCCGAGGCAGGAGCGCGGGAAGTCAGGGCGCGCCGCGAAAGGCAAGCCGCGGCCCGGCAAGAAGGAACGCGCCGCCAGCAAGCGGCGCTGACGGCCGTGCGCTCGATCGTCATCGGCACGGCCGGTCACATCGATCACGGAAAGAGCGCCCTCGTACGCGCGCTGACCGGGACCGATCCCGACCGGCTCAAGGAAGAGCAGGAGCGCGGCATCACGATCGACCTCGGCTTCGCCCACTTGCAGACGGGGGCAGAGGGGGTGAACCTCGCCTTTGTCGACGTGCCCGGCCACGAGCGGTTCGTCAAGAACATGCTCGCCGGGGTCGGCGGCATCGACCTTGTCATGCTCGTCGTTGCGGCAGACGAGTCGGTGATGCCGCAGACGCGCGAGCACTTTCACATCTGCCGGCTGTTGCACGTGCCGTCGGGCCTGATCGTCCTCACGAAGAGCGACCTGAGCGACCCGGAAACGCTCGAGCTCGCGCGCTTGGAGGTCCGCGAGCTGGTCGGCGGGTCGTTTCTTGCCGATGCTCCGGTTGTCGCCGTGTCGTCGCGCACAGGAGACGGTCTCGAAGTCCTCAAGGACACGCTCGTATCAATGGCGGCATCGGTGCCGGCGCGCCGGGCTGACGGACCGGTGCGGCTCCCGATCGATCGCGTGTTCTCGATGAAGGGCTTTGGCACCGTCGTCACTGGCACTCTGGTGTCGGGGCGTCTGGAGACCGAGCAGGAACTGGTGACGCTGCCGCTGCAGCTTGCCACGAAGGTTCGCGGTTTGCAGGTGCACGGCCAGTCTTACACGTCGGTGGAGGCGGGTCGCCGGGTCGCCATCAACGTAGGCGGCGTCGACGTGTCGGACGTGGCGCGAGGACACACGCTGGCCGACCGCGATGCGTTCGAGCCGACGCGATGGCTCGACGTGCGGCTCGACCTGCTATCCGAGGCGCGGCCGCTCGGTCAGGGCGTCCGCGTGCGCTTCCACTGTGGCACGGCGGAGCTCCTGGGACGCATCGTGCCGGCGTCGCGTCCGCGGCCGGAGACGGGCCCGGAGCCTGACCCCCAGTCCGACCAAGGCACGAACCCGCGCGAGCTTTACGCCCGCATCCATCTCGAGTCGCCAGTTGTCGCGACGAGAGGTGATCGGTTCATCATCCGCGCGTACTCACCGCTCGCCACCATAGGCGGGGGCGTCGTTCTCGATCCTCGCCCGCCACGTGGCGGGATCGGCAGTGCGAAAGGGCTCGACCGGCTTCGGCGGCTCGACACGCAGCGTGGGGATCGCGACCTGGCGCTCGCGGTGTTCGTCGAGGAGGCCGAGGGCGCCGGATTTCCACGGCCGGCCCTCGTCAGCCGCGCCGGTCTCTCGTACATCGAAGCGGACCGCGCGGCCGAGCGCATGGTCCGCGACGGCGTCGCGACGCCCGTTGGAGACCTCCTCGTGTCTCCTCGCGTTCGCGCCGAGCTCGCCGCTCGCCTGATCGCGGCCCTGCAGGCGCACCACGAGGCGCACCCACTTTCCGAGGGCATGCCTCGCGAGGAAGCGCGCGAGCGGGTCTTCCGCCGGGTCGCCCCTGCTGTCTTCGAAGTGGTTTTGCAGGACCTTGTCGCCGCTCGCCGGCTCGTGGCGCGCGATCGGCTCGCCCTCGAGGGTCACCAGGTGTCGCTATCGTCTGAGGAGGCCCGAGCGCGGGCCGCCCTCGAGCGCGTCTATCGGGACGCAAAGCTGACGCCGCCCGATCTCGCGACGGCGGCGTCCGCCGCCGGCACGCCGGCTGGCGTGGCCGAGCGCATGGTCTCGCTGATGGTTCGCAACCGCACGCTGGTGAAGGTCGATACCCTGGTGTTCCATGCGGCCGCGCTGGACGACCTCAAGACCGATGTTCAGCAGCTGAAGGGCGAGGGTGCGACTGCGAAGATCGACGTCGCATCGTTCAAAGCGCGTTACGGGGTGACCCGGAAGTACGCGATTCCTCTGCTTGAGTATCTGGACCGGGAGCGGGTGACGCGGCGCGTGGGGGAGAACCGGATCGTGCTGTAGTACTGGACGATGGCAAAGCGAGGAAAAGACAGCCCTTCGCGAGGCGAGGAAGGAGAGCTAGCGGTCGTCGCGGCCGTCGCGCGTAGCTTCCTTGAAATTCCTGATGCCCTTGCCGATGCCCCGGCCGATCTCGGGCAGACGGCTGGCGCCAAAGATCAGGATGACCAGGAAGAGAATGACAATCAGTTCGGGAATCCCGAGACCCATGTTGGCTCCTTCGCTTTGGGTGAGGACGCTTTGATTCTACCACCGCTTTCCATCACTGCAGGGGTCCGTGGGGTGTCGGGCGTGGACACCACCGGAGAAAGCATCGAAACGGAGGGTCTGCGGCGATCGTAAGACAAGTGTCCCGCACGGGGGACAGCCACCCGGAGCGGGACCATGATGTTGCAGGGATTGGCGGGTCTGTCGAACGGGCCTTTATCTTGCAGCTTGCGGATCCCGACGGCGTCAGCCACAATGACTCTAGCACCCACGAGCAATTAACGAGTCATGCCAGAGGTTTACCAGGGCGCCAGCCCGAACGCCCGCTTGTTGGCCGGTTCGGTCGAAACCGTGCCGAGCAACTCGGTGCGTTTTGGCAACGCGTTCAGCGTATCGCTGGTCACTCACCTCGCGCTTTTTCTCGTCTTCCTCTTCATCATCTCGCTGCCGATGGTGTCCGCGCCCGGCGATCAGTCCCCTGTGTTGCTCAGGAACATCGTGTGGATCGCTTCACCCGGGCCTGGTGGCGGTGGCGGAGGCGGCGGCAACAAGACGCCGGAACCCCCTCGGAAGGCTGAGCTTCCCGACAAAGCCAAGGTCACCGTTCCGGTGGCACAACCACCCAAGCTGAAGGCGCCAGAGCCACCCAAGCAGGAACAGCAGATCACCATTCCAGCCCAGCCGGTTGCGGCCGGTGTCGAGCAGTTGCCGGGCGCGATCACGGCGATGATCACGCCAACGATCTCGCAGGGAAGCGGCACCAACGGCGGCGCGGGAACGGGACGGGGAACGGGCAGCGGCCCCGGCGACGGCTCGGGCCTCGGTCCGGGCTACGGAGGAGGTTTCGGCGGCGGCGCGTACCGTCCCGGCAACGGTGTGACGCAACCGAAGCTGCTACGGGAGGTCAAGCCCAACTACACCGCCGAAGCCATGCGGGCCAAGATCCAGGGCGTCGTCTGGCTCGAAGCGGTCGTTCTCGAGAACGGCTCCGTCGGCCAGGTGCGCGTCACCCGATCGCTCGACCCCACCTTTGGCCTCGACATGGAGGCCGAGCGCACGGTCAAGAAGTGGGTTTTCGCTCCCGGTACGCGACTCGGCCAGCCCGTTCCGGTGCTGATCGAGATCGAGATGTCCTTCACGCTCCGCTAACGGGGGACCTCAGAAGAGTGCACAATTGTCCGCTCTTGTGTGTCTGATTGCGCGCTCCTCTGTTTCTACCTATCTCCTGACCCGAATCGCGTAGTCCAGCCAGCACGACTCGGGATCCACCGAGACATCGTAGTAGTCGTCGATCGATGCTGGCCGGGCCGCTGCGGCTCCGGTCAACTCCTGCACGGTCGGATCGAGGGCGCGCTCGATCTGTGTGCGCACGTCGTCGATGTGCAGCCGCGTGACCCGATCGGTCGTCCGGGGCATGGCTCCACGGAGGTCGGCGTCAAGCGTTTTGAGCTCGCCGCGAAAGAAGGCCCGGGAATCATCCACGGCCGCGAGCCGTCCGTTGATCCGATCCGCGAGCGTCTCGACGTACGCGCGCTGCAGGTTGCGTCGATACGCGTCGACCTTGACCGGCGCGCCGTTGTAAAACTCGCTCCAGACGCCCTTTCTGACATCTGCCAGAAACTCCAGCGGGCGATACGCCGTCGGCCCGTCGAGCGCTTCCTGCTCCACCAGCCGGCCGATCCGCGCGCCGCTCAGCAGCGAGTTGAGCACACGCAGCTGACCGGTCCGAATCCGGTCCAGCACGCCGACCGGCTCGATCCGTCGGAGGATCTCGGGATTGATCGCCCAGGTGGGTGTTTGAAAGGCGTTGTCGCTGAGGAACCGGACAGCCGTCGCCTGCTTCTCTCGGGGAACGGGCTTGAAGAGCACACCCTGTTGCCCGGTGTGCTTCTGCTGCGAGCTGAAGCCGCCGACGATGGCTGCGACGTGGTTCATCTCGGTGGCCCATTGCCCGAGCACGCGCGCGTAGACCTCGTCGAGGTCGTCGTACGGCTCTCCTGACTTCGTGGTCGTGGCAGTCAGGAGCATGTCGGCCACTCGCTTGAGGTTCTTGAGGCCGAGCGCCGTCGACGCGACGGCATCGTCGTCACCGACCGCCTCGGTGAGCTCTCCAGGATCGGAGCCCAGGGACCCGGCTGTGGAAAAGCGCAGATACGGTGTTGCGTCCTGCTGCCGAGCCCACTCGTCGAGCGTCTTCTTCTCGTCGTCGGGCGTGCGGGCGCCGGGAATCGGCTTGTAGCCCCACATCGTGGCCCACTTGTCGTAGGGCCCGATGCGCGGGACCAGATCAGCGACGTCGAGATTGTCCTCCGGCTGCGCGACGTAGTTGAAGCGCGAGTAGTCCATGAGGGTCGGGGTGTGACCCATGGTCTTCACCCACTCGCGGTCGCGCACTTTGGCAGCCGAGTACATCGAACTGGCTTTCATGTTGTGCTGGAATCCGAGCGTGTGTCCGACTTCGTGCGCGGCGACGTACTCGATCAGGCGGCCCATCAGGTCGTCGGGCAAGGGGAGCGTCTTCGCCCGCGGATCGAGCGGCCCGACCTGCACGAAGTACCAGTTTTTCGCCAGGTTCATCACGTTGTGGTGGAACTGAATGTCGCTCTCGAGGATTTCTCCAGAGCGTGGATCGTTGATGTGCGGCCCCGACGCGTTCTCCGTCGTGGAGGGCAGCCAGCGGATGACGGAGTAGCGCGCGTCCTCAGGGCTCCAGTCGGGATCCTGTTCGGGAGACGGCGCTTCCTTCGCGATGATCCCGTTGCGGAAGCCGGCCGCCTCGAACGCGGCCTGCCAGCTTTCGATGCCCTTCTTCATGTACGGCACCCACTTGGCGGGGGTCGCCGCGTCAATCCAGTAGACGATCGGCTTGACGGGCTCGGACACGGCTGCGGCCGGGTCTTTCTTCTCGAGCCGCCAGCGGGTGATGAACCGGCGCTGCGGGGAGCGGTGGTCGTCGCGGCTGTAGTCCGTCTGACGGACCGAGAAGTACCCGACGCGCTCGTCGAACAGGCGCGGCATCATCGGCTTCTCGGGCAGCAGCACCATGCTGTAGTGCATCAGCACGCTGTGAGTCCCGGACCGGAGCGCGACGGCGCCACGGCCTCCGCCCGGCGCAGGCGCGCCGCGTCCGCCGGCCGCAGGCTCTGGCGGATTGTTGTAGGTGTGCGTGGCCTCGATCTCGACGTTCTCGGGGAAGGAGACCGCTCGCTCGACAAACGACCGGCTCGCGTCGAAGGCCCGTGCGCCCACGCGCGTGCGCCCGCTGAACTCCGGCACGTCCGTGGTGAACAGCCGTGTGACGTCAATCACAGCGGCGTCGTCTTTACCGAGCGCTTCGATGTTGAACGCCATGACGATCGGGCTGTAGTTCGACGCGTCGACGGCTCTCGCGATCGGAGCGGCCGCATCGGCCACGACGTCGTACGAGATGGCGCGGAGCAGGATGCGATCTCCCCGCCGTTCCCACCGGACGACGCGATTGCCGGCCGACTGCCCGCCGTAGCCCGCTCCGAGCGTGGTACGCGCGATCTGGCTGACCCACAGGAACTCCCGTCCGAGCTGGGCCTTCGGGATCTCGTAGTACACGCGGTCCTTGATCCGATGCACCGCGAACACGCCGTCATCCGACTTCGCGTCTTTCGTAATGACGCGATCGTACGGCCTGATCTCCGGCTCCGCCGCGCGTCCCCCGCGTCCCCCGCCGACCTGCGGCGTCTCCTGTGTGGCCGGGTCCTGCGCCAGGGCCAGGCCGGGAACAGCACTCAGGAGTACGGCGACCACGAGACGTCTCATCTTCATTTCCTCATCCCCCCCGCGTGTGCTTATATCACCTGCCGGAGTGCATTGAGCCCAAAAAAAAAGCCCGCCGGAACCTTCGTTCCGGTGGGCTGCCTTGCGATTGTCGGTTGTCGACTGTGACCTGTCGACTGACGACTGACGACTGTGACTGACGACTGTCGACCGTCGACTAACGACTGTTTAGTACATCCCCCCCATGCCGCCGCCCCCGCCACCGGGCATCGGCGAGTCCTTCTTGTCCTCGGGGATTTCGGAGACGAGCGCTTCGGTCGTCAGGAGCAGCGACGCAATCGAGGATGCGTTCTGCAGCGCCGTGCGCACGACCTTCACCGGGTCGATGACGCCGGCCGAGACCAGGTTCTCGTACTTGTCGGCCGCGGCGTTGTAGCCGTCCTCGCCCTTCCCGTCCTTCACCTTCTGGACGACGATGGAGCCTTCCTGGCCCGCGTTGGACGCGATCCAGCGGAGCGGCTCTTCGAGCGCCTTGCGGATGATGTCGGCGCCGACGCGCTGATCGCCTTCGAGCTTCAGGCCCTCGAGCGCCTTGCTGGCCCGGATGAGCGCCACGCCGCCGCCGGCGACGATGCCCTCTTCGACCGCCGCCTTGGTGGCGTGCATGGCATCCTCGACGCGCGCCTTTTTCTCCTTCATCTCGGTCTCGGTGGCTGCGCCGACCTTGATGACCGCCACGCCGCCGACGAGCTTCGCCAGGCGCTCCTGGAGCTTCTCGCGGTCGTAGTCGGAGGTGGTCTCTTCGACCTGGGTGCGGATCTGCTTCACGCGGCCTTCGATCGCGGCTTGCACGCCCGCGCCCTCGACGATCGTCGTGTTGTCCTTGTCGATCGTGACCTTCTTGGCCTTGCCCAGATCCTCGAGCTTGATGTTCTCGAGCTTGATCCCGAGATCCTCGGTGATCGCGCGGCCGCCGGTCAGGATGGCGATATCCTCGAGCATGTTCTTGCGGCGATCGCCGAAGCCTGGAGCTTTCACGGCCGCGGCCTGCAGCGTGCCACGCAGCTTGTTGACCACGAGCGTGGCCAGCGCCTCACCGTCGACGTCCTCGGCGATGATGAGCAGCGGACGGCCCGCGCGCGCCACCTGTTCGAGGAGGGGCAGCAGGTCCTTCATCGAGCTGATCTTCTTCTCGTGGATCAGGATGACGGGGTTTTCGATCACGACTTCCATGCGTTCCGGGTCGGTCACGAAATACGCCGAGAGGTAGCCGCGGTCGAACTGCATGCCTTCGACGACCTCGAGCGAGGTCTCCATGCTCTTGGCTTCCTCGACGGTGATGACGCCGTCTTTGCCGACCTTTTCCATGGCCTCGGCGATGATCTTGCCGATGGTCTCGTCGCTGTTGGCCGAGATCGTGCCGACCTGCGCGATGGCCTGGCCGCTCACCGGCCGGGCCTGCTTCTTCAGGTCCGCGACGATCACTTCGACAGCCTTCTCGATGCCGCGCTTGAGCTCCATCGGGTTCGCGCCGGCGACGACGTTCTTCGCGCCCTCGCGGAAGATGGCCTGCGCGAGCACGGTCGCGGTCGTCGTGCCGTCACCCGCGATGTCCGACGTCTTGGAGGCGACCTCGCGGACCATCTGCGCGCCCATGTTCTCGAGCGGATCCTTCAGGTCGATTTCCTTCGCGACGGTGACGCCGTCCTTGGTGATGGTGGGGGAGCCAAATTTCTTGTCGATGACGACGTTGCGGCCCTTCGGGCCGAGCGTCACCTTGACGGCGTTGGCGAGGGCATTGACACCGCGCAGGATCGCCTGTCGCGACTCCTCACCGTAAATAATCTGCTTTGCCATGATTTCGTTCTCTCCAGTTACGTGCTGATTGACCGGTCTGATACTGATTGTGGTACGACAGCGCGGATCGCGACGGTCCGCGCGCCGCGGCCGCTACTTGTCGATGACGCCGAGGATCTCTTCCTCGCGCATGATGAGGTACTCCTCGCCATCGAGCTTGATCTCCTGGCCGGAGTACTTGCCGAAGAGAATCGTGTCGCCGTCCTTGACGTCGAGCGGCGTGATCCTGCCGTCCTTCTCGACCTTGCCCTTGCCGACAGCGATGACCTTGCCCTGCTGGGGCTTTTCCTTGGCGGTGTCGGGGATGATGATCCCGCCGACCTTCTGTTCGCCTTCGTCGAGGCGCAGCACGATCACGCGGTCGTGCAGGGGACGGATCCGAACTTTCGTCTGTGTAGCCATATCGCTCTAGCTCCCGGATGGTGGTTGAGATGGTTGGTGAACGGTAAACACGGTGTAAATGAAGCCTGAGGCCCCAGTGGCTTAGCAATCCACCCTGGCGACTGCTAAGTCTATAGGAGGGGGCCGGGGGCCGTCAAGCACTCGGAGAGGGGGAGTGCTAATGGACGGGTTCAGGGGGTTCATGTGGTTCAAGAGGTTCACCAGGTTCAGGAGCCTGAACCCTTGCACCTCTTGAACCCTTGAACCCTTGAACCTCTTGAACCCTTTTGAACCCTTCTGAACCCTTTTGAACGCTATGTCTTTCGCTTGATCCGGTATTCCGTCATCTTGCGGGCGACGGTGTTCCGGTGCAGGCCCAGCAGCTCGGCGGCGTCGCCGACGCTGCCCTTGGAACGTTGCAGGGCGCGGGTGATGAAGACCTTCTCGAACTCCTGGCGGGCGTCTTCGTAGCGCACGCCGCGATCGAGCATCTCCTGGACGAGCGATTCGAGCTGGTCGCGCACGGGGTTACTGCAGCTCGCGGCCCGACAGGAGCCGGTACGCCTCGACGTACTTCTCGCGCGTCCGTCGCACGACGTCGTCGGGCAGTGACGGGACCGGGGGTTGTTTGTTCCAGCGGATCTCTTCCAGATAGTCGCGCACGAACTGCTTGTCGAAGCTCGGTTGCCCGTGGCCTGGCTCGTACTGCGCGCTCGGCCAGAAGCGCGACGAGTCGGGCGTGAGCACCTCGTCGATGAGCACGATGTCGGTCGCCGGGTCTCCCGCGCCCACCAGCCCGAACTCGAACTTCGTGTCGGCGACGATGATGCCCTTCGATTCGGCGTGCGCGGCGCCGCGCCGGTAGATCTCGAGCGTCAGGGCCTTCAGCCGAGCGATGAGCGCTGCACCGACGAGGCGCGCAGCCTCGGCCTCGCTGATGTTGATATCGTGACCGCTCTCGGCTTTGGTCGCGGGCGTGAAGATTGGCTCCGGCAGCTGGTCGGACTCGCGCAGCCCCGGCGGGAGCGCGATGCCGCAGACGCTGCCCGTCTGCTGATACTCCTTCCAGCCCGAGCCGGAGAGGTAGCCGCGCGCGACGCATTCGACCGGCACGGGTTCGGTCCGGCGCACGAGCATCGATCGGCCATGGAGCACGGCCCCGTGGTTCCGGAGCGACTCGGGAAAGCGCGCGACGTCGGTGGCGAGGAGATGGTGCGGTACCAGATCGCCCATGCGCTCGAACCAGAACGCCGACAACTGCGTGAGGACCTTGCCCTTGTCCGGGATGCCCGATCCGAGGACGTAGTCGAACGCCGAGATGCGATCGGTCGTGACGATCAGGAGGTCGTCGCCGGCCTCGTAGACATCGCGCACTTTGCCGCGGCGGTGCAGGGTCAGACCAGCCAGGGAGGTTTCGAGCAGGGGAGCGGCGGACAGCACAGGGGGACGTTACAACAGAAAGTCTGAAGTTTGAAGTCTGAAGTCTATCGTGCCTCCGGTTGCCTCTTGATCGTGATATTGCCGCGCGACGAGCGCAGCGTCACCGTGGGTCCGCCGCTCCCGATTACTCCTGAGGCGCGCTGCTCGTTCTCGGTTGTCTTCACCTCGGCCAGACCCTCGGGCACGGTCAGGCGGCCGTCGGTTGCGAGCGCGTCGAGTTGAAAACCGGTTGCCGGCAACGTGACATCCATCGGTTCTTCGGCCTCGTTGTAGATCGCGAGCGGGGCGGGCTGGTCGAGCGTCACGTCGATGCGCGTGTCCCGGCCGTCGATCCTCGTGTCGGTGCGCAGGCCGGCCATGGTCACGCTGCCGCCGACGGCGTTAATCCGGATGGGCCGGCGCGTGGTCGTGAGATCGTCGAGCGTAATCCTCGTACCGTTCGATTCGATCTCGACTGGTCCCGCCAGCGACTGACCGCGGAGCTCGCCGGCCTGCACTTGCATCACGGCCTCCCCCTTGACGTCCTTGAGGACGACCGTGCTGCCGCGGGTGTTGAGCTTCAACGCAGAGACGCCTTCGATGGTGAGGGTGCCGCCGCGGTGGGCGGCCGTCAGGCGGCCGCCAATTCTGCGCACGACGACCTGGCCACGCGCTTCGACGAGCTCGACCGACCGAACGTCGACAATCTCGAGCTTGCCTCGGCTCGGCTGGATTCGTACCGCCATCGCCGCCGGCATTCGGACGACCAGGGTCGCTCGCTGCGTTGCGGGCTCGGGATACTTGATGCCGATCACCAGGCTGACCCCGGCCTCGGTCGTTCTCAGCAGGGTCTCGCCGGCGTAGCGCTTGGCCTCAATCTCGTCGTACCCGCTCGACCACGCCTGAAGCTCGCAGAGGACATCGTCCCGATTCTCGCCGCTGATCGTGATGGGGGCGTTCCCGGTTTCGAAGCGGACCTCGGTGACGCCCCGCTTGAGAGGGATGGCGGTCGTCGTTTTCACCTCTGCCGAGGAGCGGTTCCCGTGGATCTCGCGCCTCAGGTGGTCGACGATTCTGGCGAGGGAGAAGCCCTGCTGCCCAGGGGCTGGTGCCGGGGCCGTGGCGTAGTACACGGTCGCGCCGACTGCCACAAAGGCACAGATCAGCAGTAACTCGCGTTTTCCCATAGACTTGGAGCTATCCCTGTGGTACTCTTCTCAAGATCGAGCAGCCCAGATATCCCGGATTCTAATCCCGACTGAGCCCAAACCCGGCGCATGCAGCCACGAGTTCGCAACGCCCTGATCTTCCTGCTGACCCTCGGACTGCTGGGCGTCTTCCTTCGCAGCGTGAACATTACGGATGTCTGGGGCGAAACCCGGCGCGCCAACCCGTGGCCTCTGCTGCTCGCGGTCGTCGTAACCGGAGTGACCTACGTGGTCCGCGCCCTCCGGTGGCAGTATCTGCTCGCCCCCATCGGGCCCACCCGTTTCAGCACGGCGTTCCGGACCACCGTTATCGGCTTTGCCGCGACGTTTCTGTTACCGGCCCGCGCGGGCGAAGTCATCCGGCCGTACCTGCTCGCTCGCCGCGAAGGCCTCAACGCGACTGCGGCGTTCGCGACGATTATCCTCGAGCGCCTGCTCGACCTCATCACGGTGCTGCTGCTGTTTGCGTGGTTCGTCCTGACGGCCGCGCCCGACACTGTGTCCGGCGATCCGGCGCAGTTCGCCCGCGTCAAACTTGGCGGTCTCGTCGCGGCCGGGGTCGCGCTGGCCGGGTCGGCGCTCCTCTTCACCCTGGCGGGTCACCCCGAACGCATGGGCCGTCTAGCGCTCGGCATCGAGCGTGTGCTTCCGGCCCGGCTCGCCCACGCCGTCGCGCGATTCGTCGAGACGTTCGCGCAAGGGCTGGCGGTGATGCGGCAGCCTCGCCGGATGCTCATCGCGCTCGTGCTGTCGGTGCCCCTCTGGCTTGCGATCGCGTCCGGGATCTGGCTGACCTCGCAGGCATTTCATATTACGTTCCCGTTCCAGGCTTCGTTCCTGGTGACCACTCTTCTCGTGGTCGGCGTGGCGGTGCCGACGCCTGGTGCGGTTGGCGGGTTTCACCTGGCGTATCAGATTGCGGCGGTCGTGTTTTTCGGAGCGCCGGCCGACCGCGCGGCTGGCGCGGCGATTCTGCTGCACGCCATCTCGTTTGTCCCGGTCACGCTCCTGGGGATCTATTTCATGGCCGGGGAGGGGCTGACCCTGGCGGGCGCCAGGCGCATGGCGGAGGAGCGCGACAAAGACCCGGCCACCAGCACGACGACCGCCGTCGGACGTCAGGCTGAAGGCCGCGTGCGATGAAGTGCCCGTACTGCGGCCATATGGGCGACAAGGTCGTCGACTCGCGCGAGAGCCGCGAAGGGGACGTCATCCGGCGGCGACGGCAGTGTCTCGGATGTGCCAAACGGTTCACGAGCCGTGAGCGCATCGAGGAAATCGAGTATCGTGTCGTTAAGAAGGACGGCAACCGCGAGCCGTTTCAGCGGCAGAAGCTGATTGCGGGCCTCCTCCGAGCGTGCGAGAAACGGCCCGTCAGCGTGCAGGAGCTCGAGGCCATCGCCGATCGGATCGAGGCCGACCTTCAGGACCGTCCCGACCGCGAGCTGACGACGGGCGAAATCGGGGCACGGCTGATGCAGGAGCTCAAACAGCTCGACCAGGTGGCGTACGTGCGGTTCGCGTCCGTGTACCGTCAGTTCCGGGACGTCGGCCAGTTCAAACGCGAGGTCGACGAGTTGCAGAAAGTTGACCCGAAGGTAAAGCCTAAATGAAGGCGCTCAAGAGATACTTCGCGGTGCTGTTCGTCGTGGCGGCCGTCGGGGTCTGCTCTGCGCAGACCGTGCAGGTCACGCCGCTCGCAAAGGATGGACGCATCCTCGTCACGCTGCGGATGAGCGACGACGTGTTCAACGACGATGTGCGCGCCGCCATGCACAGCGGCCTGCGGATTACGTTCGTCTACGACATCGAGCTCAAGCGCAGTACTGCGCTCTGGGTGGATCGCACGCTCGCGACGGCCACGGTCACGGCTTCAATCGAGTACGACATCCTCACGCGGCGGTATATGGCGACGCGCCGCGAAGACGGCCGCATGGAGCGGGCGGAACCGCTCGAGCGCGAAGACGCGGCCCGTGCCTGGCTCACCGAGTTCGAGAAGCTGCCCCTCTTCAGCAGCGCGGCGCTCGAGGGCAACTCGGAGTACTACCTGCGCGTGCGAGCCCACACGACCCCGCGAAACGCGTCCTTCGTCTGGCCGTGGGAAGGTGGCGTCGCCGGGCTCGCCAAGTTCACGTTTCTCCGGTAGTTCGCGCGCGGGCGTCCGACCTCCCGCGCTGCCAGCCACATGAGCACCATCCGCGAGGCGACCCGCCCGACGCTGCCCGCCCGGCCCGCGGCCCTGCGCGCCGAGCGACGCCCGTTCCGCGACAACCCGCGCCTCATTCTCCTCGGCATCCTCGTCCTTATCGCGGCGCTCGTGGCGATGGTGCGGTTCGCCGACCGCTCGACCGAGCTCAACCCGGATTTCCTGACCACAACTGTTCTCTACGCGCTCTCCGCCGCCGACCTCACGATGCTCGTCGCGCTCGTCTTCGTCCTTGCGCGCAACATCGTGAAGCTCGTGGTGGAGCGCCGACGAGGGCTGCCATTCTCGCGCTTCCGGGAGAAGCTCGTGCTGGCGCTGCTGGGGCTCACGATCGTGCCGTGCGTCCTCGTGCTCATCGTCGGCAGCGGGCTGATTCGGAGCAGCACGGAAAAGTGGTTCAGCCAGCCGATCGACGATATCCTCGGCGCGGCGACGAGGATCGCGCAGGACTACTACAACGAGCGGGAGAGTAGTGTCGCCGGCCACGCGGCGCGGATCGCGAAAGCCCTTCCTGTCGCGGCGGTCGAGGCTGGCGACCTTGACGCGGTGCGCCGCGCGATCGAAGCCGAAGTCGCACAAGGACGCGTCGGGTTGGTCGAGGTGTACCGGTCCCGGTCGAAAGCCGGGCCGCGAGTCGACGTCGTGCCGCTCGTGGCCGTCGAATCGCCGGGACTGCCGCGTGGGCGCGTCCGCGCGTCTGCCGACCACCTGGCGTCGCTCGTTGCGAGCGGCGGCACCGAAGCGTACGCACCGGAACCGCTCGAGGGCGGAGGGGAGCTCGTCCGCGGGGCGGCTGCGGTGCGCGACGCGTCCGGGCGCGTCGTCGGCGTCGTGCTGGCGAGCGATCACCTGTCGGGGGAGTCGGCGACCTCAGCCCGGCGGATCGTCGAGGCGTACCAGAGCCGGAGCCAGTTGCAGGCGCTGCGGCATCCCATCAGGGGCGTCTACCTGACGCTCTTCGTCATGATGACGCTCATGATCATGGTCAGCGCGACCTGGACCGGCCTCTACCTCGCGAAGCGCATCACCCGGCCGGTGCAGCGGCTGGCGGCAGGCGCCCGCGAGATCGGCGCCGGCCATCTCGATCACCGGATCGAGCCCGAAACCCGCGACGAATTCGGCTCGCTCGTCGAGGCGTTCAACACGATGGCCGGGGAGCTCGCGGCGAGCCAGCGCAAGCTCGAGGACTCGCGCCTCGATCTCGAGCGCAAGAACCAGCAACTCGACGAGCGCCGCCAGTACATCGAAACCGTGCTGGAGCGAATTGCTACGGGTGTCGTGTCGCTCGGGCCCGACGGGCAGATCGAGACGATCAACGGCGCGGCGCTCCGCCTTCTCGAGGTGGACCGGTCCGTCATCGGCGCGCGGGCCGAGGATGTCTGCCAGCGCGAGGATCTCAAGCCGCTCGAGACCCTGTTGAGGCAGACTCGCAGCGGCGGCCTGGCGCCGGCCGTGCAGGAAGTCGCGCTCCTCCGCGAGGGTCGTGAGCTCCACCTCGCCGCGGCCGCGACGCCGCTGCTGCGCGACGATGGCAGCGCCGGCGGCGCCGTGCTCGTCTTCGACGATGTGACGCCGCTCATCCGGACCCAGAGGGTGGCGGCGTGGCGCGATGTCGCGCGGCGTCTGGCTCACGAAATCAAGAACCCGTTGACGCCGATTCAGCTCTGTGCGGAGCGCATGCGCCGCCAGTTCATGTCGGCACCCGCCCCGGCACGCGCCCTGGTCGAAGAGTGCACCTCGACCATCGTGGGGGAAGTCGAGTCGCTCAAGGCGCTCGTCGACGAGTTCGCCCAGTTCGCACGGATGCCTGCGCCGCGCGCCGCGCCCGCCGACCTGAACGCCGCGCTCGCCGAGACTCTGGCCCTCTACACCGATCTGTTCCGTGAGATTCGGATCGAGCGGCGCTTCTCGCCTGCGCTGCCGCCAGTGCGTGTCGACCTCGAGCAGATGCGGCGCGTGGTCATCAATCTCGTCGACAACGCTGTCGAGGCGCTCGGGGGAAGCGCGGCGACTGTCCGCCCGAACGGCGAGCCGCCGGCCATTGTCATCGAGACACGGCACGATCCAGGAAACGGCGTTGCCCGGATTCTCGTGTCCGACAACGGCCCGGGCATCTCTGCGGCAGATCGCGACAAGCTGTTCATGCCGTATTACTCGACCAAACGACGCGGGAGCGGCCTCGGCCTCGCGATCGTACGGCGCATCATCGCCGAACATGGCGGCAGCATCGAGGTGGCCGACAATGTTCCGAACGGGACCGTGTTTACGATAGAGCTCCCGACATGAACGCACCGCAGCAGTCATGAAGACGACCGTTCTCATCGTCGACGACGAAGCCGGCGTGCGAAGCGCGCTGAGCGGCGTGCTCCGCGACGAAGGCTACGTCGTCGAGGCGGTCGAGAGCGGCGAGGCGTGTCTCGACCGGGTGGCGCGCGGTCCGTACGACGTCATCGTGCTCGATATCTGGCTGCCCGGCATGGATGGGCTCGCGACGCTGGCGCGCCTGCGCGAGCGTCGCGTCGACTCGCCGGTCGTGATGATTTCCGGCCACGGCAACATCGAGTCGGCGGTGAAGGCGATCAAGCTTGGCGCGTTCGACTTCGTCGAGAAGCCGCTGTCGCTCGAGAAGACCGTCCTCGTGATCGGCAACGCCGTGCGGCAGAGCCGGCTCGAGGCGGAGAACCGCGCCTTGCGGGCTCACGTGGACCGGCGTATGACGATGGTGGGGGAGAGCTACGTGATGACGCAGCTCCGCGAGCAGGTGGCGATGGCCGCACCCACCAACGGACGCGTCCTGATCTACGGGGAGAACGGCACCGGCAAGGAGCTTGTCGCGCGGACCGTCCACGCGCTCAGCCGGCGGCGCGGCGGGCCGTTTGTCGAGGTCAACTGCGCAGCCATTCCCGAGGAGCTGATCGAGAGCGAGCTGTTCGGGCACGTGAGGGGTGCGTTCACCGGTGCGATGCTGGACCGGCGTGGCAAGTTCGAGCTGGCCGACGGCGGAACGCTGTTCCTCGACGAAATCGGCGACATGAGCCTCAAGACGCAGGCCAAGGTGCTGCGTGCGCTGCAGGAGCAAGTTGTCGAGCCCGTCGGCGGCGCCGCGAGCGTGCGCGTCGACGTGCGTGTGCTGGCCGCGACGAACAAGGATCTCCCCGCAGAGATCCGGGCGTCACGCTTTCGAGAGGACTTGTACTTCCGTCTCAACGTCATTCCCGTCTTCGTCCCGCCGCTGCGCGATCGGGCCGACGACGTGCCGCGCCTGGCGGAGTACTTCATGTCGGATCTGGCGCGCGAGTACGGGCGGCGGCGCAAGACGTTCGACCCGCTCGCCATGAGCACGTTGCAGCGCTACCGGTGGCCGGGCAACGTGCGGGAGATGCGCAATGTGCTCGAACGGCTCATGATCATGGTGCCGGGCGACACCATCGCCACCTCCGATCTCTCGTTTCTGGACGGGAGGACGAGCATAGAGCATCCGGAGGGCACGGTCCTGGTCCCGCTGCATGAAGCGCGCGAGGCGTTCGAGCGGGATTACATCCTCAAAGCGCTGGAGGGCCAGCAGGGCAATATTTCGCGCACGGCCGAGGCGCTGGGCGTCGAGCGCAGCAACCTCTATCGAAAGATGCGGACGTTTGGCATCGCGCCCGTCCGTCGGGTGGACGAGGAAGAGGAACCCGCCTAACCCTCCCGCAGCTTCTTCTCGAGGATTTGGGCGTCGCTGAACCGCTCGAGCTGCAGATAGAACTCCGCCGAGCGCACGAGGGCCGCCGAGGGGACCAGGCCGACGACCTCGCTCTCGAGAATCGAGACGCCATAGCGAGCGGCTTCACGCTTCACCATCTCGAAGACGCGGAACACCGGGGTCTTCTCGAAGTTCGTCAGGTTCATCGAGACCTGCGCGAGGTTGCGATCGTCGATCCTGACGCCCATCGCCTTGACGTATCGCAGCCCGCCGCTGCTGTGTCGGATCGCCGCCGCGATCTTCTTCGCGACGTCCAGACGGTCGGTGTTGAGGTTGATGTTGTAGGCGATGAGCGGCATGCGCGCGCCGATCACGGACGCGCCGGCGGTTTCGTGCGGTGTGGCGGGGCCGAAGTCCGGCGCCCAGCCCGCCGACGCCATCTTCGCGGCCAGCCCCTCGAACTCGCCGCGGCGGACGTCTTCGAGGTTCTTCCTGGCGGGGTTCGCCGAGGCTTCCTCATAGAGAAAGACGGGCACACCAAAGCGCTCCGCGACGGCGGCGCCGACATCTTTGGCGAGCGTCACGCATTCGGCCATCGTGACGCCCTCGATCGGCACGAATGGCACGACGTCGACCGCGCCCAGGCGCGGATGCTCGCCACGGTGCTGTCGCAGATCGATTGCTTCGACCGCCACGGCGAAGAGCGCGAGGGTCGCGGCTTTGACCGCGGCGGCGTCTCCGGCGAGCGTGAAGACCGAGCGATTGTGCGACGCGTCGGCCGAATGGTCGAGCAGGCGGACCCCGGGGGTCGACCGAACCGCCTGTGCCAGGCGTTCGATGACCTCGGGTCGACGGCCCTCGCTGAGGTTGGGGATGGATTCGATGATGGGCATGCGACTCCTGTTTTAGCACAGCCGTTGGCGCACCCACGCGTGGCTTTTTGTTTGACGTTCCCCTGCCCGCAGTCCCATAATCGTCCGGATCTTCTTTTCTTACACCACTTTCGATGACCGACCCGCTGCGGACCGACCACCTCCCCGAAGCGGGAGAAGTGCCGGAGCGCGAACGCGACGCGCGCGTCGAAGAGCTCCTCCTTGCCGGCCTCGATCACTATTTCGTCGGACAGCATGAGCTCGCCGTCAGCGTGTGGACGCGCGTGCTCTTTCTCGACCGCGGACACGCGCGAGCCAAGGCGTACATCGACCGCGCGCGCAGCGCCATCGCGGAACGCCAGCGGGAGGGGGAAGAGCTTCTGCAGACGGGTGCCGCCGCGTTCGACAGGGGCGACGCGGGGGCCGCCCGGACGCTGCTGGCCTCGGCCGTCGAGCGCGGCGCGCACAGCGAAGAGGCGCTCATATTGCTCGAACGGTTGAACCGACTCGAGCCGACGCGGGTCCGCCCCGCGCGTTCTCGGGCAGCCCCGCTCGCCGACGCGCCTCCCGAGCCGGACGCAG
>Ga0184612_10000067_pt1 | contig 45222 bp, 39 predicted proteins | sample PLM3_60_coex_FD_133163 | JGI IMG/M metagenome (GOLD analysis project Ga0184612, IMG submission 133163) | Groundwater sediment microbial communities from an aquifer in East River, Colorado, USA - PLM3_60_coex | ecosystem: Environmental > Terrestrial > Soil > Riparian zone | place: USA: East... | reverse complement strand
GCCGAACCTTCGACGCGTCTACAGTTTCCCCTTTCCGACGACGGACCGCTCGGCCGCTACGATGTCAGAGGGGGCGCACCCTCGCGCCTCCCCGTACTGCCGCAGGGCGGTCACGCCTCCGGTGAGATACGAGGCGGCCTCGGAGAGCAGCTTGACGGCGCCCGATCCACGAGCCTTCCGGGCGTCAAGCTCGGCCTTGATCGCTCGCAGTCGCGTCCCCGGATCTTCCGGGGGTGGTGAAGCGACCCGAGTAGATGCGCTCTGACGCCTCCGCGCGCCGGGGCGCGCTCGCGTGCTTCCCGTCTAACCGCAGGCCCCCGAGGCTGCCGATCGTTTTCCAGGTCTGCGCCAGGTTCGCGGCGTGCGATTCGGCCGGCGCGTCGTCGAGCTCGAACGCCTCCTCCTCGTCCTGAAGCTCCGTCAGGGACCTATGGGGGAGGCTGCGACTGACCGCCTGAGAGGCTACGGTTTGGATGCCGACAACGATGGGTCGGGGTGCGATTAACGGGAGGGCTAAGACGTGACTGGGACCCCGGCCCCAACTGGCGACGCCGCATGGTAGCGATCGACTCGACGACCGCGATCGCAGTTTACGGGGCGGTCGTCGCAACCGGCGGTCTGATCTGGCAGATCGCATCCCGGGCAGCGGCTCGGCGAACGGTCGTCGAGGTTCGGCTGTCGGCAGGCTTAGTTACCTACGGTCCCATCGAAGTCGTCATTATCACGATGACGAACTGAAGCGACCATCCCGTTCGTATCACCAGCGCGGGGGTTCTGCTTCAGGATGGCTCCGGGCGCCAAGCCGTGATGACTCGGCCAATCGCCGATGGAACGCTTCCCCAGGTCATCGCGCCCCACGATGCCCATCAGGTCTACTTCGAGATGGCGGAGGTACGGGCCATGGGCGTCGATCTGCGCCGCCCGGTCGTCGCCTGGGCGCGGAGTGCCGACGACAAACGCTTCACTTCGAAGCCGAGGCCCGTCTTCGCCTGAACTGGGAGCAATCGATCAGATCCCGGAAGCGTTGCTGAGCTCGTGTTACATCGACCCCACCACCACCAACTCCCTACGCCGCACACGGCCACCGGACCCCACCCCCCGCCGCCCTCGCCCGCCACGCCGCGGGCCTCTCCACCGCCCCGCACATCAGCCATCCCCACGCCCCACGCCGAGTAGGACCCCGACGGCCCCGCGACCCAGACCTCGAATCCACCGCCACCGTCCCCACCGTCCCCAGCACCCCGGCGGACACCGGCGACCACACATAGGAGGGGGACGTCACGGGCGCGATCCGACGCCGCCCCTTCATCCTCCCCGTCAAACACGACCATCCGAACGCCGACGCTAGGATTTGGCTCGTGCCGCCCGACGAGAAGAGCACGAAGAGCAGCGAGCGCTGCGACCTCCACCCGGCGAGCCTCTCGGTGGCTCGATGCGACAGTTGCGGGCGACCGCTCTGCCTCGCCTGCGCCGTCCCGGTGCGCGGCCGGGTCCTCGGCGTGGAATGCCTGGAGGAGGCCCTGGGGCCCGGGGTACCGACTGACGTCCACCCGACCACGGAGCGGTGGAGCCTGCCGTGGGCGGTGGTCGGGCTCGCGTTCGCAGTGGCTTGCGTCGCGACGCTCCTGCCGTGGACGCGGTTCGGGGAAGGCTCGCACCCGTTCGGGGCCTGGGGGCGGACGGCGCAGTGGTCGGTCCTCGCCGCGATCGCCGCGGCTCTCGGACTGGCGGCCTGGCTGGCGATGCGGGGCTTGCGCATCCGACCGCATCCGCCGTGGGCGATCGTGGAGAGCGTGCTCGGCGCGGCGGTGACCGTCGGCGCAACCCTGGCCACGCTTCGACCTCCCCCGTTTACCCGGCCGTGGCTCGGGCCGTGGATCGCGATCCCTTCGGGTGCACTGGCTTGCGCGGCAGCCCTGGCCACGATGGTCCGGGCCCGAGAGCCACAGGCGCCGCGTGGTTGACTCGGTTCGTGCCCCGGTATTGGATAGCCCAGGCTGCGCGGCCACGACGCTCGGGGAAGGAAAGGAGAGCGATGGCACAGCAAGGTCAGGGTTTCGACCTCTCCAAGGTCTCAACAGCCGACAAGATCATCCTCGGCGGGACGATCGGGTTCGTCATCTGGACGTTCCTACCTGTCTGGTACAGCTGCTGCACCGGGGTGACATTGGCCAGCGAGGGAAGAAACGGCTTCCGAAGCACGGTAATCATCTCCTGGTTCCTGGCCCTCGTGGCGATCGTCGAGGTCGTCGTGGTCAAGATGATGGAAACCGAGCTCAAGATGCCCGTGGCACGAGGCTTGCTGCACATGGCTATCGCCGGCGTCGCCCTCCTGTTCACGCTCCTCGGTTTGGTGGCGAAGCCATCGACCTTAGGAGTGTCCAACTCGCTGTCATGGGGGATCTTCGTGGGGCTCGCGCTGAACCTGGTGTGGGCCTACGGCGCCTACATGCTCTACAGCGAGCCGGTCTCAACCGCTCCGCCTCCGCCGAGCGGTACGGGCCTCGGATAGGGATGCGGGACGCTTCGAAGGCCCGGCCGTCAGGCCGGGCCTTCGGTGTGTGGAAGCGACCAGGCTGACGAAGGGGAGCCCGTGGTGAAGAGGTGCCCGTACTGCGCCGAGGAGATCCAGGACGACGCCATCAAGTGCCGGTACTGCGGGAGCATGCTCCCGACCGCGACGCCCGGCGCGACTGAGGCACCCGGGGGCGACCTCAGGGCCGGTGCGGCAACGGGGAGCTCGGCGTGGGCCGAGCCGGCGGCGGCTTCGGGGTCGAGCCAGGACGCGCTCCAGTACACCCATTCGGGTCGCCGCTACCTGCTGGGCTACGGGCGCGACTTCTTCGGCATCTGGGACCGGCAGCGTCCTGGTCCCGCCATCGCGACGTTCCCCCGGACCGACGAGGGGTGGCGTGAGGCCTGGCTCAAGTTCGCTGCGGAGGAGCCCTACAGCGCGGAGGTGGGGATCGGGGCCGGCGCCGCGACCGCGGCGCCGGCCCCGGCCACGTGGCCGTCCCAGCCGGGCTACGCCTACGGGCCGGCCCAGCCCCGTAGGGAGGTCAGCGGTGCGTGGTGGCTGCTGCCGATCTTCATGGGCTGGCTGGGGGGACTCATCGCCTGGCTGATCAACAAGGACGTCGACCCTCAGAAGGCCAGGGCCATGCTGATCACCGGCATCATCATCAGCGCTGCGATCCTGCTGCTGTTCATCGCGGCGGCGACCTCGTCCCAGCCCTAGCGAGGTTCCGCGGGCTCGGACTCGGGCGGTGGTTCCGGGACGTCCATCGAGTCGGACGCTCCGAGTGGCCCGCGTGCCGGGAGCTCCCGTCCCGCCCACCACCCGCCGATGCCCCCGCCGACGATGCCCCACACGAGTGCGATGAGGCCTCCGATCACCACGTCAGGCCCGATCGTGACCGAGAGGTTCGTGGAGAGACCCGCGACGTTGCCCGACACCCCGGCCGAAAGCGACGCGAACCAGGAACCCACCGCCACCAGGATGCCGAACGTCACGCCGGCGGCCGCCCCGACGGCGGCGGCCTCGTACCGGAAGCGTACCCGCTTCCTGACGGCGTGCCGGCCGCCAAGGAGGACCGATATCGCCGGGACCAGCAGGAACAGGAAGTAGCCGATCGGCGCCGTCCCGAACGCGGTCTGAACCTGCGGCAGCCCGGAGAGGACGCTCCCCGGCGACCGGCCGGGACCCGAGACTGACACCTGTTTCGGGTACTTCCAGTAACAGAGGAACGTCCTGAACTCACCGTTCCCGTACACGCCGTCGCACCCGCCCATCGCGGGGACCAGCACCCACATCGATTGGTTCGGAAGCACCAGCACGTGGTGCCCGATGATGAGGGCCGTCTCGTCCTCCGGCGGCTCCGACACGACCCGGAAGTACGCCTTCGTGGCGTCCGGGTGGACCACTGCCAGGACCAGGAGCCCTACGAACGACAGCACGATGCCGAGCACGAACATCCTGAACCCACCGGCCAGCGCTCCTGACACCCGCCGACCCCACGGTTCGCGGGTCAGGAGCTCGTAGCGGGCCGACCGCAACCCACCTGCCGCCCCGGCGGCGGCCGCGATCAGCAGCGGGATCAGGAACGACTGGGCCGCCGAGGACTTCACGTCCACGGATCCCGAGGCGAACGAGCTCGGCGGGATGCTGGCCTTCAGGCTCACGAGCAAAGAGAAAAGGAAGCAGGGAACCGCATACACCGGCGCCACCTTCAGCCCGTGAAGGACGCGGGCCAGCCCGCCGCCGTCGGCCCGGTCGGCGACCGCCTTTCCGGCTCCGTACAGGAGCCAGACCGCGAGGAACGTCCCGAGCATCAGGGCGAGCCCCACGTGGAACCGGATGGACGCCCCTCCGGGCAGCAGGCCGCCAGTGGCCGGGAGGTCGGGGATCGAGACTTTCGGCACGCTGGCGGTCAGCGCGATGTGGTGGAACCAGTCGAAGTAGAACCAGCCGAGCTTGGCGAACGTGCCCGCGGAGCCGGGCCGACCCCCGACGAGGTAGACGACGAAGGCGGCCGCCTGTCCCACCCCGGCCATCACGACGAAGGCCACCAGGCCTCGAACGAGCGCGGTGAACCACCCGCGGGTGAACGCATCTACGGGAGATTGTCGGGGAGCGCCTCGCGCCCCGCCGGGGTACACGGACGCGAGGGGCGGTGGAGGGACGTCGCTCATGCCAGTGCCCCCTCGACGAGCTCTGCCGCCTCGGTGGGGGTCCGGCCCACCTTCACGCCGGCGGCTTCCAGCGCCTCGGCCTTGGCCTGGGCCGTGCCGCTCGAGCCCGTGACGATGGCCCCGGCATGGCCCATGCGCTTTCCCGGCGGCGCGGTGAACCCGGCGATGTAGCCGACGACCGGCTTTCGCATCCTCTCCACGATGAAAGTTGCGGCGCGCTCCTCGTCATCGCCCCCGATCTCCCCGATCAGCACCACCAGGCCGGTCTCGGGATCCTGGTCGAATAGCTCGAGGCAGCCGATGAAGCCGATGCCGTGCACGGGGTCGCCTCCCATCCCCACGCACGTGGACTGCCCAACGCCGCGCTGCGTCAGCTCGTGCACGATCTGGTACGTGAGGGTACCCGAACGGGAGACTAGGCCCACCCGGCCGGCCATGCAGATCTCCCCAGGGATGATGCCCACGTTCGACTTCCCCGGCGAGATTACGCCGGGGCAATTCGGTCCCACGAGCGTTGACGGCTTGCCCCGCAGGTATCCCGTGACCTGTGCCATGTCCCGGACCGGGATGCCCTCGGTGATGCACACGATGAGCCGGAGCTCGGAGTCGGCCGCCTCGTACACGGCCTCCGCGGCAAACCGGGGCGGCACGAAGATCAGGGACGTGTTCGCGCCGGTCTCGGCCACCGCCTCCGCCACCGTGTCGAACACCGGGATGCCCTCCACGTTCTGGCCGGACTTGCCGGGGGTCACCCCGGCCACCACCTTCGTCCCGTAAGCTCGGTTGCGGAGCCCGTGGAACCTGCCCTCCCTGCCGGTCAATCCCTGCACCACAACCCGGGTGGTCTCGTCCACCAGGATCGCCATCAGGCCGCCTTCGCCAGCTCGGCCGCACGCTGCGCGGCCTCGAGCATCGTCTCCTCCGGGACGATGTGGGGATGGTTCGCCTGGGCCAGGATCTTCCGGCCCTCTGGGGCGTTCGTGCCGTCCAGCCGGACCACGATCTGGACGCCCGGAGTGACCCGCTGGAGGGCCTCCAGGATGCCCTGGGCCACCACGTCGCACCGCGTGATGCCCCCGAAGATGTTCACCAGGACCGATCGCACGCTCGGGTCCGACAGGATCACCTCGAGCGATACGGCCATCACCTCCGCGCTGGCCCCTCCGCCGACGTCGAGGAAGTTAGCCGGTTTCGCACCGGCCAGCTCCACGACGTCGAGCGTCGCCATCACCAGCCCGGCGCCGTTGCCGATGATCCCCACCTCCCCGTCGAGCTTCACGTACTGGAGCCCGGCCTCCCTGGCCCGGGCCTCCACCGGATCGATGGGGAACGTGGAGCGAAGCGACTCGATCTTGGGATGCCGCCACAGCGCGTTGTCGTCGATCGTGACCTTCGCATCGAGCGCGACCACCTGGCCGTCGGCCAAGAGGGCCAGCGGGTTGATCTCGACGAGGGTCGCGTCGTTCACCGCGAGCACCTCGTGCATCTTGGCCAGGATCGCCGCCGAGCCCTCGCGCGCCTCCCCGGGAAGGTGGCCCACCGCGTAGCGCACCTGATAGGCGAGCAGCCCCAACAACGGATCGACGCGCACCCGGCGCAACGCCTCGGGTCGTTCCCGGGCCACCTCCTCGATGTCCATCCCGCCCTCCGAGGAGACGATCGCCAGGTAGGCGCCGGCGCTCCGATCGAGCGAGATGGCCGCGTAGAACTGTTCCGCGATGTCGACCAGCCGCTCGACCAGGACACGCGTGACCTTCGTTCCGTGGAACCCCTCCGAGAGCATTCGCGCCGCCGCGGCCTCCGCCTCCTCCGGCGAGCCCACCAGGGCGATGCCGCCGCCCTTGCCTCGCCCCCCGATCTGGACCTGGACCTTCACGGCCACCTTGCCGCCCAGGCGCTCGGCGATCCGGCGGGCTTCCGCTGCCGACTCGGCCACGGAACCCTCGACCAAGGGGATGCCGTGCTTGGCGAAGAGCTCCTTGCCCTGGTGCTCGTACAGGTCCATCAGCTGGCCTGTTTGGCCGGCAGGCGTTCGCGAAGCCACGCCACGATCTCGCCCGTCGGCGCGCCCGGCGTGAAGAGCCGCTCGATGCCCTCGGCTTGGAGCTTGGGGATGTCGTCCTTGGGGATGATGCCGCCGCCGAACACCACGATGTCGCCGGCACCCCGCTCTCGGAGGAGCTTCACCACCTTGGGGAAGAGCGTCATGTGCGCTCCCGAATGACACGACAGGCCCACGCCGTCGGCGTCCTCCTGGATCGCCGTCTCGGCGATCTGCTCGGGGGTCTGGTGCAGGCCCGTGTAGATGACCTCGAACCCGGCATCTCGGAGGGCACGAGCGACGACCTTCGCGCCGCGGTCGTGCCCGTCGAGGCCGGGCTTGGCCACGATGATCCGGTACTTCTCGGGCATCGGCGGCCATCATAGCGAACCCCTTGGTGCGTTCCGCGCCGGTACGCCACGCACGCGGCCTGCGATACTTCGAGCGATGGCCAGGAAGCGATTCCGGTTCCGTCCGCCCGGCCTGAAGCCCACGACGAAGGTCGGCACGCTCGGCCCTTACCGTGGCCGGCTCGGCCTGGCGTGGGTCGTCGCGCCGTTGGTCGTCGCCGTGATCATCGTCGTCGCGGGCTCCTTCGCGTTGTTCCGCTGACCCCACGGATGAACTGGGAGGGGTTCACGGCTGCCGCGCCCCAGCTGGCCGAGCTGGTCGAGGCCCGGTTCCGCACGGATGGGCTCTGCCTGGTGGGCACGCTGCGGCGTGACGGCTCGCCGCGGATCAGCCCGTGCGAGCTCGACTTCGCCTCCGGCGAGCTCCTGCTGGGAATGATGTGGCGGTCGAGGAAGGCGGTGGACCTGCTCCGCGACCCCCGGATCGTCGTCCACAGCGTGACCAGCGATCGTGAAGGAACCGAAGGAGACGTGAAGCTCTACGGCCGGGCCATCGACGTCTCCGCTCCCGACGTCCGGCAGTCGTACCGCGACGCCATCAAAGCCCGGATCGGATGGGCGCCCGACGAGCCCGAGTATCACCTGTTCGCCCTAGACGTGGAGTCCGCCGGGTACACCGTCTTCGGCGACGAGCGCTACGCGCTGGCCTGGGACCCTGCGCGCGGCCTGCGGCGCCACACCATCGCGGAAACGACCTAGCCGACGCGCTTGAGGGGGGCATAGGCGAGGAGCAACCGCTTCTCCCCTTCGTCCTCGAAGATCACGGTGGCTTCGGCGTCGGATCCCGTCCCCGAGACCGTGAGCACCACCCCCTCGCCCCACCGGTCGTGGAGCACCGTGTCACCCGGCGAGACCTCCACGGGCTCACGCCGGCCGGTCATCACGGCCTCTCGGATCGACGAACTGCGTCCGCCGATCACGGCGCCCCCGGGCTCCTCCTCCCCCTCGATCGAGCGCAGCAGCTCCGCAGGGATCTCCGAAAGGAACCGCGACGGCGGGTTGTAGGACGTCGTGCCGAACAGCGACCGGCTCCACGCGTGGCACAGGTACAGGCGCTGCATGGCGCGAGTGATGCCGACGTAGGCCAGGCGACGCTCCTCCTCCAGCTCGGCGGAATCCCCCATCGACCGGTAGTGCGGGAACACGCCGTCCTCGAGCCCTACGATGAACACGACCGGGAACTCCAATCCCTTCGCGTTGTGGAGCGTCATAAGGGTGACCGCGGAGGCTTCCTCGTTGTATTCATCCTGCTCGGAGACGAGCGCGACCTGCTCCAGGAAACCTGAGAGTCCCTCGTCAGGGTAACGTTGCTCGTACTCGGCGGCCACGCCGGTCAGCTCCTTGATGTTCTCGATCCGGCCCTCGGCCTCGATGGTGCGTTCGGACTCCAGTTCGAGCAGGTAGCCAGACTCCGTCGCGGCGGCATCGACCATCCTCGAGGCACCGGCTCCCGAGTCCAGCGCCTCGCGAAGCTTGTCAACGACCCGCACGAACCCGAGCACCGCGCCTCGCGCCCGGGGCCCCAGCGACCCGATCTCCTCCACCCGGCGGCATGCCTCGAGGAACGGGACCTCCTCGGTCGCCGCGAACGACTCGAGCGCCGCGATGGTCTGGTCGCCGATCCCGCGCTTCGGCGTGTTGATGACCCGCCGCGCCGAGATCACGTCCTGGGGGTTCACCAGGAGCCGGAGGTAAGCCAGGACGTCCTTGACCTCCTTCCGCTGGTAGAACCGCAGGCCTCCGACAACCTTGTACGGCAGGCCGCCCTTCATGAAGATGTCCTCGAGCACCCGGCTCTGCGCGTTCGTCCGGTAGAACACGGCCACATCCGAGTACCGGTGGCCCTCCTCCTCCACCAGGCGATGCGCCTCCTCCGCGACGAACAGGGCCTCCTCGTGCTCGTTCTCCGCGCGGAACCGCACCGGCAGCTCTCCCTGCTGGCCGTCGGTCCACAGCGACTTCGGCTTGCGCTGGAGGTTGTGGAAGATGAGCGAGTTCGCCACCTCCAGGATGGCCTTGCTGGACCGGTAGTTCTGTTCCATCAGGAACACAGCGGCATCGGGGTAGTCGCGCTCGAAGTCCAAGAGGTTCTGGATGGTGGCGCCCCGCCACGAGTACACGCCCTGGTCGGCGTCGCCCACCACGCAGATGTTCCGGTACTTGGCCGCCAGCAGATTCACCAGCAGGTACTGAGCCCGGTTCGTGTCCTGGTACTCGTCGATCAGGATGTAGCGGAACCACTCCTGGTAATGCTCCAGCACCGCCGGGTGGTTGCGGAAGAGCCGGACCGTCTCGGCGATGAGGTCGTCGAAGTCCAGTGCTCCGGCAGCCAGCTTCCGCCGCTCGTACCCCTGGTACACCTTGGCCACGGTCTGCTCGTAGAAGTTCCCGGCGAGCTGCACGAACTCATCCGCGGACAGCACGTGGTCCTTGGCCTTGCCGATGGCCGCCGCCATGGCCCTTGGGGGGAAGCGCTTGTTGTCGATGTTGAGGTCCTTCAGCACCTGGGTCAGGAGCCGTTCCGTGTCGGCCTCGTCGTAGATCGTGAAGCTCGACGGCAGGCCGAGGCGCTCGTGCTCCCGGCGGAGGATCCGTGCGCAAGCCGAGTGGAACGTGATGATCCACATGCCGCGGGCGATCCGCTCCCCCAGGATGCCCTCGACCCGGGCGGCCATCTCCCGCGCGGCCTTGTTCGTGAACGTGATCGCCAGGATGGCGTAGGGCGAGACCTCCCGCTCCCGGATGAGGTAGGCGATCCGGTGGGTCAGGGCCCGGGTCTTGCCCGAGCCGGCCCCTGCCACGATCAGGACGGGGCCGTCGGTCTGCCGAACGGCCTCGGCCTGGACGGGGTTCAGGTCCTGCAGGAGGGGGGTCGAGCGCGTCGCCACGCCTACGATTGTAGGGGGCGACCGCGACGCTCAAGTTCGGTTTGGAAACCTGCGACACTGGAAACGTGCAGGACGCCATGCCCGTCTCCACCGAAACGCGCTCTCAGCGCTCGGCCTCCCGGCGGCGCCGGAGCCGCCTTGCCCTGGCCCTTCGAGCCCTGGCGATCCTGCTCATCGCCGGTGGCCTGGCCATCGGCGGGGACCTCGCCTGGGAGCTGTGGGGGACCGGCTACACCACACAACGCCTCCAGGCCGAGATGCGGCCGAACTTCGAGAAGAGGATCGGGACCAAGGCCCCCACCGACCCCACCGCGAACGCGGTGCGGGTGCCCGGGAACGCGGTGGCCATCCTGAAGATCCCCCGGATCCACCTGAACATCGTCGTCGTCGAGGGAACCGACACCGAGTCGCTGAAGCGGGGCCCCGGCCACTACACCGATACGGCCTACCCGTGGCAGGACCACGGCCGGGTGGGGATCGCCGGACACCGCACCACCTACCTGCACCCGTTCTACGACCTGAACGAGATGAAGCAGGGTGACCCCATCATCCTGGAGACCGAGTACGGGACCTTCCGGTACATCGTATCCAGGGTGTTCGTGATCACGCCCGACAACTCGTCCGTCCTCGACCAGACGAAGAACCCAACGTTGGTGCTCACCACGTGCAACCCGCGCTACTCGGCGGCGGAGCGGCTCATCGTGGTGGCCGACCGCGTGGACTGACCAGCGCCCATTGACGACGGATCCCTCATCGCCGTCCAAGACTCCTTCGACCGGCTTCGTGCAACTGCGGGATGTGACGGAGAGCGACCTCCCGATATTCTTCGAGCACCAACGGGACCCGGACGCGAACCATATGGCCGCCTTCGCGGCCCGGGACTGGGACGGGTTCATCGGGCACTGGACCAAGATCCTGGGCGACGAGACCGTCATCACGAAGACGGTCCTCCTCGACGGGCAGGTCGCCGGCAATGTCGTGAGCTGGGAGCAGGCCGGTGAACGAGAGGTCGGTTACTGGATCGGACGGGAGCACTGGGGAAAGGGTGTGGCCACCAGAGCGTTGGCAACGTTCCTCGGCCACGTCACAGGCCGCCCCCTCCATGCCCATGTTGCCAAGCACAACATCGCCTCGATCCGGGTCCTGGAGAAGTGTGGGTTCACCATCTCCGGCGAGCCCAGGGCGTCCTCCGCTGCAGGCAACGAGGAGGTTGGGGAATTCATCCTTGTACTGGACGCGTGAGAAGGGGCGAAGCCCCTACTCCCACTCGATCGTCGCGGGAGGCTTCGACGAGATGTCGTAGGCCACCCGGTTCACCCCTGGGACCTCGGCGATGATGCGGCTCGAGATCCGGTCCAGCACCTCGTGGGGCAGCCTGGCCCAATCCGCGGTCATGGCGTCCTCGCTCGTGACCGCCCGAATCACGACGGGGTGCTCGTAGGTCCGCCCGTCGCCCATCACGCCGACACTTCGCACGTCCCCCAAGAGCACCGCGAAGCACTGCCACAGCTCGTGGTGGCGTCCGGCCCGGCGGATCTCCTCGTTCACGATCGCGTCCGCGGCTCGGACGACCGAGAGACGCTCGGGCGTGACCTCCCCGACGATCCGCACCGCGAGCCCGGGCCCCGGGAACGGCTGTCGCCGCACGATCTCCTGGGGTAGGCCGAGCTCCTCCCCCACCTCGCGGACCTCGTCCTTGAACAGGTCGCGGAGCGGCTCGACAAGCTCGAACTCCATGTCCTCAGGCAGCCCACCAACGTTGTGGTGGCTCTTGATCCTGGCCGCCGTACGCGACCCCGACTCGATCACGTCGGGGTACAGCGTCCCCTGCACCAGGAACCATGCGCCGATCGGTTCGGCCGCCTCCTCGAAGACCCGGATGAACTCCTCGCCGATGGCCTTGCGCTTGTCCTCCGGGTCCGTGACGCCCGTCAGCTTCGCCAGGAACCGGTCGGCGGCCTTGGCGTGGACGAGCGGAACTCGGAAGTGGCGGGCAAACGTGTCCTCCACCTGCTCGGGCTCGCCGTCACGCAGGAGCCCGGTGTCCACGAAGACGCAGGTGAGCCGGTCGCCCACCGCCCGGTGCACGAGCAGCGCCGCCACCGAGGAGTCCACGCCGCCCGACAGCGCGCAGATCACCTTCCCCTCGCCCACCTGGTCCCGGATGCGAGCCACCAACCGCTCGATCACGTTTGCCGGAGTCCAGTCGGGGAGCAGGCCGCATCCGTCGTACAGGAACCGCTTCATGACGTCGAGGCCCCGGGGGGTGTGCGCGACCTCCGGGTGGAACTGCACGCCGAACAGGCCGCGCTCCCGGTCCTCCATGGCCGCAATGGGCGTGGACGCGGTGCGGGCGGTCACCCGGAACCCATCGGGCGCGCGGACCACCGTGTCGCCGTGGCTCATCCAGACCGTGTCGGTCGGGGGGAGGTCAGCCAGGAGCACACCGGGCTCGTCGACCACGAGCTCGGTCCGGCCGTACTCGCGGAGGCCGGTGGCCCGCACCTCGCCTGCGAGAGCCTGGGTCATGAACTGTTGGCCGTAGCAGATGCCGAGCACGGGCAGGCCCAGGGCGAGGACCTCCGGGTCGAGCGATGGTGCGCCGGGCTCGTACACCGACGCCGGGCCTCCCGACAGGATCAGGCCCGCGGGCCGCTTCGCCACGAGCTCTGCCACCGGCAGGTCGTGCGACACGATCTCGGAGTAGACGTGGCATTCCCGGACCCGCCGCGCGATCAGCTGCGCATATTGCGCCCCCAGGTCGATGACGAGGACGGGGCGCGGATCCTGCTCCGCCGTCATCCGCTCAGTGCCCCATCCCCACGTGTTGGGCCTGCTGATAGGCCTTGCCCTCTGTCTTGATGGAGGGGGCCATGACCAGCTCGGCCTTCTGGAACTCCCTGATGGTCGCGTACCCGGTGGTCGCCATCGACGTGGCCAGCGCGCCGAAAAGGTTCAGCGTGCCGTCGTTCTCGTGGGCCGGCCCGACAAGGATCTCGGCCAGCGAGGCGACCTGTTGGGTCTTCACGCGGGCGCCGCGCGGAAGCGTCGGGTGGAACGTGGCCATCCCCCAGTGGTAGCCGCGCCCGGGGGCCTCGTAGGCGCGGGCGAGCGGCGAGCCGATCATCACGGCGTCCGCTCCGCAGGCGATGGCCTTGGCGATGTCGCCGCCGGTCCGCATGCCGCCGTCGCCGACGACGTGGCAGTACCGGCCGGTCTCCCGGAGGTGCTCCGAGCGGGCCGCTGCCGCGTCGGCGATGGCCGTGGCCTGGGGCACGCCCACCCCGATCACGCCCCGCGTGGTGCAGGCGTTGCCGGGACCCACCCCCACCAGCACGCCCGCCGCGCCCGTCCGCATGAGATGAAGCGCCGTCTGATAGGAGGCACAGCCGCCGACGATCACCGGGAGGTCGAATCCGGCGATGAACTCCTTCAGGTTGAGGGGCTCGGACCGGGTGGACACGTGCTCCGCCGAGACTACCGTGCCCTGGATGACCAGGATGTCGAGCTCGGCCTGGAGCACGAGGCCGGCGTACTGCCTGACCCGCTGCGGCGTGAGCGAGGCCGACGCCACCACCCCGCCCTCCTTGATCTCCCGGATCCGCCGGACGATCAGCTCGTCCTTGACCGGCTCCCGGTACAGCTCCTGCATCCGCCTGGTGGCCTTGTCGTCGGAGAGGGCGGCGATCTCGTCGAACACGGGCTCGGGGTCCTCGTACCGGGTCTGCAGGCCCTCCAGGTTCAGCACGGCCAGCCCGCCGAGCTTTCCGATCTCGACCCCGGTGGCCGGAGAAACCGCCGCGTCCATGGCTGCCGCCATGACCGGCAGCGAGAAGGTGAACGCGTCGATCTCCCACGAGATGTCCACGTCGTCGGGGTCGCGGGTCCGCCTGGACGGGACGATGGCCACCTCGTCGAGGCCGTAGGCCCGGCGCGCGGTCCTTCCCATCCCGATCTCGATGTCCATGCGCCTCCCCCAGATATGCGGATGCCCACCCGATCCGGGTGGGCGCCGAGTCCTACATGCCGAAACGGTACCAGCCGGATTGGGCGGAAGCGACGAGCGGGGGCGTCTCAAGCTGTCCCCCCTTTCCGGCCCGATGTCCGTTCGGGTGATTGAACTGGCCCACCAAGGGCCGGACAATCGCCGAGCGGCTCCCCGATCCGTTAGGGGGACTCTCCCGATGCAGGCACTTCAGCTCAAGCGAGGTTTGTTCGGCTACAGGCCCGAGAGCGTGCGCCTGCTGCTCGCCGACCGCGACAAGATGTTCATCCGGGCGGCCGAGCAGGCCCGCGCGGCCGAGGCGCTGGTGCTCGACCTTCGCTCGGAGGTCGAGGCGCTCAAGGCCAAGTTCGAGGAGCGCCAGGAGGCGCTTCGCGCCGCCGAGGCCGAGGCGGTCGACCTTCGCACCGACCGGGACGCCACGAGGGTCGAGCTCGACCGGGCTGCCCCCACCGTCGCCCAGCTCACCACGGAGGTGGAGGCCGCATGCAAGGAGCTGGCGGATGCGCAGGAGCTGGTGCGGGTTGCCGACGCCCAGGTCGCTCGACAGAACGGCGACCTCGCGGTGCTTCGCCAGGAGCTGGGATCGGCACGGCGAGGCTTCCTCATCCAGAACCAGCGGGCGAGGAGCGCCGAGAACCGGGTGAACGAGCTGGAGGCCGAGCTGGTCTCCGCCAAGCGGCTGGAGGCCGAGCTCGCGTCCACCAGGGACCGGCTGGAGGCGGAGCTTCGCTGGACCATCGCGGAGCTGGGGGTGGCCCGGGCCGCAGCCGCCGAGGCGGCCGCCGCCCCCGCCCAGGCCCAGTCCGGACCCACGTCGGCGGAGGAGCTCTCCGCCGTCGTCGAGGCCGTCGAGCAGGCCCTCGGCAGAGTGCTGGACTCCGCCCGGGTGCGGGCCGAGGCCGAGCTCCGGGAGGCCGAACGAGCTCGCCGGGAGATCCGCGAGGACGTGGAACGGCTGGCGGAATGGCGGGAGCGCCTGGCCCCGTTGGTCCGCGCGGTGCGGGCCTCCATCGACGAGACGCAGCTGCGCGCGGTCCAGGTCGGCGACGGCGTCCGTGACGCAGTGGACCCCGTCACCGAGGCGCTCCAAGCGCTGAGCGACCGCCTGGCCGTCCTGGCGGAGCTGGCCGGACCCCCGTCCGCGCCCGACGAGGAGTCCGAGCGGGCGCTTCGCGTCATCGAGATCAACGAGAACGCCCCGGCCGAAGACGGCGCCGGCGCCCGGTGGGGCTGGCGCTAGGCCGGATCGTCCAACACCTCACCGCCAACCCCGTCACCGCCCAGGTAAAGGACCCCGTCTTTGCGTCCGACACCTAAGCGTCGGACCGCAAGGAGGGGACATGGCGGCAGAGCGTTGCCCAGAGTGCCTGCTCACCCCGCAGGCCGAGGAATTGCTCGAACGGCTGGAGGCCAAACTTCAGCGAACCCGTCCGGGCGACGCGAGCTGGGAGACGACGATCTGTCCGCGTTGTGTCCGGCTCACCGGCATCTTCGACGAGCGCGAGGGATGGTCCATCGGCGAGGGCAAGGATCGGGGATGGGCTTCGGGCCCCAGGCCGGTGCCCGAGGAGAGGCCGGAGCCCCAGCCCGAGCGCGTGGCCGAGGAGCGGCCGAGGGCCGTCTCCCGAGATCACTGAAGCCCCCGTCCGACCCCGCCCTCCCGGAGGCTGGACCTCGATGGGTTCCCCATCCTCACCTGGGTCACCGTGCGGGAGGCCGCGTTCCTGTCCCGGGTCTCCGAGGAGAAGGTGCTCGAGTGGATCGGCCGGGGCATCGTGCAGCACGAGGTGATCCTGCGCGACGCGAGGCATACTGGGTGGGTGTTCGTCCGCACTCGCGATCTCGATCCGGCGCTCGATCGCCAAGCGAGCTGAGCGCAGCAGCTCTCCCCGACCCGACCTCTCAGGCGTTCGCGGGCTGGTTCGACTTCAGGCGGCCGAGCTCCTCGAGCTTGGCCAGGACGATCTCCGCCGCTTGCTGAGGAGAGCACTGCTCGGTGTCGATCACGAGCTCGGGGCTCTCGGGCTCCTCGTACGGATCGGACACGCCGGTGAAGTTCGAGATCTCGCCGGCGATGGCCTTCTCGTACAGGCCCTTCACGTCTCGCCGGGTGACCTCCTCGAGCGAAGCCTTCACGTACACCTCTACGAAATCCCCGATCAGCTCGCGATTGCGGTCGCGGATCTCCCGATAGGGCGAGATGGCCGAGCACACCGCGACCACGCCGTTCCGCACCAGCAGGTTGGCGACGAACCCGATCCGCAGGATGTTGGTGTCGCGATCCTCCTTGGAGAACCCCAGGCCCTTCGACAGGTGCGTTCGCACGACGTCGCCGTCCAGGAGCTCGACCTTGTGGCCCCGCTCGCGGAGCGCCGGCACGAGCAGCTCGGCGATGGTGGACTTGCCCGCCCCGGACAGCCCGGTGAACCAGACGCAGAACCCTCGGTCCTCGGTCACAGGAAGCTCCTTCCGACGGCGCCCTCGGGCGCCTCGATGTCATAGAGCGAGAGGATGGTGGGGCCGACGTCGACGAGGTTCAGCCCGTCGACGCTCCCCAACGGCTGGCCGGCGAGGTTCGACAGCGCGAAGACCCCGGTCCGGTCGTGGTTGGCCCCGTCGGGGCCGGTGTCGTTCTCGTAGGTGTAGACGCTGGGATTGCCGATCGTGCCGACCGATCGCCAGTCCAGGTCGCCGAAGTACACGATCAGGTCCGGAGCCACGCCGCGGACGTCCGGATACACGTCCTGGGGCTTGAACACCTTCGTGCCGAGGGGCTCGCCGTCCGGTCCGGGCATCGCCTCCAGCGCCACGATGAGCTCGTCGCGAACCTGCTCGTACCGGCCCGGCTCGACCACCCCGTTCGGCTCACGTCCCTGGACGTTCAGGAACAGCCGCCCGTAGTAGCCGCCGTCGCCCCACGCCACGGTCCGGCCCCAGTCGATCGGCGCATCGGCGATCGACGTGACGGCGGATGGAGGTTCCGACAGCGAGAGGTAGCCCTGGTTCACCAGCCAATCGTTGATGCAGATGCCCCCCATCATGGGGCGCGCCCCGTGGTCGGACATCACGATCGTGACGCCGTCCTCCGGGAGGACCTCGAGCAGCGAGCCGACCTCCTTGTCCAGGAACCGGTAGTAGTCCTGGAACGCCGTTTCGAACCGGTTCCCCGCCTCGTACAGGGGGTGCCGGCGATCGAAGTACTGCCAGAACACGTGATGCAGGCGGTCCGGCCCCATCTCCACCATCATGAAGTAGTCCCAGGGCTTGGTGGTCACCAACCGGCGGGCCACCCGGAACCTGCGCTCGGTCATCTTGAATACTTGATCGAGCACGTTATCGAGGCCCTGCTCCCGGAAGTTCGGGATGTCGAAGATGTACTCGCCGGGTCCGCCCAGCTCCTCCTCGATCTCCGACTGGAGCTCAACCGGGTGCGTGTAGCCCTTGTTGGAGGGTGGCGTGAGGAAGCACCCCACTCGCCACCCCTCGACCGGCTTCGGTGGATAGGAGGGCGGCACGCCGATCAGGAGTGACTTCAATCCCCTCTGCCCCAGGAGATCCCACACGGCGGGCTCCTTCACGGCGTCGGAGGTCGCGATGGACATTCCGTCGTAGGTGTTGTCCTTTCGGTTTCGGAACCCGTAGATCCCGAGCTGCCCGGGTGTCTTGCCGGTCATGGCGCAGGCCCACGCGGGCACGGTGATGGGCGGCGTGATGCTGGCGAGGTCGCCGTGCATCCCGCCCTCCATCAGCTTTCGGATGTTGGGGACCTCGTCGGCGAGGTCGCGGAACAGGAGCTGGGGCGTGCCGCAGTCGAGCCCGATGACCGCGACTCGCGGTGCGTGCGTCATACGTCGGCTACCCGATCGGTCGGTGGTCGCGAAGAGGAGCCCGGCGCCTATCGCCGCGGCTCCGAAGGGAATCCTATCAACGAGCCGGACAGGCCGACCAAGCTGCGAGAATGGGCCGCGCCATGACGCTCCTCAAGCGGGTCCTGTACTGGCAGGCCGCGTTATGGGCGCTCTCCGGCGTGGCCCTGTTCACGGTGCCGGGGTGGCTTGTGGAGCGGGTCCTGGACCAGCCGCCCGTGGGAGACGACGTGTGGCTTCGGGCCATGGGGGGGATGGCGGTCGTCCTCTCGCTCGTGATGGTGCTGGTCGCCCACCACGTGGACGAGGTGTGGTGGTGGGCGTGGGCGTTCGTCATCCTGGAGGCCTCGACCGCCGCCCTCTTCGCGGTGAACGCGCTCGTCAGTCTGCCCGCGGGGGCAGCGGCATGGCCGTGGTGGTTGATCGCCGTGGCCAACGTCCTCGTCGGCGCGATCGAGCTCGTGGGCCTGGCCAAGATCGGCCTGGAGCGCTCCCCCGTGTAAGTGGATTCCAACCAACCACTAAGCTTGAAGGACGTTGGCGATTTCGGACGCCACCCACCTGTTGCGGCCCTTCACCGGGTCGGCTTCTCGAAGGATGCCATGGGCCTCAAGCAAACGAAACAGATTCTTTGCACCTTGTCCGGTCATCCGAAGACGTTCTGCTGCGTAGGGCGCCGTCATGACTGGGTTCTCGAAGAGCAGATCAACAACCTCAGTTGCTCGGCTTCTCCTTCCAGCAAGGGCTCGGCGGTACTTCTCGCGCAAATCCGCAAGTTGCTCCGCGCGAGCAATCGCGTCTGTCGCTTGCTCGGACACTCCGCGAAGGAAGAACTGAACCCACTCTTGGAACTCGCCGCGCTCTCGAACGGCCTGCAATCGGTCATAGTACTCCGTTCGATGTCGCTCAAGAAATGAACTTGTGTAGAGGAGAGGCTGAGGGAGAACGTCTGTCCATACGAGGAAAAAGACAATGAGCATTCGACCGACCCGGCCGTTGCCATCTAGAAAGGGGTGAATCGTCTCGAACTGGTAATGGAGAAGCGCGCACCGAATGAGAACGGGCATCAGCGGCCCCTCGTGTGCAAACTTCTCCCAATCCGAAAGGGCATCCTTCATATGATCAACTGCTGGCGGCACGAAAACGGCCGTCTCCGGACGATTGTCGGGCGACCCGATCCAGTTCTGAGATGTTCGGAACTCGCCTGGGTATCGCTCTTGGCCTCTAACACCCTCTAGCAAGACGCCGTGGATCTCGCGGACGAGCCGAAGAGAGACTGGCAGAGTCGCAAGGCGTGTGAGGCCCCGGTTCATAGCCCGAACGTAATTCTGGACCTCTCGTACAGGGGGAGACACCTCGCCTCCGGCCGCTTGGGCGTCGAAAACGTCCGAAATTGAAGCCTGCGTCCCCTCAATCCGGGAGCTGGCCACAGCCTCCCTGAGGATGTAAGGGCTCACGAGAATGTGGGGATTCGGCAGGAGCCGCCCGGCGCCCGCAAGCCGGCCGAGCGCCCTATCAGCTTCTGAAAGAAGGAGAACGGTTCTCTCATCCAGTGGCAGCGAGCGAGGAATCGAGGCCGGGACGAACCCGTAATAGCCATACCTGCCCGGAGTCTTAACTACCCTGCCGGCCTGCGTGGCTACAAGGTCTTTGGGTCCACCGGGGGCATGGTACAACAAAAGACGGTGTTTTGTTGCACCCTTGGTACCTACCCCCAACGTACGTTGGACGCACCCACCGGACCCGACGAGGGCCCTACGAAAACGCGTTGGGTCCCTGGACAGCTGTTCGCCTCAGTGCATGTGGCCGTGGCCGCCTGCGGCGACCGCGGGCTCCTCCTCCTCCGGCTTCTCCACCACCGCGCTCTCGGTCGTGAGGACCAGTGCCGCGATGGAAGCGGCGTTCTGGAGCGCCGAGCGGGTGACCTTGGCCGGATCGATGATGCCGGCCTTCAGCATGTCCACGTACTCGCCGCTCGAGGCGTCGAAGCCGCGATGGTCGCCTTCCGTGCGGATATGCCCAACGACCACCGCGCCCTCGTGGCCCGCGTTGTGGGCGATCAGCTTGGCCGGCTCGGACAGGGCGTCACGGACGATCCTCGCGCCGGTGGCCTCGTCGCCGGTGAGGTCCAGCTTGTCCAGGACTGCCTCCGCCCGGATCAGCGCGACGCCGCCGCCGGGGACGATGCCCTCCTCGATTGCGGCCCGCGTGGCGGACAGGGCGTCCTCGATGCGGTGCTTCTTTTCCTTCAGCTCGACCTCGGTGGCCGCGCCGACCTTCACCACGGCCACCCCGCCGGCCAGCTTGGCCAGCCGCTCCTGGAGCTTCTCGCGGTCCCAGTCCGAGTCGGTCTTCTCGATCTCGGCCTTGATCTGGGCGATGCGGCCCTTCACGTCCTGCTCGTTGCCGCCGCCCTCCACGATCGTCGTGTCGTCCTTGGCCACGACCACCTTGCGGGCCCGGCCGAGCAGGTCGAGCGTGGCGTTCTCCAGCTTGATCCCGACCTCCTCGGAGATGACCGTGGCGCCGGTGAGGATGGCGATGTCCTCGAGCATGGCCTTGCGCCGCTCGCCAAAGCCGGGGGCCTTCACCGCGACGGCCTGGAACGTCCCCCGGATCTTGTTCACGACCAGGGTGGCCAGGGCCTCGCCCTCGACGTCCTCGGCGATCAGAAGGAGCGGCTTGCCCGCCTGTAGGACCTTCTCCAGGAGCGGAAGCATGTCCTGGACGCTCCCGATCTTCTTGTTCACGACCGCGACGTAGGGCTCCTCGAGGACCGCCTCCATCCGCTCCTGATCGGTGACGAAGTAGGGCGAGATGTAGCCCTTGTCGAACTGCATGCCCTCCACGAACTCGAGCTCCATGCCGAAGGTGTTCGATTCCTCGACCGTCACGACGCCGTCCTTGCCCACCTTGTCCAAGGCCTCGGCCAGGACGTCGCCGATGGCGGGGTCGGCCGCCGAGATGGCTGCGATGTTCGCGATCTCCTCGCGCGACTCGATCTCCTTGGCCTGGTCCTTGATGGACTCGACCGCCGAGGCCACAGCCTTCTCGATCCCTCGCTTCAGGACCATGGGGTTGGCCCCGGCCGCGACGTTCTTCATGCCCAGGTGGACCATGGCCCGGGCCAACACGGTTGCGGTGGTGGTGCCGTCGCCGGCCACGTCGTTGGTCTTGGTGGCGACCTCCTTGGCCAGCTGGGCGCCCATGTTCTCCCACGGGTCCTCGAGCTCGACCTCCTTGGCGATGGTCACACCGTCGTTGGTGATGGTGGGAGCGCCCCACTTCTTGTCCAGGACCACGTTGTGGCCCTTGGGACCGAGCGTCAGCGCCACCGTGTCGGCAAGCTTGTTGACCCCGGCCTCCAGGGCGCGCCGGGCATCCTCGCTGAACTTCAGTTGCTTGGCTGGCATCGAGCCTCCTCAGATGGATCGGGGGCCCGGCGCATCGCGCCCGAGCCCCCGGACGAACGGAACCTGGCTACTTCTTGTCGATGACGGCCAGGACGTCGCGAGCCGAGAGGATCAGGTACTCCTCACCCTCGACCTTGACCTCGGTCCCGCCGTACTTCGAGTAGATGACGCTGTCGCCGACCTTGACGTCGATCGGCACCCGCTGCCCCTCCTCGAACCGGCCCGGGCCCACCGCCACAACCTTGCCCTCCACGGGCTTCTCCTTGGCCGTGTCGGGAATCACGATGCCGGAGACGGTCGTCTCCTCCTCCTCCTGGGGTTGGACGACGATCCTGTCCTCCAGGGGCTTCAGGTTGAACTTGGCCATCCCTTCCTCCTTATACGTCCAGCTTCCCGTCTCGACGGTCCTTAGCACTCAGCCGCCGTGAGTGCTAACAGGATACCCAGGGGAGTGCCAGGGGTCAACGGCGGCCGCGCCGGGTGCCGGTTGGCGGGACCGCGGCCCGGTTTCTGCTGGAGGCAGCCGCACCTGGTCGAGGGGCCTCGGCGATGACCCCACCGATGGCTCATCGACCAGGTGATGGCCGCCAGTTGGCGATCTCCTCCCGGGGACTCCACGTACTTGGCCGGGTCCTTGATCGCCTCCACCGCCTTCTCGATGCCTTCTCGAGACTCGTGGGTAAGGCCCCCCGGCCACGTTCCTCATACCCTGCGGACCATGGCCCGGGCCGGCACGGTCGCCGTTGTGGTCCCGTCGCGCGCCACGTTGTTGGTCTCGGTGGCGACCTCCTTGGCGAGCTGCGTTTGCCTTCTGGCCTGCACCAAGTCGCGGGAGCTGTTACCGTCATCGGCGCCCCCGGCCGCGAGACGTTCACGACGGCAGCGATGTAAGGAGACTCGTGAAGCCCCGATACCCGATCCCAGTCCTCGCCGCGTTGGTCCTGGTTGCGTCCCTCAGCGGCACGTCCGCTGCCGAGAACTTCATCAGCCGGAAAGCGGCGCTGGCCCGCTCCAATCTGGTCGGCGTGTCGGGTGATCACAACGAACAGTGGCGGGTGTGCGCGACCAAGAACCGCGCCTATGACCTGCGGAAGTTCACTTCCAACGGCAACTTCGGGGACTTGAGCAACCTCTCGATCGGGAAGGACTGCGGAGCGGCCCGGACGGTCGTCGTGGGAGGTACCGTCACGGGAACGATCAGCCATTCCCTCACCTGGAATGAAGTCAAGTCGCAGTACGACGCGGACGGGCTGCGCTTCGAAGGCAAGGGTTGGCTCGCGTCCTTCGGGTTGTCGGTGCAGGATGTCGAGGACGGTTTCGCCCCGCGGGTCGCTGAGGGGACCGAGCAGGACAACACGGTCCCGTTCCTCCTCAAGGGGGCGTACATGGACTGGATCCGGGATGATTCCATCGAGGACGACGATCTGATGCCCGGCGTGATCAAGAACACGCTGATCGACGGGACGAACCGGTTCCTGTCAGCCCGACCCTCGGCGTCCGCGACCTACACGAACCACAACATGGTCGTGACGATCACGAACGTCCTCGTCCACATGAAGGCCATGCCGAACGAGCGCGACAAGGACGACGGCATCGGCTTCGGAGGCATCTTCAAGTGGTCGGACGCAGCGGGCGAGGTCGAGATGTCGGACTCGATCTTCCTGTTGGACGAGCAACCGCTGACCGATGAGCCGTTCCCGCCGGGCACGTACTCGCACGTGATCCTCGTGCTGGGCCCGGATTTCGTGGGGCGCTACCGGACGTCGCTGCCGGACGGGGTCAAGGTCACGCGCAAGCTCTGGGTGTGGAGGAAGGCCCGCAGCGCCTGGCTCGACGCCCACGGTCGCTCCGCCAGTGCGCTTCAGCGCTCGGCCGCCTCCGCCTCAGACGGGACGAGGTGAGGCTCGGAGGTGGCGGGATGGGTGGTGCTCGCGCGCTCGCGCCCGGCTTGGCCGGCCCGCTCCGATGAACGCCTGACGACCCCCTCCGGCGACTCCCGGGCCCGCCACCGTAGGCTGCGTACCCCGTCCAACGCATGCCCGTGCCTCGGGTCACACGTACTGTGAGAGCCACCTCTACACCGAAGGGCTGGGATGGAACTCGCGGTCGTAGGCGCCGGACACGTTGGAGCAGTCTGCGCGTCATGCTTCGCCGCCATCGGCCATCGAGTCCGGGCCCTCGACGTCGATGAGCGGCGGATCGCGCTCCTTCAGGCAGGGCAGGCGCCGTTCGTGGAACCCGGCATCGAGGAACTGCTGCAGCGCGGTCAGGCGCGGGGGCTGCTCTCCTTCCACACCGATCCGGTGGAGGCGCTGACCGAGGCGGAACTGATCTTCCTCTGCGTGAACACCGAGAACGGTCCGGATGACTCGGTGAACCTCACTGCTGTCGAATCGGCGGTCCACACGGCCGCTCGACTCGCGCGCGACGGCGCGGTCCTTGTCAATCGAAGCACCGCTCCCGTCGGCACCGCGCAGTACGTACGATCCCTCATCGAGGAGCTGCGAGGCAGTTCGGTGAGAGTTGCCGTCAACCCGGAGTTCCTCGCTGAAGGCACCGCCGTCCGTGATTTCCTGGAGCCGGACCGGATCCTGGTGGGGGCCTGGGACGGCCAGTCGGTCGCCCTGCTCGCCGAGGCGTACGCGGCGATCGTGGAACGTCGCCTCCCTTCGGATCTGCGGCCGGTGATCATCGACGGGCAGCAGCGATCTGGGAACGTGCCGTTCGTGGTCACGGACCCGGCCAGCGCCGAGCTCGCCAAGTACGCGGCGAACAGCCTGCTCGCCGTCAAGATCTCCTTCATCAACGAGATCGCGGGGATCGCCGAGGAGGTCGGGGCGGACATCACGAAGGTGGCACTTGGGGTGGGGCTGGACCGACGGATCGGTCCGCACTTCCTCCGGGCCGGGATCGGATGGGGTGGCTCCTGCTTCCCCAAGGACATCGTCGCGCTCCAGGGGATCGCGGAGACCCGAGGCCTCACGGCTCGGATCCTGCGCGCGGCCAACGACGTAAACACCGAACAACGCCTGTGGACGATCCGCCGACTGCAGTCATACTTCAAGACCCTGTTCGGGCGGCGGGTCGGGCTCCTGGGACTCAGCTTCAAACCGACCACGGACGACCTCCGGAACGCCCCTGCCCTGGAGATCGCTTCCCACCTCGTGCAGGCGAACGTTCACGTGAGAGCGTTCGACCCCGTGGTGAAAGAGGTTCCACCGGGATTCGAGGACAAGATCGTCCTGTCGCCCGATCCCATCTCGCTCGCCCGGGGCGCCGACGCCCTCGTCCTCGTCACGGAATGGCCCGAGTTCGCGCACCTCGATCTCGCTCGACTCCGAGAGGTGATGCGCACGCCCCTGTTGCTCGACGGCCGGAACCTCTTCGATCCGGAGGAGGTCCGCGCCGCCGGCTTCGTCTACGTGGGCGTCGGCCGGGCTCGAGGCGTGGCCGAGCTCGAGCCACGGATCCTGAGTGAGGAGCCGTCGCAGAGCCAAGAGGCGCTGACCTCAGCACGCCACGGGACCTAGGCCTGCGCGTCCATCGCCGACCGGTCCCCGCCGGTCGGTCAGTAGGCCCCGTGGCCCCGCACAACGGCCGGGATCGTGCTGAGCAGGATCTTGGCGTCCATCCACAGACTCCACCCGACCGCGTACCGGAACTCGAGCTCGATACGTTCCTCGTACGCGACGCTGCTGCGGCCGCTCACCGCCCACAAGCCTGTGAGCCCGGGGCGGATGCTCAGGATCTGCCGAGCGCGCTCACCGAAGAGCGTCACCTCGTCCTGCAGCACCGGCCGGGGCCCCACGAGACTCATGTCGCCGCGGAGCACGTTGAGTACCTGAGGCAACTCGTCGATGCTGAACCTGCGGAGGAAACTACCGACGCGCGTGATCCGGGGGTCGTCCCGGAGCTTGCGCACTTGCTGCCATTCGCGGAGGCGCTCTTCATCGGACGCGATGTGGTCCGCCAGCGCGCCTTCGGCGTAGCGGACCATGGTCCTGAACTTGAGGAGCGGGAACTCGACACCGTTCCGCCCTACCCGGCGCTGCACGAACATGATCGGGCCGCGCGAATCCACGGCGATCGCGAGCGCAACGATCAGTGCGACGGGGAGCACCGCAAGGATCAGGACCAGACTGCCCACGATGTCGATCCCTCGCTTGACAGCTCGCTGGACGAGTCCGCGGCCGGCGATCGCAGACGGCCGGAGACGGACGACCTCCCCGTCACCGGAACGATCCGTGACACCAGGGAAATGCGAGTCGGACGGAGCACCTTCCAGAGGCATGGGCCCCATCGGCCCTGACACCTCGGGCTCCAGGACGTCGGCCAACTCTCCTCCCTTCGATCGTCAACGTCGGCTGTCCGACATCGGCCTGCCCGCCCGGGGCCCTTGTCCACCTGATCGGCCACTGGGGACGCAGACGGCTGTCGTCGCGGCGGTGGCGGGTGTGCCGTGAGGCAACGTTAGAGACACACCAGCGCCGGAACATCTGCACAACGGCGTATCTACATGTACGGGGCGCCTCTGCGCCAACGTCGCCGGGTGCCGCCACGCCGCGGATCACGCACACGGTTCCCCAGCGGCCTCCTACGTAGATCGCAGATCGATCGGCCGTACCCCGGATACGCCGTTCTTCGCATGCGGTGTACTGCTTCCCTCGCTAGCGTCGGCGTGAGGCGAGCCGCAGCTTTCCATGCCGGCATTGCGGTGTCCTCAGCGAGCGAGTGGGGAGAGATGACGATCGTCCCTGATGAACTTCACGAGCTTCCACTCAACCCCATCAACGGGAACACCGGTCGGCGGCCAAAGGCGATCGTGCACATCGTGACGCGGTACCTTCACGGCGGCTCGGAACGGCGCGTCGTCGACATCGTGGGGTCCTTCCCCGAGACGGAGCACCACCTCGTCGTCGGTAGTGACTCGGATCCCGTCCTCGCCGAGCGGCAGGTGGCTCCGGCCTCGCTCACGGTCCTGCCGACGCTGGTGCGCCAACCGGATCCCTGGCGCGACGCCGTCACGCTCCAGCGACTCGTCCGATTCCTGCGAAATCGCGGGTGTGACCTCGTCATCACCCATCAATCCAAGGCGGGCGTGCTCGGTCGCACGGCAGCCTGGCTCTGCCGAGTACCTGCCGTCCACTCGCTGTCGATGCCCAGCTTCGGCGACGGGTACCCCGTGTGGCAGAGCAAGGCGTTCCGATGGATCGAGTCCGGACTTGCTCACGTGACAGTGGCTTACGCCGTGGGCGGCGTCGACCTTTCCCGCCGATACGCCGAGATCGGCGTGCCGGTCCACAAGCTGCACATCGTCCGGTCCGGCGTGCCGCTACCACCGGCCGAAGGAGTGCTGGCCCCGAAGGACGAGGTTTGCCGGACGCTCGGCCTCCCAATCGACCGTCCGCTGATCCTCTACCTGGGCAGCCTGGACTCGCGGAAGAACGTGCTGGACCTTCCTTCCCTTCTCTCCCGACTCATCGCGTCGAACGCGTCCCCGCGTCCCTACCTCGTCGTGGCTGGAGAGGGCCACCTGGCCGGTCCTCTCCAGCAGACGTTGAACGCGGCGGGATTTGCGGACGACGCCAAACTCCTGGGCTTCGTACACCATCCGCTGCCGCTGGTCGCCACCGCGGACGTGGTGGTGCTGCTCAGCTCCATCGAAGGTGTTCCGCAGGTCCTCGTGCAGGCGTCCGCAGCGGGGACGCCGTTCGTCGCGTACGCCGTCGACGGAGTCCAGGAGCTGATCGACCTGGGCGCTGATGGCGCGGCCGTCGCGCCAGGCGACCTGGCTGCCGCAGCATCAGCCACGCTCTCCGTCCTGCGCCGCGATCGACCGGGTCCGGGGCCCGTCATCGATCTCTCAGCCTGGACTGCCGAAACGATCACACGTCGGTACCGATTGGTTATCGGCCCGGTCCTCGCAGCGGGATCGACGCGAGAGATGAACGGTTTCGCGCACGCCGGGGACACCCCGTGCTAACCGCGAAGGGCAAGGCCGCGGCGAACGCCACCGTCGCCCGCCCCTCGCATGCTCCTCGGCTCCGGAGATCCCGTGACGGCAGGCTCCCGAACTTCATCGTGATCGGAGCGATGAAGGCCGGCACGACCAGCCTCTTCCACTACCTGCAGGCACACCCGGAAGCGTACTTGTCGCCGCTCAAGGAGGTTGAGTTCTTCGTTGCAGAGAAGAACTGGAAACGAGGGCTCGACTGGTATCGCGCCCAGTTCGCGGGTGCGAGCGACGACGCGCGGGCGATCGGGGAAGCATCGACCGCCTATACGAAGTATCCGGAGTTCGAAGGCGTTCCCGAGCGGATCGCCAACTGCATCCCGGACGTGCGCTTGATCTATGTCGTCCGGGATCCGATCGAGCGGATCCGCTCCCAGTACCAGCACCGGGTGCTCGCAGGGGCCGAGCGTGCGCCCCTCGACTTGGCCGTCCTTCGGGACGAGCGCTACGTGAACTGCAGCCGCTATGCGATGCAGATCGAACGGTACCTGCAGTGGTTCTCGCCCGAGAGGTTCCTCCTCGTCACGTCCGAGAAGCTTCGGAGCCACCGACTGCCGACGATGCGGCGGATCTATTCGTTTCTGGAGATCGATCCAGACTTCGTCCCCGACACCATCGAACGGGAGTTCTACACCTCCGACGAGCGGGCCACCTATCCGCCGTTCGTGTGGTGGGTCAGGCGCACGGTCAAGCGGTACGTGCCGGCCGGCAAGCGTGTGAAAGAGCTGGTCGACCTCGCGCTGCCGGCTTCGCTCGGTCGTCGAGCCCGAGCGCGATCGACCCATGATCGGAACTCGTCGTTCGTGGTCCCAGATCGAGTGCGCCAGCAACTGATCGAGCGGCTCGGGGACGACGTCGCGAGGTTGCGCATCTACATGCCCGAAGGGTTCGACGGATGGGGGATCGCGTGACCCAACGCTCGACCGAACACGCTCGGATCACCGCGGGCGGCCACCGACCGCGGCTGCTCGGGTCGAGGAACTGGCGGCTCCCCGATTTCATCGTGATCGGCGCGATGAAAGCGGGGACGACGAGCCTGTTCGAGTACCTACGGGCTCATCCGCAGGTCTTCATGTCGCCGCTCAAGGAGATGGACTTCTTCGTGGAGGAAAGGAACTGGCCCCGGGGGATGGACTGGTACGGACGGCGGTTCCGCCGGGCCGGTTCCGATGTGGTGGCCGTGGGAGAAGCGTCACCGTCGTACACGAAGTACCCGGAGCACACGGGGGTTCCCGAGCGGATTGCCGCATACCTCCCGGACGTCAAGCTCATCTACCTGGTTCGTGATCCGATCGAGCGGATCCGTTCCCATTACCAACACCGTGTGATGGTGGGCTCCGAACACGCGCCGATCGAATCGGCGGTTCTTCGCGACCCGACCTATGTGGACGTGACGCGGTACGCGGTCCAGATCGAGCGATACCTCAACTGGTTCCCCCGGGAGAGCATCCTCGTGCTCACCGCCGAAGAGCTGAGGACGCAGCGCCTCGCGACCATGCACCGCGTGCACCGGTTCTTGCAGATCGATCCGGATTTCGTGGCGCCGACGATCGATCGGGAGTTCTACCGCACCGACGAACGGGCGAGCTCGCCGTTCGGTCTGTGGTGGGCCAGGCGGAATCTGAAGGGCTTCGTGCCGAGAAGCACGCGTTGGTGGTTGCGTCGCTACATGAACCGATACATCCCGGCCGACCAGCAGGTGCAGTTGTCGACGGACCCGGGCGCGGCTAGGGCTAGATGGGTAGGTGGGCGGGAGCACACAACGGCCTCGCGCGTTGCCCTCGTACGGGTTCCCGAGGCACTCCGCGCACAACTGATCGAGGCGCTGCGCGACGATGTCGCGCGACTCGGCTCCTACATGCCGGAGGGATTCGATGGATGGGGGATCGCCTGATGATCGTGAGGAGAGGTGGATGGGATGCCTGAGGTAACCGCCATCGTGTTGTCCGGGGGCACCGGGAGCAGGTTCAACGGGTCCTTCATCCCGAAGCAGTTCATCGACATCGAAGGCAAGCCACTCCTCGCCTACTGCCTCGACACGTACGAGGCGCTCCCGATGATCGACGAGATTGCTCTCGTGATCAACGAGCGCTACGAGCAACTCTACTACGACATCTGTTCGACGTTCGGCTATCTGAAGGTGCGGAAGTTCGTGCCCGGCGGAGCCACCCGGCAGGAGTCGGTGTTCCATGGCCTCCATGCGATCGAGCCTTGCGAGACGGTCGTCGTCCAGGACGGGGTCCGCCCCTTCTCGTCGGAGAAATCGATCGCCGAAGCGATCGAAGCCGCTCGGATCTACGGAGCAGCTGATGTCGTGGTGCCCACGCTCGACACGATCGTGGAAGAGCGCGACGGGTTCATCGTGAACATCCCCGACCGGACCCACCTCCGGAACGGCCAGGCCCCCCAGACCTTCCGGTACGAGGTCCTCATGCAGGCGCACGAGCACGCCCGAGAAGTCGGCACGGCGGGGGCGACGGATGACGCGCAGCTCGTATTGGCCAACGGTGGCCAGGTCAGGGCGGTCGAGGGCTCGTTCGAGGGCTTCAAGGTGACCACCAACATCGACCTGTTGTTCGCTCAGCAGGTCCTCGAGACGCGTCGGCGGGACTGGTTGGGGTGACGAGGAGCGCCCCGGAGGCGACCGTCTACCGGCTCACGCGCCCCTTTCGGATCGAGGCGTTCGAGGAGCCGATGCCGGGCCCCACTCCCGGCCTGCTTCTTCTGCGGCCGATGCGATCCGGGATCTGCGGATCGGACCTCAAGCTGTACACGGGGAGCCGCGAACGTTCCGCGATCATGAAGAAGCTTCCGATCGCCCTGTTGCACGAAGGCGTGGCGGAGGTCGTCGCCGTCGGCGAGGGGGTATCTTTCAGGGTGGGCCAGCACGTGGTTCCCTCTCCCAACATCCCCTGCACGATCGCCCATCCCGATCGCTATCCGAGCCCGGACGCGGCGTGTTACGCGTGCCGTCCGGGGGGGGCAGGCGCGAACTACTGCACCGACGGCAACTTCCTCTCGAGCAACGTGGACGGGATGGCCCAGACCGCTTTCCTTCACCCTGCCGGATGCGCCGTCGCGCTCCCGCCGGAGACACCGGACGAGTTGGCAGTCCTGACGGAGCCGCTCGCGACCGTGCTGGCCGGTCTGGAACAGGTGTCCCCACCGGCGGATGCCTCGTTCCTGGTGCTCGGCAACGGAGCGATCGGCATCCTCACGGTCATCGCGCTCCACGCGACGCTCGGCGTGAAGCCCAACCAGATCGTCATGACTGGGCACCACTGGGACGCGCGGTCGAGCATCGTGGAGGGACTGGCGACCCCCGTCGAGGAGGACGGCGGGGAGGGGGCCGCGCAGCTCAGGGGACGGATCGACGTCGCCTTCGAATGCGTCGGGGGCGATTCCAACGACCAGACGCTGGCACTCGCCGTTGAGATGTTGAGGCCGGGTGGTAAGGGCGTGATGTTCGGCCCCTCAGAAGGTTCCCTCCTCTTCGACACAAGGAAGGTGATCGCGAAGGGGTTGAGCCTGATCGGGTGTAACCGGGCCCTCCTCCGGCACTTCTCCGAGGCACTCCGTCTCGCCAGCGAGCCGCGGGTGGCATGCCTCCTCGAACGGGCTCTGGCCCCGAAGGAGTTCGCCGTGCGGACCGCCAGGGATCTCGACGATGCCATGTATTACGCCTGGACCAAGACCGACGGGGGCAGGACCGTCACGCTCTGGTAGTGAGGTCGTCCATTCACCGTAGAAGATCCTGCAGCATTGACCGACAGAGGGCTACAGAGTCTGTGCTGAAAATCTACGTTGGCTGCTCGATAGCTCCCCAGTCGAGCCCAGCCTAAGCTCGATCCGAAGATGCAGAAGGATCCGGTCGAAGAGTCGGAGACGCGGCTCTACAACGTGGAGGAGGTGCGCGTAAGGGCGAAGCGCGAGTTGTTCCGCGCAGGGCCGCGGATGCGCTTCGTGATGCCTCGGATCTCGGTCAGGGTGAGCACGTGGATCCTGAACAACGCTCCCGCCGTCACCCCGAACCAGGTCACCCTGGTCTCCGCCCTCCTCGGGCTTGGAGCGGCCGCCCTCCTGCTCGCGCCAAGCGGCCTGCTACCGCCGATCGCGGCGTTCTTCGTCTACCAGCTCCACATCCTCGCCGACTACGTCGACGGTGAGCTGGCGAGGGTGAAGGACCTCGCCAGCGTCAAGGGGGCGTATTACGACCTCATGGTGGGGCGGGTGACCAAGCCCGCCGTGCTGTATGCCGCCGCGATCGGAACGTGGCTGGGGCATCGGGACGGACACGCCGCCGACCTGGACCTCATCTTGGGCGCCTTGATCGTCGCTGGGTTCCTGCTGGACAAGGAGGCGGTCGACGTCTGGTACCGTGCGAACATGGGTCGCGGGGAGCTCGAGGATCCGTACGTCGTGCGATCAGACCGGGCGCTGAGGGGAGGGCGCCGCGTGGTCACCCGCATCCTGGTCGGGCTGCGCAGCATCCCGGCCTTCCTCGTGTACCAGATCATCGCGGCGCTCGCGATCGAGCTCGGCTTTGATCACGTGAACCTCTTCGGAGCTTACGAGGCGACGCCGCGCAGCCTGATCCTTATCCTGTTCGCGATATCCTTCCCCACGTTGGCCCTGTCCCGAAGCATCTACATCGCACGAACCGGTCACATCCCCAGGAGGCAGGATCTCGTTCGGGATGACTAGGCTGCTCGGGGGGCGAGGGAAGCGCGGCGCGCTCGTACGGTCAAGTGCGTTGATCGTCGCCACGCTCTTGGCCGTCGCGCTCAGCCCCTCGCCGGCGATGGCCTTCCCCACGAAGCTGTCACCGAACGGGCAGCTCGACTTCACCTACGGATCCGCCGTCCAGTCGGCCGGCGGCGAGGGCACCACCCACAAGCCGGAGAGCAAGCTCTTCTACACGGGTGACGGTTCCACCGAACCCGTCGACTGGTGGGCCGTGCTGGGTACCTCGGGACCCTCCCCCTCCGCCGGCGTGTACCTCTGGGAGTTGGTCAACCACTCCTGGGTGCCGCGCGCCGTCTTACCGGGCGCCGACCCATGGAGCAAAGCGGACACGATCTTGGACGGCTCGATGCTGTATGTCTCGACGCGAGACAACAAGAGCTCGGTGTCGGGCAATCCCAGGCAGAGCAACCTCTACAAGGTCCCTTACCTCGGCGGCGGGAGCTGGGGAACCGTCTCGGGTCCATTCCCGATCACGACGGTCAGTCCTGAAACCCTTACGATCGCGAAGGACAGCACAGGCCGACTCTGGACCACCTTCGAGTCCGGCACAGATATCAAGGTCGGCTACACGGCTCCGGGAGGAACGTCCTTCACGTTCATCACGATCTCGAAGACGAAGGTGGCCCCCGACGACATCTCAACGGTGACGTCGTTCGGGGGGAACAAGATCGGTGTGTTCTGGTCGGACCAGGTGGCGAAGAGAGACTTCTTCGCCTGGCGATCGGACTCCGACCCGGTCACCTCGAACTGGACCGTCGAGACCGCATACGGTGGCGGGGTGGGCGGATGTCCCACCCTGAACTCCGACCTCTGTGCTGACGACCACATGAACGTCAAGGTTTCCGGCGACACGGTCTACGTTGCCGTCAAGACCAGCCTCAACAACGTCTCCGGCGCGCCGAACGACCCGCTGATCGCCTTGCTCCGCCGGAGCTCGAATGGGACCTGGTCGGCGTTCCCGGTCAGTCCGGTCTCCCAGGACGCCACTCGACCGATCGCGGCGCTCAGCCCCGGGCAGAACGCCATCTGGGTCTGGGCCGCGCGTTCCGGAGAGATCGACGTCTGGGAAAGCTCCTTCACGTCTCCCGGCTTCAACAGCAACGGTTTCGTGCCGTGGGTGAAGGGCTCCGGTGCCGCTGACGATCCCACCTCCACGAAACAGGTCGTCACCGCAGCAAGCGGCGCCGTGGTCGAGGCATCGATCCACGGCAGCACCCAGTACTGGCACAACGAGTTCCTGCCGACCGCCCCTCCCCCTGCCCCGTCCATCACGGGGTTCTCCCCGCCCTCGGGTCCGGTGGGAACCACCGTCACGATCACCGGATCGGGCTTCACGGGGGCGAACGACGTGCAGTTCAACGGGACGAGCGTCGGGGCCGGCAACTTCGCGGTGAACTCGGACACCCAGATCACGGCCACGGTCCCGGCAGGGGCCACCACCGGGCCGATCTCCGTCACCACCCCGGGCGGCACGGCCACGAGCTCCGGCAACTTCACCGTGACGGAATCCCCGGCTCCGGCCATCACGGGGTTTTCCCCAACCTCGGGTCCGGTGGGGACCACCGTCACGATTACCGGATCGGGGTTCACGGGGGCGAACGACGTGCAGTTCAACGGGACGAGCGTCGGGGCCGGCAACTTCGCGGTGAACTCGGACACCCAGATCACGGCCACGGTCCCGGCAGGGGCCACTACCGGGCCGATCTCCGTCATCACCCCGGGCGGCACGGCAACGAGCTCCGACAGCTTCACCGTGACTGCTTCGGGCGGCGCCATCTCTGAAGTCCAGAAACGGCACGCCTCCGCCAATGGCGTCAGCATCTCGGCGACGCTTCCCTCGCCCCCGACGAGCGGGAACTTCCTGGTTGCCGTAGTCGTCGTCTCGCAGTCTTCGAACCCGTCCTTCGACACGCCCCCCGGGTGGACCAAGCCGTTCACGCCCGCGCGCGGCGCGCTGTTCGGGAAAGTGTCGGACGGAACCGAGCAGACCGTCACGGTCAATCTTTCGGTGGGCGCGACGGCCGCGGCGCTTCGCATGTGGGTTGTCGAGCTGAGCGGAGCCAATGCCACCAACCCATTCGATCAGAGCGGGAGCGCCATCTTCTCCAGCCCGGTGACGAGCGTTACGCCCACCACCGTTGGCGCCACTGCTCAGCCTGGCGAATGGGCTATCGCAATGGTCGGCCACAACGGGACCAACGGCGGCAGCGAGTCGGCGACGAATGGCTTCACCCTGCTGACGACGGGCAGCACGCGCGACATCGGTGCCTCCAAGGTTCTGACGGCGACCGGCACGATCTCCACGACCATCTCGTGGGCGACCGCGCGTGCTGGGAGCTGGATCATCGCCACGGTCCGGGCGGCGGGCGCGTAGAGGCGCACGCGCTCCGCCTGAGACCCGCTCTGCTCGTGTGACCTCGATCCCTGGCCTACCGCGTCCTTGCTCGCGACCCCGCTTCGGCCGCGAGACCGGCAGGTCGACCGTTGTTGCTGCCCAGACGCCAGGCCTTGTCGAGATAGCGGTGTCCGTCCACCTCCGAGACCTGGACCGCGGCTCGGTAGTTGCCATCGTGGCTCTCGATCGTGGCCGTTCGGGTTTGGACCTCGACCTTCTCCTCGTCGGGACCGTCTCGCAGGGCCTCGGCCACCACGCGACCGTCCAACCCGCCAGGCACCTGGATCCCCTTGAGGCACAGGATCGTTGGCACGAGATCCACGTGGTCGACCGGAACGCGGATGGCGCACGCGCGCTTGAAGCTAGGGCCCCTCGCGATCAACGTCGTGCGCATGGCCCACGGACTCAGGCTGCCGTGGCCGCTGTGGAGGGTCTTCCTCCCCACGGCGGTCGTCACGTCGGTCCCCGGGACCCCGAACTCGTTCGTCGCGGATCCCCATGGGAACGTCAGCAGCACGTCACAGGAGCGGTCCGGGTTGAAGAGGTGGGCAAGCTCCAGCGCGAAGGTACCGTCCACCCACCCCCGAGTCGGAGTCGGGCCATCGGCGGGGCCGTCCGTCGATCCGATGGAGCCGCTCTCGTACGGCGGTCGGTTCGCCGGCGTGAAGATGACGCCGCTCCACTCCTGTCGCCGGAGGAAGGCCACGATCGCCTCGACACGATCGGCCTCGTGGCCGCTCACGTGGAGCTGCGCACACGGTCCGTTCGCAACCACGACGACGTCGTCCGATCCCTCCCGGGCCTTGAGCGCGGACTGGATCAGCATCTGGTCGACTGCGATCGCGCGCTCGTAGCGCGTCACGCCGTGATCCGAGAGGATGAACACATCGGTCCTCCCCGCGAGACCCAGTTCCTCGAGCTTCGCGAGGATGTAGCCTATGTTCCGATCGACGGCCCCGATCGCCTTGAGAGCCTCCGGGGATCCGACCCCGTAGGCATGCTGTGTGTGGTCGGGCTCCGTGATCCAGTCGATCACGACATCCGGCGCGAGTTCGGGGACCACGTATTCCATGAGGACACGCTGCGTCCAGTCGACCAAAGCACCGCGGGAGCGCGCGTGGCCTGCTTTCGGCGGGGCCGGGCCGAATCGAGCGAGCACCTCCCGATTCGCGTCGTCTGGGAAGGCGACGCGGATCCCGGGCTCGAACGCACCGTTCACCAGGACCCCGACCCCCTCTGGCGCCTTCGGGCTCAGGAGCAGCGAAGAGCCGGTGGATGCCGACGAGACCGCGGCAAGCTTCATGTCGTGCCGGGCGAGGATCTCACCCAGGCTCTCCCTCAGGAGAAGTCGACCATCGAGCTCCCGCTGTGCACGCAGGAGATCCTCGTAGCCTTGCAAGCTCCACGGCCTCCCGTCGCCGAGTTGCCGGAGATACATGGAGTTGCCCAGGAGACCGTTGGAGCCCGGGTACGTTCCCGTCGTGATCGCCGCCGCGTTCACACGCGTACCGGTGGGGAAGACCGCACGTGCATCGAGGAACGACACGCCTTCTGCTCGCAGCCGGTGGAGATTCGGCGTGTGGCGTGGATCGATCGAGTCCGGGCGCAGCCCGTCGATCACCACGACCAGCACCAGATCCGGGCGGTCGCTCTGCAGGTCGAGGGGGAACAGCGGCGGGCGAGGGGAGCCCCTGTGTCCCCGACGGGTCGCGTGGAAGACCTCCTGTTGCCTTCGCCGAACCTTCCGAAGGGCCTTTCGGACGAGCTTCACGGTGTACCGCTCGGCGCGGAACCCTGGTTGTGGGGAACCCCGCCGTTACGGGCCGCGAAGGCATCAAGGATCTGGAGCGCCACGCGACGGAGCGCAGGCTCGTCGCGGATCGTCAGGTCGAGGGTCCGGAAGCCGGGCACGAGACCGGCGAGCTCCCGATACGCTTCCTGCTGGCGGATCGTCTCCGCGAGCGTGAGTTCGCCCTTCCGAGCCGCGATCACCGCCGGCTGGCCTTCGAGCATGAACGCGATGTCCGGGGACGGGATGATCGCGGTCGCGAATCGCCGGAACCAGCGGCGTCGCACGGTCGCATTGTTGACCCGCAGGACGTCGTAGGCGTATCGGTCGGCGAGGACGATCCCGTGAGGTGAGAGCCGTGGCCAGACCTGAAGCCAGTAGCGCACGATCTCATCTGCCATGACGTGGAGCGCGCCTCGCAGTCGCCGGGGTCGGACGTCCCGCACGTGCTCACGGTTCTTGGCCCGGCGCCCCGTCCTCGCATGCACCCGTCGCATCAGCTTGCGCGTCGGTAGCAAGGGGGTCCCGCTTCCCAGATAGACGCGGTGGACGGGGAGGACGTTCGATTGGGTACCCAGCATGGTCGCCAAGAGATCCGTCGTGGACGACTTCCCCGAACCGTCCGGCCCGAGAAAAACCACGAACAGACCTCGAGGCCGAAGTCGGAGTCGGGTCATCGTGACCCCGCTCCGGAGGTTGAACCAGGGCCTCCGCCACACGTTCCCCGGGTACCGACGGTCGACCGCACGTCCGAGCTTCTTCCGAAGGGTCAGCAACTCGGGTTCCGTTCGTACGCTCGCCAGCCGGCGGCCGAGACCAGGTCCGAGCCGCTCCGTCGCCACGCGGAGCATCTCGCCAGCCGCCGTGCTCTCTAGGGTCAGCAGGCGATCAGCGTACTTGTCCTTGAGCGCGCCTTTATGCAGGGCGGCGTGGAGAAGGAGCGCGTACCCTTCCATCCCCTCGGTCAGAGCCCACAGACCTTCGGCGGTGCGCCGGCGATGCGCCAGGATATCGTCCGCATCGATCAGGAGTCTTCCCCGGTACCGAGCCGCGGTCTGCACGTCGACGTGCAGGAGGAGGCGTCCGCCGAGATCCGACGCGGCAACGTCGAACGTGTGGTGCTCGATCCCTCGATTTACGCGCAGGAGGAAGAGCCCCTCTTTGCGGACAAGGGATCTCACGAGGTCGGCGATCCGCGGCGCGTCGTCTGGATGCACCACGATGTCGACGTCGTGTCCCACTCGGTCGGGCAGGTCCTCGTGGTTCCGGAGGACAAGCCATCTGATCTCGGCGTCGTTCAGCGCGAGGCACAGTGCCCGGACGAACGACGGAACCCAGTCGCGAGCGCCGCCTCGCGTCTGGCTCTCTCCGAGGAGCGCGCCCACGCTGTCGTCGACCCGATCCTCGGCAATCTCATCCACCACGGCGATCCTCCGCTCCGGCTCGGAGTCCCAGCTTCAAACCCGGATGCAGGTCGGAAGCGACACGGGCGCCGCGACGATCGCCCGCGAACTCGTCCGCCCAGGTGCTCGGCGTCGCCGCGAGGGCGCGAAGCACCGACCCCCAGCCCGCCACGGATCGAGGTGAAGCATCCGCATGCACGAACTCTCGAACCAGGTGGAACGGCAGAGCCACCGGTAGCCAACCCAGCGGGATCCCGGCGGCGACGAAGGTCGTGGTCAAGGCATCCTTGGCCAGGTCGGAGAGCCAGCCCGGCTCCGCGACGGCGGCACGGAACCCCACCGCGAAGTGCGGATCCGCTGTGCCTTGCCAGGCCCCGAGTTCGCCCCACCGAGGGAGCGCATCGACACCACGTCGGGGCACGGAACGGTAGCGATCCAGGTGATAGGCCGCGTCCATCACAGCCTTGACGGGGTCCCAGATCGGGAGGTCGCCGACCGTCGCTCGCTCCCAATCGACGACCCCCGTGATGCGTTCGGCGTCGACGAGGACGTTGCCGGCCCAGTAGTCGCCGTGGACGACCACCATTCGCACGGGTGTCCCCACGAGTCGACGAGCCCGGTCGATGGCCTGATCCAGGAACGCCGCGACGCGCGGATCACCCCCCAGCGCCGCCACCGCGGTCTCCGCGAGCGGAACCAGCTCGGCGTCGATGAGCGCGTTCTCCACCGGTACCCATCGACCGGATTCCGCCTGGAGCTGCGACAACCACGAGAACATGAGGTCAAGCTGACGCCTGACCCTCGCCCGCGTGATCCGTCTGGCGGCGGTCTCCGCGACCAGATGACGACCGGGGACGCTCGTCTGCAGGAGCACATCAGTCCCGCCAATGACATGGAGACCGAGTGGTCGGGGCAGCGAGGCCAGGATGGGACCCCCGACGGCTCCGAAGACCGACTCCAGGGTTTGGGACTCACGTCGAAGGGCCGGATTGGCCCCACCGTACCGCGGGAGCTTCGCTACCAGGGGAACGGATCCGCCGAAGAGGATCACGCTCACGACCGCGGCTCTCGTCTTCCGATGCGCCATGACGAGAGTCGAGAGGCGATCGGGAGACCGGCCGGGAAGCTCCAACTGCGTCCAAGAGGAACGGATGAAGGACGCGAGTTCCTCGAGCAGGGACGCCGGCGCCCCTGTAGATGGGACGACGGCCAGGCGGCCCGAGGTCCCGCCGAGCGCCATCCTGGCGGGCGCGGCCATGGCGGCCCGATTGCGCAATTGCTCGAGGCGTGCCATCGGGCCGCTTCGTCCAGGCGAGCGATACGGGAAGGCCACGCTTCGCAGAAAGTACGCACCGGCTTCCGGATCGCGGGGGTCGACCAGCACCGCCGGGCGACGGGGGCCTGGCAGGGCCGCGCACATGGAGCCGGCCTGGGGTCCGAGCCACTGCCGGATCTCCCGCGCCTCACGTCGGGAACGGGAACCGACCACGACCCAACCCGTCGACCGGCAGAGGCGCCTCGCCTCGTCGCGCACTCCAGCTGCCGGTCGCCCGGTGCGCTCGGCAACCTCGACCACGACCAGATCGAAGGATCCGTCCGCGAAGGGCGCTGCGTCTGGTGCGGCGACCGTCGCCGACCAGCCCGGCCCAGCGTGAACTCGATCGCCCACGACGACGACCTTCTCGGCGAGCTCGGCCAGCTGCGGTCCGAGTCGGTCGCCCCCCAGTTGGCAGGCCACCGCCAGCTTCCCTCCGGCGAGGAAGACCCGGACGTTGGACCACACGTGGTCCACGGGGAGCTCGGAAGTGGCCTGACGGCTGGCCGGATCGCCGGGGTCCTCGGGCGGGCTCACCTGCTCTCTCCGACGACGGAGTGCGAACCGCCCGAAACGGCGCCAGACGGCCTCGGCCCTCCGAAGAGATGCAGATGCAGCCCCGCGATGATCCCGAGAAATGCCCAGACGTGTCGGTAGTGGAGGATCTCGTGCGTGGTGGCGAACACGGCCATCGCGATGACCACACCGATGATGGCCGAGGGGTTCCTCAGGAGCGCCGGGGTCGCAGGCGGCGGGGCACGCCGTCCGACGGAGAACGCTCGCACGCCGATGGCCCCCATGAGAAGCAACAGTCCGATGGCTCCGACCGACCCCCGCTCGACGAGGGTCGCCAGATAGTCATCGTGCGCCTCCTTCACGATCTGACCGGAAGCCCGTTCCAGGTTGACTTTGGTTGTGGCGGGCCCGATCCCAATCAATCCTCCGGTCCGGTACAAGTTGAATTCCTCCGCGAACAAGCTCCTCCGGCCTTCCGCGCTCCTTGGGCTTCGCGCGAGAGAGCGCTTCAAGATCGGATTGGGGCTCTTCTCGATCCTCGTCAGAGTTCCGCTCTCGATGAAGAGGTAGGCGAGTCCGATAACGAGAGCGCCCATGACGGTCCCAACGACGATCACGACCTCCAAGGACGTCCGGCGCCACAACGCGAAGAGGCCCGCCACGGATCCGCCCACGGCGAGGGCGAGAAGGGCTCCGTTCGATCCGGTCAGGACCATCGCCATGATCACGATGAGAAAGGCCAATCCCCGAACGACCCGGTTTCGCGGGTGCGGGCTGATGAGAAGGACGAAAAAGGAGAGTAGGAAGTAGTTTCCGGCCATGTTCGGGTTATCGAAGGTGAGCTGCCCCCGGACACCGCTCCCCAACACCAGGATGATCAGGATCGATGCCCAGGCCACTGCGCTCCATACCCACGACGAGAGGATGATCGAGATGTTCTGGGGGATGACCGCCACGTTTGCGATGGCGGCAGCCCAGGCGAACACGAACAGGTCCTGGATGACAGCCAGTGAACTCGAGTCGGGTTGCACGCTGAGCATCGCGGCAAACAGTCCCGTGACCACCAGAAGGGCAACGGGGACCACGTAGGGCAAGTGCATGGGCACCCGGTAGGTTCCCGCCCACATCAACACCCCGAGGATGGACGCGGCGATGAGGACGTCGTCCGGCGTGATGTGTGCCGGACCATGTGGCCGCAATAGCGGGAACGCGATGATGGCGAAGGCAACCAAGACGGCCGGCCACCGGTCAGCCGCTCGGGGACGGTCAGCCGACGCCGTAACCACGCCTACTTGTCCCGAGAGCTTGTGCCCGAGGCCGAGGGGCCGCTCCTCCCACGGACCCCCCGCCCTCCTGCCCTGCCTGCGGATATCTCGTCCCGTGAGCTCGTTCCGGAGGCCGGGGAAGCGTGCCTGACCGCTTCAACTTGGTCTCGCGGACTCTCGCTGGAGGTTGAGGAGTGCTTTCCCGCGTTGCCGTTCCGTCGGGTTGCTTGGGTTAGATTGGCGAGCGCGCGCACCAGTGGGTCCGTGCGACTCCGGCGATACGCAATCACGCCGACCGGGGGCCAACCGGTGATCGTCAGCAGGTTCTTCGTGGGTTCCAAGGCCGCCTTCTTGATCGCAATCGGCGTCACGACGACCAGGCCAGCCGCGCCGTTCGGAAAGACCGAGAGCCTGGTCGTCTGGTCGAGGACCCCGATCTCGAGACTGGAGGTCCCGGGGACGAAGAAGCGTCTCGTTGGATCGGAGCTTGGTCCATCGGCAGCTTGGTCCGTTCCCTTCCGCCCGCGCCAATCGGTTACCATCCATCCGCGCCAGTCACGCGCGAGCACCAGACGGTTCGGTGTCTCCCCAGGTGCGGCCAGCGCCGCCGAGAGTGGCAGCAGGTTGATGCCGGGGCCGGCCGCCGCGAGCTGCACCATCCCCACACCGATCCGCTTCGCCTGCGCCGCCAGCCGCCAACGCACCAAGGAAACATCCCGCGAGCTCTTCCTGAATCCGCGCCGCAACACGCCTAGGACGGGCGCTCCCAGCTCCGCAGCAATGGCCTCCTTGCCCACCATCGTGGGGCGGAGTGCCTCGAGCAGGGAGGCGCCCACGATCCCAAGGATGAGGCCGAACAGGGCACCAAGTATGACGTATTGCTTCCACAGGGGTGGGATCGACCGGGGCGGAACCGTGACCGAGGAGCTTGCGTCGTCGATGAGGGTCGGGAGTGGGTACTTCACCGCGCGTGTCTCGCGCATCACCTGGATCACGCGAGAGGTCAGTGCGTCCGCGACGGCCGTCGCAATCGCGGGATCCCTGTCGGTCACCGAAAGGTCCACGATCCCGGAGCTCCCGATCGATCGGACCGACACGCCGCGGACAAAGGCATCAGCCGATCGATCTGCGCCGACGCTTTGAAGCACCGATGCCAGCTGGTCCCGGTCCGTCGCGATCCCGGCAACGATGTCCGCGATGGAGGATGCAGAGGTCTGACTGATCACCTTCCCAGAGACGAGGAGCCGCGTGGAGGCCTCATAGGTGACGTGCCGGTTCTGGGACGCGAAGGCGATGAGAGCCCCGAGGGCGATGAAGGCGACGATCAGCTTCTTGTGCCAGAGGATGCGCCTGAAGGCTTCCCTAGGTTCCGTGGCTGTACCCCTCGTCCTATCGAGCCGGATGGGACGGTCAGACGTTACGAACGGCGTGGCGTTCTTACATGCGCTTGGGTGCGTAGGCCCGCTTACCGCAGATGGACCAGGTATCTGGGGATCGCCACCAGTCGCACCGAGGGGCGTTGGCCTCATGCGTTTGCCGTATGACTCCTCAGGCCTGTGGCGGGTTGTGCCGCTGGCCCCGCCCCCCATAGCGTCACCTCATCGACGACTCCTTCGGCCCGGAGAACGACGCGGGCACCCCGGAAGTGAAACGGATCGCCAGCGGCGCCGTCATCAGCATCGCCGGCGGCGGCCTTTCGTTCGTGCTCTCGATCGCGTACCAGGTCATCGTCGCCCGCAGGCTCGGGCCGGCGTCCTTCGGGCTCTTCGTCCTCGCCCTGGCCATCGCCAACCTCTTCGCCGAGGGGAGCGATCTGGGACTGGACTACGGCGTCCTCCGCTTCGGAGGCATCGCGTACGATGCCTCCGACCCGGGAGGGTTCCGCGCGATCCTCCGACCGGCGGTCCTTGGATCCCTCCTCGTCGGCGCCGCCGCGGCAGCCGCGCTGGCAACCGGCAGCGCGCTCGTGGCGCACCTGTTCCACAAGCCCGGTCTGGGACCCGTGCTCATACCGTTGGCGCTATCGGTGCCGTTCACCGGTACGACAGAGGTCCTTCGTGCGGGACTCCGAGCGATGGGCAACGCGGTGCGGCCCGTGGCGGCGACATCGCTCATCGGTCCTGGTCTCCGGCTCATCACGGCCGCGCTAATCGTGGTGTTCGTGCGTTCGGCTCCCGCGGTCGGGTGGGCATACCTCGCGACCGAATGCGCGGTGTTCCTCATCACAACGGTCATGCTGTGGCAGTTGATTCCTTCCGCCGACCGACAGCGATCCCCTGTCAAGCAGCTCGTCAGGTTCTCGGTGCCGATGTCGCTGAACCGGTTGCTGCTCTACGGCAACAATCAGACCGAGATCGTGTTCCTGGGCTTCCTCGCGCCGACCGTGACCCTGGGCGTGTTCGGCGTGGCCCGCCGCCTGACCGCGTTGCTCAGCGGCCTCCTGGGCTCCATGTCGATCCTGTTCAACCCGATCGTCGCGGGTATGCACCACTCGCACCGTACGCGTGAGCTCGACCGGATCTTCAAGACGTCGACGAGGTGGCTGGTCACGCTGGCATTGCCAATCTGTCTGATCGAAGTGCTCTTCGCTCCCGACATCCTGAGCGTCTTCGGCAAGGAGTACAGCGGCGGAGCTGTCGCTCTCGTCGTCCTCGCTCTCGGGCAGCTGGTGAACGTGGGGACCGGCACCGTCTCGAACCTCCAGGCGATGGCGGGGTACGCGAAAATCACTCTGATGAACTCCCTGTTGTTCCTGTCGCTGTCGGTTGTCCTCGATCTCCTTCTCATCCCGCGCTTCGGTCTCCTCGGCGCCGCTGTGGCGAACAGCTCTTCCACCATCGTCGTCAACCTGCTGCGCCTGTGGCAGATCCGCAAGAACCTGGGCCTGGTCCCCTACGATCGCAGCTTCCTGCGCCCCATTGCGGCCGGGCTGCCGGCCGCCCTCGTCGCGTGGTTCGTGCCGCTTCCCGATCTGCTCGGCCTGGGTGCCCTGGCGATTCGCGCCGCGATCCTCGGCGTCGTCTACGTCGGGGCCCTGCTCATCCTCGGCATCGAGCCGGTCGATCGGGAGATCGCTCGCGCCATGCTGGCCCGAGTGCGGGGTCGCAAGATCGATTCGCCTGCCGTAGACCCGAGCGGCATTCGCTGAGCCTTGCTTTTGGCAGCGAGGCCAGGGCGGCCCGGCCCCGAATGCCGGGTGGCGGGCGGGGTGGCGTGCCTGCGCGGCGACAGGGTCAAACCATTGAACTCGCCGAGATGGTATGTCGACCAATGCGTGCGAGACACTCCTGGGTTGGAACATGCGGCCATCGTCGATGCGCCGGCGAGTCACAGAGACTCTTTGGCGGCCCTTCGCTCCCGATGCCAGGTCAGCTGCGTCGCAAGGCCCTCGCGCAACGGAACACGTGGTTCCCAACCGAGCAGGCGGGCGGCGAGTTCCGTGGAACCGCCCGTGCGCGCTACGTCTCCTGGCTGGGCGGGGTGTCGATCCAGTCCGATCGGTCGTCCAACGAGTTCACTGACGATGTTCATGACCTCTAGAAGGGTTGTGGCAGAGCCCCCCGCGATGTTGATCACCGACCCCGGGGGCACGGAGCGGGCCGCAGCAAGGAGGTTCGCTTCGACAACGTCTGCGACGTACGTGAAGTCCCGAACCTGCCGCCCATCCCCGTAGAGGGGGAACGGTTCTCCGGACAGCGCGGCCTCGATGAGACGGTGCATCGCCATGTCGGGGCGCTGACGCGGCCCGTAGACGGTGAAGTATCGGAGAGATACGGTCGGCACGCCCCAAGTGCGTGAGTACACGCCGCACAGATGCTCTGCAGCGAGCTTCGTCACGCCGTAGGGGCTCTGCGGCCGCGGAAGATCGATCTCCGACATCAGATCGGTCAGGGCGTTGCCGTACACGGACGAGCTCGAAGCGAAAACGAATCGCGCGAGCGGGCGGTTCCTGACCGCCTCCAGCAGGCGTTGGGTGACCACGATGTTCCCCTCGACGTAGGACGTGAAACCCGAATCCCAAGACGCTCGGACACCGGGCTGCCCGCTCTGGTGGAAGACGACATCGATGCCGTCGAGTAGCGCATCCAGGTCGCACGTGCGCAGATCCGCCTGGACGATCACACAGCTGGGCAGCTCGCGGAGAGCATCCAGGTTGGACCGTTTCTGAGCGACATCGTAGTAGGTCGTCAGACAATCGACGGCAGTCACGGTGTGCCCCTCCGCCACGAGCCGCTCCGAGAGATGGCTACCGATGAAACCCCCCGTTCCGGTGACCAAGGCACGCATGTTACGGGCCGTCCTCGACTCCGCGTTGATGAGCATTTAGCTGGCAAGCTTGCGGGTCTCCCCGCAGCGATTCGACTGGGAAAACGCGTCCACTTCCGTCAACATCCGGTCCGAAGGGATCCGATGCCTTGATCACACGAGGTACCTCGCCGTCGCTCACACGTTTCTTGACCATTC
>Ga0184612_10000066_pt1 | contig 45479 bp, 35 predicted proteins | sample PLM3_60_coex_FD_133163 | JGI IMG/M metagenome (GOLD analysis project Ga0184612, IMG submission 133163) | Groundwater sediment microbial communities from an aquifer in East River, Colorado, USA - PLM3_60_coex | ecosystem: Environmental > Terrestrial > Soil > Riparian zone | place: USA: East... | reverse complement strand
GGGAAGGAGGCGGAAAGAGGGGCTGGAGAAAGTGCTATCGTGGAGGTCGTGAGCGGACGGGTACGTTTTGGTCTCTTCGAGTTCGATGCCACCGCGGGTGTGCTGATCCGCGAGGGCGCACCGGTTCGCCTGCAGCCGCAACCGGCCCGCGTGCTGGCCATCCTGGTGGCAAACGCGGGCGAGGTCGTCTCCCGCGACGCGCTGCGCCAGGAGATCTGGAACGACGGCACGTTCGTGGACTTCGAGCGCGGCCTCAACTTCTGCATCGCGCAGATCCGATCGGCGCTCGACGATTCCGCCGAGTCGCCTAGATTCATCGAGACCCTCCCGCGGCGCGGCTACCGCTTCATTGCACCGGTTCAGCCTCTTCAGAATGCAGGGTCGCGGTCCCCAGGTGGTTCAACGCCGGACGCCGTGGTTCCCTCAACCAGCCGCAGGCTTTTCTCAATGCTCGCGGGGCCCCACCCCCGCACGGACCCCCCCAGCGCGCACCAAACGCGCGCCGGGGACCCCGGGTTCTCGCGCGGCGACTCCGCGCCGCGCTCGGGCCGCAGGCGCTTCCCGGTGGCGGCGCTGATCGGCCTCGCGCTCGTGACTGCCACGCTGGTCGCCGGCGCCTGGCGCGTGGCATCGGTGGATCGGCGGGTCCGGATCGCCGTCGTGCCCTTCGACAACGAGACCGGGATGGACGACTTCGACCGGATCGCGCGCGGCGTGGCCGATGCCACCGTGGCGCGCCTGGCGACGCCCGAGCGGGTCGCGGCCCTCAGCGTCATCGGCAACGCCGCAGCGCTGCACCAGCCACGGGCGTTCCGGGACCTCCAGCGGATCGGCGCCGAGCTCGACGCCGACTACATCGTGCTCGCACAGATGAAGCGTGACGCGGCCGGCGTGCGTCTGATCGCCCACCTGATCCGTGTAGACGACCAGGCCCACGTGTGGGCCAACACGTACGATCGGCCCGCCTTCACGCTCGACGTGCAGGCCGAGATCGCCGAATCGATCGCAAGCGCGGTCGCCAGAACGCTTGCCGCAGGTCCCTCACACCGCACCTGAACGTGCTGACACGACGAGAGTTGCGCGCTTACAAAGAACTCACATAGTTCTGCATTGCCACCGAAACGTCTCGCGCGGTACACCTTGTCGCTGGAGGATTCGTCATGGCTGTTTCACGACGCTCGTTCCTGTGTGTGACATCGCTCCTGCCGCTGGCGTCTGCCGCACCGCTCGCCCAGGCACCGTCATCCCCTGCGGCCGCTGTACCGACCAATACTCCGGCTTCTGTTCCAGCCTCCTTCCCAGCCTCCTTTCCGGCCCACGACCCTGAGGTGGCCCGCGAGATGGTGTCGGTGTCGCACGGCAACGTCGCACGCGTCCGCGAGTTGCTGGCCGGCCGCCCGGCGCTCGCGAACGCCTCCTGGGACTGGGGCTACGGCGACTGGGAATCGGCGTTGGGAGCCGCATCGCACGTCGGGAATCAGGAGATCGCGCGATTGCTGCTCGCCGCCGGCGCGCGGCCGTCGATCTTTTCCGCAGCCATGTTCGGCCACCTCGATACCGTCAAGGCGTTCGTCCTTGCCTCACCTGGGATTCAGAAGACGCGGGGCCCGCACGGGCTGACCCTCCTCTCGCACGCGCGCGCCGGCGGCGCGGGTGCCGTCGACGTCGTCAAATACCTGGAGTCGATTGGCGACGACCTGAAGTACACGAATGAGCCGCTTGCCGAGCCCGACCGCGCGGCGATCATCGGGACCTACGTCTTCGGCCCCGGTACCACCGACCGTCTGACGGTGACGGTTGGCGATCGCGGTCCGTCGATTCAGCGGGAGGGTGGGACGCCGCGAAACCTGTTCCATCTCGGAGGGCGCGTGTTCCACCCGCCGGGCGGCGATGCGGTGCGCATCCGATTCGCGTCCGGCGAGCGCGCGGCGACGGTGACGGTCGAAGACGGCCCCGTCATTGTTAAGGCCCTTCGGGCCTGACGCAATGCTGAATGCTGAATGCTGAGTGCTGAATTGAATTCACACTTCACTTCAGCATTCAACACTCAGCATTCAGCATTGCTACAATGTCAGTACCATGCGACGCGTGCTTCAAACCCTGCTCTGTTCTGCCCTGGTCGTCCTGTGCGCCACGTCCGTCGGCGTCCAGTCGGCGACCGTTGATAGCGCCCAGTTGTTGCGGGACCTCGAGACACTCTCCTCTGACGAGATGGAGGGTCGACTGCCCGGCACGCCCGGCGGCGCGAAGGCCCGTGCCTATATTCTGCGGCGCTACAAGGAAGCCGGGATTCAACCGATCGGCGACTCCTACGAGCGGCCGTTTGCGTTTCAGGGCAGGGGCGATTCGAGCGACCAGCGCGGCGTCAACATCATCGGCGTCGTTCGCGGCCGCCGGGAACCCGGCCGCTTCATCGTCCTGACGGCGCACTACGACCATCTGGGCGTGCGCAACGGTCAGATCTTCAATGGTGCGGACGATAACGCGTCGGGTGTGGCCGCCATCCTCGCGATCGCGGCGCGCGCCAGCGCCGATAAGCCCGAGCACTCGCTAGTGTTCGCGGCGCTCGATGCCGAGGAGTCCGGCCTGCACGGCGCGCGCGCATTCCTGCGAGACCCGCCGGTCGCGCGCGACGCGATCGTGATGAACGTGAACCTGGACATGGTGGCTCGCGACGCGAACAACGTGCTCTACGCCTCAGGCACCTTCCACTCTCCTTTCCTCAAGGCCTATCTCAAGGACGTGGCGCGCCCGCCGGTGACGCTGCGTCTCGGCCATGACGCCACGAAAACCACGGACGACGATTGGACCGAGGACTCGGACCACTTTCCGTTTCACCAGGCGGGCATCCCCTTCATCTACTTCGGCGTCGAAGACGAAGCGCAGCACCACAAAGCGACCGACGATGCGGAGACGGTGACGAAGGCGTTCTTCGTGGGAGCCACGAATACGATCCTTGCGGCCGTCCGGAAGTTTGACGCCAACCTGGAGGCCATCAGCGCGCGTCGCTGAGCAGAGATCACGCGCTCAAAGGTCGAGCAGCTTCTGCACGGCCTCGAGCGTGTCGGCGTCTTCTGCTTTCTTGTCGGTGCGCCACCGCAGCATGCGTGGGAAGCGCACGGCGATGCCTGACCGATGTCTCGTCGATCTTGCGATCCCCTCGAAGCCCAGCTCAAAGACGTGAACCGGTTCGACGTGCCGGACGGGGCCGAAGCGTTCCCGCGTGTGCCGCCGGATCCAGCGGTCCATTTCCGCGATCTCCTCGTTCGAGAGCCCCGAGTACGCTTTGGCGATCGGGACGAGCTCCCCCTGGTGCCAGACGCCGAAGGTATAGTCCGTCAACAGGCTGGCGCGACGGCCGCTTCCGGGCTGCGCGTAGATCAGCACCGCGTCGATCGTGAAGGGCTCGATCTTCCATTTCCACCAGTCGCCGCGCTTGCGCCCCACGCCGTAGCCCGACGTGAGGCGCTTGAGCATGAGGCCTTCGACGCCGCGCGCACGAGACTCGCCGCGCAACGTGGCGAGATCGCTCCATGACACGATCGGGACGATGCGCGAGGCACGGAGCACGCCTGCGGTCCGGCTAAAGCCGGACACTACGTCCGACCCGACGTCGGACCCCACGTCGGATCCCGTAGTGTCCGGCTTCAGCCGGACCTCGAGCCGCGCCCGACGTTCCGCCAGGGGCAGACCGCGAATGTCCTCGCCGTTGTCCTCCAGGATGTCGTATGTCATGAACACGACTGGGACCGCGCGCACGAGCTGGGCGACCTGTTTCTGCCGTCCGATCCGCTGTTGCAGGGCGGAGAACGCCAGGGGCCGTTCGTCGCGGAAGGCGAGGACTTCGCCGTCGAGGACGGTGCCGTCCGGCAGACGGCTGGCGGCGGCGATGATTTCCGGGAAGCGATGCGTGATGAGCTCTTCACCGCGAGACCAGAGGTGCAGCGCTCCTCCACGCTTGACGAGCTGGGCGCGGATGCCGTCCCATTTCCATTCCGCCAGCCAGTCGTCGACGTTACCGAGCGTGTCGATCGGGTCTTCGAGGGGCGAGGCAAGGAAGAACGGATACGGGCGCGAGCGGTCGTCGTCGGTGCGTTCCTGGGACAGGAGCGCGGCGTACCACTCGGGAGAGGGCGTCCATTCGCCCATGATGCGCGCCGCGAGGGTCGCGGCCGGCAGCTGGGCCGCCTGGGCGAGTGCGCGGACCACGAGGGTCTGCGACACGCCGACGCGCAGCTCGCCGGTCACAAGCTTGAGAAAGATGAAACGCTGCAGACGGTCGAGCGATCGCCACCACGTCGTCACGCGCTGCTGCTGGGTCGCGGGATCGAGTCCTTTCAACGGCAGGATGCGATCCTCGACCCATCGCGACAGCGAAAGATTCTCAGAGGGGGCCGACGGGAGCTGATCCAGGACGAGAGCCGCGGTTTCCGCGCCGTCGCCGACGACCGCGTAGCATTCTTCGAGGACCCATGGCGGCAGGCCGGTTGCGGCTAACGTCCAGCTGTTGATGGACGAGTACGGCAGGAGCCGCTTCAATCGCCGGCCCGTGAGGAAGAAGACCGCCCAGGCCGCGTCCGCGGGAGGCGCCGAGGCGAAATAGGCGGCCATCGCCGAGACCTTCGCGTTGGTCGAGGTCGTGCGATCGATCGCGTCGTAGAGGAGGGAGAAGCGGGTCATCAGTCGCCCTCGGGCTCTCCCTCCCACGAGGTACGCATGACGCCGGCGTCCCGGCCCTGCTCGCGAAGATACCGCGCGAACGGCTCGGCGTGCCCGTGCGTGGCGATCACGTGTGCGGCGCCGGTCTCGGCGATCGTGTCGAGGAGGGCCGGCCAGTCCGCATGGTCGGAGAGCACGAACCCGCGATCGAAGGCGCGCTGGCGCCGGACGCCTCGCACGCGCATCAGTCCCGACGCGAAGGCGTCCGAGTGTACGCCGAGGCGGCGCATCCACGGTGTGCCTCGCGCCGAGAGAGGCGCCAGCACGAGCTCGCCCGCAAACTTCCGGCCCTTCGGCTGCTCGGTGACCGACGTGGTCGCGAGCATGTGCACGCCGGCCTCGCGATAGGCCTCGATCATGGGGAGCATTGCGCCGTGCACGAACACCCGCCCGTCGCTCACGCGCGCAAGCTCGGCGAGGATCCGCTGCGTCTTGCCGGCGGTATAACAGAACAGAACCGAGGTGCGTTCGTTCCGGCGGTTGTCTTCCCACCAGTCCAGGATCTCGGCGACGACGACCTCTGTCCGATCCCATCGATAGATTGGCAGCCCGAACGTCGACTCGGTGATGAACGTGTCGCAGGCCACCGGTTCGAACGGCGCGCACGTCGGATCGGCGGCACGCTTGTAGTCTCCGGCGACGACCCACACGCCGCCGGCGCCCTCGATGCGAATCTGCGCCGATCCGAGGATGTGACCGGCCGGGTGAAATGTGACGCGAACCTCACCGAGAGTAATCGCCTCGCCGTAAGGGAGGGCTTCGATGCGGACGTCTGGGCCGAACCGCCGTTCGAGCAGACGCCGCGACGGCTCGGCGCACAGGTACGCCTGACTGCCGGCGCGTGCGTGGTCGCCGTGGACGTGCGTGATCAGGGCACGGCCGGCCGGGCCCCAGGGATCGATGTGGAAGCCGCCGGCAGGGCAGAAGAGGCCCGAGGGGCTTTCAATCAGCATAAGAGACCCGGCTGTTGCCTAGTCTGGCCTTCCATCGATGCTGCTGCCGCCAAAAAGCTTTTCACCGCGGAGAGACCGAGGACGCAGAGAACCCATCGCGTCGGCCTCCGGCCGGCGCAAGCAGCTTCGCAGCGTCCACGGCTCCGCGGCCGCTGCGTGCTCGGCGGTGATGGCTCTTGGACGGTGCAAACCTCGGAGTTGGCTCGGTCCTCGACGACGTCACGACCCGACACAGAAGCTGTTTCGTGAGATAGCTTCTGGACTAGCCTACCTCGCGCGACGGGCCTTGATGAGCTCCCAAGCGACGGGGAGCACCGAGATGAAGACGATGATGATCGCGACGAGAGAAAAATTCTGCTTCACAATCTCGATGTTACCGAAGGCGTAGCCCAGGCCGAAGCACGAACCCACCCACAGCAACGCGCCTGTGACGTTGTAGAACGCGAACGAGCCGTAGGTCATGTAGCCGGCGCCGGCGACAAACGGCACGAACGTGCGCACGATGGGCACGAACCGGGCGATGACGATCGCCTTCCCGCCGTGCTTCTCGAAAAAGGCGTGCGCTTTCTCGAGATGCTCGCGGTTGAGCAGGCGGTGCAGCCGGCTGCTCTGGTCGTGCGCGGAGAACACCCTGGGCCCGAGCGAGCGGCCGACGCTGTAGTTGACGGCGTCGCCGATGATGGCGGCCGAGACGAGCGCGACGCCCATGATCCACGGGTTGAGGAGGCCGGCGCCACAGAGCGTGCCTGCGGCAAAGAGCAGCGAGTCGCCCGGCAGGATCGGCGTGACCACCAGGCCCGTTTCCGCAAAGACGATGAGAAAGATGACGCCGTAAACCCAGGCTCCGTATGTTTCGGTCAGCGCGAAGAGGTGCTCGTCGATCTTCAGGATGAAATCTACCGCCGCATGCATCAAGATATTGTGACACAGGCACCGCGGCGCCCGCCGAAAGGCGCGCCGGGTCCAGGCCGTTACAGGCCGATACAGCAGGCCGTTACAGGCCGATACAGCAGGCCGTTACAGGCCGATACAGAACGATGCGCATTGCCGTGACGCGCCCCGTACCCGAGAGCCTCGCGCGCTGCGAGCTGACGCACCTCTCGCGCGTGCCGATCGCGCTCGACGTCGCGGCGGCGCAGCATCGGCAGTACGAAGAGGCGCTGCGCGCGCTCGGATGTACGGTGCGCCACGTGCCGGCGGCGCACGAACTCCCGGACTCGGTGTTCGTGGAGGACGTGGCGATCGTGCTCGACGAAGTGGCGATCATCACTCGGCCCGGCGCCGAGTCCCGTCGACCGGAGCGGGAGGCGGTGGCCGCCGTGTTGTTGGAGTACAGGCCGCTCCAGTCGATCGGCGCACCCGGGACGCTCGACGGCGGGGATGTGCTGCGGCTCGCACGAACGCTGTACGTCGGTCTGTCGACGCGCACGAACGAGGACGGCGCCCGTCAGTTCGCCCGGCTCGTCGAACCGTTCGGGTACTCCGTGGAATGCGTGCAGATGGATGGGTGTCTTCACCTGAAGTCCGCGGTCACCGCGATCGACTCGGACCGCGTTCTGTGTAATCCGGAATGGATCGACACGCGCGTCTTTGGGCGCGTGAATGTGGACGTGATCGACGTCGATCCGGCCGAGCCACATGCGGCCAACGTCTTGCGGCTCGGCCACACGATCGTCTGCGCCGCCAGCCACGAGCGCACGGCAGCCGACCTGCGGGCACGCGGCTACAGCGTGTGCCCGGTAGACGTCTCAGAACTGGCGAAGGCCGAGGCGGGAGTGACGTGTTGCAGCCTGATAATAGATAGCTTCCAGATTCCAGCTCCCAGCTCCCAGCCCGGAAAGGTTGGTGAAAGTTAAGACCGGAAGCCGGAAGCTGGAAGCCGGAAGCTGGAAGCCGAGGTAGCCCTGTGGCAGCATATGTGCTTGCGATCGTCGATGTGAAAGACCCTGTCCGGTACGAAGACTACCGGCGGCTTGTGCTGCCCACCATCACCGCATTCGACGGGCGATTCGTCGCCCGAGGCGGCCGGACCGAGGTCCTCGAAGGCGAGTGGCCGGCCCGGCGGCTCGTCATCGTCGAGTTCCCGAGCGTCGAACGCGCGAAGGAGTGGTGGAGCTCCCCGGAGTATGCCGAAGCCAGAGCGATTCGCCAGGCCACCTCCGACGGAACGCTCGTCGTCATCGAGGGCGTCTGAGTGTTCCCGACCCTGACTCCCTCGGATGCGTCGAGCGACGACCTCATTCACGTTCTCGAGCGCTACTGGGGCTACACCTCGTTTCGTCCCCTCCAGCGTCAGGCAATGGACGCCATCCTCTCTCGCCGCGATTCGGTCGTCGTGCTTCCGACGGGAGGAGGCAAGTCGCTGTGCTTCCAGGCCCCGGCGCTGGTGCGGCCCGGACTTGGCGTGGTCGTCTCGCCGCTCATCTCGCTGATGAAAGACCAGGTCGACACGCTCGTCGGCAACGGCGTGGCGGCGGCGCTGTACAACAGCACGCTCAGCGCCGACGAGAAGACGTCGGTGTCGGCGGGTCTGCGTGAAGGTCGATATCGGTTGCTTTACGTGTCGCCGGAGCGGCTCGCCGGCGAGGGCAGCGACGGCTTTGTGAACCGGCTCTCGCGCTGCGACGTGCAGTTCGTGGCAGTGGACGAGGCGCACTGCATCAGCCAGTGGGGGCATGACTTCCGTCCGGAGTACCGGCAGCTCGGCCGGCTGCGCAGCTTTTTTCCGGGCGTCAGCCTTCATGCGTACACCGCGACCGCGACGGCGCGGGTTCGTCGCGACATCGCGGCGCAGCTCGGGCTTCAGGACCCGATCGAGCTCGTCGGCTCGTTCGATCGGCCGAACCTCATCTATCGCGTGCTCGCCCGCGCGAGCCTGAAGCGCCAGATCCTCGACGCCCTGGCCAGGCGCAGCGGTCAGGCCGGGATCATCTACTGCACGTCCCGTCGAGAAGTCGATGCGCTCGCGGCGTGGCTGACCGAAACCGGCGTGCGTGCGCGGCCGTATCACGCAGGCCTCTCGGACCTGGAGCGGAGCCGGAATCAGGACGCGTTTCTCGACGAACATGCGGACGTGGTCGTGGCGACGGTCGCGTTCGGGATGGGGATCGATCGATCGGACGTGCGCTTCGTCGTCCACGCCGGCGCCCCGCAGTCGCTCGAGCACTACCAGCAGGAATCCGGCCGCGCCGGGCGCGACGGCCTCGAGGCCGAGTGCGTGCTCGTCTATTCGACGGCGGACTTCATGAAGTGGCGGGTCATGCTCGAGCGCAACAACGAGCTGACCGACGCGCGGCGCGCGCTGCTGCGCGACATCGAGCGCTACGCGTCGAGCGTGGGGTGCCGTCACCGCCACCTCATCGGATACTTCGGCGAGTCCTACACGAAGCCGAACTGTGGCGCGTGCGACTACTGTCTCGACGAGCTGGAAGCCGTCCCCGAGCCGGTGGTGCTGGCGCGCAAGATCCTGTCGTGCGTTGCGCGCGTCGGCCAGCGGTTTGGCGCCGCACATGTCACCAACGTCCTCCGCGGGAGCGAAAGCGACCTCATCGCGGCCCGCCGCCACGACCAGCTGAGTACGTTCAGCCTGCTGAAGGACATGAGCGTTCCCGAAGTGCGCGGCTACATCGAGCAGCTGGCGGGTAACGGTCTGCTCCGGCAGACCGACTCGGATTTTCCCGTGCTGGAGCTGACAGACGAGGGTGTAGCGCTCCTGAAAGATGCGAACGCTCAGCCTGGCCTCGTGCTCGCACGCCAGCGGCGGCCCACGAAAGACCGCGCGCCGAAACGCGCGAGGGGCGTCGAGGCCGAGGCGTGGCAGGACGTCGACCGCGACCTGTTCGAACGTCTGCGGACCGTGCGCCTCGAGATCGCCCGCGCCCGCGGCGTACCACCCTACGTCATCTTCCACGACACTACGCTCCGCGACATGGCTCGCCTCAAGCCGACGACGATGGACGCCTTGCGGAATGTGTACGGCGTCGGTGAGCGTAAAGCCGCGGATCTGGGGGAGACGTTCCTGGCGGAGATCAGGGCGTCGGACGGTTAGCGCCAATCTCGCCCGCCCCCCGGTTGTCACTGGGAAAGCCTTTCACCGCCGAGAACGCCGAGAGCGCAGAGAACCAAGGGCAGATGACAAGCGGTTCGAACGATTCAGGTCAAGGAGGCGACGGAGTCAACGGGCTCACCACGGAGAAACGAAGACGAACGAAGACGCCCGGAGGACCGGTCGCGCCGCGCGAAGCGCGGGGCGTGTTGAGAGGGCGCCGGGATCCCGAACACGATGTGGATTCAGGTCGTGTTCGAGATCCCGACGCCCTCTCAACACGACTCGCCGGCCGTTCGGCCGGCGACGTGACCGGTCCTCCGGGCGTCTTCGTTCGCCTCCGTTCCTTCTTCCATCAACTCCGATCCAAGGCTACAACGAGTGCCCCGCCCGGTACTCGCGGTCAGAGAATCGTTCGCAGCGAGCTTCTTGGTAACGCGAATGTTAGGTCTGCGTCCTCAGCGATCTCCGCGGTGAAAAGCTCTTGGCAGTGAAGGACGTCAGTACGAACGCCGTTGACCATCGTGCTGATGCCGTCCGGACGTGCCGTGAGGTATGCTCGCCCCCATGAAGCGCGTTGTATTTTTGCTGTTCGTCACGCTGTTCGTCACAGCGTCGCTGGCGGCGGCGAATCCCAAACCTGAAGACACCTGGCCGGGGTTCCGCGGCCACGGCATGAGCGGCATTGCGCCGGGCGTTGACGTTCCCGAGAAGTGGTCCGCGAGCGACAACGTTCGCTGGAAGGTTTCGGTGCCGGGCCAGGGATGGTCGTCGCCGATCGTCTGGGGCGACACGGTCTTTCTCACATCCGGCATCAGCGGCAAGCCGTTCAAGCAGCCGACGGCCGGACTCTACGGCAACGACTATATTGCGGAGCTCCAAAGGCAGGGCCTGTCGGGCGAGGAGGTCATGCGCCGGGTCCGTTCCCGCGACAACGAAACGCCGGACGAGTCCGACGAGATCAGATACATGGTCTACGCGCTCGACGCGGGCACTGGCAAGATCAAGTGGGAGCAGGAGGCGCACAAAGCCAGGCCATCGGGCGGCCGGCATCGCAAGAATACCTATGCGTCTGAAACGCCCTTCACCGACGGCGAGCGGCTCTACGTGTCGTTCGGCCAGAACGTCGGGCTCTTCTGCTACACCGTGGACGGCACGCTGCTCTGGAAGAAGCATTGGCCGTCGCAGCCGATCTACCTCGACTTCGGCACCGCCTCGTCGCCAACCGTCCACGACGGCCGCATTTATCTGCTCCACGACAGCGAGGCCGACTCGTACATCACCGCGCTCGATGCGAAGACCGGCGAAGAGATCTGGCGCACCGCGCGGCCTCGCACCGGGCTTCCGCGATCGTCATGGACGACGCCATATGTCTGGACGAACGAGAAGCGCACCGAGATCGTGACGCTCGGCCACACGATGATCCTCTCCTACGGCCTCGACGGCAAGGAGCTCTGGCGCGCGACCGGCATGTCGATGCCGACGGCGTCGCCGCTCGCATCGAACGGGTGGCTCTACGTCGGCAGCGGCTCGCAGGGCGATGCGAACCGCCCGTTCCTCGCCATCAAGCCGGGCGCCTCGGGCGACATCACGCTGACCGACGGGGCCACCAGCAACGACTTCATCGCGTGGCGCCATCCGCGCGCCTCGGGCTACACGCCATCCGCGATCGTTCATGAGGGCCGTGCGTATCTGGTGCACGACACCGGCATTCTGGCGGTGCTGAACGCACGAACGGGCCAGGAGATCTACAAGGTCAGGGTTGGCGGCGGCGGGCACACGTTCTCTGCGTCTCCGGTGGCCGCCGGCAGCCGCATCTTCCTGCTGACCGAAGGCGGTCTGACCTTCGTGCTGGCAAGTGGGGATCAATACAAAGAGGTTGCCCAGAACGATCTGGACGAGATGTCGCTGGCGTCTCCAGCGATCGCCGGCGGCGCGATCTACATCAGGACCGAATCGAAGCTGTATAGAATTGGCGGGTGACGCCGACGTTTCTGCCGGACCCCGAGGGTCACGGCCAGCGCATCGACTTTGCGTCGCGGCCGCGCCTGGTCACCATTGCGTTTGCGCTGCTGTGGTTCTCCGGCTGGCTCCTGCTGTTGACCCTCACCGTCCTGGACTACAGACGGTTTGGCACACTGAATCTGGTGGGTGTCGTCATGCTCGCCGCCGGCGGACTCCCCGTTGCCCTGGCGTTGTTATGGGTGGCATCCGGCAAGCGGGAATCGCTCCTGGTGACTCCAGGCGAAGTGAGAATCGATCGATGGGCCGGTCCACTCCGCCTGTCACGCAAGTTCGAGTCGCATGCCATCACCGGCGTTGGGGTACCCAACGTGTCTGCAGGCCTTTTTGCAGATTTCGTGGCCGTCAGGCTGTTTTACAGCGGCGGCAACGGTCGAATAGCGTTCGACACCGACCGTGGGACGTTCACCGTCGGCCACGCCGTGTCCGGTGAAGATGCCGGCAGAATCGTCGAGCAAGCCCGGCAGCTCGTCCCGCAGCTCTCCGGCCTGCTGGTGGAACGGGGCGTTTCCCGCCGGCGCGTGTCGAGTCACGCCGCCGCGTTCATGACGACTGCGATGGTGGGATTCGCGCTCAACATTCCGGCCAGACTGGCGCTCGTCGATCGACCGATCTGCTTCTACAGCAATACCGCTCGGCCGCGACAGCCCATCGACGTGTCCGGGATGCGTCCACCGGGGCGAGTGTACCTCGTGCCGATAGACGATTTTCCGGTCGATCGCGCGCGCGCAATCGCGGAGCACTTCAGAGCGAAGTTCGGCGTGTCGATCGAGGTCGCTCCCGCGATCGCGTGGCCTGAAAACGCCTATGTTCCAGAACGGCGTCAGATGAATTCCGATGTGATGCTGTCGCGTCTCGAAGAGACGTACGCGACAGCCGACCGGCCGGTCATCGCCATCGCGCTCACGACTCGCGACATGTTCAATCCGGGCGTGAGTTGGGGATACGTCTTCAGCTATCGTCGCAACAACCGCTTAGCGGTCGTTTCCCCGGCGCGGATGGATCGTGGCTGCATGGGGCTCTTTCCAGTCGACGACGCTCGGATCATGGCGCGGCTGCGAAAAATGGTCGGCAAGAATATCGGGATCATGTACTACGGTCTCGACACGATCTTAGATCCGGCCAGCATGCTGTATGCAAATATCGGTGGGCCACAGGAGCTCGATGCGATGAGCGAGCTGTTTTAGGGGCTCACTCACATCTCAGCGCCACGACCGGATCCACCTGCGTCGCGCGCCTGGCCGGAATCCAGCAGGCCGCGAAGGCAGTGACCGCAAGCGTGCCGATCACGACTCCATACGTGAACGGGTCCAGCCGCGAGACTTCGACCAGCATCGATCCCATGGCCCGCGTCACAATGACGCTCCCAGCGGCGCCGAGCGCGAGACCGACGACGGTCACCAGACCTCCACTCCTCAAGACCAGCCGCAGCACGTCGACCGGCCGCGCGCCAAGCGCCATGCGGATGCCAAACTCGCGCGTGCGCTGCGCGATGGCGTACGCCAGTACGCCGTAGAGTCCCACGGCGGCGATGAGGACGCCGACGGCCGCGAAGGCGCCCATGACCCAGGCGTGGAATCGCGGAACGTCGAAGAACTCCGCGTAGCGCGTCGTCATCGTCGCGAGGTCGGTCAGCGGCTGATCGGGATCGGCCGATCGAATCGAGGCTCTGATCGCGGGAAGGAGAGCCGCTGGATCGCCGGCGGCGCGAACGACTAGGACGTTGCCGTTGTCGTTGGTCTGCGCAAGCGGGTAATAGTAGGCAAATTGCTCGCGCGGCCGCGCGTGCTGGAACTGAAAGACGTTGCCGGCGACGCCGACCACTGTGTACCAGGGATCATCGGGCGAGACGTCCAGTCGAAAGCGCTGGCCAACGGCGTCGTCGCCTTTCCACAGCTCTCGCGCCATGGCTTCGCTGATGATGGCGACCCTGGGTGCATTCGCGCGGTCGTCCGCCGAGAACGCGCGCCCGGCCTTGAGCGGGATGCCCATCACGGTGAAATAGTCGGGCCCCACGCTGCTGAACGGAACGACCAGCTTTGGGTCGTCAAGCACGACACCCCGGCCCTCGACCTCGAACTTCAGCGAGAAGGCAATATTGGTCGCCTCGGGCGGCAGACCCTGCGTCAGCGTCACGGCCGTCACGCCCGACATGCCACGAACCCGCTCCATCGCCGTCTGAACCAACTGCGCCCGTGCGGCAGCCGTCGGATACTTCCAGCGCGGGAAGCTCAAGCGAGCGGCGGCGACCGAGCGCACGTCGAAACCCGGGCTGATGGCACTCAGGTGCGTGAACGTGCGCATCAGGAGACCGGCGCCCACCAGTAGCGTCACCGAGACGGCCAGCTGCACCACCACGAAGGCGCGGCGCAGACGCTCCTGCCCCGGCGTGGACGTCGAGCTTCGCGTGGCACTCTTGAGCGCCTGATGCAGCAGCGAGCGCGAACCCTTCAGGGCAGGGAGCATCCCGAACAGCAGCACCGTCGTCATCGTGAGTCCGGTCGCGAAGAGCATTACGCGGCCATCGAGCGCGATGGGATTGACGGTGAGGAACGTCATCTCAGACGGCGTGTACAGCTCGAGCACACCGATGGTCCAGCGGGCCAACAGCGTGCCGGCCGCCGCACCCAAGCCGGCGAGGAGGACAGTTTCGGTCAGGAGCTGGCGGACCAGCCGGCCGCGAGACGCGCCGAGGGCCGCGCGCACGGCCACCTCGCGCTCGCGGCTGGCGCCCTGCACGAGGAGGAGGTTCGCGAGATTGGCGCAGGCAATGAGCAGAACGAGCGACACTGCGCCGGCGAGGACGTACAAGGCCGTGCGAACGGGAGCGTTCACGTGTCGCGCGATGAGCGGGCCGAGCCCCAGCGCCCACCCGGCTTTCGTCGGCATGTTCTGATCGAGCTGCGACGCGACGGCATCGACGAGGACCTGCGCCTGCTCGACCTTGAGGCCGCTGCGCACACGTGCGACGACGCTGAAGCCTCGTCCCGGCCGTCCCGGCACCGGCTCCTCGACGAGCGGCATCCACAGCTGACGTCGACCGTATGGGAATCGAAACGAGGGCGGCATGACGCCGACAATCTCGTACACCTTGTCATCGAGCCTGATCGACCGTCCGACGATGTCGGGCGCGGCGCCATAGCGACTGCGCCAGAACGCGTCGCTCAGTACGACGACCTGTTCCCGGCCAGTCTGGGCGTCTGTGTCGGTCAGCAGCCGTCCCAGAGCGGGCGGGATGCCGAGCACGGACATCAGCCGTCCGCCGAGAGCGCAGGCGACGACGGTCTGGGGATCGCCGTCCCCCGTTACGAGCGGCGAACGGGTCTCGTATGGCTCGGCACCATCGAAGATGTCCGTCCGGGCCCGCCACTCGCGAAGTTGGTCGGCCGACATCGAGCGGTTCGACACAGGCCTGATTCCGCCGCGCGCGGCGGGCCCGCCGCCCGGGCGGAACTCGACGAGACGGTCCGGGTCCACATACGGCAGCGGCCGGAGCATGATGGCGTCGACGACCGCGTAGATGGCTGTGGTCGCACCGAGCCCGAGTGCCAGCGTAAGCGTGGCGATGCAGGTGAAGCCCGGAGCCGAGGTGAGGCGCCGGGCCGCGTGCCGCAGGTCAGTCAGGAAGTCGCCCATGCGGCGTTAGACGGTCAAGGGAGTGCGGGCGTTGGGCAAAGGTCGGGGCTCTGGGATCCGGGCCTCGGGATTCGAAAAGTCTTCGAGTGTGTGGTCGAAGCCTTTCGAGCCCCGAACCGCGAACCGCGAGCCGCGATGTCAGTTCCCCCCGCGCCCGCCTCCCCGACCCTGCGGGACCGGCGGCATTTCCGCGGCCGGGAAGCGCGGCAGCATCTCGTCGCGCATCGCGAGGTGATAGAGGACCGACGCGATCGTCATCGCGGACTGCTTCGCGTCCTGCTCGATGACGCGCTCGTACGTGTCGAGGTTCGTGTGCCAGGTGTGGCTGCCGTACTCGATCGGGTCCTGGCCGAAGCCGATACCCGCCAGGCCGGCGTTGTTGAACGACGTGGAATCGGTGCCTCCCGTGGCACGGCTGCTTGTCGCCAATGCGCCCATTACGCCGAAGTCCTCGAAGGGCTTCAGGATGTCGCGCACGACCGCCGCGGCCTGGGGCGGTCCGAACACGCCGGCGCCGCGGGCGCGGCCCGTGCCGGAGTCGATGTTCATGTAGGCGACGAGCGTCGCGTACTCAGGCTTCTGCGCCTCGAACGTCCCGAAATGCTCCTTCACGTACGCCTGAGATCCCAGAAGGCCCTGCTCCTCGCCGCTCCACAGCGCGACGCGGATGGTCCGTCGCGGCTGGGCGCCGATCGCCTTCAGAATTCGCGCGGCCTCCATCATCACCGCGCAGCCGATCGCGTTGTCGGTTGCGCCCGTGGCCGAGTGCCACGAGTCGAGGTGGCCGCCGAGCATCACGACCTCATCCTTCTTGTCCGACCCGGCGATCTCCGAGATGGTGTTGTAGGCTGTCTTGCCGTCCGGGTAGAGCGTGTTGACGATCGTGAACTGCAGCTCGACCGGCGTGCCGTCCTCGAGGATGCGCGCGATCCGGCCGTAATCTTCGTTGCGCATGACGACGGTCGGGACGACCTTGGCGACGTCGTAGGTGTTGTTCTGGAACGCGCGAATCTGGCCGTGCTCGCGCGCCGCGTCGTTGATCCGCAGCTTGACCTTGGCGGTCAGCAGGAACTCGTTGAGCCGCAGGTTCACTTCGTTGGCCGGCATCGCGCCCTCGCGAGGTGCCGGGATGTCGCCGCGCCCGCGCCCGCCTCGTCCATCGCGTCCACCGCCGCCAGGCGTGCCGTTGTAGCGGCCTCGCATCGTCTCGTCCGACGCACGCTTGGCCGGCGGGTCGAGGTTGACGGGGACGGGCCGGGAGCGTCCGACGAGGACGATGGCGTTCTGCACGCTGGCCTTGACGCTCTCGAGATACTTCTCGAGCTCGTCCTTCGTGGGCTGGTCGGGTGTGACGAGATTGAAGGCCTTGGCTTTGACCGTGCCGTCGGTGCTCGGTGTCCACGCCAGCACTTCGAATTCGAGCTTGTCTTTGACCGGCGACACGATCGCGCCGATGGCCACATCATTCGTCCATCCGGGCCTCGCGAAGTCCCACGGTTCGAGGTGACCGTTCGTGAAGCCCCAGGACGCCATCTCCTTGACGGCCCACTCGCCCGCGGCTTTCAGGTTGGGCGAGCCGGTCAACCGCGGCCCATACACATCCGTGAGGTAGTGCATGGTCCGGAGGATCTTCGAGTTGTCCTGCCCTTCCTTGCGAATCTTCGCGTTGATGTCGGAATCGACGCGTTCCTGCGCGAGGAATGGCGGGGCCGCCGACACGACAAGGGCAGACAACCCGACGGCGATCGCCAGAGCTCTATGCTTCATGAGGGCTCCTGAAAAACGGTGATGGGATTATACCTGTAGTGTTACATTGCCATTGTCATGCCGATCCCCATCAGTCCACTCGCGCCTGCCGCCGTTACTCTCATCACTCTGATCACATTGACCGTTGCGGTAACACCCATGGCGAACATGACGACCGCCCAGCAGAAGAAGGCGCCGGCGCCCGTGGCCGGCTATCGCGTCGTGAAGGTCTATCCCCACGACCGGCAGGCCTTCACCCAGGGGCTGCAGTACGCCGACGGCGTGCTCTACGAGGGCACGGGGCAGAACGGCCAGTCCGGGATCCGCAAGGTCAAGCTCGAGACCGGCGAGGTCCTGCAGCATCAGCCGCTCGATGCGAAATACTTCGGCGAGGGGATTACCGTCTGGGGCAACACGATCGTCCAGCTCACGTGGCAGTCGGAGATTGGCTTCGTCTACGACAAAGCGACCTTCAAGCAGACGAAGACCTTCAGTTATCCAGGCGAGGGCTGGGGCCTTACGCACGACGGCGTGCGGCTGATCATGAGCGACGGATCGGCGGCCCTCCGGTTTCTCGATCATGCGTCGTTCAAGGAGACCGGTCGCGTGACCGTCCGCGACGGTGGTGTGCCGGTCAAGAATCTCAACGAGCTAGAGTTCGTCAAAGGCGAGATTCTGGCGAACATCTGGCAGACCAAGCGCATCGCGCGGATCTCGCCGAAGACCGGGGACGTCATCGGTTGGATTGATCTGACCGGGCTGCTCGATCCGCGTGAGGAGGCGGGCACCGACGTGCTGAACGGGATCGCCTACGACGCGGCGGGAGATCGGCTGTTCGTGACGGGGAAGTGGTGGCCGAAGCTGTTCGAGGTCAAGATCGTTCCGCGCGGCTGACGATCCGATGCGTCAGGGCGGCGCGAGGCACGCGCCGCCCTGAACACAGAGTACCTATTTCGTTGGTTCGACGCCGTACTCGCCCAGCTTGGTGATCATGTCCTCGGCCGACGACTTGGGCGTGACCGCCTTGTCGATGCCGAGAATCTTGCCGTCCTTGCCGATGTAGAACGTCCACCGCCGTGCGAGGCCCTGTGGGCTCAGCACGCCGTAGGCCGTCGCGGTGGCCTTGGTCGGGTCGCTCAACAGCGGGAAATCCGCCTTCTCTTTTTCGGCGAATCCCTTGTTGTCTTCGACCGGATCCACGCTGGCCATGAAATAGGCGACGTTGAACTTCCGGATTTTGTCGCCGTTTTCTGCGAGGGACTTGCACTCGATGGTGCAGCCGCTCGTGAAGGCCTTCGGGAACCAAGCGACGACGACCGCCTTCTTGCCCTTGAAATCCGACAGCTTGTAGGTCTTGCCGTCGGACGCCGGCAGGCTGAAGTCCGGCGCCTGGTCGCCGACTTTCAGCTCAGCCGCCGGTGTCTGTCCGTTCGCTCCAGTCGCCATCATCAACACCGCCGCGAAAATCACTGCATTACGCATTCAGCTCCTCCGTACTCCCCAGATAATACTCCCGAATGCCTTAAGACGCTTACGCCCGCCCAGTGGGTCCCAAGGCGCCTGTAATCGGCGTGATCCGCGTCCCGTATGTCCGTGATTCGCGTCCCGTGCCATCCGTGATGCGTCGTATATGATCGGCGCATGATGGACTACGCGGACGATCTGAAGGCTACCGTGGTCAACGCCTCGGCGTCCCTTGCGAGGCTGTCCGAGGAGGCCGCGGCCCGCCGGCCCGCCGTCGGCAAGTGGTCGCCGAAGGAGATCATCGGACACCTGATCGACTCGGCCGCCAACAATCACCAGCGCTTCGTTCGGGCGCAGTTTCAGGACGACCTCGTCTTCCCCGGCTACGCCCAGGATGCATGGGTGGCGGCGCAGCGCTATCAGCATGCGCCGTGGCAGGACCTCTTGACGCTGTGGCGGGCCTACAATCTGCACATCGCGCATCTCATCGAGGCCATGCCGGACGAGGTGCGCCTGCGAGATCGGCCGCGTCACAACCTGCACGAGCTCGCGTGGCAGGCGGTGCCCGCCGATACGCCGACAACCCTCGACTATTTCATGCGCGACTACGTGCTCCATCTCCATCACCATCTTCGCCAGATTGGCAGGCTATGACGACGCGACGTGTGGCAGGCTCGCTTGTTCTTGCAGCCATCACGGCGGCGTGGGCTGTTTCACGCCTCTCTTCCGCGCCAGGCGACGGCTGGCCCGGGTTCCGCGGGCCGTCGGCGTCGGGCGTCGCGGACGGTCAGCACGTGCCCGACACGTGGAACGGGACGAGCGGCGCGAACATCCGGTGGAAGATTCCGGTTCCCGGTCTGGCGCACTCGAGCCCGATCGTCTGGGGCGACCGGATCTACGTCACGACGGCGATCAGCAGCCGGACCGACGTGAGCTTCAAGCCAGGACTCTACGGCGAGGGCACCGCTTCCGAAGACCGCACCCCCCAGCAGTGGGTGGTGATGGCGCTCGACCGACTGACGGGCAAGACCGCGTGGACGCGAACGGCGTACCAGGGTGTTCCCAAGGAAAAGCGGCACATCAAGGCGACCTACGCGAACGCCACGCCGTTCACCGATGGCCGCTATGTCGTCGCGTTCTTCGGATCGCAGGGGCTCTACGCCTTCGACATGGGCGGCCGTCCCGCCTGGCAGAAGGATCTCGGCGTGCTCAACACCGGCGCGTACGACTTGCCCGAGTACGAGTGGGGTACCGCCAGCTCGCCCATCATCTACAAGGACCTGGTGATCGTGCAGTGCGACACGCAGGCCGAATCGTTCGTCATGGCGTCGGATGTGAAGACCGGCAAGACGGTATGGAAGACTGTCCGCAAGGAGCTGCCGTCGTGGGGAACGCCGACGGTGTTCCAGCCGTTGCGCGGCGGCGCAGCCGAGCTCGTGACGAACGCGTCGAACTTCATCCGGGGCTACGACCCCGACACCGGCGCCGAGCGGTGGCGGCTCGGCGGCAGCTCGAAGATCACTGCGCCGACACCGGTCTTCTCAAAGGATCTTGTCATCGTCGCCAGCGGCCGCGGGCCTGAGCGGCCGATCTTCGCCATCAAGCCAGGCGGAAGCGGCGATATCACGCCAGCTCCCGATGCGGCGTCGAGCGCACACGTCGCCTGGCGCAAGACCGGGCGCGGCTCCTACATGCCGACGCCCCTCATCTACGGCGACATCCTTTATGTGCTCGGCAACGCCGGGCTCTTCGACGCCTACGATCTCGCGACCGGCGCCGAAATCTATCGTCAACGTCTCGAGCACGGCGGCAGCGGCTTCAGCGCGTCGCCCGTCGCGGCCGACGGACGGATTTATCTCTCCAGCGAGGATGGCGACGTCTTCGTCGTGCGCAGCGGCCGGACGTTCGAGCTGCTGGCGAAGAACCCGATGGGTGAGCCGCTGATGTCCACGCCCGCGCTCGCGGGTGGGACGATGTTCGTGCGAGGCGAGAGGCATCTGTTCGCGATCGGAAACGCGGCTCGCTAGTCCTGGCATTCATCGACGTTCCTGGCGCCCAAGAGCCTTTCACCGCTGAGCACGCCGAGTTCGCAGAGCCAACCATCGAGCTACAGGCTGCCAGCGGCCCGCGCTTGCGCGGGCCGTGAGCCGGCCGAAGGCCGGCTGACCGCTGGCAGTCTGCAGCTCGATGGTTGGTTCTGCGCTCTCGGCGTGCTCAGCGGTGAAGAGCTTTTTGGCTGTGTCAACCGCGAGGCTTGGCACTGTTGGCTGGTCCTGAACCAGGGCTACGGCCCAACACCGATTTGCTCCGCGAGATCCGCGTCCCGTGATCGAGAGGTGACCTGCGTCAAGTGATCCGGAAGATCTGCGATCAGGGACGCGCCATATGCGCGACCAGCAGCACGAGCGGCCACAACGCGAACAGCGTCAATCCCGCACCGCCGGGCCTCGAGATGCGGATCGGCGCAACCATCCCAACGCCGAGCATCACCGCAATCAGTGATGCACCGGCGATCCCGGGGCTCGCCAGCAGCACCGACGACCACACGAGCGCGGCGACGGGGGTCGGCAGGCCGACAAACGCGCGGCCGTTCGTCTCGTGCGAGACGTTGTAGCAGGCCAGGCGTGTCAATGCGCAACCGGCGTAGGCGATCGCCGCGAGCCACCACACCGGCGCCCAGGGCCCTCCCCCGTCCGCCAAGAGCAGGATCCCGACTGCAGTGACCGGCGCTGCACCGAACGCCACGGCATCCGAGAGGCTGTCGAGCTGTACGCCCAACGCTTCGAGCTCACGGTTTCGACTGAAAAGCCGGGCGAAGCGTCCATCGAACGTGTCAGCCAGCGCGGCGAGCGCCAGAAACGCGCCTGCACCCGCCGCGTTCTGCTGAAGCGCGGCCGCGACGCTGCAGATCCCAGCCCCCAGGGACGCATACGTCAGAAGGTTCGCCGGATGGATGGACGAGATGGGGGCGTTCATGGGCTCCTCATTTATGGCCGAGGCGTCAGCGGAAAGCGTGCGTACAAGCGGCGCCAGGTACGCACGACGCGGGGCAGGAACGATTGGCGGCGGACACGGTGGATGAGGGCGTACATCGGGATCCGGTTCAACATCAGGTCGTAGAGGGCTGCACGGAAGCCGTCCCGCCAGTCCGCAGGGTCGAGCGCGCAGCCGGTCTCGTGTTGCAGGCGCTCGCGATGGCGCTCGATCCATAAGTCGATGTCGCGGTCGGTGGCGTTGGCCGGCAGCACGAAGCAGAGAAGCTCCGCGAGGTCGTGCTGAGGCGCGCCGACGGCGGCGAGCTCCCAGTCGTAGACCGAGAGCGTCGGTCCATCGATCGTGTCGCGGATGCAGATGTTCCTCGGGTTGAAGTCGTTGTGAATGAGCGTTCGCGGCGACGCCTCCAGGGGGCGCCACCAGTGCTCGATGGTGTCGACGAGCCTGCGCTGGATCGATCCGATCGCGGGATCCGCCCACACGGAGAAGCGCGGTGCGGCGTGCGCTGCGATGGCGTGCCACAGATCGGCCATTTCGGCCGTCGTGGTGGTGGACGACACATGTCCGATCCACGGTTGCTCGAGGAGCGCGCGCTCGCGGCCGTACCAGATTGCGTGGAGGGCCGCAAGCCCGCAGATCGCGCGGTCGATGTCTCGCGCGGACCACAACTCCGGCCGATCCACGGAATCCTGCAGGCTTGCGTTTGCAATCTGTTCGAGGACGAGAGAGCAGACGCCGCTGACGGGGTCCACGGCCGAGCCGAGTGCTGCGGGCGCGTGCCGTGTGAAGCGTGGATCCTGTTGGGCGTAGATGGCGAGCTCGCGGACGTCCGAGGCCACGAACCCGATCCGGTCCGCCGAGCGCGCGTAGGCGTCGCCGATACGCTCGTCGCAGAGTCGCGCGAGGGCTTCGCCGACAGCGATCACATCATGGTCTGGCGCCTTGACCTTCACCACGACGTCGCGGTCGAGATGGTCTCCGCGCAGCCGATAGCGAAAGAGCCCCGTGGCGCACCCCGATCTCCAGGCCGTCAGCTCGCTCACGATGCTGTGGTCCGAGAGCCGCCCGAGCGGCTCGGCCGCGTTCACCACTGCGTTCATGGCGCTCGAGAAGAACGCGGCATCCATTGGCTGCGGTGGCACCTCCTTCGGGGCGCTCCTGCCTGTTGCCACGGGCAGCACCCCGGCGTCCACAAACGCCGTGAAGTACCGTTGAAGGAGCGAGGCGTCAAGCGCTGGATCGGATGCTGTCTCGTGCGCTCCGGCGCGGAAGATGCGATCTGACCCCAACAGCAGCTCCGGCTGCGTTCGTCCCCGGGCACCGGTCGGGCGGCTGAAAAAGAACGATCGCAGCGGACGCAGCGGATGAGAGCGGCCGGCGCGTTCGGTGTCGTGCGCAAGCTGACGAAGCCAGGCCTGGTACGGGATCAGGCGGATGTCGTACCCGTAGAGCCGCATCCACAAGACGCACTCGCGCCAGTGGCGCGGACGGCCGTGCCTCAGGTGGCTCACGCCACGGCGCGTCGAAAGCTCGATGATATGCCGCGCGGCCGTGTCGACGGGGAGGCAGTCGAGCGTCCAGTCGAGGTCGGGCGCCGTGCCCATCTGCACGCATCCGCTCACGACACGCGCGAGGATGTCCCTCGCGTTGAACGCGCCGGTTTCGCTGTGGCCGGCGATGAGCGACGGCCGGTAGATCGAGACCGGCAGCCCGCGACGCCCGGCCTCGAGCACCAGCGCTTCGGCGACGACTTTGGTCTGCGCGTAGCCGAGATAGAGACCCGGGAGGTGGGGGAGTGCATCGTAGCGCTCGTCTATTACCGCCGGAATCATCGCCGGTCGGGGTGAAGACGTGGGGGAGACTGAATAGCAGACCGACAGGCTCGACACGAAGTGGAACGGCAGCCCGCGCCGGCACGCCAGCTCCAGCAGGTCTCGTGTGCTGTCGACGTTGGGGGCTCGCAGCGTGCGATAAGGCAGCACCCAGTTGACGAGCGCGCCAGCGTGGCAGACGGCGTCGACTTCGTCTGCAATTGCCTCGAACGCGGTACGGCTCATCCCGAGCCAGGGCCGGGACAGATCGCCTTCGACGACCCGCACTCTTGCCTGGAGGGCCGGCGACTCGACGCCGGTGTCCGCGAGCGCAGCCCGCAAGCGCTCCCGCGGGTCCTGACCGGGCCGGACCACGCAGACCAGGGTTGCCTCAGACGCGGTCACCAACTCCTTCGCGAGCCAGCGACCGAGAAAGCCAGTCGCACCGGTCAACAGCACGCGGCGGGCGTCTTTGAGTCCTCCCGGGTGGACGGGCGAGAGCGAATCGCTGCGCTGCGGCACGATCGTTTCAGCCAACACGGCGTCCGCGAGCATGCGGTTGACGTCAGCGCCCACGTCGCGTGCTTCGGACTGCGTCGATCGAAGCGCGCTCACGTTGTTACGCATGCTCAGCCCCGTGTCTCGCGACGAATGCTTCCCGCACCCGCGCTACGTTCGGCAGGAGATCCTCGAGGACCCAGCCTCGCGTCTCGATCGCCGGCAGCACGTGCACGGTGACCGCACCCGGTCGCGCGTCGTAGCCACGCCCGGGATCCACGTCGCGCGGAATCTCGAAGTAGAGCGGGACGATCGGCGCCTGGAGATTGGTGGCCAGGTGGAACGCCCCCTTGTTGAAGTGCCCAATCTCGCCCGTCGTGATCCGGCCGCCTTCGGGGCTGAGGTACACCGATTCTCCCGTTCGGCGGAGGATGCGTTCGGCCCGGGCGAAGATCTGCCGGCGCTCCGCCGGGCGATCCTGAGGCACTGTGAAGAAAGTGCCCATCATCCCGGCGATCACGCCGAGCGGCACGAACTTGCGCAGGAACCCACTGAGGAAGAAGCGGCAGTCCGGGAGCCCGAGGGCCACGAGCACGAAGAGATCGAGCGTGGAGGTGTGGTTCGAAATGTAGATGGTCTGACCGTGACGGAACGGCGCTGTCTGCACTACGCGCAGGCGCACGCCATAGAGGCGCAGGATTGCGCGTGCCGCGTGGCGCGCGACGCCCGAGTACAGACGGCGCGCCCTGAAGCCTGTGATCAACCCGATGGGAATCAGGAGAACCGCGGTGCCGGTGATGATGAGGCCCGCGAGCGTGCCGAGCACGCGCGCGCGAGTCACGCCCGTTGCTGCGCGAGTACCAGATGCGCGTGCGCCAGACGTCGTCGCCGCGGCGTTCACGACGGCCTCCGGCAGACGACCGTCTGCATCGCGAGGTTCAGCCGTCGCTCGAACACGAGGAACGGCGCCAGCAGCACCTGTCCCGCGAAGTACGGAACGACAGAACGGTTGAGATCGAGGCCCTTGCCCTTGAGCAGCCGAAAGACCGTGCCGGTGAACAGATAGAAGTACGCCGGGAACGCCCCGTAAGGCAGGTAGTCCACGACTTCGAGGCCCGCTGTTCGAACGAGCGCAAGGAGATGCGCGCGATCGAGCAGCACTGTGTGCTGCGGGGCCTGGAGCCCGGGCCAGCGATCGCCGAACCAGCGGAACGTACGGCTATCCAGGCGCGGGACTTCGACCACGAGCGTTCCGCCGGGCTTCAGCACCCGCCGCGCCGTCCGCAAGCTGCGCAGCGGGTCGTAATCATGCTCCAGGAAATGCCACATCGTCACCAGGTCGAACCGCTCGGAAGCGAGGAGTGCGTCGTAGAAGAGGCTGCGGTGGAACTCGACGCCCAGCAGGGAGGCGTGAGAGGACAGATCCTTGAAGTCCAACCCGACAACGGTCGATCCGTACTGCTGCCGGATCCGCTGCAGGAACGTCCCGACCGCGCAGCCGACGTCGAGGACCGCGCTCTCAGCGCCGAGCGTGATGTATCGGCCGACGATGCGATCCTTGACGACGTCGAGCCTGGTCATGCCGCGCTCGACGAGGGGAGTCAACAGCCCCCAGTTGCGCCGCTTGCGGTGCGCGATGTAGGCGTCGTCGTAGTACTCCCCGATGTGGTCGAGCGTCACGCGCGGATTCTGGTAGACCAGGCCGCAGCCGAGACAGGTGACGAAATGAAACGTTCCGGGCTTGCCCGTGAGGTCATCCTGAGCGTTGATGAACGGCTCGCAGTCCCGGTGGCCGCACAGATAGCAGGACACCGGCTCGACGAACGGGGCAGGAACGGTCGCGCGCGCGGTAGCGGCAGTCATGAGTTGGTCACTCTCAGTGGGCCGGACGTGTCGTGCCAGATCTCGAAGGCACAGGCGAGTCCGTAGATGGCGGCAGCGGACAAGACGACGAGCGGAGGCGACGAGGTTGATCCGGCGGCGAGGAGAAGGACGAAGGCCGGGTACTTCGAGAGCAGCACGAGGTCGGTCGCGGCGCTCCGCCGCGCGGGCCGCCACGCGTACCAGGCGGACGCGCTGACGTCGAGCGCTGCGAGGGCCGTTGCGGAACCGACGCCTCTGAGCCACGCCTGGAGAACGATGTTGACGATCGCAAGGAGCAGGCACGTTGCCACGAACGGCGAGACAGGCGTCGCTCGGACGAGGACGCGCACGGGATGCGTGACCCGATCCCGCTCCCGATCGGCCAGATCGTCCCAGAGGCGGAATTGGGCAAGGAGCAGCAGCGCGCAGACGAGGTCGATCGTCGAGCGGCGTGCGTCGATCCCGCCGCCAGCCTGGGCGGCCGCCGCCACCGCCATGGCGGCCGGGACGAAGATGCGCAACCGGAAGCGCTCGAGCCAGTAGGCCGTCCAGAGGGCGATCATGATGTGCACGGCGCGCGTGACGTCGCGCGTTCCTCTACAGCCACGCGGACGAGGCCGAGGTCGCCGTCAACGTGCACGCGGGCGCCGTGCGGAACGAGCCGCGTGGCGTTGCTGATGCCGACGACGGTGGGGATTCCGAACTCGCGGGCGATGATGGCGCCGTGCGAGAGCATGCCGCCCCGCTCCATGATGAGACCCGAGATCAGGGGGAAGACTGCGCCCCAGCCGGGATCGGTCTGCCGTGTGATCAGCACGTCGCCGGGGCGGAGCAGGTGCGTGTCGATGACGTCGCTCAGCACGGCCGCCCTGGCGGTCGTCGTGCCGCCGCAGACGCCGAGACCTCTCAGCACTCCGTCGTGCGTTGCGCTTTCGCCCGCGTTCGTGCGGTCCGACGATCGGCCGTCCGCGTACTGTCCTTCCGCCAGCATCATCAAATCAGGAGGCGAAGTCGCGCTCAGTTCCGCGTGGGCCTGTCGGCGCGCCGCAACCAGCTGTCGCTGGTGATTGGGGAACATCGCGCAGCCGGAAACCAGATCGTCGATTTCGCCAGCGGTCAGAAAGAAGATGTCATCGGCTCGATCGAGCCGGCCGTCGTCCACGAGCCGATCGCCCAGGCTGAGCGCGATCCGCCGGAGGCGGCTGTAGAGGAGCGCCTGCTTGAGCCTCGCGCGCTCGCGCAGGATGATCGACGTCTGCGTCCGGGATAGCAGAATCGATGCGACGTGCCATTGATGGACGAACGGAAAGTAAAGGTAGCGGAAGAGCCGCCGCGTGCGAAGCTCGGCCGCCACGCGTTCGGTCTCCCGCAGCCGCTCTGCCTTCTGCGCGCGCAGGTGGTCCGCCGGCGACTCGCGGTCGCTGCCGACGTACGCCTTGATGATCTCGAGCAGCGGCGCGGGGTCTTCCTGAAAGCTCTTCACCGTCAGCATGAGCTCTCCGGAGCAGCGAAAACCCCAGTCGTCCAGAAAGCGGTCGAGCTCGCGCGCGAACGGTTCGAACGCGGGATGGCGGCGGATCGTATCGAGCGCCTCATCGGCGGGGGCGGTTCCGAGGAGGTCGAGCAACCGGCGGTCCGCACGCACCATGCGTGAGAGATCCCAGAGCTTCAGCGCCGGCATGCTGCTTGGAAGGCCGGGCAGGGCCTTGAGCAGGCTGTTGTGGAGCGCCGCTTGATCGGCGGCCGGGAACGCGCGGCTGAGCCACCGCTGCAGCGCGCCGTAGCAGACCATCGACGCGGTATCGGCGAGGGACGCGTCAAGCCAGCGGTGGTTGCGAATGTCGAGAAACGCGCGGAAGTCGTCCAGAAGCTCGCGGCGAGACCGCGTCTCGAGCAGTCGCGGATGCGTTCGGTCCGCGAAAGCCGTCACCGTCCGTTCGAAACGTCGCACGCGCCGCGAAACAAACAGGTACTGCCACGTGGTCTTTGCCGCGATCACTGCAAGCTCGCCGGTTTGCGCGACGCGCCAGCGATCCTGACCTCCGGCGGCGTCCGGCTTTGGCCCGCCCTCCACGAAGGCCGGCGTGTTGGTGTCCTCCGAACCCACGAACTGGTTGAACCATGTGGCAAGGAGGTCGCCGAACGGGGCCGAGCGGAGGATCCCGTGGATGCTCGTCAGGTTGTAGTACATCCGCGCGCCGTGGACGCCGATGATCTGGCGGAGCGGCTGCTCCATGGCGGCGACGCGGCGGCGCGACAAGCCAAACGCGAGCGCGAGGTTGCGGAAGTAATGGTAGTAGCCGGTTCTGGCGATCGAGTAGAGAAGCGGCGTGATCGGTTGCGGGAAGTTTTCGTTGACGTTGGCGTTCGACCAGGAGATGGTCCGCCGATCGGCGTTGGCGGTGTCCGGCCCCTGCAGAGCGGGTTGCGTGCGGCTGCGCCGATGGCTTGTGACCGTGATCGGGCGCGACTGCACGATCCACATCCGGCCCCCGGCGTCGATCGTCCATTCGATGTCCTGAGGACGGCCGAACGCGCGCTCGATCTCGAGGGCGCGGCGTGCGAGGTTGGGAAGGAGGTGGGCCAAGAGGTGAGAAAGATGGTTTGGAACGTGCTCGTCGCCCTCGACCACGGCGCGCGTCGACCAGCGCAGGCTGCTTCGGTCGATGGTGATGCGGCCAGGATTCACGCGACCCGAGACCAGCGCCTCTCCCGATCCGACGCAGTACTCGATCAGCATCTCGCCGTCGTGGTCGGGCGCCACGGTGAAGAGGACGCCCGACAGCGCCGACGCGACCTGACGCTGCACGATGACACCCATGCCGTCGAGGGAGGCGCCGCGGGCGAGTTGATACGTCAGCGAGCGGGCGGACCACCGCGAGGCCCACACGTCGAGAATCGCCCGGCGAACGTGGGCCGCGCCGGACACACCCGCAATCGAATCGAGTTGTCCCGCAAAGGATGCATTGCCGGAGTCCTCGCCGACCGCCGAGCTGCGGACGATCAGGATGTCCGAAAGGAACGGGACCATGGCGAGGTCGAGGTCTGCCGCCAGAGCGGAGGGCAAGGAGCGATCGCGAACCAGCGCGGCGATCGTCTCGGCGGCCAATCGGATGCCGGCGGGCACGCGCGCGTCGAGCCCCGTGCACGCCATCTCCACCAGCGGCGAGAGATCGTACTCGTCGAGAAAGCGCGACAACCCCGCGGTCGTCACGACGAATCCGTCCGGCACGGGCTGCCCCAGCCGGATGAGCCGCGAGAGATTGCACGCCTTGCCGCCCACTTCGCGCACGTCGCCGGCCGCAGCCAGCGGGACGACGAGAACCTGTTCCGCGTCAATCCGCGTCCCGTAAGAACTCGTTGTGATCCGCGTCCCGTCGAGATCCGTGATCCGCGTCCCGCCGAGATCCGTGATCCGCGTCCCATCGAGATCTGTGATGCGCGTCCCGTCGAGATCTGTGATCATGCTGGCCTCGGTTTCACGCCCAGACGGAACAGCACCACGCTGAACGACCAGTGCAGCGCCCACCCGAGGAAGAGCACCAGCGCCCACGTGCGCCAGGGGACCGGGACGGCCAGGCTGAGCGCGGTGAGCATGCCGAGGCCGGAGTCGAGACGGTCGGCGACGAACTGCCATGGGGCGGCGGCCCCGTGTGGCGAGATGGCGCCGGGTGCGATGTCGAGCTGCCGCTTGACGAACGAGTTGGGAAGCTCGCCGAGCATGAACCCGAGCCCCGTCCACGCGCCGAGCCAGGCGTAGCCAGCGGGCGACAACGGCCAAAGACCGATCGCCTGCGGGTTGCCGTGTCCGGATACCTGCGCCACCACGACGAACGCAAGCGCGGTGGCTGGCACCATCACCATGAACCCGCGGACGGTCTTGTTCTCCCCGAAGATGCGCCGGCCTCGGAACGCATGGCCTCCATCGAGCGGCAGCGAAAAGCGCCGCGACCACGAGCTCGCGAGCCAGACCACCTGCGCGCAGCCCGCGAGCACGAACGTCGCCATCAGGAACAGCGCACACGCACCGGCATCAACGGAGGATGTAGACATCGATACCTCTGATCCCTGTCCTCATTTCTCAGCGCTCGCGGGGCCCCACCCCCGCTCGCTCTCGCTCGGCGACTTCGCGCCTCGCTCGGGCCGCAGGCGCGCCTCTGGCCTCTGGCCTCAAATGTGAATCCCCGTCTCGTGGCGGTTCTGAAACAAGAGCACTACTCCTCGAAGGCGCTTCGACACGCGTACCCATTCCCACCAGCCAACCTCATGTAACGGGCGATACGGAATGCGACGCAGGTGGTAGCCGGGCACGAACGGATACATGTGGTGCAATTCGTGCGCGTCGAGGTGGAGGAGCAGCGTCGATGCCACTCGCGGCAGACGCAGCGATCGGGTGAAGGCTTCCTGCCCGATGGCCGGGACCGGGTTCACCTGCTGTCCGGCGCTGACGTTCTGCGGCACGTGCGCGTGCTGACTGAGGAGCAGCAGATCCTCGACCATGAGGCTCAGGATCACCCCCCCGGCAGCGACGCGCGCGAGCAGAGACGGGCCGACGATTGCGACGAGCGCCGCGTAGCCTGCAAGCTGGAGGATCGCGCTCCGCCACATGGGCCGGTGGTCTTCGGCGCGTGGAAACATCCGTGCGAGCCGCCTGAGATTCCAGTAGTTCTCGACGCGGTAGAGCGTGGAGAAGAGCGGAATCCAGAGCCGCCAGCACGCGTTGATCAGCGTGCGCTCGACCCGGCTCAAACGCCTGGGCACGAGCGATTCCCCGGTCGGGTCGAGATCCTGCCAGCCCGTCCACTTGTGATGCCGTGCGTGCACCCGAACCCAGCTTCGGTACGGAATCATCGCCAGGAAGCCCGCGACGACACCGGCGATCGTGTTGAGGCGGCGTCCCCGGAACATCGTGCGGTGCCCGCACTCGTGCAGCACGGCGAACCACTGGACGAGCGCCGCACCGAGCAGCGCCTGACCGATTGCCCAACGCAGGACGCCGCCGCTCGCCGACAACCAGACGGCCAGCATCGTCGACCCCGCGGCGAAGGCGACGAGCGCGCTGCCGTGGCCATTGGTGGCACGAAGATGTTTGAGCGCCTCGGGGCCGAGCGCGGTCTTGGTCGTCATCATGCCTTTGTCCCCACCATGGCTTCCACGATAGAAGGTCCGGGCAGGCGCTGTAGTGACCGCGCGCTGAACAAAGGCTGAAATAGGCTGAAAGGCTCGGGGCTCTGAGCTCGAGGCTCAGGGATACTGATGAAGCCGATATACTTCCGCTGATGAAAAAGGTGAAGAAGCCCGTGCGCCTTGCGTTTCTCGCGGGGTTGAGTGCGATTGCGATGACGACGGGGTTGGCGCAGCCGCGGGGGAGGACCCATCGTCTGGAAGCCACGCCGTCGACGGTGGCGTACGGTTTCTACGACGCCGCGGCGAAACCGGTGCTGCGCATCGCGTCAGGCGACATCATCGATGTCGATACGCTGCTGACCAACACGCCGCGCGCGCTCGAGAAGGCCGGCGTGAAGCCCGAAGATATTCAGGCGTCGCTTCGCGCAATCGTCGATGGCGTAACAGACAAGGGACCTGGCGGCCACATCCTGACCGGCCCGGTCTACGTCGAGGGGGCGGAGCCTGGCGATGCGCTCGAGGTCCGCGTACTGTCGATCGATCTGCCCATTGCATACGGCTACAACGGCTGCCGCGGGTTTCTGCCGGAGAACTGCCAGCCAAACTCGGTGGCGCGGATCATTCCGCTGAATCGCAAGGCGATGACCGCCGCGTTTGCACCCGGAATTGTCATTCCGCTCAGGCCGTTCTTCGGCAGCATGGGCGTGGCGCCGCCGCCCTCCGCCGGGCGCATCAGCAGCAACCCGCCGTGGATTCACGCCGGCAACCTCGACAACAAGGAGCTGGTGGCCGGGACCACGCTCTTCATCCCGGTGCATGTCACCGGAGCGCTCTTCGAGGTCGGGGACGGACACGCCGCGCAAGGTGATGGAGAAGTTGATCAGACCGCGATTGAAACGTCGCTCCGCGGCCGGTTGCAGCTCATCGTGCGGAAGGGAATGACGCTCGCATGGCCCCGCGCCGAAACGTCGACCCACTACATCAGCATGGGGACAGACGTGGATCTGACGAAGGCCACGAAGATCGCGATTCAGGAGATGATTGACTTTCTGGTGACGGCCAAGGGGCTCGACAAGCATTCTGCATATCAGCTCTCGAGCATCGCAGCCGACGTCGCGATCACGCAGCTCGTGGACGGCAAGGTGGGCGTCCACGTCAAGATACCCAAGAGCATTTTTACGGGCAAAAAGTAACGTGTGGCGTTCGGCTCAGCCGGACCCGGAGGTTACCGAGCAGATGGTCTCCAGACGATTCGTCATAGTCTCCGCTCTCCTGCTTCCGTTGTGCACCATCGCGCCTGCCGCTCAGCAGTCATCCAAGGGCGACATCACCTCCGGCATCTCCTCCATCCGGCAGGAGCCGCTGAAGGAGTGGCTGACCTACATCGCGTCCGACGAGCTCCAGGGGCGCGCGACCTACAGCGAGGGGCTCGGTCTCGCGGCGGGCTACATCTCGAGCCACCTGACTCAATGGGGTGTCAAACCCGCCGGCGACAACGGGACCTACCTCCAGGTCGTGAAGGTCCTCGGCGTGCGCACGACGAGCCGCGCGACGGTGACCGTCGAGGTGAACGGGCAGACGCGCATGTTCAACGACGGCGAGGGGGTCACGTTTCCGAAGAGCATGGGCGGGAAGCAGACGATCGTCGCCGATCAGGTGCAGTTTGCCGGCTACGGGCTTACGCTGCCGTCGGGCACGCACGACGACTACGCCAGAATCGATCCGAAGGGCGCAGTGATCGTCTGGCTCGGGCCCGCGGGGCCCAAGACGTCGGAGAGCGGACTCTTCCGGTTGCTCAATTCGTCGGCCCGGAACCGCGCGGCGATCGACAAGGGCGCGATTGCGACGATCGCGCCGACTGGGGGAGGCTTTGGCGGCCGGGGCCGCGGCGGAACCGCGCCGCCGGCCACGCCGACGATTGCTGCTGCGCTGCCGCCGGCAGGCGGTGGACGCGGTCGGGGCGGCGCTGTGGACGATGGCGACTTCACGACCGTTCAGCGGTTCGACAACAAGGTCACGCCCGCGGTGACCGCCGAGGACGCGTTCTTCGAGTTCCTCTTCAGCGGATCGGAAGTCAAGTACGCCGAGCTCAAGGACAAGGCAGCCAAACAGGAACCGCTGCCGCCGTTCGCGCTCTCGGGCGTAAAGATCACGTTCAACGTCGACGCCGACTACACGGTCGTTCGTACCCGCCTCACCCACAACGTCGTCGGCATCGTCGAGGGCAGCGATCCGAAGTTGAAGGACACGTACGTCGCGTACGGCGCGCACTACGACCACACGGGGTACCGCGAAGGCGTCGGGGGCGGCGGACGCGGCGGCCAGGCGCCGGCCAATCCTGACGACCGGATCAACAACGGCGCCGACGACGACGGGTCCGGAACCGTGGCGATCATGGCCATCGCGCGCGCGTTTGCCCAGGGGCCGCGGCCGAAACGCTCGCTGCTGTTCGTCTGGCACGCTGGTGAGGAAAACGGCCTCCTCGGGTCGCGCTACAACGCGGACTATCCTGTCGTCCCGATCGACAAGATAGTCGCGCAGCTCAACATGGACATGGTGGGGCGCAACCGCAACGACGATCCGAAGCAGGCCAACACCGTCCTGGTCGTCGGCTCGGACCGCATCAGCACCGAGCTGCACAACATCAACGAAGACGCCAACGCGTCGCTCCCCAAGCCGATGACGATGGACTATGAGATGAACGACCCGGTGGACACCGAGTCGATCTACACGCGCAGCGATCACTACAGCTATGCGGCCAAGGGGATTCCGATCATCTTCTATTTCACGGGCCTGCACCCCGACTATCACGCGCCGAGCGACAGCGTGGACAAGATCATCTTCGACAAGATTCAACGCGTCGCGCAGCTCGCCTACGAGACCGGCCGCAGGGTGGCCAACCTGGACCACGCGCCGGTGCGGGACAACAAGGGGCCGAGGGCGGGGAAGACGGTGACGGGGAAGCTGAAGTAACGGGGGACCCGTGGCCAGAGGCCGGAGGTCAGAGGCCGGAGGTCAGAGGCCAGGGGAGTAACTACTCGATGGTCTTCTGGCCTCTGGCCTCTGGTACCTGGCCTCTGTCTGTGTCTATTGCACTCGGACCAGCTGGCCGCGGATCGCACCGCCTCCATTGAGGGGCGTGTGCATGTTGAAGTAGTGGCCGGCCGGGTTGTTCATGACGGCCTGGGCGCGGGTGCCCAGGATCGGCACGCCTTCGAAATTGATGGTGGCGGATCCGCCCGGCAGGGGAATCGCGTTGGCGGGGGTCAGGAGCGTGTCGACAAAAACTCCCGCGTTCACGCCCTGAGCGCCATTGTGAATGTGTGCCAGCCTGATCACGCTGGTGTCTGGGAATCCGCTCACGACTGCCTGCACATTCCACACGCCGTCACCAGTTACATTTCCCGAGCCATCACGCGGGACGCTGAAAGTAATCGTGACGCGCCCCTGCGCATTCGCCTCGGCGCCGCTGATCGGCGGATTCTCGTTCGAGGCCCTCAGTTCGGCGGTGAACACAATCGGCCCCGAGTTGGACGGGCCGACCGGGTTGTCGTCGTTGCAGGCAGGTGCGCCAAAGGCCAGCGCGAGGGCAAGTATCGCAAAACGTCGCATGATGTCTCCTCCTACAAGGGGCTCGGGGCTCACGATTCGAGGCTAAGTATACGCCCGGGATCGTAGCCTGCCAGGCGCGGCGAGCACTCCCCGACGACGTACGCGGAGTGCTCGTCCTCCTCCGCGCCTGGCAGACTGGTTGCGAGATCGGTTGAGCTCGTGACTCTCCGTGGCGGTTTCGCAATCGGCGTGCCCAGCGCCGGCCGGCGCCCTCGGGGTTTCGACCCGGAAACGGAAGGAATCTGCAAGACATTCCACCTCGGTGACTTACCGTTTCGGTAAGCGGTTTCGTGTCCGGTAACATAAGCTGCCGAATGTGGGGGTTCGTCGTTCGAGGTTCGAGGTTCGAGGTTCTGGGTTCGCAGTTCGTAGTTCGCGGTTCGCTGGGCTCGAGGCTCAGGTTAGTCGATCGGTCGGTCGATAAGCCGGCCGACCTGAAAGACCGAAACAACCGAGGGCAGGCTAGGAAGCAGGAAGCCAGGACGTGGCGGTGCGCACGCGCGATCGGACGGAGCTCGCGTTTCTGGTCGGCGGTCTGCTGCTGGTGCTCCTGGTGCTGGGGTTTGCGGGGGTGTCGGACCTGGTGCTCGAGGGCGAGACCCAGCCCTTCGACGATCGCGTGCTTCGCGCGCTGAGGAGGGCCGACGATCCGTCGCTGCCGGTCGGTCCGGCCTGGCTGCGTGGCGCGGCGCTCGACATCACGGCGCTCGGCAGTGCCTCGGTGCTCGGCCTCGTGGTCGCCGCGATCGCCGGGTTTCTGCTTCTGCAGGGCCTGCGGCGCATGGCGCTGTTCGTGTTCGTGGCCAGCGCCGGCGGCTGGCTGCTGAACTCGCTGTTGAAGGCGCTCTTTCATCGCCCGCGCCCGGATGTCGTTCCGCATCTGCGCGAGGTGATGACGCTCAGCTTTCCGAGCGGTCACGCGATGACGTCGGCGGCTGTGTACCTCACGCTCGCCGCACTGATGATGCGCGTGGTGGATCGCCGGGCGACGAAGGTCTATTGCATGTCGTTCGCGATGCTCCTCGCGGGCCTGGTCGGCGCGTCGCGGGTGTATCTTGGCGTGCACTACCCGACCGACGTTCTGGCGGGGTGGCTGGTCGGCCTGTCGTGGGCGCTCCTCTGCTGGCTGGTTGAGCGGGCGATCGAGCGGAGAACTGGCCTTTCACGGGACGTGCGCCGCGGTCTTGACGCGTAGAACCACGGATCACACAGACAACACGGCAACAGGGACACGTCGGACAACATGGACAAGCCAGACGTCATCAGCGAGACAGGTGGAGTGGGCCCCGGGGCACGGGTACGTGCATACTTGAGCGTCCGCATACATCACAATCGTGATTAACATGGCCCAGGAAACGATACTCCTCGTGGAAGACGAACCGGCGGTGCGGCAACTCTTCGCCACCGCTCTGTCGCGCGCCGGTTACACGGTGTTCGAGGCCCGCAATGGCGAGGAAGCCGTGAAAGTCTTCGAGCAGCACGCCGACGCCATCGACCTGTTGCTGACCGACATGCGCATGCCGTACATGGGCGGTGCCGAGCTCGCGCAGCAGCTCCGCGGGCGAAAAGAGTCCCTCAAGATGATCTGCATCTCCGGCTACGGCGGTGCGGTCGCCACGGCCGTCTCGACCGATTTCCTCGCCAAGCCGTTCTCGCGCGACGAGATGCTGAAGAAGGTTCGAGAGGTCTTGGATAGAAGCTAGTGCGTTTCCTCGCCGTCTGCCTCTCGCTGCTGGCGCTGCGCGCGGTCGCGCAGGAGGGCCAGGACCGGCCGTTGCCAGCCGGGGCCCAGGATCACGATGGCCGCGGCGCGCTGGCGGTCCTGCGCCGGGACGGACTCCTCTTTCCGTTCGCGTCGTTCAATCGCGACTCGTGGCGCGTGACGTGGCCCATCGGTCTGGGCCCACACCTCGAGATTCCGCTGACACGCGACGCCATCCCGAAAAGCTGGTGGGGTACGCGATCGCCTGACCAATGGCGCGCCCACCTGACGAGCGGTGACGAACGGTTTCTCGAGCTCGAGAACCCGGCAGTATTCCCGTCGTTCTGCGGCCGGCAGCTGGGCGTCCGAACCACGTATCGCTCGGATCAGCCGCTCCCGCCGGTGCGGGTGGACCCGTTTCCGAAAGATGGCCTCGCGATCAGCGGAGGCGTCCCCCTCGAGCCGATCGAGTCGGTGAGCCGGACGTCACCGGAATGGACGTCGATGGCGGTCGCGCTGCTGAAGGAGTTCAACCGGGTCGAGCGCGATACCATCAGCATGGTGCGAACGCGCACCCAGTGGCGCCACCCGATACCGCCCGACAAGCGCCCGGCCTATCCCGTTCGCCTCGAATCGTGGTACCGATCGCCCTCGGGCGAGCCCGGATGGACCGTCTCCTATGTGGAGGCCGTGCGGCAGTATCCGCCAGGGCCCGAGGACAAGGGCTGTGGACTCGAGACGATCGTCAGCGGCTGGCTGCACCATCACGACGGCCAACTGATGGAAGCCTCGCAGCTCAGTGGCAAACTGACCTACTGCGACCGTGTTGGCGCCACCTACATGCTCCCGTTCGGTCGCATTCGTCCGCGGAACCAGACGTACTGGGTGTTCCAGCTCTCAGGCTGGGAATCGGAATGGTACGAGGTCGTCGCGGTTCGTCCCGAGAAGATCCGCTACGTCCTCGAAGTCTTCGCGGGCGCCGGGAGACGCTGTCGTTAGGCGCTCGATGTTCCCCGCCCGCGCGCACGCCATAGCCGGCCTTTCGGCTCTCATCCTGATCACGCTTGTCGTGCCAGTCGTCATCCCGATTGCCAACGCGCGGCACGCGGCGCGAGCGCTGCCGGCGACGTACCTCCCGGCGCTGGAAGGTCCGCGCGAGCGCGCGCAGTTTGCCGAGTTCCGCATCTCCGATCTCCGGTTGCTCCAGCCCGGGTACGTGGTGATCGGGGACTCGATGGCAGGAACCAGAGTCGATGAGCGGCGGCTCGTCGAGCTCACCGGCGTCCAGGTGGCGCCGCTCCTCCAGCCGGCTTCGGGCTCGGCCTTCTGGTATCTCGCGCTGAAGAACTGGGTGATCGCGAGCGGCATCCGGCCTCGCATGGTGCTCATCTTCTTCCGGGACACGAACCTCACCGACGTGATGTTCCGCCTCGACGAGCAGTTCCGCTGGGCGCTCGATCTCGCCGCGCTCGATCGCGAAGACGAGCTCAACGCCGTCGTCGCGCGCCGCCTCGGCCTGCTGCATCGCGCCCACCGCCTCGTCGACTGGATCGTCGGGACCGAGCAGGCGCGCCAGCGCGTGGAGGCTGTCGTAACGGCCTGGCCGGCCGGCGTGATGATGTCGTCACGCCGCCGGCAAGCGGAGTTCTTCACGGGAATGAACGAGCGGCTCGGGCTCGATCATCTGCGGAAGATGGAGGCCGCCGACATTCAAATCGGCGAGGGCCCGGCGTTCGACTTCGCGGGAGACGTCGAGGCATCCGTGCTCCCGCTCATGCTGCGCGACGCGGCCCGGGCCGGCCTCACGATCTGTTTCGTGCGCGTGCAGCGCCGGCCGACGGCGAACAGGCCGCCGGCGCAATCGCCCGCCCTGCGCCGGTACGTCGACGAGCTGCGGGCCTACGTGACGGCACGGGGTGCGCTCTTTCACGACGACACGGGCGACCCCGCGCTCACCATCGACATGTACGAGGACGGCGATCACCTGGCGCGTCACGCCCGCCGGCGCTACACCGAAAACCTGTACAACCGGCTGCGTCCGCACTTCCAGTGATCTTTCACAGTCTCGACTTCGTCGTCTTCTTTGTCGCGTTCGTGGCGATCTACTGGACGCTCCCGCACCGCAGCCAGAATCTGCTGCTGTTTGCCGGCAGCTACTTCTTCTACGGGTACGTCCACCCCTGGTTTCTGATCCTCATCGCAACCTCGACCGTCATCGACTACTGTGCCGCCCGCGGCATGGAGGCCTGGCCACGGCATCGCCGCCGCTTTCTCTGGCTCAGCATCATCTCCAACTTCGGGATGCTCGGCTTCTTCAAGTACTTCAACTTTTTCGTGGAGAATGTCGCCGGCGTGCTCGGGGCGCTCGGGGTGACGGTCCACGAGCCCACGCTGCGCATCCTCCTGCCGGTCGGCATCTCGTTCTACACGTTCCAGGCGATGAGCTACACGATCGACGTGTATCGGGGCGAGCTGCGCGCCCGTCGCAGCCTCCTCGACCTCGCGGTGTTCGTGTCGTTCTTCCCGCACCTCGTCGCCGGTCCGATTCAGCGCGCGTCGTTCCTGCTGCCGCAAGTCGAGTCGCCGCGGCGGTTCTCGCCGGAGAAGGCGCGCAGCGGGTTCGCCCTCATCTGCTGGGGCTTCTTCAAGAAGCTAGTCGTGGCCGACAACGTCGGCGTGATCGCCAACAAGGTGTTCGCGCTGGCGGATCCGACGTTTTACATCCTGTGGGCCGGCGTGTTTGCGTTCGCGATCCAGATCTACGCCGATTTTTCTGCCTACACCGACATCGCGCGCGGCACGTCGCGCTGGCTGGGGTTCGAGCTCACCGAGAACTTCGCCCATCCCTACCTTGCGCGCAGCCCGGCCGACTTCTGGCGGCGGTGGAACATCTCGCTCTCGAGGTGGTTCCGCGACTACGTCTACATCCCGCTCGGAGGATCGCGCCTGGGCACGTGGCTCTGGACACGAAACGTTCTCATCACGTTCCTGCTCTCGGGCCTCTGGCACGGCGCGAGCTGGAACTACGTGCTCTGGGGGTTCTACCATGGGCTTCTCCTGCTCGCCAGCGAGTGGCTGGCGAGGCCCGCGCGCCTCTCGCCCGAGCGCGGACGCTGGCTCGTGGTCCCGCAGATTGCCGGAATGTTCGTGCTGACGAATATCGGATGGCTGCTGTTTCGGGAGACCGAGTTGTCCGCGATCGTCCGCGACCTGACGCTCTTGCCTTTCGGCGTGAACGATCTCGATCGCCAGACCGGGTTGTATCTGTTTCTGCTGTCCCTGGCGTACTCGGTGCCCTTGTGGATTCAGAGTCTATGGGTCGAGGTTGCGCGCGGCTCGACGGGCGCCGAGTCAGCGGAGCCCCGCGCGCTCGCGCCCTGGCCGCGCCTTGTGCTGCAAGGCGTCGCGTGCGGTCTGGCATTCGCCGCGATCCTCGTCCTCCGCAGCCGCACGTCGCTCGACTTCATCTACTTCCAGTTCTAGGGCGTGTTCAACCGCGTAGCACCTGTTCTAACCCGTGCGCTTGCCGCATGTCCTTTAGGGCGGCGCGTGCTTCGCTCCGCGCCTCGACAGCCTCCGCTAACTCCGTTCCTCCGTTGCCTCGCAGCGCCGGTCTCGATTCATCCGGCGCTGCCAACCGTGGACAGTTGGATGCCCCCGGGGCGTGACGTGGTTGAGGGATCTTTGTCAGGTTCGCGCGATCGGTCTCGCAGCTCTACTTCACGGTCACTCGAGCCCAGTCCCACCCCTCGAATCCTTTGCCGTTGACGGCCTTCACGGCCACAACAGTACCGGGTGCGACGTTCGACAGGACCGCGGAGGGCTTGTTGACGCGCGTGTGCTGCGCGTCCGGTCTGGTCGGCGGACCGTACGACACGAGGTACCCGGTCACGCCGCTCTCCGGGCTCGGCTTCCACGACACCGTCGCCGTTCCACCTTTCAGGCCCTCAACCTTCAGATCGGTGAGGCGTGAAGGGCTCGACGCCAGAAGCGCCAATGTGGCCGCGGTCGTCTTGGCCACCTCGGTGATGAGCTGATGGTTCATGTTTTCCAGGACGTCGTGCGACTGGTGGTAGTGCGGGCTGCTCAAGACCGGATACGAGCCAATGCCCCCGACAATGTCACCGAACGCCTCGTAGTACGCGGCCGCGTCGGTGCTCTTGTAGTAGAGCGCGTCGTACGTGATGAGATTCGTGAATTGGATTGCCGCCGCGTGCTGGATGTCGCGGATCCCGGGGTTGGAGTACCGGATCGTGTTGTCGAGGCGCTGATCGTTGGCCCATCCGACCATGTCGTTGTTGAGTGCGCCGACGATCGACAACTTGTCGACCACGGCGCGGCGCACGAACTCGCGGCTCCCGAGCAGCCCCGCTTCTTCACCCGTGAACGAGGCAAAGATGATTGTCGCTGGCTGCGGTCGCCGGGCCATGATCCTGGCCGTCTCGAGCAGCGCCGCCGTGCCAGACGAGTCGTCGTCTGCGCCGGGACCGATGGCGACCGAATCGTAGTGGCTACTGACAACGTAGATGAGCTCGGGGTTGACCGTGCCTTTGAGCGTCGCCAGGACGTTGGCCGTCCGTCCGCCAAGCGCATTCGCGCGTTCGAACCACTGAAACGCGGGCGCGTAGCCGAACGACTTATAGGTCTCGAACAGGTAGGCCGAAGCGAGCTGGTTGCCCGGCCGCGTGATGTGCTTCGAGTCGAACTCGAAGAGCGCTTTCTCGTAGCCGTAGACCCTCGCGACCGAGGCTTCGGCGACCATCGCCTTGACCGTCTCGGCGATTGGCGCGTAGAGACGCGTGCCTTTGGCGCGCAGCGCCTCCTCGGCGGCCAGGCTCGAGGCCACGCGCGCCCGCAGTTCCTGACGCGTCACCGTGCGCGTCAAGTCCATCAAGTACACGCCGCGCTCGGCCGAGACTGTGTCGCCGTCGCGCTCGGCGACCATCAGCACCTTGCTGCCGTCGGGGCTCGGCTTCCAGGAATACTCGGGCGCGATCGTGCGGACCGTGTTGTTGTGAAACAGGCGCGTCTGCGACCCGGTCTGCAGATCGTAGAGAAACGACCGGCGATGTCGGGCTTCGCCGATGACGCCGACGAGCCGGGTTTCGGTCAGGAACTGGGGCAGCACGTCGTGCTGGATGTCGCGCGTGACGCGCGTTTCGCTGCTGCCATCGCGGTTGACGACGAAGATGTCCCAGTCGTCGCGCGTCATCATCTGGAAGCCGAGGCGGCTGCCGTCAGGGGACCAGGCAGGGAAGTCGACCCGTTCCGGACCCTTGCGCACGATCGTCGGCGCGGCTGATGGGTCGGCGGTTGCGACGGCCATCAGGCTGGTCTCGTCCGCGCTCCGGTTGACGAAGACGATGGTCCGCCCGTCGGCCGAAAACGACGGCGAGCTGCCGGCGATCGTGGCGATCTTGCCGTCAGGGATAGAAAGCACGCTGAAGGTCGGCGCCGGCGCCGGCGCGGGTCCGCCTGCGCCACGGGCGCCTCCAGCCGCGCCACCACCTCGGCCGCCGCGGCCCGCTCCGGGAAGGCGCCTCGTGAACAGGATCGCAGTGCCGCCCGAGTTGATGCCGGCGATGACCTTCTCGTTCGGGTCGGTCGTGATCGCCGCGAGCGGTCGGGCTTCGCCCCCGAAATGAACGAAATGAATCTGGCCGCCCCCGGCACCACCGGGAGCGGCTGCGAAGATCATGGTGTCGCCGGCGCCGACGACCAGCGATGCGCCGGTAATCGCGCCCGTGTCGAACGAGGTTTCGCGGCCCGTGGCAAGTTCGTGCAGAACAGCCGGCGTCGTGACGGCAGAGTTTTCGGGAAGCGCGGTCGTCGACGGGGCCGTCGCCTTCCAGTACGCGACCTTCGCGCCGTCGGGCGAGAACGCCGCGCCGCCGCCGCGCAGCTCGACGACGACGCGCGCGGGGTCGGCGGTGGCGAGGACGCGGGTGATGCGGCTGGCGACAGGGCCGGTCTCGTAGAGAAGGTGCCGGCCGTCGGGCGAGAATTGCGGGACTGCGCCGTCGCGCGTCAGCTCTGTCGTCTGGTACATCTCGCCCGTGCGGAGCGCGATCGGTTCGAGGACGCTCGCGGCGTCCGGGGAGTCCAGCAGCTTCAGATAGCCGGAGAGCGCAGCGAGGTAGTCGCCGCGCTCCCATGCGAGATCTGCGACTTGCAGTGGCGAATCGGAATGGGCGCCGGACTGTCTTGGCGTTCCTGTCAGGGGCGCGAGAAGTGCGAACGAGAGAAGTACTGTGGCGGTGAACGGTCGCGTCATTCCGGCTGTGCTCCGAGGTTTGGCGGAGCATAACACGCCCTGCTGACACGACTTACTGCTTGCCTTTACTTTTGCTCGCTATCAGCGACTGCCGCGGTCCTCGAGTTCTTCACAAAAGATCAGGAGGCCAGGAGATCATTGAGAACCATAAGTCTCCTGATCTCCTGGCTCTCCCTGTTGCAACGTGACAAGCTACTTTTTCTCCAGCAGCCGCCTCAGCTCCGTGAGATGCGTCCTGATTTGATCGAGCTGGACCGCGTTCAGCGTCACATCGGGACCCGTCACCGTCGTTCGCGTCGATCCGCTGACGGTAGGGGTCGACACGACGGCCCCCCCGGCCGCGGCGGTTGAAGCCATTTGCGCTGCAGCCTGTGCGCCGAGAATCACCTCGATGCCTTCGACGTGCAGCAGCAGGTCTCGCGGCGCGACTGTAATCTCCTGAGGGCTGTCAGGCGCGGGGTCCGGCGGAGGCGAGTCCGGCCGCGACTCGGTTGCGGTAGTCGATGTGGTCGCCACAGTGCTGGCCGTCGTCACAGTGGTGGCCGTCGCCGCAGGCGCGGCCCCTACAGAAGAAGAGGGACTGGCTGAGGCGGCGCCGCCGGCACCGTTCACGACGGCTTCGAACTGGTCGAGATGCTTGCGGAGCTCCATCAGCTTCGCGCGGATGGCCGGATCGATGGTGCCCACGCCGGCCGCACCGCTCGTGCCGACGGCACCGGGCGTGCCCGAGGCCCGAGCGGGCTCCTCCGGCTGGAGAAGGGCGGCGAGATTGGACTCGACCTTGGCGTACGAGGCGCGCCATTGGGAGTCTCTCGTAATAAGCGCGTTGAAGTTGCTGATCAACTGCTGAACCTGGCTGCGCGCCTCGCCCGTCAGCTGCGCGGCTGCCGGCAGCTGCGTCAACTCGCTGAGGGCATTGCGGGCGGCGGTCAGGTGCTGCTTCGCCAGATCCTGGTTGACCGCGGCGTCGGGCTGCGCTGCCGGTGCGGCCTGCGCGGGCGCGGTCTGCGCTGGCGGTGTGGCCTGCGCGGGGGGCGCGGTTTGCGCCGGCGGTGCGGTCTGCGCGAATGCAGATGCCGCGAGTGCCATCGATGCAGCCGCGGCGAAGCTGGTCGTCCATCGAGCGTACGTACGGTTCATACGTGCCATGTATTGTCCCTCCGGGGTTCGTTCCCCTCACCTCCCTCGTGACGGAGCAAGCGAGGTGCCACGTGCGGCAAGTTGCTCGAAAGCCTCAGGATTGCGCCTGCCCGCGCGGACGAGATGGCGGCGAGAATCGCAGGGAGAGTGTGCACCAATTACCTACCGTGTTGTCATCCGCGTGACAGGCGTCCTGCGGCTCGGCTACAAAGCTGAGCGGGCCGCACGGTTTCGTGGTTGAATGACGGCCGGGAGAATCATGGCTGACACCAAGGCTCAACTGACCGCCTCGCCCGCATTCCATCAGCTGGTCGCGCGCCGGTGGCGCATGTCGCTGCTGCTGACGGGGTGCCTGTTCGTCCTCTACTACGGTTACATTCTGCTCATCGCGATCAACAAGCCGCTTCTCGCGCAGCGGATGGGCGGCGCCACGCCCATCGGGATTCCTCTCGGTGCCGGCGTCATCGTGGGATCGTGGGTCCTCACGGCTATCTACATCGTCTGGGCGAATCGGCACTACGACCCCGAGGCGCAGCGCCTGCGGGACACGCTCCTCACTCGCCACTGACCTCATGCCGCCTGTCCTCGACACGTCTCTCGGAAGCCCGACGGCTTCGGCCGTCGCATTTTTTCTCGTCATCGTCGCGCTGACGCTCGCGATCACCTGGTGGGCGGCGCGCCGAACACGGTCGGCGAGCGAATTCTACGCCGCCGGCCGATCGGTGTCCGCGCTCGAGAACGGGCTGGCGCTCGCCGGCGACTACATGAGCGCGGCGTCGTTTCTGGGCATTGCCGGGCTCGTCGCCCTCCGTGGGTACGACGGGATGATCTATGCGACGGGCTGGCTGGTGGGCTGGCCGGCGCTCATGTTCCTCATCGCCGAGCCGGTGCGAAACCTGGGCAAGTTCACGTTTGCCGACGTCGTCGCGTTCCGGCTTCGGCAGGTGCCCGTTCGCATCGCGTCGGCGTTCGGCGGCATCCTCACGGTGCTCTTCTACACCATCGCGCAGATGGTCGGCGCCGGAAACCTGATCCGGCTGCTGTTCGGCATTCCCTACGAGTGGGCGGTGACCGGCGTCGGCATCGTGATGCTCGCCTACGTGCTCTTCGGCGGGATGATTGCCACGACCTGGGTGCAGATCATCAAGGCGGTGCTGCTGCTGCTCGGCGTCTCGCTCCTGACCGGGCTCGTCCTCGCGCAGTTCGACTTCTCGCCAGTCCGGTTGTACGCGGCCGTGGCGGACCGTTACGGTCCAGCTGCGCTCGAGCCCGGCGGGCTCGTGACGGACCCGCTCGACGCGGTGTCGCTCGGTCTCGCGCTGATGTTCGGCCTGCTGGGACTTCCGCACATCCTCATGCGCTTCTACACAGTGCCCGACGCGCGCGCCGCGCGGGCATCGGTGCTCTACGCGACGGGCTTCATCGGCTACTTCTATCTCATCATCCCGATCGTCGGATTTGGCGCATCGGCGCTCGTCGGCCGGGAGCTCATCGCGAAAGTCGATGCCGGCGGCAACATGGCCGCGCCGCTCGCGGCCGAACTGCTCGGCGGCACGCCGTTCCTCGGGTTCATCGCGGCGGTCGCGTTTGCGACGATCCTCGCGGTGGTCGCGGGGCTGACGCTCGCCGGCGCGAGCGCGCTCTCGCACGACATCTTCGTGCACGTCGTTCGGCGCGGCCACGCGCCGGACCACGAACAGGTCCGCGTGGCACGCGCGGCCACGGTGGTGTTCGGCGCGCTGGCCGTGCTTCTCGGCGTGGTCTTCAAGGGGCAGAACGTCGCGTTCATGGTCGGCCTGGCGTTCGCGATTGCCTGCAGCGCGAACTTCCCGCCGTTGCTCCTGTCGATCGTGTGGAAGCGCTTCACGACGGC
>Ga0184612_10000065_pt1 | contig 45678 bp, 44 predicted proteins | sample PLM3_60_coex_FD_133163 | JGI IMG/M metagenome (GOLD analysis project Ga0184612, IMG submission 133163) | Groundwater sediment microbial communities from an aquifer in East River, Colorado, USA - PLM3_60_coex | ecosystem: Environmental > Terrestrial > Soil > Riparian zone | place: USA: East... | reverse complement strand
TGCGGCGACCTCAACGACCACCTGGTAAGCCGTGTGCGGGAAATCCGCATGCACGGTTTGAACGGGGGTCTTACCCACATCCGGCCGGTCACTCGGACCGGAGACAGTAGGATCTACCAATGAGTTCGACTGCGGCCGATGTGAGCGCGGTCCTGCGCGTCACACCAGTGTTTTCGAGCCTGTCCGCGGCCGACCGCGGCAGCATCGCAGAGTCCGGCGTCATCCGCAGCTACCCGCAAGGCGCGGTCATATTCGAGCAGGAGGCGCCTGCCGACACGTTCTACACCGTCACCTCGGGGCTGGTGAAGGTGTACCGGCTCCTGCCGACGGGAAAGCAGCTGACGTTGCAGATCTTCGGTCCCGGCGCCCCCATCGGCGCGCTAGCCGCCTACGACGGTCGCCCCTTCCCGGCTACGGCCGGTGCGCTGGCGCCCACCACGTGCCTGCTGATTCCTCGCGCGGTGTTCTTCCGGCTCCTGGAGGAGCACCCATCCCTGGTGCGTGGCCTCCTGCACGGGCTCACCGGAAGAGTGGTCGAGCTGCTCAACCGCGTCACCGACCTGAGCTCGCGACGGATCGAACCGAGATTCGCGCGCCTGTTCCTGAAGCTGGCCGACGAGATGGGGCGCCCCGAACGCGGGGGGATGTTCGTGCCCATCATGCTGTCCCGCCAGGAGTTGGCCGACATGACGGGCACCCGCATCGAGACGTGCATCCGCATCATGAGCCGGTGGGGCAAACAAGGGTTGCTGCGGACCGAGAAGGACGGCTTCGTCCTGCTGGACCGCGCTCGCGTGGAGGAGGCAGCGATCGACTAGCGGCTCCGGGCTCTAGCGTCCGTGCGCGGCGGGCGCGGGGCGCCGCGCGACCAGCGCCCCCTCTTGCGGCGAATAGGTAATCAGGACGACCTCGCCCGGAGCGATGTCGAACCGTTCGGCGAAGGCGAGGTGCGGCGGGGCATGGTCCGACCCCCGCGACGCTGGAGCCTCGGTGGCCGAGCTTGGCCCTCCGACCCGATCGAAGGACAGGTCGATGGCCGACGATCCCGGCTCGACGTCAATCTCTTGCAGCACGTACAGACGGCGGTCGCGCCGCAACCCGCCGCCATGAACGCGCTGCTGCAGCACGACCTGCCCGTTCCTGCGCACCGTCAGTTCATATTCGGCCGTCTGTCCTTCGCACACCATCGGCTGGCGCATATGCTGCGGCAGTTGTGCGAGTTCGGCCTCGGTCCGTGGCCGGCAATTTTCGATCCGCTCGGGCCGGGCGCTCCACGCCAGGCGCACGAGCGACCGCGCGCGGGGCTGGACGGTCAGCGGTGCCGTGGACGCCCACACCAGCGCCGCCATCGGGAGCAGTGCGGCGGCAACGGCGGCGGCACGCCTCCCCGCGCTCACGCCTCCTCCCTGACTTCGGCTGGCTCGCACTCGGTAGACACGTCCTCATCATCTGCCGCGACGGGCACTTCGAGCGCGGCGATTTCGGCCGCAAAGCTGGCGAGTGCGGACAGCGCCTCCGCACGTTCCGCGGCATTGACCGTGACGACTTGAATGCGGGCGCGGTCGACCCGCTCCTGCAGCTCGGCCTCACGCCCGTGGTAGATCCGCTCGCCAAGCCACCGAGGCCCCTCACGGTTCCAGCAATCGCGCGGCGGGCAGCTCAGGATCAGCACTCCGCCGGCGCCGCCGCGCAGCAGCAGCTCGATCACCGAGCTGTGCAGGTTGCCCGCGCAGCTGACAACGTAGGGCCGGGCGCCCGCCTTTTCGAGCGCCCCCGCGTAGGTGCCCGCTCCGCGGCCGCACGCCACCGCCACGATCTGCGCCGCCAGTTTCTTCTCTGAGATGAATGTCCGCGCGCGCACGAGCTGATCCCGTCCGGTGCGGCCGGGCGGGCCGACACCCATCGGAGGGCAGGACCCGCTGCAGATGCCACAGCTGACGCACAAGTCGGGATCGACGCGGGCCACCAGCGGCGACCGCTTGCTGTCGCGCGGCAGCATCGTGATGGCCCCGTAGGGGCAGTCGAGCGAACATTGCACACAGCCGACGCAGATCTCCTCGTCCACGTGCGAGACCGGCGGCGGTTCACCGGCGCCGCGCCGTGCGGTGATCCACGGAACCGACACGAGCAGGGTGCCGATGACGACAGCCAGCAGCAGGCTCTGGCCTCCTTGGAGCCGCCGGGAGATGGGAATCCAGAAACCGAAGAAGAGATCCGCTGGCACCTGCTCCGGCAGGCGGAGCGGGTCCGCCTGCGGCCCCATCGGCACCGGCCACAGGATCGCCGCCGCCGTGAGCGCCGCGATCGCGGCCCACAACAGCGGCCGCGAGGGCAGCATCGCCGGACGCGCCAGGCGCTTCACGTGCAGCCAGAAGACCACCCCCATGCCCAGCGGCAGGCCGATGTGCGCGAAGAGGTTGAGGAAAAAGAATGCCGTCGGCAGCGGCGTTTCGCCGGTGAATGCCCGGCTGGTGGGTTCCGACAATATCGGCAGCGCGTCGAGCATGCGCGCACCCTCGGCGGCGAGGTGACCGCCGAAGGTGTCCCACACCATCACGTAACCGGTCCAGCCGCAGAGGAGCACTAGCAGCAGAAGAACGCAGCCCGAGACCCAGGCCAGCGTGCGGGCGCCCCAGCTCCGCCCCTGCGCGAACATGCGAAAGGCATGGACCACGGTCGCGACGAGCGCGAGGTCAGTGGCGTAACGGTGCAGCCCCCGGACCCACCGACCGGTCCATGGGCTGGCGGTGAGGTGCGCCACCGACTGCCAGGGCGCCCCCACGCGGTAGAAGAGCAGCAGCCAGAGGCCGGTGATCACCAGGACCAGGTAGAGCGCGACGACGATCGTGCCGCTTTGGTAGAGAGGGTTGTACCGCTGTCCATACAGGCGGTTGGCGAGCGCGTCGGCGCCCGTCAGAACCCGCACGCACAGCCGTTCAAACGGTGACGAGAGGGCGGACATTGCCGGTTGTGGGCGGGAGCGGGCGCATAGCCGATTCTCGGTGAGAGCATCTGCCGCGGCATATGATCGTCGTCATATGGCGCTTCCGTGAGGGCCACTAAGCTCGTACCGCCCACGGCACCAGGCACGACGTGGTCGAGCAGGAGGCACATGGACAACCGGACAGAGCCTGTTTCGCCAGCCACGCCGATCCCTCTCGGTCAGCGACTCTACGACAACGTGTTTCTGCTGCTCATCGCCGGCATCCTGGTGATGGTCCTCTTCTATACGGGGTGGGGCCTGTGGGAGATCAACACTCTGCCCACCGCGCCACTCCCTTGAGGTCCCATGCACATCGATACGCATACAGGACTTGACAGCCCCAAGGGGCTCTGGTGGACCCCCGCGCACAAGACCGAGAAGCTCTGGGTCGGGATCGCCTTCGGCTGGTGCATGGTGCTCTTCGCGATGATGCCGCTGTGGCACTGGAAGGGGGGGCAGAATCCCTCCGGGATCCGCAGCCGGACGACGCCGCAGGCCTTCGGCGCGCGCGTCGGCGAATTCATCACGCAGTACCAGACCGGCAACGACCGGGGGATGCCGATCGTGACGCCGCCGCCGGGCTCCGACGTCTACCTCGCCGCCGTGTCGTTCCAGTGGTTCCCCATCCTGCGGCTGCAGAAGAACGCTGAATACACGCTCCACCTGTCGTCGCTCGACGTCAACCACGGCTTTTCGCTCTACCCCCTCAACGTCAACTTCCAGGTCGTGCCGGGCTACGACTACGGTCTGCGGGTAACGCCGAACGCGTCGGGGGACTTCCGCATCATCTGCAATGAATTCTGCGGCATCGGCCATCACGTCATGGTCGGCCGCGTCATCGTCGAGGACGCTCCGGCGGCGGCATCGGCGGCACCGCTGGGACGTGTGCGATGACGGCGAGCAATGACGGCGCGGTTGTGGCTGGTCCGGGAGGGGCGCTGTTTCGCACCTGCCCGATCACGGGCCGCCGTATCGAGCGCGGCGGCGAGCGGCTGGTCAAGGTGCACGCGGTCGCCTCGGTGGTGTCGCTGCTGATCGGCGCCATTGCGGCCGTGCTGCTCGTGCTGACGCGGTGGCAGGCGGTCCACCTCCTGCCGGCCGATTGGTTCTACCGCATCCTCGGCGTGCACGGGATGAGTATGCTCATCTTCTTCATCATCTTCTTCGAGATGGCGGTGCTGTACTTCGCCAGCACGGCGCTGCTCAACGCGCGCAACTGCGCGCCGAAGACATCCTGGGCGGCGATGCTGCTGATGGTGGGCGGTGCGCTCCTCGTCGAAGCGATGATGTGGGGGGGCAAGGCGGACGTGCTGTTTACGTCCTACGTGCCGCTCAGGGCCGATCCCAACTTCTACCTGGGCGTGATCCTGTTCGCCGTCGGGGCTCTGGTGACGGTGGGCGTGTTCTTCGCCAACCTGGTGGTCGCCAAACGGGAGCGCAGCTACGAAGGTTCGGTGCCGCTCGTGGTGTACGGCGCGATCACCGCGGCGATCATCGCCGTCATCACGCTCCTGCATGGGGCGGCCATTTACATCCCGACTTACCTGTGGTCGCTCGGCTACATGAACGTCGACCCGCAGGTCTACCGCATGGTCTGGTGGGGGCTAGGGCATTCCTCGCAGCAGATCAACGTCGCCGCCATGGTCGCCGTGTGGTACATGCTCGGCGCCCTGACCATCGGCTCCGTCGTGCTGAACGAGAAGATCAGCCGCACCGCCTTTGTGCTCTACATCCTGTTCATCTCGATGGCCTCGGCGCACCACCTGCTGGTCGATCCGGGCATGGGGCCGGTCTGGAAAATCGTCAACACCAGCTACTTCATGTACATGGCGGTGCTGGCGTCGATGATCCACGGCTTTACCGTCCCGGCCGGCATGGAGCTCGGCATGCGACTGCGCGGCTTCACCAACGGTATGTTCGACTGGCTGCGGCAGGCACCGTGGGGAGACCCCGGCTTCAGCTCGCTGGTCTGCTCGGTGGTGGTCTTCGGCTTCGTCGGTGGCATCACCGGTGTCACCATCGGCACAGAGCAGATCAACATCATCGTCCACAACACGCTGCGGGTGCCCGGCCACTTCCACGCCACCGTGGTGAGCGGCACGGCGATGGCGTTCATGGGCGCGACCTACTACCTGCTTCCGATCGTGTTCCAGCGGAAGGTCGCGTTCTGGCCGCTGGCGAAGATCCAGCCCTACCTGTTCGCCGGCGGCATGCTCATCTTCACCGTCTCGATGACCTTCGCCGGCACCTTCGGCGTCCCGCGCCGCCACTGGGACATCTCCTTCAGCCAGGCCCCCTTCGACGTGCAGTTCAATCCCATCGTCGACCTGGTGCTGGCGGTGATGGCGCTCGGCGGCCTCCTCGCAGCGACCGGGGCCTTCCTGTTCGTCGCCATCGCGGTGAAGTCCGTCTTCCTGGGCGAGCGGCTCGGCACCATCACTCGTGGCGTGGCCATGGCCGGGGTGCCGGCAGGCATCACGCATCCGCCAGTGCACGCGCTGGACGTGGACGCGCGCAACGCGGCGCTGCACGGCGAGCAGGCCGGCCTCATGGGTCCGGCGCCCGGCACGATCGTGCTCGTCTTCGTCTTCCTCGCGGCCTTCATCGTGTACTACTTCGTCAACTGGAAGGTGCTGACGTTCCTCTGGAGGATCGGGTGAGCAGCGCGGCGCGGGCGCGGCTGGCTGTCGGCGCGCTCTTCGGGATCGTGGTCATCACCGTCTCGTGGTGGGCCCTGGCGTTGTGGCCGGTCGAGGCGGATGCGCCGGAGTGGCTTCTCCGCACCCGCGAAGTCTGCTTCGGGTCGACCGCCGATTCGCTGCCGAATGCGGCCGGCTGGCTGTTGCTCATCGGTCAGCCGGCCGGGATGGTGCTGCTCCTGGCGGTCGTCTGGGGCCACGAGCTCCGCGGCGGGATGGCGCTCCTGACCTCGCGGTCGGCCGGCCAGCTGGCTGTGGGGGTCCTATCCGCGTCGATGGTGGTTGGCCTCGGCGCCACCATCAACCGGGTGCGCACCGCCAGGAACGAGCCGTTCTCCACCGGCGCAGCCAAGCTCGAGCAGCAGCTGACGCGGATCAGCGACTCCGCCCCCGCGCTGGCGCTCATCGACCAGACGGGCCGCGACCTGACGCTGGCCACCTTCCGCGGCCGTCCCGTCATCGTGACGTTCGCGTTCGCGCACTGTCAAACAGTCTGCCCCCGCGTCGTTCAGGATGTGCTGGCGGCGCGGAGCCAGGCAGACGGCCCGTCTGCGGCGGTGCTGGTCGTCACGTTGGACCCCTGGCGTGATACGCCCAGCCGACTGCCGACGATTGCCCAGGCATGGGGGCTGGGGGCCGATGCTCACGTGCTCTCGGGGGAGCCGGAGGCGGTCGAACGGACGCTCAACGCCTGGCGTATTCCCCGCACTCGGAATCAGAAGAACGGCGACATCCTCCATCCCACCGTCGTCTATGTCATCGACGCGGCGGGCCGAATCACCTACGCGGTGAACGGCACCGCGGACATGATCGCTGCGGCCGTGCGGGCGCTCTGAGCGCGCAGAAACATTGCCATCGAGACGACGCACGCGTACATCGAAATCGATCGATCTCCACATGAAGCACGCGGCTCTGGACAGTCCGCCACCGTCGTGGAAGGAACCCGATCTTCCGCCAGCTGTGGAATTTCCCCTCCCGCGGGAACGATTCCGCACAGGTTCCTCGTAAGTCCGGCGACTACAGGCGAACGGCGTGCGGACCACCGGCATTGGGATTGCACTCTTCGTTTCGACGAACTTCCCGAGGCTGATATGACACTCCTTCGAACTGCGCTGCTCGCTGCTGGTCTGCTGACGACGACGCTCGCGGCACAAACGGAGTTCCAGTCGTGGCCGCTGAGCCAGGCGCCCGCCGAACTGCGCCCGGCCATCTCGCGTGCCGATCTCGTGGTTGTCGCGATGCAGGACGCCATGCTGCGAGAGTTGAATGACGCATTCGCGCGGGGAGGCCCGGCGACGGCCATCAACTCGTGTCACGTCGACACGACGTTTGTCGCTCAGCGCATAGGGAAGGAAGAGGGCACTGCCGCCGGCCGCACGAGCGACCGGCTGCGCAGTCCGACGAACGCTCCCAGGCCGTGGGCAGCAGCACTTGTGAAGGCACATGCCGGACGCCCGGCGCGGAGCGTCGACGGGTTCGCAGTGGATCTCGGCGAGAAAGTGGGTGTTCTGCGCCCGATTGCCCAGCGTGCGATGTGTGCCGGCTGTCACGGCCCAGCCGAGCGCTTGAGTCCAGGCGTCAAGGCCGTGCTCGCCGAGCGCTATCCCGCGGATCATGCGGTAGGCTTCACTGAGGGGGAAATCCGCGGGTGGTTCTGGGTCGAGATGCCCAAGCGTCGCCAGTAACCGTGCATGTAGAGGCAACGCTCTGGCACGCGCTTGCGGTTGAGCCAGCACTCGCGGCTCTCCAGACGGAGAGCACGGGCCTTTCCGACCAGGAAGCGGCGGCGCGCCTCGTGCGCTTCGGTCCGAATCGTCTGACGCCCGCCGAACCGGTGTCCGCGCTGGTGATCTTGCGCGACCAGCTGACCAGCGTCGTCGTCTTCCTCCTGGTCGCAGCTGCCCTCATCTCGCTGCTCTTAGGCGATCGCCTCGAGGCCGCCGCGATCGCGGCCGTCCTTGTCATCAACACGCTGATTGGCTTCTTCACCGAATGGCGCGCGCGGCGCGCGATGGAAGCGCTGCGGGAGCTCGACACGCCTCGCGCCTCCGTGGTGCGGCACGGACACCTTCGCGTCGTCGACGCGCAGACGCTCGTGCCGGGCGACATCATCGAGCTCAGTGCAGGTCATCAGGTGCCAGCCGACGCACGTGTGATTCAGGAAAGCGATCTGCGGACTACGGAATCCGCGCTCACGGGCGAGTCGCTGCCAGTGTCGAAGACCGCAGACATCGTGCTCGATCCCGCCACACCGCTGGCGGAGCGGCTGAACATGGTGTTCAAGGGGACGACGGTGGCGGCCGGAACGGCTCGGGCGGTGGTCATCTCTACCGGCGCGCAAACCGAGGTTGGCCGCATCGGCACGCTCGTCGGGTCCGTCAAGGAAGAGCGCACGCCGCTCGAACGGCGCCTTGACGCGCTCGGCCGGCGACTCGTCTGGTTGGCGCTTGCGGTCGCGGCGCTCGTGGCGATCCTTGGTACTGTGCAAGGTGCACCGTTGGCGCTAGTGATTGAAACCGGCATCGCTCTGGCCGTGGCGGCAGTGCCCGAAGCCCTGCCCGCGGTAGCCACCATTGCGCTCGCCGTGGGCATGCGACGGATGGCTCGGCGGCACGCGCTCGTCAGGCGGCTGCCGGCCGTCGAAACGCTGGGATCGACCACTGTCATCTGCACTGACAAGACGCGGACGCTGACGTCGGGCGAGATGACGGTCGTGCGGCTCTGGACGGCTGGCCGCGATTTCACGCTGGCGCAGGGTGAGATCGAAGGGGATCAGAGTGTCGTCCGCGCGCTGAGTCTGGCTGCGCTCGCGAGTCGCCAGCAGGCGGCCTCTGATGAGGCACGGGGTCCGGCTGACGCGGGATACCACGCTACTGCTGAGAGCGCCGGACCGCTCATCGATCCCGTTGACGCCGCCGTCCTGCGCGCTGCCGGTCGCATAGGCATCACGCGCACGCATCTGGTGCAGCAGCGGCCCGCGCTGGGCATCGTGCCTTTCTCCAGTGAGCGCAAGTTCATGGCGTCCTTCCACGACGTGGACGGCCGCGTTACTGCGTTTGCGAAGGGCGCGCCGCGTCGCATCCTGTCGATGTGCACACGCGTGGCCATGCCTGAGGGCGAACGCGAGCTTGACGATGCTGGACGTTCGGCGTTGATGGCGACCAACAACGCGTTCGCGGAACGCGGCCTGCGGGTACTGGCGATTGCCTCCGGGTCTGTGCCCAATACTTCGGAGTCTGCGCTCCAGGGCCTGACCTTCGTCGGGTTCCTTGGTCTCGCCGATCCGCCGGCGGCCGGAGTCCTGGAGACGATCGCGCGGCTCCGCGCGGCCGGCCTCGAGACGGTCATGCTCACTGGCGATCAGCGTCTCACCGCAGAGGCCATTGGCCGCGAGCTGGGACTACTCGGGCCGGAGGACCACGCGATGGATGGTCGCGGGCTGGACGCGCTGACCGGCGCGGATCTCGACCTAAAGATCAGTCAGACCCGAGCGTTCAGCAGAGTGACCCCGGAGCACAAGCTGGTCATCGTGCAGTCCCTTCAGGCTCGAGGCCAGATCGTCGCCATGCTGGGGGATGGAATCAACGATGCCGCGGCGCTCAAAAAGGCCGACGTTGGCGTCGCGATGGGGAATCGTGGGACCGACGTCGCAAAAGAGGCGGCCGCCATCGTGCTCCAGGACGACCGCTTCGAGACGATTGCCGCCGCCGTCGAAGAGGGGCGCATCATCTTCGACAACATCCGAAAGTTCGTGTTCTATCTCTTCAGCTGCAACGTGGCGGAAGTCCTGGTGCTGTTGGTTGCCGGCCTTGCGGCGCTGCCGCTGCCGCTTGCGCCGCTGCAGCTCCTCTGGCTGAACATGGTGACGGATACGTTTCCTGCCCTCGCCCTCGCGATGGAGCCGGGCGATCCCGACGTCATGCGTCGCCCACCCCGCGACCCGGATGAGGCCATTCTCTCCCGCGGTTTTCTCACAGGCGTTCTCAGCTATGGTCTTCTCATTACGGCGTCGACACTGGCGGCGTTTGTATGGGCGCTCGATCACGCGGCCGACCACGCGTCCACAATGGCGTTCATGACGCTGGCCCTCGCGCAGATTGGCCATCTCGGCAATGCGCGCAGCACCGGACCGGTGGTTCGGCCGGAACGCGCAACCGCGAATCTTTATGCGCTCGCCGGTGTGGCCGTCTCTGTAGCCTTGCAGCTTGCCGCGGTGACTGTGGAGCCATTGGCTCGAATCCTTCGCGTCGTGCCACTACAGTTGACGGACTGGCTCGTTGTCGTACCCCTTGCGTCGTTACCTGCGATCTGCGGACAAGTGCTCAAGCTGCTACGGGCTAGACGCTGACTCAACCTCGCGGTTTTGTGCCGGGCCGGCGTCGCATCGCCGGCCCGGGTGTGAAGGCACCAGTGCTTACCGGGCGATCCCGGCAAGTTGCTTGTGCATAGTGGCAGCCGCGTTGGCCTCCTTGGCGGCGTCACGCAACTGCTTGGCCAGTCGCTCGCAGTGCACGGCCGCTGTCGCGATTCGCGTTCCTCTGTACGCCTGCGCCATTGCGACGTGTTCCTCCGCATCGGCGGTGTAGCGTTTCGCCAGCGTCAGGAAGTACTCCTCGAGCGCCCGGTGATCTGCAGGCGTGCCTGCCTTGGTCGCGAGAGCGCTGAGCTCCTTTTCGTTCGGCGCAGGCGCGCCTGCGCCTCCTTCAAAGCCGGCGCTACCGCGCGGGGCGGCGGATGGCGAGCCGGCCGCCAGCTTCTCATGATGCACGGCGAGTTCCCGGAGCGCCGTCGCCGACTGCGTGTTGAGCTCGGCTAAACGCTTACAGTGCGCGCTCATCCCCGTCGCCAATTGGCGGCTCGGATTGCCGACGAAGCTCTGTGACATTGACGTATGTCGTTTGGCCTCAGCGGTGTACCACTCTGCGAGCGCAGCGAAGTGGGCGCCCAGCCGCGCGTGGTCGGCGGGTTCTGCGCGTTTGACGAGTTGCTGCACCTCCACCGTGTTCAGAACTGCCGATGACTTGGTTTGCGCTGTGGCGACGCCCCCCAATGTGACGAGCGTCAACGCACCGATCGAAAGTGCGCGGAGATGGATCGTTCTCATGACGGACCAACCTTTCTCTCGTGACCGAAGTAATAGCGAATTCCTGCCTTCTTGCCGCTGCGCGTGCCACGCACGCGCAGGGCATTCCTGATTCCCATTGATTGGTTCAGCAGCACCGCGAACGCACGGTTCGGCGTCGGATCGGCTACGGCAGGGGAGGGACTTAGATTCGGCGCGCGATCGACAGAGGTCGTTTCTCGAAGGCCCACGCAATCGCAGGATGGACAGGTGGGCCGTCGCCGGCGGTCGCTTGGGTGAGTTGATAGCGGGAGACGAGGACGCCTTGCTGTCCGGTTGGGGCCAGCGTGGGGCGTTGCGTGTCCTCAGTGATAAATGGAGCGACGCCGAGAACCAGCGTGTTGCACGTGTCGTCGGTGGCGACGATCACACGATTGATGGGCAGTCCGATGTGGTGACACTCTTCTGCAGCCGGCTCCGAAGTGGAACCGCGATCACAGGGCGCCTGGCACAACAGTCTGGCGTTTGGGCTCACCGCCAGCGCCAGCACGATCGATAGGACAGTCACTCGGAACACTGCTTTGCTCTGACACCGCATCGAGCAAGGAGTGGGCCACCCACTGAGGGTTCCGAAGCTCTAGAAACCGTTGGAGTTTGACGAGTGCCGAGTCGGCCGAAAATAACTCGTGCGCGATTTTTCAGGCAGTCTGAAAAAGTCCGCAGTCTTGAGGCGCTTGAGGCGTCCTGATGGGGACGCCGACGCGAGCGGGGAGTCGTCTTTAATCAAACTGCGCCGCGACCATCAGCCAGTGACAGTCGCACCTGTCGGGCCCGCCGCCTGCTGACTCTCTCTGTCGGCCTGGGCGGCGGCCTGTCGTAGACGTGCAGCGGCGATTCCTGGTGGCAACGCCAGCACCAAAGTCGATGTCAGGCAGAGCACACGATACGTCACAGAACCCATGCGCGGGCCGAGCAGAGACGAGGCATGGAGTCCAATCACGATGAGGCCGGCATCCCTGTCTCGCGCGACCTTCGCAATCTCTTCCGCGGGATCACCATAGGCGACAAGGGCCTCCGGTCGCAGGTTCGCGGGGATCGTGAACGCGAGCTCCCCGAGGGCTTTTTCCGCTCGGAACCTACGCTCAACCTCGATGCTGGGCAGATGGGGCAGGCCCGACACAGCGAAATGCACGGGTTCGACAACGTGCGCCAACAGCACTGGAACATCAAGCACCGCAGCCACGTCTCGCGCTGCTACCACCTGGTCGAAGGTTGCAGCGGTCAAATCCACGGGCACGAGCACGCGCCGGACCGCACGCCTGATGTCGTCGAATCCAGTCGGCCCGTGGTCGTGCGCTGGCGTCAGGAGGATCGGCACGGTTGTCTCTCGGAGCACCCGCTCCGTGGTCGAACCGAAGAAGAGCTTGCGCATGCCCGTGAGCCCGTGCGTGCTCATCACGATGACGTCGGCCGGACCGTCGTGCGCGAGGCGCAAGATCTCCACCGCAGGCTTGCCGGTCGCTACTTCGAACCGGATGCCCTTGCATGTAAGCGTGTGCTCGAACGTGTCCTCGCAGAAGCGGTACAGCTCCTTGCGGACTGTTTCAGGCAGATGCGCAACTGCGGAGCTGAGTTCTGCAGCCTCCGTCAACAACGGATCGGTCACCGTGACGACGGTGAGCTCGGTCTTCAGGTATTCAGCGAGTGCAGCCGCATATCGAAGCGCGCCGCGTGAGCCGTCGGAGAAATCGACGGGGCACAAGACTGATGGGCGCAATGTCATGACGGCCTCCCTTACACCTTACTGCGTCGCCGACAACCCGAACTTCTCGATGCGGTATCGAATCTGATCCCGATTGAGGCCCAGGAGCGCGGCGGCCTTGGTCTGATTGCCGCCGCTGCGCTTCAGCGCCTGAACGACGAAGCTCCGTTCCAGCTGCTCGAGGTCGAGCCCATTCGCCGGCAATTCAAATCCATCCCCTGACGGGGACGATAGCCTGAGAGCGGCGAAATCACCCGGTTCCAGCCGATCGCCTTCAGAGAGGAGCATGGCGCGTTCGATGACGTTCCGTAGCTCTCGCACGTTGCCTGGCCATCCATAGGACTGCAGCAGCCGCACGCTGGCGGGCGTTGCGCCCAGGACGGCTTTCCTGAACTCCCGGTTGAAAGCGTCTACGAAGAACGCCGCGAGCACAGGGATATCGTCGACATGCGCCCGCAGCGGAGGGAGGGCAATGGGCAGCACGTTCAGCCGGTAGAACAGGTCGCTCCGGAAGCGCCCCTTGGCGACTTCTTCTTCGAGATTGCGGTTGGTCGCCGCGATCACACGGACATCCACGTGAATGTCGCTGGCCGCGCCGACACGCTTGAACGCCTTTTCCTCGAGGAACCGCAGCAATTTGGCTTGAAGCGCCGGCACCATCTCGCCGATCTCGTCGAGGAAGACCGTTCCGCCATCGGCCGTCTCGAGCATGCCCCGCTTCTGCATTCGGGCGTCGGTGAAGGCCCCGCGCTCGTGGCCGAAGAGCTCGCTTTCGAGCAGCGCTTCGGGCAGCGCCGAACAGGTGATGTTCATGAACGGGCGCGACCCGCGATCGCTGGAGTAGTGCAGGACCTTCGCCACGAGGTCCTTTCCTGTACCACTTTCCCCAGTGAGCAGCACGGTCGACGCCGGGCTTGTGGCGACCTTCGCCACGAGGTTGCGCAAGGCGGTCATCGAATCCGACGCGCCGACGATGTGATTGAGGCTGAAGGGGCGGGCCTCCCGGGCGCGCAATTGCCGCACCTCGCGACGGAGACGGGTCGTTTCGAGCGCCCGATTCACCGTGGCCGTGATGTCGTCGAGATTGAAGGGCTTGTTGGCGAAGTGGTACGCGCCAATCTTCATCGCCTCGACCGCCGTTTCCACCGTCGCGAACGCCGTCAGCAGGATGACCAGGATGTCCTGATCGAACTCCTTGATCTTGCGAAGGACGGAGACACCGTCAGTGTCTGGCAGCTTGTAGTCGAGAAGCACGAGATCGACACCTTCACGAAGCTGTTCTATGGCCTGACGCCCGGTTTCCGCCTCAAGGACCTGATAACCCTCGCCCTTCAGGCGCTCTTTGAGCGACCACCGGATAAGCGCCTCGTCGTCGACGACCAGAATTGTGGGAGAAGGCATATGGAGACCCCCAACTGCAGCAAAGGTACCACCGGCGCAGGCTGCGAAACCCCAACGATCTGACCACGGCCAGCCTCTGCTAGGGAATTTTCCCGCGGCACTGCGGGTTTTTTCGCGACGTCTGGAGTTGGATTCCGGCGATTTGACGTGCAAAGCCTTCGGCACGAGACCTGCGAAGGCTCGCCGCGTGAGGTGTGTCATGCAGCCGAAAATCCGCAGAATTCTGGTGCCTCTCGATTTCAGCCCGCCGTCCGACTACGCGTTGACATACGCAAAGGCTCTGGCGACCGAGTTTGGCGCGTCTCTTCACCTGCTGCACGTCATCGAGGATCGGCTCATGACAGGTCCCTGGCCGGTGGAAGTGTACTTGGGAGAGCTGCCGCGCCTCCGCGAAGGCTTCATCAAGGAGGCCGAATCTCGGCTGCTGGATTGTCTCAAGTCAATCGAGAAGAGCGGCGTTCAGGCCACGGGTGAGGTGCTGATCGGTGGGCCGTTTCAGACCATCGTCGATCTGGCGCTCACTTCAGGTGTGGATCTCATCGTGATGGGCACGCATGGCCGGACCGGTATCACGCACCTGCTCATCGGCAGCGTGGCCGAGCGCGTGATCCGTCACGCTTCGTGCCCGGTGCTCGTCGTCCGGGAACGCCAGACGGCCGAGCGCGCCACTGTGCCTGTTGTGGCTGTGAGCTAGGTCGTCGTTCAACACCAGCGTGTGGTGGGGAAAAGCGCGAGATGATCGACTGAGCCGAATCGCCGATTGTTGCCCTCAGTTGGCCTGAATTTCCCATCTCGTCTGTCTGCGCGCCAACACCTCCAACTGAACCGTTCGGCCTCGCGCCGGTCCATACGTAATGCTGGCGCTTGTCGAGCTTCGTTGCTCCCGCCTCACGTAGCAAGTCGCTACGTACGTTTCGGAAAATCAAGTCTCCAGGACCTTTTTGGAAGCAAATATGCTCCCCGATGACTGGCATCACGGTTGCGTGAAATCTACGAGCAACGTAAGGGATCATCGTGAACGCGCGCGGAGCTTGGCGGGCGCCGTCGCGCGGTGGACGTGCACACGCCCGCGCCTGGAAAGGGAAGCAACTACTATGGCCAAGCTTGCTCGTGATGTCATGACGGCGGATCCAGCCTGCTGCACCCCGCAGACAACGCTGGACGAGGTTGCCAGATTGATGCTCCAGAACGACTGCGGGGAAATCCCTGTCGTCGATTCTTCGAATCACCTGATCGGCGTCGTTACCGATCGCGACATCGTCAGTCGCGTGGTCGCCGAGGGAAAGAACCCTGCGGCGCATACCGCGGCATCCTGCATGTCTCAACCTGTGGTCACGGTGCCTGCCGATGCGCCTCTCGACCAGGTCGTGTCGACGATGGAAGCGCATCAAATCAGGCGCGTACCAGTCGTCGACGGTCACGGCTGTTGTGCCGGCATCATTGCCCAGGCAGATGTCGCGCGAACCAGCCGAGAACGCGAGGTGGCGCACCTGGTTCGAGAAGTCTCGCGCGAGGTCGCTCAGAACACCCACTGACGGCGAGCCGACTCTGCTAGGCACGACACGCGCGCTCGTGCAGCGGAGCGACAAGAGAAGGTTGTTTCGGGCCGTTGAATGCGAGCAACGTGATTGCGCAGGGAGTTCGGCATGATTCGCAAGATCGGGACGGGGGAGTACCGGTTGTACTCGCGCCGCCGGAATCCGAAAACCGGGCGACGGCGCAACCTCGGCACGTTCAAGACTCGCACAGACGCCGAGAAGCACGAGCGCGCAATCCAGTTCTTCAAGCGCCGCGGATAGCGGTGTTGGCCATGAATCGATTCGCTGCGTACGCCACAGGCGCTCGCTTCAAGCTGAATATGCCGTTTGCGGGGCGTGTGTCTGCTGGCTGACGCCCGTGTGCAGAATAGAAGAAGGGACCCATGCCTGTCTTAGACATTCCTCGCGAGCAATGGCCGCCGTTCCTCGAGTCGTTCAGCCGCCGGCACCGGGGATGGCTCGCCTCGGTGGAGCAGTCAAATCTCATAGGCACCACCCTCGCCGCCGACTTGGAACCGCTGGCGCAAGTGACGGCGGAACGGGACGGTGCCGACGTCTCGGCGATCACGATCTCGTTCGCCACCATCTCCGGCGCGCCTGAAGTGCGACTCGACAAGCCGAGCAGTGTTCGCGTCGACCAGACGAGCGAGGACGCCGACAGCACGCTGGAGATTGTTGACGAAGACGGCGTACGCACGCGGATTGCGTTTCGTGCGACCGCAACACCGGAGACGCTGGACGGGCTCGCTCCCGCAGAAATCTGAGTGGTCGTCCTAGTCCACCGTGGCCTCTCGTTCCTCCTCAATCTTGCCAAACGACTGAGGCACAACCCCTCTGTCCGGTGTTAGGCGATCTGCTGCTCGAACCGCTCGGGCGACGAGAAACTGGAACTCAGCCTGACGGTGAACCGTCAGATAGCTCACGTGTAACAGTATTCGTTGCATCAGCGCCAGCGACGTGCGAGGAGGTCTGCGATGAAGCCGCTTTGCAGGGGGCTCGCTCTCCTGATGACTCTTGGCGCAATCGGCGTCGTGCCGGGGATCCAGGCCCAGCAGGTAGCAGAGAACCGACAGGAGTCGCAGACGCTGACGGAGCTGCTGGCAGAAGTCCGTGCGTTGCGTGTGGCCATCGAGCGGTCCGGCGCTGCGAGCGCCAGCGCGCAGCTCCTCCTCGGCCGCCTGCAAATACAGGAAGGACGGATGGGCACGTTGGGCCGTCAGGTCCAGGAGGCCCGCGCCAGGCTGATGGAACTGCAGCGTGATCGCGAAAACACGACGGTCGACATCAGGCACGTAACGGCCACGCTCGACCAGCTGCCGCCGGACCAACGGCGCAACATGGAGACTCGCATCGAATCGATGAAGAAGTCGATCAAACGGTCGGAGCAGAGGGAGCGGGACCTCCAATCAGAGCTCGATGGCGTCACGCAGGCACTTTCGTCGGAACAGGCGCGTTGGCTCGACTTCAACGAGCGCCTCGAGGAGCTCGAACGCAGCTTGGCCCCTCGGAAGGAGTAAGGTGCGCCGCGGCGGCGTGCGCCGCCCGGTCGAGCCCTCCCGACCTCAGTCTGCGCCTTCCTCAACAAGAGGTTGGCCATGATGGTCACGAAGTCCTTGTTGGTGGGTCTATTGCTGACGCTTCCATCTCTCGCCTCCGCTCAGCGGAGCGAGCAACGTCTGGAGGCGGGCCTGTTCTTTACCTGTGTCCGCCTTGAAGAGATCGGCACGACGGATCACGGCGGGGCAGGCTCGTCCGCTGGGCTGGGAGGCAGAGTCGTGTGGCGTCTCCTGCGCTATCTGGACGTTGATGGAGAGCTCGTCGTGCATCCGAATGCGGGCGTGAGTGGACACAGAATCCAGGGATTCCTTGGAGCGAAAGCGGGTGTTCGATTCAGCAAGGTCGGGCTGTTCGCCAAGGTGAGGCCCGGATTCCTTTACTTCTCCAAGGACCCGTTCGGTGTCGCGACACCAGACTCCACCTTTTTCCATCCGCAGTCGGCGCACAGCCTGGAACCAGCACTGGACCTCGGTGGTGTTTTGGAGTACTACGCACCGAACGGTCTGGTCGTCCGTTTTGACCTCGCTGACACCATCGTGGAATACAACCCACGCGCTGTCTCCGTCTCGCAGTTCCTGCCTCCAGTGTCAATGGCAGGCTTCAGCACGCGCAACCGGCAGTGGAGCCTTGGCGTGGGGAAGCGATTCTGAAGTCACGCGAGCCGAACCTGGCCCTTCCGGTTCGTGCCCGACTCAGCATTCTGACGGTCACGTTCGGCACGGACATGGTGTGCCATGGGGCTCCACATCAGCCACCGCGGAAGCATCCGCACCAGCGCTGGCATCCCATCCACGACGATGCGGCCGGATCGTACGGCGGCATCGTAGTCGACGTAACCGAGCCACACGCGGTAGAAGAACGACAGGTCGGTACGCACGACCAGGCCCGGATCGAAGCCGGGCGGCTTCAGACACACCGAGATTTCGCGGGGCTCGAGCACGAGCCATATCCGCCGTCCACAACGACCGCGGAAATCGAACTCGATCACGGTGCGCGCCGCCGGCAGCAGATGCCGCCGAATCCGCTGATGCATTTTCCACAGCAACAGGACGGGATCGAGCTCCTCGGGCTTCGGATCGCCGAACGCCCACCGAACGCCCCACGCCCCCAGCCGGTCGATGACACGTTGCAGATCATGGCCAGCGGCGGTCAAGCCGTACTCGGTGACGTTGAGGCGCTCGCCGGTGCGCCGCTCGAGGACGCCGGCGTCCTCCAGATGGCGGAGACGCGCGGCGAGCAGCGATCGTGAAATGCCTGGGAGCCCTCGCTCGATGGCGTTGAAGTGCCGGCTGCCGGCGAGGAGCTCGCGAACGATGAGAGGCGTCCATCGATCGGCGAGGATCTCCGAGGCGCGCGCGACTGGACAGTACTGGTGATAGTCGGCCATGTCGCATCCTCTTCCACACCCGCATCACGCGGCTAGTTCGAATTTCAGACTGGGTTCAGTCCGATTTTCGCACTTCCGGCCATCAACGGCCTGCAAGTACGTTCGGTGCTGAGGTGACTTATGAGTCGAACGTTGCTCGTGACGACGTGCGCCGCGGTGTTGTGGACAATGCCGGTTCGTTCCAGCGGGTTCAGTGGCGTGGCCGTCGATCCCATCACCGAATGGAGCATCGCCGCATCGACTGCTGCGGCAGCGAGCGGCATGGCGCCGCTCCGGACGCCCATTACCCTGGCGATTCTGCATCTCGCGATGTATGACGCGGTGAACGCGGTTACCTTTGAACGAGAGCCATACGCCGCAAGCCCCCGCGTCGTGCGTCCCGCATCGGCCCATGCGGCGGCAATCGAGGCTGGTTACCGCGTCCTGGTCGCGGAGTTTCCTACGCAGCAGACGGTGCTCGACGCGACGTACGAGAAACTCCTGGCAGGGGTTGGCGAATCTCCTGTGGCCAGGAAGAACGGCGCCGAGATTGGAGCAGGTGTGGCGCGAACGCTGCTCGCGCTCCGGGCGAACGACGGCCGCAACGCAGCCGTACCGTACCTGCCTGGATCGGGCCCTCGCGCATGGGTGCCAACGGCGCCAGCATTTCTTCCTGCGACAACCGCGTTTCTCGCCAACGTTGTTCCATTCACCATGGACAGCGGCGCGCAATTCCGGCCGGCGGGCCCACCTCGCTTCCGTTCACGGAAGTGGGTTGAGGACTTTACCGAGGTGAAGGCACTTGGTGCGAAGGACGGCTCGGCGCGTACGCCGGAACAGACCAGTACCGCGCTGTTCTGGGAACCGCTGGCGGGCACGGTGTGGCCCGCAACCATCCGGAGACTCGCCAGGGAGCAGGCCCTCGATCTGACGTCCTCGTCACGATTTCAAGCGGCAGCCTTCGCCGCGTTTGCCGACGGGCTCATCGCATGCTGGGACGCGAAGTTCCATTTCAACTTCTGGCGCCCGATCACGGCGATTCGGAATGGCGACGTCGACGGACACAGGCGCACCGAAGCCGATCCGGGCTGGGAGCCACTCGCCGTGACGCCGAACTTTCCGGAATATCCTTCGGGACACACCTGTGCGACGGCCGCGGTTGCGTACACGATCGACGATTTCTTCGAGCGTGATGTGTTGATCCCGGCGCGGAACATCGTGAGCGGTGAAGAACGCTTCTATTCGAGACCGAGCGACGTCGTCGACGAAGTCGTTGAGGCGCGCATGCTGCTCGGTCTGCACTTCCGATCGGCGGACGAAGACGGTGCCGACGTGGGACGGAAGATCGCTCGTCAGATTCGCCGTCAGTGGTTCAAGCGCAGACACTGAGCTGAGGTCGAGTGGTCCGCGGCCAGCGACACGCTGAGGTCCGCAACCGCGGACCTCCCTCGTCTCCGTCGATTGCAGGGTTGAGCTCGGGCAGCGCGACCCTGCCTGATGCGAGACTAGCGCTGCTTGATGAACGTCCCGTTCCGGACCTCCTCGAACGCCTGTCGCAGCTCCGCCTCTGTGTTCATCACGATCGGCCCGTACCACGCCACCGGCTCCTCGAGCGGTTTGCCCGAGACGAGGAGAAAGCGGATACCCTCCGCGCCGGCCTGCACCGTAACCTCGTCGCCGCTATCGAAGACGACGAGCGAGCGATCGCGCGCGTCGTTATAGATGGCGTTGTCGACGTCGCCGGTGTGGTCGGTCTTGACCGGTCGCGGGCCCGAGGCGTCGCGGAACGTCCCGGAGCCGGCGAAGACGTAGGCAAACGCGTGGCGGCTGACTTCGACGGGCAGTGTTTTGCGCCGGTTCGGCGGCACCGAGACGTCGAGATACTGCGGCTCCGCCGCAACGCCATCCACCGGGCCCCGTTTGCCCCAGAACTCCCCACACACGACCCGCACGCGCGTCCCATCGTCATCGACGATCGATGGGATGTCGCGCGCGGACACGTCCTGATAACGAGGCGCGGTCATCTTGAGCGAAGAAGGAAGGTTCGCCCAGAGCTGGAACCCATGCATGTGACCCTGCACGTCGCCCTTGGGCATCTCCTGGTGGATGATGCCGCTGCCCGCGGTCATCCACTGGATGTCACCCGCACCGAGCAACCCCTGGTTGCCGAGGCTGTCGCCATGCTCGACGGTGCCGGCAAGCACATATGTGATGGTTTCGATCCCGCGATGCGGATGCCAGGGAAATCCCTTGAGATAGTCGGCCGGACGATCGTTTCGGAAGTCGTCGAAGAGGAGAAACGGGTCGAAGTCGGTTGTCTCGCCGAACCCGAAGCCGCGATGCAGCTTCACGCCTGCACCCTCCATGGTTGGTGAGGCCTCGATCATGCGCTTGACGGCTCGTATGGACACATCTACCTCCTGGGGTCTGAAGGTATGACGCCGGCACGACGTGGCTGGTCCCCGGAGGATTGCTCAGGGTGTCAACGATTGCGATGTCCTTCTTTCGCTCAGCAGCTCGCGCCAGAAGACCGCCGCGCGGAACCTCGCATCTTCAGTCGACGTAGTGCATAATAGTTGTATATACATCTGTGAGGCAGCTGGAAGGGAGCAGGAGCCATGTATTTCGATCTGGTGGGTGGCATCGAGCTGACGGCGAGCGCCGGGATCGTCATCGCCATTCTGGCGGCCGGCCTCAGCGAGACGTGGCGCACGCGGGCGGCGATTGCGGCGGGGTTTGGCGCCTGGTTCTCGATGGTTACGGCGCTGGCGGCGACCGAGGCGTTCCACCAGGCCGGCAGCGCCGGACTGTTGGGTCTTGGAACGGCCGTATTTCTGCCAGTGGCTGTGATGGTTGGCGCCGCGATCTGGTCCGATCGGGTGCGAGAGGCGATTCAGCGCATTCCGCTCTCTTCGCTGGTCGCCGTGAACACGGTGCGGATTCTCGGCGTCTCGTTCGTCATGCTCTACGCGCTCGGTCGGCTTCCTGCGCCGTTCGCGCCGGTGGCCGGCTGGGGGGACATTGCGGTGGGGTTGACCGCGCCGCTCGTCGCATGGCTCATCGCCACGCGAGGCGCAGCTGCGCGATCTGTGCTCGTGATCTGGAACGCCGTTGGCCTGGCAGATCTGATCGTGGCGGTGGGCCTTGGTGTGACGTCAGCGCCTGGCCCCCTGCAGTTGATTGGCAGCGGCGCGGGCTCGGGGCTCATGACGACGTTGCCGTGGCTGCTGATCCCGGGCTTCCTGGTGCCGACGCTCGCCTGCACGCACCTGGCGGTTTTCTATCGGTTGCGCGCTGGCGTCGAGCCGGTAGCCGAGGCGGCGGGGCGACAGCCGTCGACGGTGACCGCCACACTATGAAGACGCCGGCCCGTCAGCAGTCGGCCCCGCGCGGCGGGCGCGAATCGTCGAACGGTACAGCAATCGACGCCGCGCGGATCATCGCGAAGCAGTGTCTGGCGATCCGCGTGCGTCGATTGCAGCGCAGCCTCACCCGCCTGTATGACGCAGCCCTCCGGCCGCACGGCGTCAGCGCGGCACAACTGGGAGTGCTCGTCGCCGTCGCACTGGCGACGGATGCCCAGCCGAAAGCGCTGTGCGCGATCCTCGACATCGAGAAATCGACGTTGTCGCGCAACGTTGCCCTCATGGTCACACACGGCTGGATCGACGCGCGTCGATCCGGTCGCTCGCAGATTTTGCGGCTGACGGCGAGCGGTGCCACGATCCTCGCGTCCGCCTTGCCTGCCTGGCACCGTGCCCAGCGCCAGGCCCAACGGCTTCTGTCGGAGAGCACCGTCGATTCCCTGCGTCACTCCTGGAACATGGCGTCCTGACACCTTCGCCTACCGATCCACTGATGCGCGCACCTGAGTCCGGTGCGCCAGGCGGCGTCACATTCTCGCTCTTCCCTCGTACGGCGGAAGCGCGTTACGCTGTGTTCATGATCCTGAAATCTGCGTCCCGCGGCAGCGTGCTGGCTGCGCTCCTGGCGTTCCCGCCAGCACTTCACGCTCAAACACCGCCGCTCACGCCCGACATCCCGGCAAAGTACACAGCGCCGACAGCATCGTATGACTACGTCAAGCGCGAGGTGATGATCCCTATGCGGGACGGCGTCAAGTTGTACACCGTCGTCGTCATTCCCAAAGGTGCGAAGAATGCACCGATCATCCTGACGCGCACTCCATACAACGCTGCTGCCCGGACCCAACGAACGCTATCGCCGCACATGCTCGCGACTCTGCCCCAGGGCGACGAGGTGTTCGTGGCCGACGGCTACATCCGAGTGTTTCAGGACATCCGCGGCAAGTACGGCTCGGAGGGCGAGTATGTGATGACCCGGCCGTTGAAGGGTCCGCTCAATTCCAGTGCGGTAGACCATTCAACCGACGCATACGACACCATCGAGTGGCTCGTCAAGAACGTGCCCGAATCGAACGGCAAGATCGGCATGCTCGGCAGCTCGTACGAAGGCTTTACCGTAGTGATGGCGTTGGTCAATTCGCACCCGGCCTTGAAGGTCGCCGCGCCCATGAGCCCGATGGTCGATGGCTGGATGGGAGACGATTGGTTCCACTTCGGCGCCTTCCGCCAGGTCAACTTCGACTACTTCACGGGCCAGACAACTGTGAGAGGTTCGGGCGACCCCATCGCGCGGCAGGGCTACGACGACTACGAGGACTTTCGCCGCGCGGGATCTGCCGGCGACTTCGCAAAGGCAGCTGGACTCGATCAGTTGCCGTGGTGGCGCAAGACCGTCGAACATGCCGCATACGACGCGTTCTGGCAAGGGCAGGCGCTGGACAAGACGATGGCTGCTCAGCCGCTGAAAATCCCGACGATGTGGATACAGGGTTTGTGGGATCAGGAAGACATGTGGGGCGCGATCCACTGCTACCTGGCGGCCGAGCCCAAGGACAAGACCAACGACCTGAACTTCCTGGTCATGGGCCCGTGGCGGCACAGCCAGGTGAACTATGACGGGACGTCGCTCGGCCCGCTGAAATGGAACGGCGATACTGCTCTCCAATTCCGGCGCGACGTGCTCAAGCCTTTCTTCGATCGGTACCTGAAGGACACTGCGCCCAAGGCCGACACGCCGCCGGTGTTCATCTACAACACCGGTGAGGACCGATGGGACAAGCTCAAGACGTGGCCTCTCGCGTGTGACAACGGCTGTGCGGTGAAGTCCAGGCCGCTCTATCTGACCGCCGGGTTCGGCCTGTCTTTCACCACCCCGGCGGGCGATGCCAAGAGCCCCGCGGCGTATGACGAGTACGTGTCCGATCCGGCCAAGCCCGTCCCGTACGTGCCGCGCCCGGTGCGCTTCGCCGACTCCGAGCTGTGGCGGCGATGGCTGGTGACCGATCAGCGGACCGTCGCTGACCGTCCCGATGTGCTGACCTACGTCACGCCGCCGCTAACCGAACCGCTGCGTGTCAGCGGTGCGCCGACAGTCAACCTCGTCGCGTCCACCAGCGGCACCGACACGGACTGGGTGGTCAAGCTGATCGACGTCTATCCCGACGAGGTGCCGAGCCAGCCGGAGATGGGCGGTTATCAGCTCGGCGTCGCGATGGATATTTTCCGCGGGCGCTATCGTGAGAGCTTCGAAACGCCCAAGGCAATCGCATCGAACACGCCGCTTCCGTACAGATTCATTCTTCCGACGGCCAACCACGTGTTCCTCCCGGGCCATCGAATCATGGTGCAGGTTCAGTCGACGTGGTTTCCGCTCTACGATCGGAATCCGCAGACCTTCGTCCCCAACATTTTCTTCGCAAAGCCGGAGGACTACGTGAAGGCTACGCAGCGGGTCTATCACGCGGCGGGGGCGGCCAGCTTCGTCAGCCTGCCGGTTGTTCCGGGGTCCACACTGGGATCGGGCAGGTGAGCTCGTCGGGGGTCACCAGCGCCTGAGGGGGGCCCTCGACCGGATCTCTTCAACGTCCCACGAGTTCAAGGGTCATGTGACGGTCCGAGACAGCTTGCACCAGACTCACTGGATCGACGGCGAGGGTGCCCGGACCGGCAGTGCTCGTGCGCTGCGAGTGGGCATCAACAGGTCAGGCATCGGACGCGCCGTAAACAGACGACGGCAGGGTTTGGCGATCAGTCGAGCCCACCGGTTCGCGCGATTCACGCGCGCGCTGTCCGTGGCGATCCCCGTGTTCGCGTACATCTGCCGGTATAGCTTCGAAATCAGCACGAACGCGACACGCGACCGCAGGGTGGGCGTGCACCGGGACCGCGCCCAGACGCGCGGCAGGCTGTAGGACTTGTCCCACACGGCCTGCGTTCTCCTCCGGATCTCGTCGTTTCACCGTCGCCGTGACGTCGTCGAGATTGAAGGGTTTATTGGCGAAGTGGTACGCGCCGATCTTCATCGCCTCGACCGCCGTTTCCACCGTCGCGAACGCAGTCAGAAGGATGACCAGGATGTCCTGATCGAACCCTTGATCTTCCGGAGGACGGAGACACGTCGGTGTCTGGCAGCTTGTAGTCGAGGAGTACGAGATCGACACCCTCACGGACCTGTTCGATCGCCTGACGCCCGGTTTCCGCTTCAAGGACTTGGTAGCCCTCGCCTTTCAGGCGTTCTTTGAGCGGCCATCGGATAAGCGCTTCGTCATCGACGACCAGAATGGTGGGAGAAGGCATGTGGAGAACCCGACTGCAGCAAAAGTACCAGCCGCCAAGGCTGCGAAAACCCAATGCTCTGACCACCCGAGCATATACCAGGGGATTTTCACGCGGCACTGCGGGTTTTTCCCCAGCGCCGGAGCGCGCCACTCTACCGGCGGGTGTGGGCTCTTGTACACTCTGAGTTGTGACGGCAGGTCGAAAGGGGTCGATACCAGCGCGAACGGAACACCAATGGCGTATGCAGCCAGAGGGCATTCATGAAGTCCCGGCTCCGATTGATCGTGGCAATTGCGCTCGCCGTTGCATCGCTGGCGACGACGCACGACGTCAAGGCAGGCCTCTCGGTGGCGGACGGCAGGCTCCGCGTGCAAGGCGGCGCCGGGCGGCCCGACGTGATTATCGTACTGACGGATCAGCAACGCGCTGATGCGTTCGGCGCCGGGGGAGCCGCAGATCTTCACACTCCAGTCATGGACCGGCTCGCACACGAAGGGGTCGTGCTCACCCACGCGTTCGCGGCGACGCCTCAGTGCTCGCCGTCCCGGGCCGCTCTGCTCACGGGGCGTTATCCTCACCGGACCGGAGTCATGGGAAACACCGGAGGCGGAGGAGGCGCCGGGATGTCGGTGGCGCTCGATCGCTCGCTTCCGACACTCGGGCGCGTCTTCGGTGGCGCCGGATACGAGACGGGCTATTTCGGCAAATGGCACCTCGGCGGCACTCCAGGCGACTACGGGTTCGAGTCGCATGACTCCGGGATTACCGATCCGACGCTCGCGCGCCGCGAACGGAGCACGCAGGCCCCTGCTGCTGGTCGTCTCCTGGACGAACCCCCACGACATCTACAACGTCCTCACCGCTGCTCCGCCCGACGCGCGAGCTCTGGCGGCCGCCCGGCTCCCGTCAAACCTGGTCGACGACCTCCGGCACAAGCCGTTCCCCCAGCGCCATTACCTCGAAGAAGACCAGGGAAAGCCCTTCGTCGGCGCTGACCGGGAGGTGTGGCGCCGCTATCGAGCGTTCTATAACGGACTGGTCCAAACCGTCGACCGCGAGATCGGAACGGTCCTCGATGCCCTCGAGCGGAGCGACGTCCCTCCGATCACGGTCTTCAGCACGGACCACGGCGACCTTGGGGGCGCGCATGGCCTCCCGTACAAGGGCCCTGCCATGTATGAGGAGGTGGTCCGGGTCCCGCTCGTCATCTCGTGGCCGGGCAGGATCCGTTCTGCGCGCTCCGATGCACTCGTAAGCCTCATCGATCTACTCCCGACTCTCTGCGACCTCACCGGCGTGCCGGCGGCGAACGGTGTCGACGGGCTCTCTCTCCGTCCGGTCCTCGAACAGCGCGCTGGTGCGGTGCGCGAAATGGTCTTCGGGGAGTATTACGGGAAGCAATCCTGGCGTGTCCCGATCCGGATGGTGCGGACTGCGCGCTGGAAGTACGTGCGATACCTGAGCTACGGCGAAGAGCTGTACGATCTGGACGCGGATCCCGGCGAGCTACGCAACCTGGCGCGCGAGCCGAGCGCCGCATCCGCACCCCAACGCGCAGGCGTGCGCGTCGGGGACCCCGGGTCAGAGCGAACGCGTCTCGCGCGCGAACTGGACGACTGGATCCGCCGTACGGGCGATCCTTTCCCCGGACTCACGACGACTGATCGGTCAGGAAGGGTAGTGGCAACGGCTCAGATCAAGTAGGACGTACGTTCGAGGGATCTACCGAGCTCGCCTCCGCCACTCGTCGAGCTTCAGTCGCATCTTTGCCCGTTCGTCCGCGTGCGCCGAGTCGCCGGCCAGGTTACGGATCTCCTGCCCGTCTTCTTTCAGGTTGAAGAGCTGTTCGTAGTCGAATTCGGGCCAGTACACGTACTTCCAGTCGGCGCGGATGACGCCCTGAGATGCGGGAATGCGATCCCGCGACGTAATCGTCGGGTGCTCGTAGAAAAACTCGTCGCGCCAGGCTGGGGCTTCGTCGGCCATGTACAGTGGGCTGAGGTCACGACCTTGCATCACGTCCGGCGCGGGGAGACCGGCCGCGGAAACAATCGTTGGCGCGAGGTCGATGTTGAGGGCAAGCTGATCCCTCGTCGCGCCGCGCCGTCGAGAGGGCGCACGCGGGTCCCTGACGATGAGCGGCACGCGGAGCGCCTGCTCATAGGGATACCATTTGTCGGCCAGCCCACGGTCGCCGTGGAAGTACCCGTTGTCGCCGATGAACGCGACGAGCGTGTTCTCGTAGACGCCCTGCGCCTTCAATTCGTCGACGAGCCGGCCCACTGCCGCATCAACCTCCGTGATGAGCCGGTAGTACCGAATCATGTATTCCTCGTACCGCTCAGGCGTGTCGAATCGCCATTTGAAGCGGACGCGCCCTTCATTCGATTCCCTGGAGAGGAAGGGCGGCAGCGCGAGGCGGTGCTTCGCGTCACCGAGCGGAGAAGGTGGGACTTTCACTCCCTCGTAAAGCGCCGCGCTCCAGTCCTGCGGCAGATACTGTTCCTTCGCGCTATCTTCGGCGTGCGGGGCGAAGTAGCCAACGCTCAGGAGGAAGGGCTTGTCCTGCGGGCGTGCCCGCAGGAACTCGACCGAGTCGCGCGCATTGTTCTCGGTGACGTGCACGCGTTCGCCGTTGGCGCCGGCGACCCAATGACGTCCGTGGTAGGTGCGGACGAAATCGAAATCGGTTGGCCGCGCAGTGCCGACGTCGTACTTCCCGACGTACCCGGTCCAATACCCGGCGGTGCGCAGCACCCCGGCATACGTGTGAGCGAACGCCTCGGGCATCAGTTGTTTACCGAAACGGTCAATCCCATGCCGGGACATGTACTGGCCGGTCAGGAGCGAGGCCCGGCTCGTCATGCAGATGGAGGTGGCAACGCGTGCCTGCGTGAAGCGGATGCCCTCGGATGCGAGCCCGTCGATCCGCGGCGTACGAACGATCCTGTTGCCGGCGGCGCCGATCGAATCCCATCGTGTGTCATCAATGACGAGCACGACGATGTTCATCGGTCGGGCGGTGCCCTGCGGGGGTCCGCCGGCCTTGGACCACGAGATTGCGGTGGCGGCTGCCAGCACCAGCGCGGTGAATCGCATACGGCTCGGCAAGAGAGAGATTGTATGCGAATATCTCTTCGGTGTCGGCGCCGACCCGGTGGCGCCTGCAGGAGGTTCGACCGATCAACCACGACCCCTTCTCCCGCTGCGTGTTGTATGCTCCAGCCAACGTCGCATCCTTCCACAACGAAAGGCCGACCGTCATGAAGAAGATCGCGCTGCTCGCCGTCCTGCTGGCTACCGCCGCCTGCGTATCGCACGCGACGGAACCGAGCCTGTGATCGACACGCTCCTCGGTACCGCCGTCGAGCAGAAACGCGTACCGATGGCCGTCGCCATGATCGCGGACGCGCGGGGCGTCGTCTACGAACACGCGGCCGGCGCCGGCAAGGACGCGATCTTCGCGATTGCGTCTATGACCAAGCCCATCACCTCGGCGGTGATGCAGCTCGTGGAGGCGGGCCAGGTGAAGCTGGACGAGCCGGCGGCGACCTATCTCCCGGAGCTCGGCACCGTCCGTGTGCTGGATCGCGGAACGCTGCGTCCGCCGAAGAGTCCCGTCACGGTCCGTCACCTCCTGACCCACACCGCGGGCTTCGGCTACGAGTTCATGAACCGCGAGCTCTTCGATCTCGTGTCGAAGAAGGAAGTTCCGAGCCTCATGGCGGGTGGCGACGGCTTCCTCAAAGCGCCGCTGCTCTTCGATCCAGGTACACGATGAGAGTACGGCATCAACACCGACTGGCTCGGCAAGCTCGTGGAAATGCGTGAGCGGCCGGTCACTCGAGGTCGATTTCCGCGAGAAGATCTTCGATCCGTTGGGCATGTCAGATTCCTTCTTCAGTGTGCCGCCCGACAAGCCGTCGCGCCTGGCGGCGATCTTTCAGCGGAAGGAAGATGGAAGCCTCGCCCAGCAGCCACGCCAGCCGGCGAAGCCGGGCGAATTCTTCTCGGGTGGCGGAGGGTTGCACTCCACCGCGTCCGATTACCTCAGATTCGTCCGGGCGCTGATGGCGGGAGGGTAACTAGGGCAGCACCGCATCCTGTCGGCGGAGTCGGTTGCGATGATGGGGAATGCGTGGAGAGCCCAATGAGGAGAGCAAGGATCACGTTTTGACATGCGCGGTTCGGCGCGCTCCTGAAGGCGTGAACCCTCGAATCCGCGTGCGGGCCTTCCCTCTAGGGAACTTATCCTCGTGACACCTGCTGTCTGCCTGAGGTTAGAATTCCAGCCGCAGTGCAAACTGCCACTGACGCATCACGGCCAGCTGGAAGATGTTGGTGATCCTCCCAGCGGTGCCCGGGCAGTCAACGCACGGATTCGGATTGGCGAGGTTCACCTTGTTTGCGAGGTTGAACGCCTCGGCCCGGAACTGTGCTCGAAATCCTCTGGTCACCACGAAGTTCTTGAACAACGAGATGTCCCACTGTGAGAACGACGGACCGAGCAGCGCGTTGCGCTCAACGTTTCCGAACGTGGCGCGTTCCGGACGGCGCCAAGGGCCGAGCGTCTGCCCGTTGGCGGTCAGCGGAGTCACGCGCCCGTCTGGCGCCAGCGGCGTGGTGATGAACCACGCCTCTGCGGTCTGACGGTCAGGCCTCCATTCGCCCACCAGATCTGGCCGGCACCAGCCCGTGTCGCGGTCGGCGTTGCAATCGCGGTAGCTTGGTGTGAACGGCAGTCCACTCTGCCATGTGAAGACGGTGGCGCCCTGCCAGCCGCCGATGATCGCGCCCAAAGCCCCGCCCGCGTCACTCAGATATCTGCGGCCGCTGCCAAACGGCAGTTCCCAGACGCCGTGCAGGCCGAACACGTGAGTGCGGTGGTTGTCGTTGGGGCCATAGGCCAGGTCCGCGTCGATGTTGTAGTAGGTGTTCGTGTAATTGAAGGCTCGCGAAAACGTGTAGTGGCTGAGCAGCGAATAGCCTCGAGAGAAACGCTTCTCGGCCTTCAGTTGCATCGCGTGGTAGTTGTTGCTCGCGTCACTGCCGTAGTAGCGGAAGTTCTGACTCCAGCCAAACTTGTTGAAAAACGGCTTGCGCTGATTGGTCGTCAACGTGCCGAATCCTTCAATCCGGGCCTGGTTGAAATCGTAATCGCCGCCGAAGCCCGCAAACACATGTGTGCCTTTGTTTCCGATGTAGGCGGCTTCCACCGCCATGTCGCCGCGCAACTGCTGCTGCACCGTCACGTTCCAGGCGTCATTGGTGGGCAGCCGCAGCTGTTTCGGCAGAATGAACGCGGTCACGCCGTTGGGCAACATCGGGCGACCATTTTGCCCAGTCGGCTGGCTGTTGAGGATAGTAGCCGGATCCAGCGACGACGGCCCCTGCGCCAGGTTGAAGACCGCATCGAAGTTGCGTGGTGGCTGCAACGACTGAATGGCCAGCACCGGCAGGTTCTGTGTCACGTTATGCCCGAAGACCGAACCGAAGATGCCGGTGTCGTAGCCGCGACCGTAGCCCACGCGCAGCACCGTGTTGTCGGTCACACGGTAGGCGATGCCCAGGCGCGGCGCGAACGTGCTGAGCGTCCCTTTGATGTTGAGATCGAGACCGACGCCCTGACTGCCAGCGACCAGAACCTCGCCGGTGTCCACGTCAACGAAGCCTCCCTTGCCCGCCCCGGTCACGGTCTGCGGACGATAAATCTCCCAGCGCAGTCCATAGTTGATCGTCAGCTTCCGCGTCGCCTTCCACTGATCCTGTCCATAGAAGAACCATCGATTCTGCCGTTCCTCGGCGTCCGTGACGCTGCTGACGTAGCGCTCGAAGACGCTCACATCACCGAGCAGGAACGACGCCAGCGCCGAGCCGCCGCCCGTCGGGCCTTGGGTCCGCGCGGCGTTGAACTGCAACTCACCCGCACGGTGCCGGTCGCTCGGAATACGCAGATTCATCGCGTGGCGAATGTCGGCACCAAACTTGATTGTGTGGTTGCCCTGGAGTTTCGTCCAATTGTTGACGAACTGGAACTGCCGCTCGTTCTGGCGCAGCGGGCAATTGCAGCGCGCGAATTGCAGTGCGTAACCGAAGTTGAATTGGTTCCCCGTGTTGCCGCCCGGCCCGTAACCATTGAGGAGAAACGCCGGCATCCCTCGGCTGAAATCATCGATGTTCAATCCGGGAATGCCCGCGTCGGTAGCCGGGTTCACATCGCCGCCGCCCGGGTCGACGTTGACGCGGTAGCGGAACCAGCCGAATCGGAAATCGGTCAAGAGCGTCGGACTGAGGGCGTGATCGAAACCCCCCGCGATGCTCTGGTTGCGAGTCCTGGAGACCCCCGCGAAGGGCGCTGCCTCGTCGAAGCCGCGCCCACCCACGACCTCCCCGAATATTCCCGGCGAGTCCAACCGGTAGTCGGCCACACTGTACCGGCCGAATACATGCGTCTTTCCACCGAGGTAGTAGTCCCAACGGGTATTCGCGAGGTCTTCATTGAACCTGATCGTGCCGGAGCCAGCGTAGTTGGGCTGATCACGCACTGCGCCTTCGACGTTCGGCAATGGGATGAGCCTGAGCAGATTCTGTGCTTGGGGCGAAAGCCGCGCGGCCGGAATCCTGTTTCCCTCGAACTGCTGGCGGTCTGCGAGCGTCGCCGCGCTGGCCGGGTCGAAGATGTTGACCCCCAGCCCGCTGAGGTCGCCCAGGCGTTCGGACGCTGACGGTACGCGCAGCAACGCCGAACCGCCGGTATTGCGCCGCGTCCCTTGATAATCGCCAAAGAAGAACAGATTGTTCTGTGCAACAGGACCGCCCAGCGCGCCACCGAACTGGTTCCACTGGGTCACGGGAATGTACCGATCCGTGCCGAGAATCTTCTGAAACTGTGTGAACGGGTTGCGCGCGTTGAAGACGTCGTTCCGCAAGAAGTGAGACAGCACGCCGTGGAAGCTGTTCGTGCCGGATTTCGTCTGCGCGCTGATGACCCCTGCGGTCGCACCGAATTCGGCGTCGTAATTGGCCGTCGTGACTTTGGCCTCAGTGACGGATTCGAGTGTCGGATTGATCACGATGAGACCCAACAGCGCATCGTGATTGTCCGTGCCGTCGAGCAGGTGCGCCGACCCGGCGAAGCTCTGGCCGTTGACGACCTTGCGATACGACCCCTGCGGATCCTCGCTCGAAGCCGTCTGGGACGTCGTCGCCTGTACTCCCGGAGTCAACAGCTCGAAAGCCGTGAAGCGCCGGTTCAGAATCGGCAGGCTCGCGACCGTCTTTTCACTGAAGGTTGTCGCCACGTCGCTGCGCTCAGTCTTCAGCAGCGGAGTCACCCCGCTCACCTCGACGGTCTCGCTCAGCTCGCCGACCTGTAACTTGATGTCCAGGCTCGTTTCCTGGTCAACCGACACGCTCACGTCCTGCACGTACGCACGAAAGCCCTCGGTTTCCACGCGGACCCTGTAACGTCCAACGATCAGAAACCTCTGGGTAAAGAAGCCTGATTCATTGGTTGTGGTGGTGAAACTGACAGCCCTGTTGATGTCAGTAATGGTCACCCTCGCATTTGGAAGGCCCGCCCCTGACTCGTCAACCACCGTGCCGACAATGTTGCCGTACACCGCCTGGCCGACCACCGCCCTGGGGATCATCAGCGTAAACACGAAGAGACAGACCAATGCTGCGGCCTTTCGCATTGCGGACCTCCTGTGCTGAAAATGTCTGGCAAACACGCAATCCGCCGCCCTCCCCGGGGACTTCCATTTGCGCTCTGAGTGTGCACCGTTATACACCTGTGCGCGTGGAATGCAATGGGGTTTCGAGAGCTGGCGAAGCGACCTCGGCGGCGGACCTTCGCTGGTCTCGTCAATGCCTGGGCTAGTATCGGCGACAGCCCGGGAATCCGAACTGCGGAATGTCGAGTGTCCGGTAGGTCGGCGCGACAGTCCGGATGGCCGGACCAGACCTACCGGATCGACGGCGAGGGCGCCACCGTCGGGACTGGCACTCGTGCCCCGCTGCGAGTGGGTATCGCCAAATCAGGCAGCGGACGCGCCGTAAACAGACGGCGGCAGGGTTTGGCGATCAGTCGAGCCCACCGGTTCGCGCGATTCACGCGCGCGCTGTCCGTGGCGATCCCCGTGTTCGCGTACATCTGCCGGTACAGCTTCGAAATCAGCACGAACGCGACACGCGACCGCAGGGTGGGCGTGCACCGGGAACGCGCCCAGACGCGCGGCAGGCTGTAGAACTTGTCCCACACGGCCTGCGTTCTCGTCCGGATCTCGTCGGGGGACATCACCGGGTGGGGCGCGTACACCTTGGGTCGCTGCTCCTGCGGGATCAACCAGTGACGCGTGACGGGGATGCCGCCAATCTGGGCCGCATCGCCGCCAAGCTTCTTCTCCCACGCTGCGAAGTCCACGGTCCCCGGATAGGGCGTCAGCATCACGAACTGCGCGAAGGTCAGGCCGGCGCGATCGGCGATGTCGGCCGTGGCCTCGAACGTGGAGGCGCGATCGCTCGGCAGGCCGAAGATGAACGACCCGAGCACGTGAACGCCGCGCTCGCGGAACATGCGCAGGCGGGTGACCAGGGCCTCGCCGGAATCGTTGAATCCCTTGTAGACGTCCTTGAGACCTTCCGGCGTGACCGCCTCCACGCCGACGAGCGCGCCCTTGATGTGCGCGCGCCGCATCGCGTCGAGGAAGGCGTCATCCTCGGCGGCCTCCATGGTGATCTGCGTGAAGAACACCATGTCCGACGGGAGCTGCGCCAGCCGGTCCATCAGCTCGAATCGCTCCGCGCGGAGCGCCCGCAGCTGCTCCAGGCGGGCCGTGTTCTGCTGGCGCTCGGCCATCGCCAGATCCGTGAGCGTCACCGGGTAGAAGTTGTCGTCGGCAAGCGCCACGAAACGGAAGCCGCGGCGGCGCAGCTCCACGATCTCACCGACCACTGCATCGACCTGGCGTTGCCGGGGCTTCTGGCCGTCGGTGCGCCACACCGAGCAGAACGAGCAGTGCTTGGGGCAGCCACGGACGGTCTGCACCGAGCCCCACATGTACCGTCCCTGGGGGAGCAGCTCCCAGCGGGCCGCGACAAAGTGGTCGGCCTCGATGCGTCCTGCCTCATACACCGGCTGCAGCGTCCCGCGTGCGGCGTCGTCGAGGACGATGGGCCAGATCTGGTCGCCGTCTCCCTTGACAACCGCGTGCGCGCCGCCGAGACTCTGGGCTTCCTCGGGATAGAGTGTGGCGTGAATGCCGCCGAAGACGACCACGGCGCCTCGAGCCTTTGCCTGCGTGCCGATTTCGTATCCCCGAAGCGCGTTGCCCGTGTGGATGCCCAGGCCCACCACGTCGCCGGGTTGCACGGTCTCCAGATCGAACGGCTCCAGGGTTTCATCCGTAATCCGCGGAACGCCATAGGACGCCGGGGTGGCGCCAGCCAGGACGAACAGCCACCGTGGCGTGATCACCCCGACCCCAAAGGACAGATGGCTCGGATTTACTAGATGAACGGTCAGATCTCTCGGCTGGACGCGTGTCTCGTGCATGCGACCTCGCAGTGTGGCTTACGTTTCGACCGTGCGCTGTTCCGTTTTGCACACGCGTATTGTGACGACCCCGCCGGAAACCCTCCGGAGGATACCTTCAGGAGACAGTCATGTCTGGAGTTGCGAGAGTCGCTCGATCGCCTTCCGCCTGAGCGCCGCCGCCTCGTTTGCGATTCGCACCTCGCCCTCGCGTTCGAGGTGCGGGACCCGGCTGTCCAGCGCGGCGACGAGCTCGCGCAGCTGATCGATCAGCCGCTCTCGACTGAGGTCGGTCGTCATGGAGGTCTCAGTCATTTAAGCGGGTGTCCTGCTGAGTCCGGGCCCGTGTTAGATAAAATACGCCCGGAGGGTTGCCTATGGTAAAGACCAAAAAAAGACTGCGCATTGTCCGTGGCGATAGTATTTTCGAATCGGCCCGCGTGTCCAGCCGTGCGGCGGACCACAAGCCTGGAGGCGTCATTTTCGCCCAGGGCGAACCGAGCACGACCGTTATGTTCATCAAGAAGGGGACGGTGAAGCTGTCCGTCGTCTCGAGAACCGGGAAAGAAGCTGTCGTCGGGTTGCTGAAGAGCGGCGATTTCCTCGGCGAGGGGTGCCTGGCCGGTCAGAACCGGCGCATGGCGACGGCCACTACACTGACGCCGACCAGGATGCTCATCCTCGACAAACAGGAAATGATGGAGCGGCTTCACGACAATGTCCGCTTCTCGGATCGCTTCCTGTCCCACATGCTCGCGAGGAACATCCGCATCGAAGAGGACCTCGTGGATCAACTGTTCAACTCCAGCGAAAAGCGGCTGGCCCAGGCGCTGCTGCTGCTGGCGCGGTACGGCGAACGCGAGCAGCCGCAGCGCGTCCTGCCGAAGCTGTCGCAGGAGCTGCTCGCCGAGATGATCGGCACGACCCGTTCGCGGGTGAACTTCTTCATGAACAAGTTTCGCAAGCTTGGCTTCATCGAGTACAACGGCGGACTCAAAATCGACAGCTCGCTCCTGAGCGTCGTCCTGCACGACTGAGCCCGTCGTGCGTTCGTTGTCACGCCGTTGGTTCTAGAAGAGCCGGCCGATCCAGAGCAGGAGGTGCACGGCGAGAGCGACAGGCATTCCGACTGCCAGGATGACGAACGGAATGGACAAAACCACGGCGAGCAGCAGCAGCACGTCGCGCAAGCACAGCCTTCCAGGTCTGGCACCAGTGGCGAAAGACGAGACTGGACCGCGGGCAGATTCCCCAGCCCATCACTTTAATGAGGCTGGCGGCCGTTGCAGGCCGTGAGGCTCAGGAAAGGACCTTCATTATACTCCCACCCGAACCCGAGCTCGTTTTCAGCCGTCGCGGGCGCTTGACAGGATGCACTTACTCACCCATAGTGGTTGACAGATTGGTGGCAATTCTCCCTCAGTCTTCAGACTCCTGAACTAAGTCAGGTCATCTGGTCGCTCTCCTTAGGCCCCAACCGTGGTGAGCACCATGTTCGTTCCCTTCAACCGCACGGCCATCACTGCCGTCTGGTTCGTGGCATTCGGGCTGATTGCGCTGCTCTGGTCGCCGCCGTCAGTTGCCATGGGCGTCTTCCTGTTCCTGGTGGGACTCGGAGGTCCGGCGGCGATGCTCTTCCTGTGGAACGAACCTTCTCCGACAGTCGCCCACGCAGTACCCCGCATCGAAGACGCGCGCTGACGATCAGAGAGAGCCGACATGAAAGATACACTCGCGCCAGGCATCGCCATCGTCCCCGCACATTGTCCGAAATGCCGTTCGCAGGAGGTGAGCACCGTCAGCAAGGTGGTCACGGCGGACAGTTACTGGAGATGCGGCGGGTGCGGGGAGGTGTGGAACGCCGGACGGCGTCGCGAAGCGAGCGGTTATACGCGCGCCCGGCCCGGGTGGCGCTGACCCGCCTGTAACCATCACGCCACCATAATGCGCGGCGGTGCTCAGCGACCCGAAGGGCATCGTGACACGCCGCCCCGTGCCCAGCCAGCCGTCTGCCACAAGACGACGCGTATGATCGCCGTGATGCGCGGCAGCGAATTCGACGAGCTCCGGCTCTTCGAGGCGATTCAGAACAGCCGCGGCCGAGCGCCGAATCGCGTCAATCGAAAATCCGACGGACCGGGCAAGTGAAGCCGGGAACGACATCGCGGGCGTCGAGGACGTCTTCCACATCGAGCGTGACAGGAGACGACTGGGGAACGTACGTAGTCACAGTCTTCTTCTTCGGATCCACGACCCAAACGAGACAGACGCCGCGGGCGAGGTAGTCGCTGACCTTCGCGCGCATCTCAGACGGGCGGTCGCCTGGTGATCTGATCTCGACGGCGAGGTCAGGGGGCCAGGCCAGAAGCCGTCAGGCACGCCGGTCTCGGGAATGCGACCGTGATGAACGAAGGCGATATCCGGCTCTCTGACAGTGTCGGGATCGGTCGCGATCTTGAATCCGCCGATAGTCATTACGGCGCCGAGATGGTTGGTCTCGGCGTGCTGATACAGCAGGACGGCGATGCGAGTGGCCAGCACGGCGTGCCGGCTTCCCGGCGGGCTCATGCGAATGACCCGACCCTCGACCAGCTCGTAGTGATAGTCGTCGTTGGGAATTCGCGCGAATTCTTCGGCAGTGACCAAACGGTCGTGAGCAGGCATGTTGTGACGCTGCATGGCATTCTAGCATCGTCAAATGCGAGAGCCATGCCGGGCGAGTTTCTTCGAGATCGCGCGTTAGCGGCAGTCAGTGCGTGCAGAATCTTCAACTCATTCGGGTTACGTGGTAAGCAGTGTTTGCTACGTGCGGACTCAACCGCCGTCCTTGTGAGCCGGCTCGAGCGAAAGCTTCGGTTGCTGGCTGACACGCCGTACGTGGAGGACCAGGTGCAGGTCTCGCCGGGCGGTGAGCGGGCGGCGATGGAAGTCCTGGAGTCCGGCATGCCGGACGTCTACGTCGCGACGTTCCCGGGGCTCACCGACAAGACGAAGGTCTCGGTCGCCGGAGGAAGCCAACCGAGATGGCGGCAGGACGGGCGGGAGCTGTTCTACCTCACTCCGGACGGCACGATGATGGTCGTTGAGGCGGCGCCCTCTTCACCTTCTGGCTTTCGACCGGGGCGGCCGCTGTTCAGATCCCCACTCGTGCCGAGGTTCCAACCGGCGGGCATTGCACAGTACGACGTAACCGCGGACGGCCAGCGGTTCCTGTTCCTCGAACCCGTCAAGGAGCCAGTAGACGCCTTCACATTTCTCCTCAACTGGACCGAGGGTCTGAAGAAATAGGCGTCACCCTTCCTTTCGCGCTCACCTTCTGACCTAAGCGATTCCAAAGCTCCGCCACAAGAAACCCTCGGGAAAGCCTTACGCCCGGCAAAGGACCCGGGTTCCGCTCCGCCTGTACGAGGACATCTGCAGCCTTCGCGGCTTCGCGAAGGGGAGGTGCCATGCGCCCGCAGACTGTCCGATCACTGGTTGCGACCTGCTTGACCGTCGTCAACACGACTACCAGCTCAGTGGTTGCGCAGGTCCCTGATAGCCCTGCCTCGCGGGCGTTCCGATTTTTCGAAGCGCTGCCTCCGGGCGATGCGCGTACCGCGCTCGCCGCGTTCCGCCCCGCCCCAATTGCGGTGGCCGACCGAGCTCGCGCGCTGGCCACTCTGCCAGCCGAAGGCGAACTGCGCCCAGACGCGGCTGAGGCAAGGAAGCTGGCCAGCCTGGAATCGGTCCTGAGCTACCACGATCGGCTCGGCGTCCTGGTGATCAAGGTCATCGATGTTCCGCAGGCGGCCATCGGCCTGTGCGCCCGGTCAATCCTCCTGCTGTCGCGGCATGCTCTGCGGATCGTGTCCGCAGACGAGCTGCAGGCGCTCGTGGCCCACGAAATGGGTCACGACTTCTTCTGGGCCGACCACGATCGCGCGCGAGCGCGAGGGGACACGCAGGCCCTTCAGGAAGTGGAGCTCAAGTGTGACGGCATTGCGGCGCTGACGATGGCATCGCTGGGCCTCGACGCCGACGTGTTGGGATCAGGCGTACGGAAGGTGACGCACGCCAACGAGGCCATCGGCGCGACGGCAAACGCCAGTGGATACCCCGACCTTGTCGAGCGCGCCCGATTCGTGCGCGAGGTCCTCGCCCTGCGGTCAGGCCAGACCGTGCGGCGATGAGGCATTCCTCCGATCGGCGCCAAGATCTGCTAGCCTTTCCCCCCAGTCTGAGTTCCGGGACCTGCCCACCACGGTCAGGAAGCCCCGAGTTCGAACGGAGGTAGACATGAAGTCGCCAGCTCGCGTCGGCACGCCGACTGTTGTCCTCCTTGTTCTGATCTTCACCTCGCGGATGTCCGCTCAGACAACTCCGGCGGAGACATGCGCGCGCTTGGCCGATCGGCAGCTTCCCACTACGACGATCACCGCAGCCCAGGCCATCACCACGGGATCGTTTACGCCGCCTGGCTCGACCAACGCGATCACCAACCTGCCCGCGTTCTGCCGGGTGGCAGGTCTGATCGCGCCGACGAGCGAATCGCAGATCCTCTTCGAGGTCTGGCTGCCCCTGGAGAAATGGAATGGCAAGTTCGCCGGCGTGGGCAACGGCGGCTGGGCCGGTACCATTTCCTTCGGTCCTCTCGCGGAACAGCTCAGGCGCGGCTATGCCACAGCCTCCACGAATACCGGCCACGAGGCGGCGCCCGGCGTCAACGCGGCCAGATTCGCGTTCGAGAAACCGGAACAGCTGATCGACTTCGCCTATCGCTCCCAGCACGAAACGGCGGTCAGAGCGAAGGCGCTCGTGCAAGCGTTCTACGGCAAGGCTCCCGAACACTCCTATTTCGTCGGATGCTCGTCGGGCGGCTATCAGGGTTTAATGGAAGCGCAGCGGTTCCCGACCGACTACGACGGCATCGTCGCCGGCATGCCGGCGAACAACTGGACACGGCTCATGGCCGGGGACTTCGACGCGACACTGGCGGTCTTCAAGGGAGGCGTCAACAACCTTCCGCCGTCTGCGCTGGGACTGCTGCATCGCGCGACCCTTGCCGCGTGCGACAGTAAGGACGGCGTGCTGGACGGCGTGCTGGAGAATCCCCGAGAGTGCGCGTTCGATCCTGCCGTGTTGTCGTGCAAGGCCAGTCAGGCGGCTGACACGTGCCTGACGCCGGCTCAAGTCGAGACGGCTCGCCGCGTGTACGGCGGCCTCAAGGATCCCGCGACCGGCGCGCAGCTCTACCCAGGACTGGTGCCAGGCAGCGAGCCGTTCTGGCCCAATCGCGACCCGGCGAATCCGTTTCCCATACCAGTCGCGCATTACAAGTGGCTCGTCTTTGCCGATCCCAACTGGGACTGGAAGTCGTTCGAGTTCAGCGATCCAGCGGACTATCAGGCGCATCAGAAGGCCGAGGCGAAGTTCGCGCCGATTCTCAACGCGACCGATCCCAACCTGAAGGCGTTCCGGCAGCGCGGGGGCAAGTTACTCCAGTACCACGGCTGGAACGACCAGCTCATCACTCCGCTCAACAGCATCGACTACTACGAGAGCGTCCTGTCGTTTTTCGGCGCCGGCGATCAGGATCGAGCCAAGACGATGCAGGACGTGCAGAGCTTCTACCGGTTGTTCATGGCCCCGGGCATGGCTCACTGCGGCGGCGGGACGGGTCCGAACACCTTCGACATGCAGGCGGCGCTGGAGCAGTGGGTGGAACGCGGCATCGCGCCGGACGAGATCGTTGCGACCCGTTCCATCAGCGGCGTGGTCGACCGGTTGCGTCCGCTTTGCGCGTACCCGAAGGTCGCGGCGTACAAGGGGACGGGAGATACGAACGACGCGGCGAACTTCACCTGTCGCGATCCAATCGCAACGCGTCGGTGAGCCAGACGTCAGACTCACGGAACCAGCCGCGGCCCACCGCGCGATGCCGCCTAGTGTGACTCGAGGTGCCCTTCCAAACCGTCGCACACCGTTTCCAGGACTTTCAGCCGCGCAAAGTTCTTGTCATTCGCCGCGACGAGCGTCCAGGGGGCCTGACGCGTACTGGTTCGTTCGACCATGTCATTGACCGCCTGCTGGTACGCCTCCCACTGTTTCCGATTCCTCCAGTCCTCGTCGGTCAGCTTCCAGCGTTTGTACGAGGCCTTCTCGCGCTCGCGAAAGCGTCTGAGCTGTTCGTCTGTGGTGATATGCATCCAGAACTTGATCACGACGATGCCGTGGGCGACGAGTTGGGATTCGAACTGGTTGATCTCGGCGTAGGCGCGCATCCACTCATGTTCTGACGCGAATCCTTCGACCCGCTCCACCAGTACACGTCCGTACCAGCTTCGGTCGAAGATGGTCAGACGGCCCCTGCGGGCAAGGTGCCGCCAGAAGCGCCACAGGTAGTGCTGAGCCCGCTCTTCGTCGGTCGGCGCGGCGATCGGGATGACCTGGTACGCGCGCGCGTCGATCGCAGCGGTCAGCCGGCGGATCGCCCCTCCTTTGCCGGCCGCGTCCCAGCCCTCGAACACGAGGATCGCCGAGGTTCCCCGGCGCTGCGCCTTTCGGTGAAGTGCGTTGAGCCGTCCCTGAAGCCTCTCGAGCCTCGTCTCGTATCGCTTCCCGTCGACGCGCTGCGACATATCCAGATGACTGAGGATCGTCGGGTACTCGGTCCGAAGCGTCCTGCGCGTCTTCGCCGAGACCGCTACCCTGTCCGGCTGTTGTGGTATGGCATCGCGACGCCTGCGTTTGACGTCGCTCTGCGGTCCGGCCAGGCGCTTGCGGATCGCATCTCGGACCATCGTCGCGAGCGTCAGGCTGCGATAGCGCTCGTCGGCGCCTTCCACGATGGTCCAGGTGGCGTCAGCGAGACTCGTCCGTGTGATCATCTCTTCTGCGGCGTCGACAAAGCGACTGTACACCTTCCAGTTCTGCCACTGCTCCTTTGTGACACGCCAGCGGGTCAACGGATCTTTCTCGAGCCTCTTCAGCCGGGCCTTCTGCGAGCCCTTATCGAGGTGCATCCAGAACTTCAGGATGAGCGCGCCGTCATCCGTAAGGCCGCGCTCGAAGTCGATGATTTCATCGAGCCGCGCGCCGAACTCGGCCCGGTTGATCCGCCGGCGGACCCGGTCGATCAGAGGGCGGGAGTACCATGCGCTCAGGAAGAACCCGATGCGGCCCTTCGGCGGCAGGTCGCGCCAGAACCGCCAGTACTCAGGGCGCTCGCGCTCTTCTTCCGACGGTTGCCCGTACGCACGCGTCAGCAGCCAGCGCGGATCCATCCACTCGTTGAGCAGGTTCACGCTTTCGCTCTTGCCGGCGCCGTCCACGCCTCCAAAGAGGATGATGACCGACGACCGCCCATCGTCGCGCAGCCTGCGCTGCGCGTCGAGCAGGTCCTCTCGCAACGCAGGCACCTGCGCTTTGTAGTCGCTGCTGGAAACTTTTCGCCCTAACTCGGCTGCTTCGAACATGAGTTCAGCCTCGTCGAGCCAGACGCCTGGCCGCGTCCAGGGTCGCTCGCTTGACCTCTTCAACCGTGCCGTGCGCCGGGATCGTCGACAGGAGATTGAGCAGTCGATAGTAGTCGATCACCGGCTCGCTCTGGCGGTGAAACGTGGCCAGGCGTGCGCGGACGGTCTCGGGCGCATCGTCGGCTCGCTGATAGAGGTGCTCACCCGTGCACGTCTTGAACGGGCAGATCCGAAACGGGTTCGCCACCCGGTGGAAAGGCGCCTGGCACTCGCGGCAAATCAAGCGGCCAGATAGTCGCTCGACCAGGCTCTCGTCTGGAACGTCCACGTACAGGACACCATCGACTTGCCGTTTCAAGGTCTCCATCATCTCGCTGAGGGCGATAGCCTGCTCCATCGTTCGAGGGAAGCCATCGAGCAGAACGCCCGACTGCGCATCCGGACGCTGCAGGCGCTCGCGCAGCATCGCGATCGTGACTTCGTCGGGGACCAGGGCGCCTTTTGTCATGTACTCCTCGGCTCGAAGGCCGAGGGGCGTCCGATTCTTGAGGTTCTCCCGAAAGATGTCGCCCGAGGCGATGTGCCTCACGCCCAGTTCTGCCTCGAGGTATGCGGCCTGAGTCCCTTTGCCTGAACCCGGGGCCCCCAGCAATACGAGGTCCATGCTTCCTCGCTTCCGCCGTGATCCTACGCTCGCGCCTTCTCCTGCTCGATGAGCACCCGCCGAAGGATTTTTCCCGCGGGTGACTTCGGGATCTGGTCGATGATCTCGACGCCGCGCAGCTTCTTGTACGGGGCGACGCGTTCCGCAACGTAGCCCATGATCTCGTCGGGCGTGACATCGCCCTTCAAGACGACGAACGCCTTCGGCACCTCGCCGCATTCCTCGCTGGCGATCGGGATCACGGCCGCGTCAGCCACCGACGGATGCGACAGCAGCACGGCTTCGAGCTCCGCAGGGGCGATCTGCATCCCCTTGTATTTGATCAGCTCCTTCAGCCGGTCCACGATGAAGAAGCAGCCGTCCTCGTCGGCGTAGCCCACGTCGCCGGTGTGCAGCCAACCGTCCGCATCGATCATGGCCGTCGTCGCATCGGGTCGATTCAAGTAGCCCTTCATCACCTGCGGCCCGCGCACGCAGATCTCGCCTTCCTGCTTCGCTCCAAGTTCCGCACCGGTCGTGACGTCCACCACTCTGGCCTCGGTGTTCGGGAGGGGTGGTCCGATGCCCGCCGTCTTGACGGGTCCCGCGCCAAGTCGTGTGGCGTGGGTGACTGGAGACGTCTCGGTGAGCCCGTAGCCCTGGACGACCCGGCAGCCCAGGCGCGCGCTCGCGGCGGTCGCCACGTGTTCGGGCAGCGGCGCAGCGCCCGAGAACAACGTGTGCAGGTGACTCAGATCGTACTTGTCGACCAGCGGGCTCTTGGCGAAGGCCAGCACGATGGGTGGCACGACATTGGCGAACGTGACCCGGTATTGCTGGACGATCTGCAGGCACTGTTCCAGGTCGAATCGCGGCATCGTCACGATCGTCGCGCCGTTGTAGATGCCGAGGTTCATGATGACGACCATGCCGTAGATGTGGAAGAAGGGGAGGACGCCCAGCACGGTGTCGCCTTCGCCGACGTTCAACACGCAGGCCGACTGGAGGATGTTCGCCACCAGGTTGTAGTGCGTGAGCATCACGCCCTTGGGCAGGCCCGTGGTGCCGCTGGAGTAGGGAAGCACGACCACCTGCTTCCGAGGGTCGATGGCGACCACCGGAGGATCGCTGCCTGCGGTGAGCAGCGAGGCAAACGGGGTGGCTCCGTTCGCCTCCCCGAAGACGAACACCTCGCGCACGCCGGACTCGCGCGCCGCGTGCGCCGCCTTCTCGACACATGGCGGCACCGTCACCAGCGCGCGTGCGCCCGCGTCCGTCAGTTGTTGGCTCAACTCGGCGGCGGTGTAGGACGGGTTGATCGTGGTGTTGATCCCGCCCAGCAACGAAACGGCGTGGAACGCGACGGCGTACTCCGGTAGGTTGGGGCTGTAGATCGCGAAGACATCTCCTTTGCGGAAACCTCGCGCCGACAGGCCGGCTGCCGCCTTGCGCACCGCCTCGGCCCACCCGCGATATGTCAGCGTCCGCCCGGTCGGCCCGTCGATGAAGGCCGGCTTGTCGCCACGAGCCGCGCCGCGTTCGAGCAGGAACGGCGTGAGCGCGACCTCGGGAATGACGACGTCCGGCTCGGGCGAGCGGAAGATCATGACGACATCCTATAATGACCGTCCAGGCCGTTGAAGTTTCGTGCGCGCGGCGCTCGTTCGAGACGCGAGCGCGCGTTAGAGAAACGAGGGGGAAACATGCAAGCGTTCCTGCAGGATTTCCGCTATGCCCTTCGCACGTTGAGCAGAAGTTCCGCTTCAACGCTGGTCATCGTCGCCTCGCTCGCCATCGGCATCGGGGCCAACACTGCGATCTTCAGCGTGGTCAACGCGCTTTTGTTGAAGCCGCTGCCCTATCCGGATCCCGACCGCCTGGCAATCCTCTGGCTGCGTTCGCCGGGCATCAATATTCCACAGGATTGGCCCTCACCCGGCCAGTACATCGATATTCAGACCGAAAACCGATCGTTCGAAGAGATGTCCATCTCGCAGGGCCGGAGCGGGACGTTGTTGGGCCTGGACCAACCGGAGCGGGTCGAGGCGCTCCGCACGTCCTCGAGCCTGTTCCACCTGTTGGGCGCGACACCGCTCTACGGCCGTCTTCTGCTTCCCGAAGAGGATACGCCAGGCAAGCCGCCAGTCGTACTCCTGAGTCACGGCTTCTGGAAACGGCTGCTCAACTCCGATCCGAACGTCGTCGGCAGGAGCATCACCTTGAATGGTCTCGTCGCGGGTTCGGGGGAGGGCAAGAACCAGTTCACGGTCGCGGGTGTCCTGGGGCCAGAGTTCCTGCTGAACGACGAGATTATGCCCACAGTTGCCAGCATCAGGCGGATGGACGTCTTCCTGCCGCTTCCGCTCGGGGCAGACGCCGTGACCCGGCGGGGCGACGAAAACTACAACATCATGGCCCGCCTGAAGCCGGGTGTGACGATGGCCACTGCGCAGGCCGACGTCAACGTCATCGCCGCGCGCATTCGCGAGAAAGACAAGCGTGACAGGACCTTCACGATCAGTGTGGTTCCGCTGCTCGAATCGGTTGTCGGAAACGTGCGCCGGGCTGTGCTGGTGCTGCTGGGGTCGGTTGCGCTGGTGCTGCTCATCGCGTGCGCCAACGTAGCCAACCTGCTCCTGACGCGTGCCACCAGCCGTCAGAAGGAAGTCGCGATCCGCACGGCGCTCGGGGCGCGGTGGCAGCGATTGGTGCGGCAGTTGTTGTTGGAAAGCGTGCTGCTCGGTCTGATGGGCGGCGCGGTCGGCCTGTTGATTGCCGAGGCGGGGCTCTACGTCGTTCGTACGGTCAATCCTGGCAACATTCCCCGTCTGGACGTCATCGGCATCGACCGTGCCGTGCTGGCCTTTACTTTCGGTGTGTCGATTCTCACCGGCATCGTATTCGGCCTGGCGCCCGCGTTACGCGCCGCGAAGGCGGATCTCACTACCGGGCTCAAGGCTGGCGGCAGAAACACGCAGGGGGACGGCGGTTTCGGCACGTCTCGACGGCGTCTGCGCAGCCTGCTGGTGGT
>Ga0184612_10000064_pt1 | contig 45892 bp, 48 predicted proteins | sample PLM3_60_coex_FD_133163 | JGI IMG/M metagenome (GOLD analysis project Ga0184612, IMG submission 133163) | Groundwater sediment microbial communities from an aquifer in East River, Colorado, USA - PLM3_60_coex | ecosystem: Environmental > Terrestrial > Soil > Riparian zone | place: USA: East... | reverse complement strand
GTTCGCCAGTTGCGGCACGAGCACCTTCAGGGCCACCGGACCGCCTCGCTTCGTGTCCTCGGCGAGGTAGACCGCGCCCATCGCACCCTCTCCGATCAGCGACTCCACGCGGAAGCCGGCCAGAGTGGTACCGGCAGTGACGGCAGAGCGCATCGCTCGTGACAATCTTGACAAGCGGGTACGCCGATCTCAAGTGCGCGGCCGAGCGGCACGCTGCGCTCGCTGAGTTTCTCCGTCGGCAAGGGCTTCAACGGCTTCGACTAGGCGGTTTCCGTAAGCTCTAACCGCTTACTTTGATGGGCCAACGGAACGGTCTCCATCTCGGGGTGGTGGGCGTCGGTCGGATCGGCGTCTTCCACGCCCGCACACTCGTCGGTCTCCCGGACATCGCGTCCGTGAGGATCGCGGACCTGGATCGGCGGCGCGCCGTCCAGGTCGCGGCGGAGCTCGGAGTGCGCTCAGCGGATACACCCGACGCGCTTGTTGACGCAGGCGTCAACGCGCTTGTCATCGCGACCGGTACGCCTGGGCACGCACCCCTGCTACGGCTCGCCGCGCGCGCAGGTCTCCCGGCCTTCTGCGAGAAGCCGGTTGCGCTTGACCTCGCGACGATGGACGGCGTGCTCGAGGATGTCGCACGCGCCGGGATCCTCGTCCAAATCGGCTTTCAAAGGCGCTTCGATGCCGGTTATCGCGCAGCGCACGAAGCAGTTGCGACTGGCGCCGTTGGGACAATTCTCGCCATGCGCGCCGCGACTCATGATCCGTCGCCACCGTCCGAGAAGTACCTCGCGACCTCCGGCGGCATCTTTCGCGATCTGCACATCCACGACTTCGACGCGGTCCGGTTCGTGAGTGGACAAGAGGTCACGGAGATCTATGCCGACGGCCTCGCCCGGGACCAATGGTTCGAGGAGCACGGAGACGTCGACGTCTCCGCGGCCGTCATTCGCTTGACCGGCGGGGGCCTCGTGATCGTTTCCGGTACGCGCCACGACCCACGCGGCTATGACGTCCGCCTAGAAGTGTTCGGTACTGCAGACAGCATCGCGGTCGGCCAAGACGGCCGCAGTCCGATCCGATCCGTCGAGCCGGGCTACGAACGCTCAACGGGCACGGGATATCGAGATTTCTGGGATCGGTTCGAGCCCGCCTACCAGCAGGAGCTCGCGACTTTCGTCGAGACGGTGCGCGGCGGCGGCCCGAGCGCTTGCTCGCTCGAGGACGCGCGTGCGGCTCTGGCCGTGGCTCTTGCGGCCGATCGGTCACGAGCCGAGCGACGTCCCGTCCCGATCGAGGAGGTGGGACTAGCGAAAGCACCCTCCAACGGTTGAGAATCGCCCTAGCCATCGCAACCGGGGAAAGGAGAGTCGATGGGCAACGAGCTCATGGACGAGGAACTCACCCAGCTAACACGGCGGGGTCTGTTCCTCAAGGGAGGAGCAGCAGCAGCCGGCCTGACGGTGCTTGGCTCGCCGGCCGCCGCATTTGCTGCAAGCAGTGCGACAAAGATCAAGGTCGCCGTCGTTACGCACGGCGACACCGGATCGTTCTGGTCCGTGTTCAAGAAGGGTGTCGATCAGGCCGCGAGAGACCTGAAGTCGCGTGGCGTCAGCGTCACGCAGGTCTATGCGAACAACAACGTCCCGAAGCAGGTGGCTGGGATCAACGCCGCTGTCTCGGCGGGAGCCAAGGTCATTGCGACATCGGTGCCGGACGCGAGCGCGCTGAGGGATCCGCTCAGAAAGGCATCGGCGAAGGGGATCGTGATCATCACGGTCAACTCGGGGCTCGGCGCGTTCGACTCATTGCCGACATACGAGGTCCACGTCGGTCAGACGGAGGACATCGCTGGCAAGGGCGCCGGCAAGCAGTTCAAGAAGGCGGGCGCGAAGAAGGTGCTGATTGTCATCCACGAGGCGAGCAATTCCGGCCTGCAGCAGCGCGCTTCGGGCGTCAAGTCGATCCTCGGCTCCGGCGGCGTCAAGGTGCTGACGATTCCGGAGGCGAAGTCCGACATCCCGGGCACGAAGGCGAAGGTGAAGGCGGCGTTCAACGCCGACAAGAAGCTCGACGGGTTCCTCGGGCTCGATCCGGACGTGACGATTCCGTGCCTCTCCTCCGTTCCGAAGGGGACGAAGGTCGGCACGTTCGACGTCGGCGGCGCGATCAAGGAGATCAGGGCCGGCAGGATGCTGTTCGCGATCGACCAGCAGCAGTACCTGCAGGGGTATCTGCCGGTCGTCTTCGCCGTCCTGTACCAGACCAACCTGAACACGGTCGGCAACGGCCAGCCGGTGCTGACCGGCCCCGGCATCATCAACAAGGCGAACGCAGCCAGGGTGGCCACGCTCGCAGCGAAGGGCACGCGCTAGAACCGGCCAAGGTGGGCGGCCGTGGGGTCGCCCACCCACCGGATCGGAGAGATCGCGATGGCTGAGACAGCAGCTCCGAGCGTCGGACCGGACGAGCGCCTCGTTCGCATCGGGCCGCTCGCTCGGCTGCTCGCCCGTCCGGACATCGGCGCGTTCCTAGGGGCGGTCGCTGTGTTCTTCGCCTTTGCGTACTTCGCGCGCTCCGTGAACTGGATCGGTGACCCGGCCATCGCCGCAGGGTGGACCGATCAGGCAGCCCAGTACGGGATCGTCGCGGTGCCGGTCGCGCTGCTCATGATCGGCGGCGAGTTCGACCTCTCCGCCGGGGTCATGATCGGCAGCTCGGGCCTGCTGCTCGGCTACCTCACAACGCACGCGGACCTGAACATCTGGCCCGCGATGGCGCTCGTGTTGCTGTTCGGCCTCGCGATCGGCTTCATCAACGGGATCACCGTGATCAGGACGAAGCTGCCCAGCTTCATCGTCACGCTTGCGACCTTCTTCGTCCTCCAGGGCGTCAACGCGGCCGGCACGCTCAAGCTGACCGGCCAGACCGCGATCCAGGACATCGACACCGCGAGTGGCTTCGAGTCGGCTCGGAGGTTCTTCGCCGCGGACCTGACCCAGTACGAGTTCAAGGCCAAGGTGCTCTGGTGGATCGGGATCACGCTTGTCGGCGCATTGCTGCTCGCGAAGACGCGGTTCGGCAACTGGATCTACGCCGCCGGCGGGGACCCCCTCGCCGCGCGGAACGTCGGCGTGCCGGTCGCCAGGACGAAGATCACGCTCTTCATGATCACCTCCGGGATCGCCGCGTTGATGGGCATCATCGAGGCGATCGAGCTCCGCTCGATGCAAGCGGGAGAGGGCATCGGGCTCGAGTTCCTCTTCATCATCTGTGCGGTCGTCGGGGGCTGTCTGCTGACCGGCGGCTTCGGCTCGGTGATCGGCACCTTCTTCGGCGCCGCAATGCTCGGCATGGTCGGGCTCGGGATCATCGACGCGCAGTGGGACAGCAACTGGACCTTCACGTTCCAGGGCGGGATTCTCTTCGCCGCGGTGATGCTCAACACGCTCATTCGCAGTCGCGCGCAGAGAGCAAGATGACGATGGCGCACCTGCTCGAAGCGGACCGGATCTCGAAGTACTACGGCAACGTCGTGGCTCTGAACGACATCTCGGCACATGTGAACGCGGGCGAGGTCGCCTGCATCCTCGGCGACAACGGCGCAGGGAAGTCAAGCTTCATCAAGATCCTCTCGGGCTCCCACGCGCCCGATGGGGGACGACTTCTCGTCGACGGTGAAGAGGTGCACTTCGCGTCTCCGCGCGATGCGCGTGCGAAGGGCATCGCAACGGTCTATCAGGATCTCGCGATGGTTCCGCTGATGTCGATCTGGCGGAACTTCTTCCTCGGCGCCGAACCACGGAAGGGCGTCGGCTTGCTCCGGTGGCTTGACGTAGCGACCGCGAAGAGGATCGTGCGCAAGGAGCTGAGCGAGATGGGGATCGACATCCGCGATCCCGACCAAACCGTCGGCACACTCTCCGGCGGCGAGCGGCAATCGGTCGCGATCGCGCGTGCGGTGTACTTCGGTGCGCGCGTGCTCATCCTCGACGAGCCGACCTCGGCGCTCGGCGTCAAGCAGGCAGGAGTCGTCCTCAAGTACATCCTCCAGGCCCGGGACCGGGGCGTTGGCGTCATCTTCATCACCCACAACCCGCACCACGCCTACCCGGTCGGGGACCGCTTCGTGATCCTCAACCGCGGCCAGAGTCTCGGCAACTTCGCCAAGGCAGACATCGACCAGCAGGAACTCGTCCGCCTGATGGCGGGTGGGCGGGAGCTCGTGGAGCTCGAGCACGAGCTCGATGCGATCAAAGCGGAAGTGGGGTGAAGAGCACGGTCAGGCTGACCGCAGCGCAGGCTCTCGTCCGCTTCCTTGCTGCGCAGTACGTGGAGCGCGACGGGGTCGAGCGGAAGTTCTTCGGCGGCTGCTTCGGCATCTTCGGCCACGGCAACGTGGCCGGGATCGGCGAGGCGCTCTACGAGTCTCCGGAGCTCCTGACGTACTACCAGGCGCGCAACGAGCAGGCGATGGTGCACGCCGCCTCGGGGTACGCGCGCATGAAGAACCGGCTGGGTGCGCTCGTTTGCACCACCTCGATCGGCCCCGGCGCTACGAACATGGTCACGGGTGCCGCGCTTGCGACGGTCAACCGGCTGCCGGTGTTGCTGCTGCCGGGCGACGTCTTCGCCTCGCGCAGGCCCGATCCCGTCCTGCAACAGCTCGAGGTCCCCACGGCGGGTGACGTCTCGGTCAACGACTCCTTTCGTCCCGTGTCGCGGTACTTCGACCGGATCTGGCGCCCCGAGCAGATCGTCCCCGCGGCCATGCAGGCGATGCGCGTGCTCGTCAACCAGGCCGAGACCGGCGCGGTCACGCTGGCGTTGCCGCAGGACGTGCAGGCCGAGGCGCTGGACGTGCCGGACGGCTTCCTGGAGAAACGCGTCTGGCCGGTCCCGCGCCAGCTCCCGGACGAGGCCGCGCTCGGGCGCGCCGCGGAGCTGATTCGCTCGGCGAAGCGACCGCTGATCGTTGCCGGCGGTGGCGTCATCTACGCGGAGGCGGCCGACGCGCTCCGCGGTCTCTGCGAGCAGACCGGAATTCCGGTCGGGGAGACGCAGGCGGGCAAGGGGTCGCTTCCGTACGACCATCCCTCTTCGCTCGGGGCGATCGGCGTGACGGGCACATTTGCGGCAAATCGAATCGCGGCGGACGCCGATCTGGTGATCGGCGTCGGCACCCGCTGGACGGACTTCACCACCGCGTCCAAGACCGCGTTTCGCAATCCCGAGGTGCGCTTCGTCAACGTCAACGTCGCCGACTTCGACGCGGCGAAGCACGCCGGGCTCGCGCTTGTGGGCGATGCGCACGTGACGCTCGAACGTCTCGCTGAGCTGCTCGAAGGTTGGTCGGTGGACGACGGCTATCGCGGTGACGCTGCGAGGCTGAATGCCGAATGGAACGGTGAGGTGGAGCGTCTCTACACGCTCGCCCACGCGCCGCTGCCTGCGCAGAGCGAGGTGATCGGCGCGGTGAACTCGCTCTCCGAGTCGCAGGACGTCGTCGTTTGCGCAGCCGGCTCGATGCCGGGTGACCTGCACAAGCTCTGGCGCACGCGTGACCCAAAGGGCTACCACGTCGAGTACGGCTACTCGTGCATGGGGTACGAGATCGCCGGCGGCCTCGGCGTGAAGATGGCCGCGCCCGAGCGCGAGGTGTACGTGCTCGTCGGTGACGGCTCCTACCTGATGCTCTCGAGCGAGATCGTTACCTCGGTTCAGGAAGGTTTGAAGCTGACCATCGTCCTCGTCGACAACCACGGCTTCAACTCGATCGGCAGCCTCTCTCGCTCGCTTGGCACGGACGGCTTCGGCACGCTCTACCGCTACCGGCGCAACGGCTCGATCGGAGTCGACAGCGAGGACCGGTCGGACCTTCTTCCGGTCGACCTGGCGGCGAACGCCGAGTCACTCGGCGCACGCGTGTTCCGGGCCGGCACGGTGGACGAACTCCGCGCAGGGCTCGCCGCGGCGAAGGAGGAGACGCGGACCGTCGTGATCGCGGTCGAGGTCGACCGTTACGAGGGCGTGCCGAGTTACGAGAGCTGGTGGGACGTCCCGGTCGCCGAGGTGTCCGAAGTAGCGTCGGTGCGCGCCGCACGCGACCAGTACGAAGCCGCGAAGCGGGACGAACGGACTGACGTGTGATCGAGGCTTTCGTGCTGGGACGGGTCGGGATCGACCTGTATCCGAATGAACTCGAGACGCCGCTGTCGCGCGTGCGCACGTACACCCGCTTCGTCGGCGGGTTCGCGGGCAACGTCTCGGCCGGTCTCGCGCGGCTCGGCGTCCGCGCGGCGATCGTCTCGCGGGTCGGCGACGAGGGGCACGGCGAGTTCGTCCGCGAGTGGCTGGTCGGCGAGGGCGTCGACGTCCGCTTCCTGCGCGTCGACCCCTACTGGTTGACGCCGCCCACCTTCTGCGAGGTGTGGCCGCCCGACCGCTTCCCGATCACGTTCTACCGCCGGCCGACGGCGCCGGACTGGCAACTCTCACTCGAGGACTTCGATCTCGTTGAGATGGCCAACGCCCCTCTTCTCTATGCGACCGGGACCGGGCTCGCGCAGTCCCCGAGTAGGGAGACGACGCTTGCGGCGTTGAAGGCGCATCGTGGCACGACCGTCTTTGACCTCGACTGGCGGCCGACGCTCTGGGCCGAGCCGGACGAGTACCCCGCACTCGCGGCCGAGGCCGTCGCTGCCGCCGACATAGTGATCGGAAACGAAGAAGAGGTTGCGGCGGCGCGGATCGAGAACGTCCAGACGCTCGTGCTGAAGCGCGGCGAGCGCGGCGCGACGATCTTCGACGCGGGCGAGGAGACCGACGTGCCGGGCTTTCCGGTCGAGGTGGTCAACGGTCTCGGCGCCGGCGACGCCTTCGCCGCCGCCGTCGGCCACGGGCTGTTGCGCGGGCTGCCGCTGGTCGAGGCTGTCCGGCGCGGAACGGTGGCCGGCGCGCTCGTCGCGTCCGAGCTCGCCTGCTCCGAGGCGATGCCGTTCCTCGAAGACCTCGAAGCGGCGCTCGTGTGAGCGAGCTCCTGCTGAAGGCCGGCGCCTGGCAGCAGGTCAGTCCGGAATCTGCGGGGTGGCGCTACCTGTTCTTCGGCGTGCGGCAGGGCTCATTCGCGTCGGAGACGGGAGACGTGGAGGTCGCGCTCGTTCCGCTGGGTGGGCGCTGCCGCGTCGAGGCGGCGGGAGAGTCATGGGAGCTCGGCGGGCGGGGGAACGTCTTCGCCGGCATGCCGGAGGCGCTCTACCTGCCGCGCGACACTACGTATCGCGTCGAAGCGATCGGGTGGCTCGAGCTCGCAATCTGTGGGGCGCGTTGCGAGCGCCGCCGTGAGCCCGTGCTCGTCCGTTCCGAAGACGTCGAGGTCGAGGTGCGTGGCGCCGGCAACGCGACCCGCCAGATCAACCACATCGTCAAGCCCGAGTTTCCGGCCGAGCGGCTGCTCGTCGTCGAGGTCTTCACGCCGGCGGGTAACTGGTCGAGCTATCCGCCGCACAAGCACGACGAGGACCGGCAGCCCGAAGAGGTCGTGCTCGAGGAGACGTACTACTACCGAACGTCCGCTCCGGCGGCGTTCGCGGTGCAACGCTTGTACAGCCCACGCCATGGTGTCGACGTCACGGTCACCGTGCGCGACGGCGACCTGATGCTCGTGCCGTGGGGCTACCACACGACCGCGGCGGCGCACGGCTATGACCTCTACTACCTGAACGCGCTCGCGGGTGACCGCCGCTCCATGGCGGCGGCCGACGATCCGGAGCTGGCCTGGATCCGCTCGGCCTGGTCAGAGCTCGAACCTGATCCGCGCGTACCGCTCGTGACGTGATCCGCGTCGCGAACGCGCCGGTCAGCTACGGCGCCTTCGAGCTGACGGTCGGGTTGCTGCCGAACGTGCCGGGGCCAGACGAGGTGCTCGACGCGATCGCGACGGCCGGGTACGAGGGAACGGAGCTCGGCCCGGTCGGCTACCTGGGTGAGAACGAGGTGCTCCGCGAGCGCCTCGCAAAGCGGGGTCTTGGATTGGCCGGGGCGTTCATCGAAGTCCGGTTCGGCGATGACGACGACCTCGTGAATCTCGATGCGACGCTCGACGTGCTCTCCGGATACGACGCTAAGCCGGTGCTTGCCGACGCGGGTCCGAGGGAGGTTGCCGTCGACTGGGCGAGGCTCGCCAACGGCGTTGAGCAGGCCGTCGAGCGAGCGCGGGCACGCGGTTTCGAGCCGACCTTTCACCACCACATGGGCACTCGCGTCCAGTCGCCGCGCGAAGTCGAGCAGCTGCTGGACCGGACCGACGTGGGCCTCCTGCTCGACACCGGCCACCTCACCGCCGCCGGCGGCGATCCCATTCGCGCGCTAAGCGACTGGCGGGAGCGCATCGATCACCTCCACGTGAAAGACGTGCGTCTCGACGTGCTCCGCGATTCCTCCGACTGGGCCGAGGCGTGGCGCGAGGGAGTCTTTTGCGAGCTCGGCGCCGGCGACGTAGATCTCGACAGCTTCTTCGCGGAGCTCGACGGCTACTCGGGCTGGCTCGTCGTCGAGCAGGACTGGGTTCCCGGGCCTGAGGACGACGTCGCCGAGCAGGTGGAAGCCCAGGTCCGAAATCGGCGCTGGCTCGCGGAGCATGTCGGTCTCTGACCTTTACCGGTCGCGTCGGGATCACGCTCTCATCGGATTCGACGCAGGTCGAGCGCATTCCCTTCGATGTCCGCGGAGGCGAGTTCGCCCGCGCCACTCGTTGCTTCACGTTTATGGTTTGCCGCGTCAAAACTAGGGGAGGGCTTTTCATGAAGCGATTCATGCTGTTTGGGGCAGTCGTCCTGCTCGCCTTCATGGCGTCCAGCGGTGCGGTTGCTCAGCCGATGGTGACCTGCCCACTACCGTCGGATGACCCGACACAGCCACCGGTAGAGATCCCTGCCACGATCGCCGGCACGGAGGGCAGCGACGTCATCCGCGGCACTGAAGGGCAGGACGTGATCGCGGCCCTCGGCGGCGACGATCGGATCTGGGGCTTCGGCGGGGATGACCTGATTTGCGCCGGCCTTGGCGACGACCGAATCGACGGCGGCGGCGGCAGCGACTTCGTCCTCGGTGACACCGGCGACACGTTCCGCCGCGGCTTCCCGGGTGGGATGAACGTGCCCGGCGGCGACGACGTCATCTTCGGGAACGCAGGTGACGATGGGCTCGCCGGCGAGGGCGGGAACGACGTGCTCAAAGGAGGCGACGGGAACGACTTCGCCACGGGGCAGATGGGCGTCGACAACGTTTTCGGGGACGACGCCGACGACGACTTGTTCGGAGGCCCGGGCGACGACACGGTCCTCGGCGGCGATGGGAACGACTTCCTAGTCGGAAACTTCGGCAACGACACGCTGCTCGGCGGCCAAGGTGACGACGGCTTGTTTGGCGACGCCTTCTTCGACGACCCAGGCGCGTTCGACGTCTGCAACGGTCAGCAGGGATTCGACCTGTCGGCTGCATGTGAGGTGAACAATCAAATGGAGGGTGACCTGCCACTGGAGTAAGCGGCTTGTTCGTGAAGCGAGCCGGCGGAAGAGGCTTTTGGGACGACAGACGGTAGCTCCTCAGAGACCGTAAAGCCAGATCGATCGGAGGGTGGTTCTCCAGAGCGAGAGGAGGGTCGAATCGTGAGCAACGCTTGCACGGGCTGCGGCTGTGACCAGTGTCCGTGCCCTGACTGCCAGAGCAAGAGGTAGTCGCTAGGGTCCGGCGTACTCGAACGGCGCCACCGCCGCATACCTGTCGGCGTAGTCGATACCGAGCGACTTCACTCGGTATCGCTTGGACGACGCGAAGTCGCCGCGCTTGAAGATGATGCCCTGTGGCAGGACTGCGCCGGGTGTCACTTCCGCGCCGCTGACTGGGTTGCGGATTGGCTCCATCTCGAGCTCGAAACTCTCGCCGGCACGCACGCGCGATCGGATGCCGTCCAGTTCGAGCTCGAAAGGCACCGCCTCTGGCCCGTGCAGCGTCGGCCACGTCCAGCCGAGCACCCCCCACGGACCGCCTGCCTCGCCCTTCACGAGTGTGTGAATCGCCTCGCGCTGACTGTCATCGGCGCGTTCGTCGACGAGCAGCAAACCCTCTCCGTTGCCCTCGTGGATCGCTCCGGGCCAGTTCACGGCGAGCGTGAACGTCAGGCCGCTGAGGCCGGTGGCGCCGTATGCACCTTGCTCGACGTGCCAGGTCCACTCGCCCTCGCACTTGCCGGTAGTCGGCAGCGCGTTGAAGTTGCACGGGCAACCGTAGTCGCAGTTGCACGAGATCAGGACAGTCCCGTTCATTGTCCAGGAATCAGCCATCCATCCTCCCTTCAGACCGCCGCGACGTACGCGGCGGCGACGAGCAGAGCGACTCCCGTCAGTTTTGCGGAGCCTTCACCCAGTGGCACCACCTTTTGGACGAACACGGCTGCAGCGATCACGGCCGCCCACACAAGACCCATCGAGGCCGCGAGGACGAGCACCGCCATCAGTCCGACGCAGCAACCGACGCACCAAACGCCGTGCTCGACGCCCAACCGGAGCGGACCTGCCCGGTAGCGCTCCATCAGAAACGCAGCTGCGTTATGGCAGCGCCGTAGGCACGCAAACTTCAACGGGCTGACCTCGTACGCACCCGCGACAGCGAGCACGAGCGGTAGGCCGGGCCCGACACCCCACGCGATCACCGCGAAGGGGGCTAGACCTGTCGCGCTCCAGACCACGAGGTACCCCGTAGCCAACAGGGTTCGCGAGCCACGGTAGAGAAGGACCAGCGGGGCGATCGACGGCAGCATCATCGCCGCCATCATCAGCGTCCAGCCCGCCAGGAACCCACCAAATCCCATCGGCGGCTCGAAGCCCGCGAGCAGGACCCAGGCGACAGTCGTCGTGGCACCGAGCGCCGCCGCGATGGTCCAGTTACTTCGGACGGTCACGCGCAGTCCTCAGGACGCCGGTTTGTACGCCTTTACCGTCGACCCATTCGCGCCGAACTTGATGGCCTTCCGCCGGGTGTCCTCGAACTTCGAGCGCAGGTAGGTCGCGACAAGATTGCCGGTCTCGATTTGCTCGAACCCGTGCCGCTTCAAAAGCTCCGCGTACTCTGCATCCAGCAGAGCCCCGGCAATTCAGCCGGTCCAGAGGTCGATGTCGCGGCGTCCCGCCTCGCTCACCGGGTTCTGGATCGTCACGTCCGCGATCTGGATCCGCCCACCGGGCTTGAGCACGCGGAAGATCTCGTCAAAGACGGCGTCCTTGTCGGGAACGAGGTCGATGACGCCGTTCGAGATGACGACGTCGAGCGTCCCGTCCTCGAACGGCAGACGTTCGATCTCGCCCTCCACGAACTCCACATTCGTGACGCCGAGCTCACCCTTCGCAGTCCGCGCCTTCGTGAGCATCTCGGGCGTCATGTCGATTCCCGTCACGGAGCCGTCGACCCCGACCATTTGCGCCGCCACCAGCGTGTCGGTGCCGGCACCACAGCCGAGGTCGGCAACGCGCTCGCCTGGCTCGAGACGTCCGAGAGAAAACGGATTCGCGACGCCGGCAAACGACTCCGTCGCCGCTTCGGGAACATTTCCGAGCTCCGGCGGGTAGTCGAGATCTTCGGCCCACGCGCGCCCGGTTGGAAAGACGAAGTCCTTGTCGGGCTCCTGCGAGACCGAGGCGTAGGTCTTCTTGATCTCCCGCTTGAGGAGATCGACGTCGATATCGACTTCGACCGCCATCAGCAGCGAGAGACGTTACTCGATGTCATACGCGTCCTTTGTGACGCGTTCGCGGATCTGCTCGTCGGTTCGCTGCATTTCGGGATGATCACGGCTGATGTGCTCGCGACGGAAGAGCTCGTCATCGTCGGCGCCCTCGAGGTGGTGGCCGCATGGACAGTCGATCGCGCGCATTTCTCCTCCTCTTGACTTGCCCAGCGTACGGAGTAGAGCGCCCATCGGCCAAGACCAAGTTGCCGATGGCGGTCATCGGCTTAGGCGAAGTCGCTGCGTCCGCCAGGGTGTCGCCGCGACGAAAGCACCGCTGAGCCCCGTCACGCCGGCGACGACCGCGATCGCCTGGCCACTGCCAATCGCGTCCGCGGCGAAGCCGACGAGCAGGGCACCCGCAACGAAGCCGGCATCCCGCCAAAAGCGGTAAACGCCGACAACGGAGGCGCGGTCGCGCGGCTCGACGACATCCGAGACGGCCGCGATCAGCGTGGGGTAGACGAGCGCGGTACCGAGACCAAGCAGCCCAGCAGCAACCAACGAAGCTGCGAAGTCCCCTCCACCAGCGACGAGCAACACGAGCGCCCCGGCCTGGACGACCATCCCGAGTGTGATCAACGACTTTCGGCCGACGCTGTCGGACAGCCAGCCGGTGCCGACCTGCAGAAAGCCCCAGACACCCGGATAGACAGCTGCGACGGCTCCAATCTGGGGCGTGCTTGCCCCGTGCGCGGCCAGATACAGCGGCACAAGCCCCCACGCAAGTGCGTCGTTGAGGTTGTTGACGAGCCCTGCCTGGGAGCAGGTCCGCAACACGGGATTGCGCACGCTCGCCTCTGCGAACGCGGCTCTGAGTGGGAGCGTGTCTCGCTCGCCATGATCGCGCTGTTCGTGGGTGACGTGATCCGCGGTATCGCGCACGAAGACGATCGAGACGACCAAGCCTGCGAGTGCAACCGCAAGCGCTCCTGTCCAGACGACCGTGCGCGGCGCGATACTCGACGCCAGGACACCACTCGCGAATGCCGCAACCGCCACGCCAAGGTACCCGGCCGATTCGTTCAGCCCGAGTGCGAGCCCGCGACGAGTAGGACCCGCAAGGTCGATCTTCATCACGATCGTCATCGACCAGGCCAGGCCCTGGTTTGCACCCAGTAGGAGGTTCGCAGCCACGATCAGCCACCAGCTCTCGGCGAGTGCGATCAGCAACGGTACGGGCAGTGCAAGCAACCAGCCCAAGACGAGCAGACGCCTGCGGCCGACTTGGTCCGCGAGCGCACCGGCGGCAAGATTCGTCACCGCCTTGGCGGCACCGAAGGCAACTACGAAGGACAGGATTGCGGCGTGCGACTCGAGCCGAAATTCGCGTTCACCGACGAGCGGAAGCACGCTGCGCTCCAGGCCGACCATTGCGCCCACGAGCGCGTTGAGGCCGACCAGGATCGTGAACTGCGCCGCGTTCGCCCGCAGCCCAAGGCGCACGGGCGCCATCATCACCGACGGATTGCTAGCGCTCCGCGCTTGTTCGCAGCGACGATGCCCCGCTGATCCGCAGGTGCCGGTGGAGTGTCCACAAGCAGTGCTCGAGCGAACTCCTCCGCTCCGTCCTCGTGGAGCGCTCGGTTGTGACGGCGCTCGAAGCCGATCGTCGAGAACGGATTTCCGGACAGAGCCCGACCACAGACCGAGCCGCCGTAGTGGCTCGGATAAACCGCGACCCAATCCGGGAGCTCGAGAAGCCGCCCCAGCGACGCGTGGAGCTGCCGCGCGAGCCGAAGAGGATCACCGTCTGCGTGCAGATCCGGTCTCCCTACATCGCCGACGAGCAGCGAATCCCCGCTGAAGACTAGCCACGGCTCATTCGTTCCGCGTCGCCGGTCGGTGACGACGTAGGCGTTGTGCTCCGGTGCATGACCAGGGGTGGAAAGTGCGCGCACCCGAGTGTTGCCGAGGGAAACCTCATCACCGTCGGCAAGGGGCACATGCTCGAACTCCACCCGCGACCCGGCCGGAAGATAAGCGGTCGCCCCAGTGGACTCGACGAGAGCCGGGAGGCCGGAGAGATGGTCCGCCTGCACGTGCGTCTCGAACACAGCCACGACCGGCGCACCGACACGGTCGGCCTCCGCCAGGTAGCGCTCGACAAAGGCCTCGTGTGGATCGACCACGGCGAGCTTGCTCTCCGTCAAGCAGCCGAAGAGGTACGAGGCACAAGCGGTCTCGTCGTAGAGGAACGGACGCAGGATCACATTCCGCAGGCTAGGTACTCGGCTGAAATTGCGCTAGACGAAGTTAGCGATAGCTGCTATCGCTTGCGGAGATGGCAGCGACAACCCCTCTGCGCGAGCTGTGGGACACGACTCGGATGCGCCTCCTGGTCGAAATCGAGCGGCAGGGCAGTGTCTCCGCCGCAGCGGCTGCGATCGGTATCGGGCAGCCGAGCGCGAGCCAACACCTGCGGCTGCTCGAGGCGGCCGCCGGCCAGCGGCTGGTCGAGCGGACGGGGCGAGGCAGCCGCCTCACCGACGCCGGTCGCGTGCTCGCCGCCCGGGCCGCCCAGGCGCTGTCCAGCCTTGGGGCTGCGGAAGAGGAGCTTGGTGCCTTGGCCGGCCTACGGACCGGCACGATCCACCTGGGATCTTCGACCGTTCCCGGTGTCTACTTGCTACCCGACACGCTCGGCTGCTTCCGGCGTGACCACCCAGGCATCACGGTCGAAGTCGAAATCGCAGCCAGCGATGAAATCCTCAAGCGGCTGCTGAGCGGAGGACTGCAACTCGCGCTGGTAGGTGCCACGGAAGCGGACGAACGCATCGAGCTTGCTCCGTTCCTAGAGGACGAGATCGTCGGCGTTGCGAAACCGGGTTATGCGCCCCTCAAGAACGGCACGCTTGCCCTCGCGAAGCTGTCGGACTTCATGGTGCTCTCGCGGGAGCCCGGCTCGAGCTCGCAGCTAATCATCGATAAGGAGCTGCGCGAAATCGGAATCCAGCCCGCAGGCAGATGGGAACTCGGCTCGAGCGAGGCGATCAAACGTGCCGCTCGCGAGGGACTCGGCCTGGCATTCCTGTCTCGCTACGCGGTCGCGGAGGAAGTCGAACGTCACGACCTCGAAAGCTTCCGGCTGGCGGGTCGGCCTCGCCTGCTACGGCACTTCTCGGTTGCCCGCCTCACGGGACGACCCCTTTCACCCGCGGAGAGCAGCTTCATCACGACCCTCACGCGCTGCTGCGCCAAGCAGCAGGATTACGCACAGGCATGCGTGGCAGCACCTACTCGGGGGAAGCGCAAAGCGGCGCACGCCTAGCCTGGAGCGCTCGGGTCTTATAACTTCGCGCCATGCCCGCGACGATCGATCCCGACGGAGTCGAGATCGTCACGATCAAAGAGCTCGTCGATCTGCGCGACCTGCGCATCGTCGAGATCGGCTGCGGCAACGGCAGGTTGACGTTCGAGTGTGGGCGAGAGGCTGCGTCGGTATTCGCATTCGACTCCGACGGGGATGAGATAGGAAAGGCACGAGCGCAGACGCCGGCTGCTCTCCGGCAACGGATCCGTTTCGAGGTCGCCGACGCTGCCCAGCTAGAGCTACCGAAGGGCGAGTTCGATCTCGCGCTCTTCTCCTGGTCACTCTGATGAATTGAGTCGGAGGACGTCGTGCACGTCCTGCGTCAGGTCCATCGAGCGCTGACCCCAGAGGGTCTTGTCCTCGACATCCATCCTCTCGGCGACGACTTCCCTGTTCTCGCCGGGGAGCGCGGCATCGGGTTCGTCGACACACGGAAGTTCCGCAGGATCCTCGAGGCGATGAATGAGTGCGTCGAACAGACTGTTGCCGAAGGCCTCTTCGAGGAGCTGCGCAGGCTACGCCGGCATGTCGTCGAGCGGTACGACAACGCGGCGGAGGCACTCGAGGAAGCCGACAGCTGGGAAAACCTTCGCCTGCCTCCGGCTGTCTTGAAACGGCTACAGGAAACCGATGCAACACCCATCGAGTTCATCGACACAGTTCGCTACAGGCTCCTCGGGAAACGCAGCTAGGCGGATCTCCCGCACGGTTCTAGGCTGTACCTGTGCCAACCTTCGTCGGGCGGTCGGAGGAGCTGCGCGCGCTTGTCGAAGTCGCGGCACAGGCCCACGACGGCCCTTCGGCCGGAGTGATCGTCGGAGACCCAGGAAGTGGGAAGACGCGTCTATTGGCCGAGGCCGCTGGTCGCCTCGGCGACTTGACCCAGATTCGGGTCGTCGGGTACGAGCCTGAGCGACAGGTGCCACTCGCCGCAGCGGCCGATCTCTTGCGAACGCTCGGCGGGGTTCCGGAGCTCGGTGATCGCCTACGGACAATGGTGTTCGAGCCTGAGCAAGCATCGGCTTTGGACCCGGTGCGCCTGTTCGAGGCAGCGCACCGTACGCTTTCCCGTCTGGAGCGGGCGGTGTTGCTGATCGACGACCTTCAGTGGGTCGACGACCTGTCCCTTGCGCTTTGTCACTACCTGGTCCGCGCGGCGGAGGGGACCGGCCAACAGCTCGGCCTCATCGCGGCCGCACGTCCCTCGGATCAGGCGACGTCGTTCACGAACTCGCTGTCGCAGGTCCTCCCGACGGCCCGCCTGACGATGCTCGAGCTCGGCTCGCTTCGCCCTGAAGAGGCGTTAGAGCTCGTGATGACGCTCGCGCCTGCACTAGCTCCAGAGGACGCACGCCGACTCGCGCAAAAGGCGGGCGGGTCGCCGTTCTGGCTTGAAGCGCTCGTCCGCACGGCCGGCGCCGACGTGGACGCGGGACAACTCGTCACCGCGCGACTGCGTGGCGTGAGCGTCGACTCTGCTGCACTCCTCGCGCTCCTCGCCGTCGCGGCGCGCCCGCTTGGACTCAGCGATGGCGCGGTGCTCGAAGAATGGTCGTCCGAGCGCGTCGAGATCGCCGCGGCCGACCTTGTCTCCCGTGGCGTTGCGGTCTACGTCGGCGGTGGTGTTGAGCTCGCACACGACTTGATCCGAGCAGGGGCCGTCCGCGACATTCCGCTCGAGACCCGGCTCGACGTCCACCGGCGCCTCAGCCTTTGGCTCGAACGCGCGGCCGGAGATGACTTGCGGCGGCTACGCGAGGCGCTCTATCACCGACACATGTCCGGCCAGCCGTCGCTCGAGCTTGCGAACCGACTCGTGCGCTCGCCAAAGCGAACGCTGCTCGGGCCGGACGGTCTTCGCCTACTCGCCTCCATCGCCGACGAGGCCGACCCGTTCAGCCCTGACGCCCTGGCGCTGCACGAGCAGGTTGCAGCACTTGCGACGGAGCTCGCCGAGCACGACGAGGCCTTGATGCGATGGTCGCTGGTTGCAGACCGCACCGAATCGCCACTGAACCGCGCCTCGGCACTGCTTGCGGCGTCGAAGGCAGCGTTCGGTCTCGACCGTTTGGAAGCTGCGCAAGCGCTGCTCGCACGGAGCCGCGAGATCGGCGTCGCCGACGAGGTACTCCTGCTCGAGCAAATGACCCATGAGGCCGCGATTCGACTCTGGGTGGATCGACATGCGGCGGACGGGCGGGTTCTGTCGCGTGAGGCAGTGTCGGCGGCGATCAGTCTCGCTGAACACGCCGGAGGCGTCACTGAGCTCGATGCCCGCGAGCGACGCGCATACCTCAACGCACTGCAACTCGAGTTCGAGGCCGCGGTGCAAGAAGCCGATCCCGAGACGATGCTACGGAGCGCGGAGGCGCGCGAGGAAGCCGCGCGAGGATTCGATCTCGAGTTGTACCTCGAAGCGTCGCTCGGGAGATGCACTGCCTTGCGTTGGGTGGGTCGCGCTCGGGAGGCGGCGGAACGCGGGCGCACGGTCTGGGCCGAGGCGCATCGCCACGTCTTCCCCCGCCTTGCGGTTGCCGCCGGAGAAGGGCTGGCAGGCTCTCTACAGATCGCTGGAGACCTGACCGAGGCCGAGCGCGTCGTTCGTGAGACCGTCGAGCTCGCCGCACGCGCCGGGGACGTGCCGCGCGCCAGGCACCGAGTGGCGCGCGTCGCCTGCAATCTTGCTCTCCAGAGGGGAGAGCCGTGGGCGGCTCTGGAGCAACTCGAGCGAGAGACCGCGCGCGAGCCGAACGACCACCAGCGCATCGCCTTTCACGGGGACGTCGCGCTCTGGAACGCCCGGCTGAACGGCCCCGCCGCCGCCCACACCGTTCAGGAGCATGCGGTGGCAGCGCGCAGAGACGCGGACGAGGTGCGCTGCCCACGCTGTGACGCGGAGCTTCTCCTACTCTCGGCCGAGGCGTTTGCACGGATCGGCGATCGCCACCGGGCACAGGGTCTGCTCTCGGCCTGGGATGGTCGCGGCCGCCACACGGACGAGCTGGCCGTTCTGATCCGGTCGCATGCCGGCGCTCTCTCGGAGCCGGATGCCACTTCCCGCGCGGCCGGGTTGGAGGCCGCGCTGGCGGCGGCGGAGCAGTCGGAATATGGACTCGAGTCGCTCTGGATCGGGCTTGATCTCGGGCTGGCGCTTGCGGAGGCGGGCAGCGAGCGGGCGATCGACGAGCTCAAGCGTGTCGCCGCGGTCGCATCCGAGCGAGGCGCGCAGACGGTCCTGGAGCTGGCGGAGCAGCGGCTGCGGTCGCTTGGCGTACGGACCTGGCGGCGGGGGACCTCGGCACCAGGCCTAACCGACCGCGAGCGTGAGATCGTGAGGCTGATCGCGGACGGCGCGAGCAATCCCGAGATAGCGCAGCAGCTCTTCCTGTCCCGGAAGACCGTCGAGCGGCACGTCTCGAACCTGCTCAAGAAAGTGGGCGTGCGCAACCGCGCCGAGTTCGCTGCGAGGGTGGCTGAGCTCGAACTCGAGGGAGCTCCCCGATGATCCCGGAGGTAGACCCAGCCTAGCTTTGCCACGGACTGTTGCTCCCCACTGAAAAGGAGCGGAACGTGGCGATGATGGTGGTGTTGCTGGAGGAGCGGAAGGGCGAGTTCTGCCTCCGCCCTGAGCTCGTCTCGGAGCTCGCTCGGCTGGGCATCACGAATCTGGGACTCGTCCGCGATCACCGAACGGTGGGGATCGTCCTCGAGGGATGGTCGTTCGATCCGGCGCGTTCAGCTGAGACGGCCACGGCAGTCGTTGCAGCCGGCGGACGAATGCTCCATCCGGTCATGCACATGGCGGTTACATCCGCCGCAGGAGAAGGAGGAAGACATGTTTGAGACCTATCGCATGCTCGGTCGTGAACGCGAGGCGGAGCTCGAGTCGGAGGCGGCGCGGTTGCGTCCGCTTGCCGGTCGGCCGATCAACAAGATCCCGGTCGTCATCGTCGCCGTCATTGTTGCGGCATTCGCGCTTGGCGCAACAGTGGCACGGGCCGAGGTTTGGCCCGACGGCCGCGCTGGAGCCCAGCTAACGACTCAAGCGTCGTATCCGGATCTCATCGAACGATGGGTTGCGAGTCACAAGACGCACGTGTTGGCTCCCGACGACGGCATCCGAGTTCGCCCCTCCGAGTCGGCTATCCAAGTGCCGTATCCGGATCTCATCGAACGATGGGTTGCGAGCCACGAACGCGAGTTGGGCCAGGCCCGGCCGGCGAGCACCTCGCACACCGGCGAGGCTTTCGACTGGCGTGCGGCATTGGTAGGAGCGTCGACGACCGCGGCACTCGCGCTTGCGTTGGGGATCGGTGTTGGCATCGCGCGCCGTTCCCGGATCCGCTCGGCCGCCGCGTGACAACCCCGACTCGAATTGAAAGGGAGGTGGTGGTCCCAATGAAGAGAAGTCTCGTTCTGATTTTGATCGTCGTAGCACTCTCACTGAGCGCCGCGTTCGCCCGCGCCACACCTCCGAGCGGCGTGGCCAGCGGGACGGTCCTCGCCCGCGGAACGGCCGCGGAGACTCTCGTGATCGGCACTCCACGCACAACGACAGTGACGAAGAAGGTCAAGATTCGCGTCGCTCGTAAGGTCGTAATCAAGAGAGTCAAAGTCCAGGTCGAATCGGTCCAGCCACTGATGACCTGCGGCGGCTCGAACGCTTGCGAGACTGTGGGTTCAGCAGGTCACCATCAACCCGAGTGGTCACACCGGCTGGCACACGCATCCAGGCCCAACGTTCGTGGCGATCGCACAGGGCGAAGGGACGCTTTACCACTCTGACCAGGCCGGGTGCCCCGGGCACAAGTTCGGGACAAGCTCCGGCTTCTTCCAGCCGTCCGCCGACGTTCACCTGCTCAGAAACGAGGGCTCAACGCCGCTCGTTATCTATGCGTTCTACGTTCTGCCTCCGGGGACGCCGAACACTGCGATCCGGACAGATCGGCCGGCGCCGGTCAATTGTCCGAGCATCCCCTAAGTCGCTAGCGCAAGGCGGGCGTTCATCTCTGGCGCCCACCTTGCCTGCGCACCACTCGCGCGTCACACAAGCACTGGAAGGCCGAGGTCGTGGCACTTACGCTTTGCCGATGGCGATCTGCGCAACCTGCGGTCAGGAGAACCCAGAAGCCGCGCGCGGACTAACCTCGATCATCCGCGTGATGCCCTAGCGCTAGTTGCGCGAGATCGCGACAGGGAGAAGAGATGTCGAACCTGGGATTCCGGATCGTCGGGGGGATACACAGAGGCGTCTACCGGCTCACCGGCGGCAAGGTGGGCGGGAAGATCGGCAAGGCTTCGGTGCTGTTGCTAACGGCGACCGGCCGCAAGAGTGGTAAGCCGCGAACGCAGCCGCTCCTGTACACGCGGGCCCGCGACGGGTACGCGGTGATCGCGTCGAAGGGCGGGGCAGCCCAGCACCCGCTCTGGTATCTGAACCTGCAGGCGAACCCGCGCGCGGAGGTGACGATCGGGCGCGAGACGCGGCTAGTGCGCGCCCGCGACGCGCAGGGCGAGGAGCGCGAGCGGCTGTGGCGTGCGCTCGCGGACCTGCATTCCGGCTATGACAAGTACGCGCAGAAGACGAGTCGACGAATTCCGGTCGTCGTGCTCGAGCCGGTCACAGGCGAGATTTAGACGCGGGCCACTGGGTTGCGCCAAGGTCTCGGGAGAGGTTGCGGGGCCTCGTGACTGCATTACGGCTTGCGTTCGCAACACGCGGACGGGAAGATCGTGAGATCGACAGGGGGTTCTGTATGGCAAGCATGGCTGATTCCACCGAGCGCCGCGACGCCCTGGTCGAACGCCTCTTCATGAACGCCATCGGGACGTTCGATCTCTTTTCTGTCTACATCGGTGATCGTCTCGGTCTCTATCGGCTTATGGCCGATCAAGGTCCGCTGACATCCGCAGAGCTCGCGCATGCAGCCGGCGTGCACGAGCGGTACGCACGCGAGTGGCTCGAGCAACAGGCTGCGAGCGACCTGCTGGAAGTGGAGGTGGATAGCGATGGGGAGCAGCGACGGTTTCGCTTGCCGGAGGGACACGATGAAGCGCTCCTGGACGTCTCGAGCCTCAACTACATCGCGCCGATGGCGCGCGTCGTTCTGGGCGCGATGCGCCCGATTAACGCAGTGCTTGCCGCCTTCAGGACCGGCGAAGGCGTGCCGTATGCCGACTACGGGGAAGACCTGCACGAGGGCCAGGCTGCGTTCACGCGACCGTTGTTCGAAAACTTGCTCGGGAAGAAGTGGCTGCCGGGGGTCCCGGAGCTCCACGAGCGGCTCCTCGCCGATCCGCCCGCGCGTATAGGGGACATCGCATGTGGACAGGGTCGCTCGAGCATCGAGATTGCCCGTGCATACCCGAAAGTGTCGGTTGACGGAATCGACTCCGATCGCGCGTCGATCGAACGTGCCCGCGAGAACCTCGTGGTGAGCGGAGTCGAGGACCGCGTGACCTTCCACGAGCGCGACGCCGCGGACGCCGAATTAGCGGGCCGTTACGACCTCGTCACGATCTTCGAGGCGCTCCATGACATGTCGTACCCCGTGGACGTTCTACGCGCCGCGCGGGGACTCCTCGGCGACGGCGGCGTCATGCTCATCGGCGACGAGCGCACCGAGGACGCCTTCACGGCGCCGGCGAGCGAAGTGGAGCGGCTCTATTACGGCTTCAGCGTCTTCCATTGCCTCCCGGTCGGCATGGTTGGAGAGGGGGCGGCCGGCACGGGCACCGTGATCCGGGCCGACACCGTTGGGTGGTACGCAAGCGAAGCCGGCTTTTCGAGCTGCGAGGTCTTGCCGATCGAGAACGACTTCTGGCGCTTCTACCTGCTGAGGCCCTAGCGCGGCCTGACGGCGCGCTCAGCCACGCAGGCCTCAGACGGTAATGATGACTTTCGCCCTGGCGTGTCCTTCTCCGAGATACGTGAGAGCTTCGGGGACCTGGCTCAGCTCGTAGCGTCTGTCTATGACGGCTGTCACTTTTCCGGCCTCGAGAAGCTCTTGCAGGAACACGAGATCCTCTTTCGTGATCTTCGCGACGAAGAACTTCACCGTTTGGCTTCGGCCCCGCGACGCCAAAAGCGTTCTGACGAGGTGAGGCAGAGGTCCGTGCCCTCGATACGTCATCCGTCCTCCGACCAACACGATAGTCGCCTCGCGTGTCAATGCGCGTCTGAAATCCGAGAACGAACGGCTGCCGGCGATGTCGAGCATCAGGTCGTGACGCTCGCCGCGCTGCGTGAAGTCCTCCTGCGTGTAGTCGACGACGTGGTCGGCTCCGAGCGATCGGACCATCTCCACGTTCCTCGTGCTGCACACGCCGGTCACTTCTGCTCCGAACGACTTTGCGATCTGTACGGCGAAGGTGCCGACACCTCCGGACGCGCCGTTGATCAGAACCTTTTGCCCCTGCTGGATCCGCGCTTTGTCGCGCAGAGCCTGCAGGGCGGTTATCGCCGCCACAGGTACGGCCGCTGCTTCCTCGAACGACAGGTTCGCCGGCTTCGGCACGAGGCGGGCTTCACGGGCACACGCGTATTCGGCCCACGAGCCGCCCGACGTGCCGAGGACCTCGTCACCCGGTTGAAACTCCTTCACGTTTCTTCCGATGGCTTCGACCCGCCCCGCCAAATCGGCTCCCATGGACGGGTGCTTGGGTTTGCGCAGCCCCTCCGCAATTCGTACGAAATAGGGCCCGGTCACCCGGTACCACTCAGCTGGATTGACGGAAGACGCGTGCACGCGTACCAGCACCTGATGGTCCTCGATGACAGGCTTGTCGACGTCACGGAGCTCGAGCACATCAGGCGGCCGTACCGGTGAGAGACGATCGCTTTCATCGTGCCCGGCTGTACTGTGGCGGATCAGGCGTGACCGAGCAACCGTCGCACGTGCAACCTCAATCCACGGGCGGGCGTCTGTCGGCCCACGGACGTGCTTCTTCGATCTGAGCGGAGAGCCGCAGCAGCACCGGCTCACCACCGGCTGACGCGATCAGCTGAACGCCGATCGGAAGACCGTCGTCCGTCCAGCTCATGGGGATCGACACAGCCGGCAGGCCGGCGACGTTCACGGGGGCGGTAAACGGCGCGAACTCCATCGCGCGCGCGTGCTGCTCCCACGGATCCTCGGGTTCGCGCACCCAACCGACGGGCACCGGCGGCAGCGCGAGCGTCGGGGTGAGCACGATGTCGTAGTCGGCACAGAAAGCGGCAACGCTGCGGCCGTACCTCTGGAGCAGTGAGAACGCGCGGAGATACTCAACGCTTGAAGTAGCAAGTGCACGCGCGGCGAACGCTGCGTTGAGCGGCTCGATCTGCGATGTCTCCGACACGTACAGGTTCGGGATCGTCTGCCAGACCACCGTGAAGAGCTCGCTTAGATCTCCGCGCCAGTCGGTGGAGACCTCCTCCACGTCATGGCCGAGTTCCTCGAGGAGTGCAGCCGCCTCGCGTCCAGCGTTCGCACACACCGGATCGACTCGCATGCGCGTAGGCGGATCGAGGACGAGCGCGACTCGAAGCGGTCCCGGCGGCACGCCGACCTCCTCCAGGAACGGGCGGTCGGGTGGCGGCGCCGAGTGCGGATCGCCCGGCTCGGGCCCCGAGATCACGTCAAGAAAAGCGGCCGCGTCGGCAACCGTCCGTGCGAGCGGGCCGTAGACGGCGAAGCCGTGAACGTTTCCTTGCGGCGCGGTCGAGGTCCTGCCCCGTGCCGGCTTGAGGCCGAAGAGGCCGCAGCAGGAAGCCGGGATTCGGATCGAACCGGCGCCGTCACCGCCCTGCGCGAGGGGGGCGAGCCCGGCGGCGACTGCAACGGCAGCACCGCCGCTGGATCCGCCGGGGGTATGCGAGGTGTTCCACGGGTTGCGGCAGCTGCCATTGAGATCCGATTCGGTCACGGCCGTCGTCCCGAACTCCGGCGTGTTCGTCTTCCCTAGAACGATGAAGCCGGCAGCGCGGATTCTGCGAACGAGCGCCGCGTCCTCGGTCGGCACGTGGTCGGCGAAGGCCCGGCAGGAATAGGTCGTGCGGATGCCGGCGGTGTCGGCGAGATCCTTGATCGGCAGTGGCACTCCCGAAAAAGGTCCCGGTCGTGGGTCGCGCGCCTCGTCCAGCGCCTCGTCGGCGCAAACCGTCACGTAGCTGTTCAGCACGGGATCGAGTCGCTCTATTCGCCGGAGGTACTCCTCCACGATCTCGACCGGCGAGATCGCCTTCTCGCGAATCAGGCGCGCCTGCTCGAGCGCTGACAGAAAAGCCGTTGACACGCGGGCACGAGGCTAACTCTTCGCCGGGCAGATCGCGGTGAGCAGGCGGCGCTGTTCCGCCGCCGGCTCGGCGCCTGAACCAGTCCCGATGCCTTCAACCGGTGGGCGGCGACGTCAGTCCGGAAGGAGTGGTACCGCAAGGCCGTGGTCGCGGCCGAGCAGTGCGGCCCGGGTTACGGCGGTCGGCCCGAAGCGATTGCGCACCTCGTCGAGCGCGGCGTCGAGGCTGCGGCGGTCGAGGCGTTCAAATGGCAGCGTGAGCTGGAGCGGAAGATCGTCGTCGAGGTTGGTCACGGCGACTCCGACGAGTGTGAGTCCCTGACGCTCGATCATCGGCATGGCGCTCGAGAGCAGGCCTCGTGCCGTCGCGAGGATCGTGTGCGTCTGGGCGGTGGCCTCAGGCAGCGTGTGCGATCGAGTTGCTCGGGAGAAGTCGTCGAAGCGCAGGCGGAGCACGACGGTGCGGCCGACCCGCCTTGCGGCCCGCATCCGGCGGGTGACGCGGTCGACCAGAGCAAGGAGTGCGGCGTCGACGGCGCCGGGCGACTTCGGCCTGCGGCCGAGCGCGCGCTGCGCGCCGATCGAACGTCGACGGCGCCGCGCCTCGACCCGCCGCGGATCGCGGTTGTGAGCGAGGGCATGAAGGTGCCGGCCCGAGGCACGTCCGAGGATGGAGACCAGTGCCGCCTCGGCGAGCTCGGCGACCTCCCCGACGTTGTTGATGCCCCGGTCGTGGAGCTTGCTTGCGGTCACGGTCCCAACTCCCCAGAGTCGTTCGACGGGGAGCACGTGGAGAAAGGCAAGCTCCCGATCCGGCGGCACGACGAGCAGGCCGTCGGGCTTGGCCACGCCACTCGCCACCTTGGCAAGGAACTTCGTCCTGGCCACTCCGACCGTGATCGGCAGACCGACCCGCTCGCGGACCTCGTGCCGTAGCCGCACGGCGATCTCGGTAGGAGTGCCCGAGAGTCGTCTCAGCCCGCGCACGTCGAGGAAGGCTTCGTCGATCGACAGCCCTTCGACTAGCGGCGTCGTGTCGTCGAACACTCTGTACACCGCCTTGCTCGCCTCCGCGTAGGCCGACATGCGGGGTTCGACCACAATCGCCTGCGGACACAGGCGGCGGGCGTGCGCGCAACCCATCGCCGTGCGCACGCCGTGGGCCTTGGCCTCGTAGCTGGCTGCGAGCACGACGCCCGCGCCGACGATCACCGGGCGCCCGCGCAGGCGAGAATCATCTCGCTGCTCGACCGACGCGTAGAACGCGTCGACGTCGGCATGCAGGATCGTCGCTTCGCTCACTACGAACATATGTTCGCATCTTGGGTACCCCAGCGCCACGGCAAGGGCCGATGAGTTCTCGCCGGTGAGGTGGTCTACCGGGTACAGACACACCGAGACGACGGCGACTAACAGAGAGGACGAGGCAAATGAACGAGATCACTCCATGCCTGTGGTTCGACACCGAAGGGGAAGAGGCGGCGAAGCTGTACACGTCCGTGTTCCCGAATTCGAAGATCTTGGACGTTGCCCGCTACGGCGAAGCCGGACCCCGCCCCGCGGGAACGGTGATGACCGTGAGCTTCGAACTGGACGGGCAGAAGTTCGTCGCCCTGAACGGCGGGCCCGAATTTACTTTTAGCGAGGCGATCTCGTTCCAGGTGAGCTGCAAGACCCAGGACGAGGTCGACGCGTTCTGGAGCAAGCTGTCCGAGGGTGGGGAGGAGGGCCCGTGCGGCTGGCTGAAGGACAGGTTCGGCCTTTCGTGGCAGATCGTTCCTACTGCCCTGCCGAAATTGTTGGGCGATCCGGACCGGGAGAAGTCGCAGCGTGTCATGGCAGCGATGCTGAAGATGAAGAAGATCGAGATCGACGTTCTCGAGCGAGCCGCGGCGGAGGCGTAGACGGCCGGTTAGTCCCCTGTCAGCTCGTTCTCCTCGAGCCACGCCTTCGCGACGCGCTTCTGCGCCCGGGTCAGCCATGCCTCGGCCACCGTGTCCTGCAACTCGTCTCGATCGAGGCGGGCCAGATCCGGAATGCGGAGGAGCACGGCGGAGTAGCCGTCGAAATGCGGTGTCGTGAAGAAAACTCCGCGCTCGTCGGCCAGCATGAGCTCCTTCACGCCCAGATCGGCGACGCGGAACATCAGCACATCGTCGAGCCGTTCGCCGGTTTCCGGATCGATCGCATCTCGACGGCGGCCGCGATGGAAACAGAAGACCTTGCTGTGCACGAGGTAGGCCGGCCGGCCGTCGTCGGACAGCTCCTTCGTCGTCAGCGGCATCGCGAGGGCGAGCTCGTCGAGGTCGGCCATCGTCGCCACGACTCTAGTTTCCCACGCGTGCGCAGCCCTATCGCGGCGGGGAGGTCACCACGAACGCCTGCTCAATCGAGGCTGACGCGTCAGCCAGAGCGCGGACGTCAAGCGCTGTCGCGCGGTCGCGGATCAGCTGCTTGAACGTCTGCTCCGTCTCGTCGTCTTGGCCCGTGTGAAGCGTGCCGACGAGGCGGCCGGCATCGAGGTAGAAAACGACGGCGTGCCCGTCGTCGAACGAGCCGCGGGCCACGCGGTCGTCGTGTCTCGAGGTGTCACCGAATACCTTCAGGGTCAGGCCGAACGACTCGGTGAAGAATGTGGACACAGTGTCGTAGCCGCCAGGCGCTTCGGCGAGGATCCGGCCGACCTCGCTGCCTTGGTAGTTGGCATTCGACCAGTGCTCGATGCGGCGCGAGCGTCCGAACAGGGGGTCGACGAAGTGGGCGACGTCGCCCACGGCATAGACACCGGGAGCGTTCGTCTCGAAGCGTTCGTTCACGACGACGCCGTTGTCGATGGCGATGCCGCTGCCTTGGAGAAACCCCACCGCCGGCTCCACGCCGATACCCACGACGGCGAGGCCGACGCCAAGCGGCTCGCCCGAGTGCAGCTCGACGGTGTCCAGCCGGGACCGGCCCCGGAAAGCGCGCACCTCGTCCCCGCGGACGACGTCGACGCCCCGATCACGATAGAGGCTGACCAGGTGGTCGGAGATCTCCGGCGAGGACAGCTGTGAGAACACGTCGGCATCGCGGCAGACCAGGGTGACGTCGAGCCCGCGCTCCGTCAGCGACGCGGCGACCTCCATGCCGATGAAGCCGCCGCCGACGACGACTGCGTCGCGCACCTCCTGCGCCGCTTCGCGAATCACGGTCGAGTCGCCAAGGGAGCGCAGCGTGAAGACGCCGCGGAGGGCGGTTCCCTCGACGTCGAGCCGGCGCGGCAGCGCGCCGGTGGCCAGCAGCAGCTTCCTGTAGCGCAACCTGCTGTCGTCAGTAGTGATTGCGCGGTCGCCCGGGGCGACGCCGAGTACTTCGGTCTCGAGCAGGAGCTCGACGTCGTTCTCGTCGTAGAACTCGTGCGGTTCTACCATCGTCTCGTCCCGCTCGGTTTCGCCGCGAAGGTAATGCTTCGAGAGCGGTGGGCGGTGATACGGGATCGCGGAATCGCTGGAGATCAGCGCGACGCTCCCGTCGCCGCCGGCATCGCGGTAGGTCCTGATGGCTCGCGCAGAGGCGAGGCCACCGCCGACGATGATCAGCTCGAAATCCCTCACGACCGTTGTGTCCACGTCTTGGTTTGTGTCGAGCGCTCAGCGGTCCTTACGGGCCGGAGCCGTCCTGGAGCTGTGGTCCGCCATCATCGCCACGGGCCAGTTTCCCACCCGAGAGCTAATTCGGCCCGTGAGATCAATCCACGAGCGAGCCACAAGTGAGGTTGGCGATCGCGCCGGTCATCGCGCCGGCGCGATCCGAGGCCACGAAGGCTGCAAAGTCCGCGACTTCGGCGAGTGTCGGGAGGCGGCCCAGCAACGTGGCGGTGCGCGCCCATTTGGACAGCATGTCCTCGACTGTCGTGCCGGCCCGTTCGGCGAAGCCGCTGAAGACTTCGCGTGTGTGCGATGTCGCCACCGCTTCGGGAATCGCATGTGGGCGAAGACAGATGACGCGGATGCCATTGGGGCCGAGCTCGCCGGCCAGGATGCGCGAGAAGGTCTCGATTGCCCCGCAGGTCACGCCGTAGCCCAGGAATCCCTGGCCCGCCATGCGCGATCCGGGTGTCGACAGCGTGAGGATCACGCCAGAGCCGTGCGTCACCATGTGCCGCGCGGCAGCTTTCGCCGTGAGGAAGTTCGTTCGCGTATACGCCGTGATGGGATGCGCGTAGTCCATCGTGTGGCGGCGTCGAGTCGCTCGGGGCGGACGGCGTAGCGCACTTCGCGCCCTCGCCGCCGCCCCTCGACAAGACCCGCACGGTCGAGGACCGCGAGGTGCTTGGCGACTGCTTGACGCGTGACGGGCAACTCGCGGCGAGCGTGGTGGCTGTCGCTTCGCCGTGGGCGAGTAGGACGTCGAGGAGCCGTCGACGCGTGGGATCGGCGACCGCCGCCCAAAGCTCGTCGACCTCGTCGGCGCGACGGCTCACCGCCGAGCCGACTCCCGGACCTGCTTCGACGCATAGGGGACGTCGGTCAGGCAACATGGGTGGCGGCGTGAAAGAGGTCCTTCCGGATATCGAGCGCTGGCGCGCCCGCGGCGAGCGATTCGCCGTGGCGACCGTGATCGCCACGAGGCGCTCCGCGCCGCGTCCGGTCGGGGCCAAGTTCGCGGTTTCCGAAACCGGCGAGATGGCCGGGTCGGTTTCGGGTGGGTGCGTCGAGAGCGACGTCTACGAACATGCTTGCGAGGTGCTCGAGGGAGCACGGCCCCAGTTCCTCACGTACGGGATTTCGGACGAGCTCGCGTTGTCGGTCGGCCTGCCCTGCGGCGGCGAGATCGACGTCTTCGTCGAGAACGCGCCCGACGAGCTGGTCGAGCGGTTGCTGCAAATCATCGAGACCGAAGAGCCGGCGATCCTCTTCACCGTCGTCGAGGGGGAGCCGCTGGGTGCCGAGCTACTGGTGACCGAAGCGGGGGACCGGTTCGGCGACGGGCCGGAGGAGCTGGCCGGTCGCGTCGACGAGCTGCTGCGGAGAGGACGCAACACGCTGCTCGAGCTGGACGACAACCGGAAGGTGTTCGCGGAGGTCTACGGGCGTGCGCCCCGGCTGCTCGTGATCGGCGCGGTCGACACGGCGGAGGCGCTTTGCGCCGCCGCCAAGCAGCTCGGCTGGTGGACGATCGTCGCCGACGCGCGCGGCAAGTTTGCCACCAAGGAGCGGATCCCGAGCGCGGACGAGCTGCTCGTTTCTTGGCCCCAGGAGGCGATCGAGCAGGTGCAGCCGGACTATCAGACCGCCGTCGTGGTCCTGACGCACGACGACAAGTTCGACGTGCCCGCGATCCAGGGTGCACTTGGCACCGAGGCGTTCTACATCGGAGCCCTCGGATCGCGGCGAAACCAGGAGCGCCGGCGCGAGCGCCTGCTCGAGGCCGGCGTCGAAGAGGAGCAGTTCGAGCGCGTCTCCGGTCCCACCGGCCTGGACATCGGTGCAGACACCCCCGCCGAGACGGCTCTCTCGATCCTCGGTGAGATCCTCGCCACGAGGGCGGGGCGCGACGGCGGCTTCCTCCGCAACTCGAAGACGCGCATCCACGTCGAGGCTCCCTCCCGAGCCGAAGCCGTCAAGCCGGCGGTTTGAAGACTCGCGCCGCCCTCTTCCTCGGCGCGGGCCGACCCCTCGAGGTCCGCGAGATCGAGCTCGAGGAACCGCAGGCCGACGAGGTCGTGGTTCGAATGGCGGCGGTGGGCATCTGCGGCACTGACCTACACGACGTGAAGGGCGAGTGGACGCGGCCTAGGCCGATGGTGCTGGGGCACGAGGGAACAGGCGTTGTCGAGGAGGTGGGGAGGAGTGTCTCGTCGTTGCGTCGGGGTGATCGAGTGGTGCTGTCGTGGGCGCCGTCATGCGGCGAGTGCTCCGACTGCCGGCGCGGGCGGCCGGCGGTCTGCGTCCCTCTCCACCGTGCGATCGGCGCCGGCACTCTCGTGGACGGCCGCACCGGAATGTCGCTCGAGGGGGAAACTGTGTACCGCGGCACCGCGACCGGCGCGCTTGCCGAGCGGGTCGTCGTCGCGCAGAAGGTCGCGCTGCCGCTCGGCGACGACATCCCGCTCGAGGAAGCTGCGCTCCTGGGCTGCGCGGCGTTGACCGGCGTCGGTGCGGTGTTGTTCGCGGCGCGGGTCGAGCCGGAGGCGACGATCGTCGTCGTCGGCGCCGGTGGGGTCGGCCAGTTCGTCCTCCAGGGCGCTCGGCTGGCGGGCGCCCAAACCGTCGTCGTCGTCGATCCGGTGGAGGGCCGGCGCGAACAGGCGCTCCGCCTCGGAGCCACGGCCGCGGTCGCACCCGAGGCTCTGAAGGGGACGATGCGCGATCTGCTTCCTGAGGGTGCGGACTATGCCTTCGACGCCGTCGGCGCACCGGAGACAACGGTGCTTGCATTGCGCTGGACTCGGAGCGGCGGCTCCTGCGTCGTCGTCGGCCTCCCAGCCGCAGGTGCACGCCTCGACCTCGATCCCGGAGAGTTCAACCGTCGTGAGAAATGGCTTACCGGGACCATGTACGGGTCCGAGGATCCTGGCGTTGCCCTCCCGATCCTGCTCGAGCACGTGCGTGCCGGCAGGCTCCACCTGCGTCCCTTGCTCGGTCCGACCTTCCCGCTCGACCGCGTGAACGACGCGATCGAGGCGAGCCTCGCCGGATCGGCTGGCCGCGTGATCGTCCAGCCGTGATCGAGCCGGGGCGCTACGCGCCGACCAGCTGGGCTGCCGTCTCGGCGAGGAGCGGAACGCCGGTCTCGAACCGGCTCGCGTGGGCATCGTCAGCCGTCAGTTCGCCGCGCACGTACCGCCCGTAGATCGCCTCGCAGAAGACGGCCGCCTTCCAGAGCGCGAGCGCCTCGAACCACGCCAGCGGCTCGACGTCGCGGCCGCTTCGACTCGCGTACCGCTCGACCAGCTCCCTGCGCGACGGGAAGCCGTCCATTGCCGTGACCGGGGACGTCCCGAGCGGATTCTCGCGTCCTCCGGGCTCGCTGTAGGTCGCGACGAGATAGCCGACGTCGGCCCGCGGGTCGCCGATCGCGCCCATCTCCCAATCGAGTACCGCCGCGACGCGGTCCGGCTCCTCGCGCGCCACGATCATGTTTCCGAGGCGGTAGTCGCCGTGGACGACGGCCGCTGGGAGCTGCTCGGGCACGTTCGCGGCGAGCCAGAGCCCGACGTCCACAACGGTCGACAGGTCGCGCGTCTGGTTCACCTCCCACAGCTGCGAGAACCGCCGTACCTGGCGCTCGTTGTAGTTACCAGGTCTGAGAAACGCGGCCAACGCCGGCACCTCGACGTCCGCAGCATGAATCTCGACCAGCGCGTCCACGAGGTCGTTCGCCAGGCGGCGCCGCGCCTCGGGATCGCTGTCGAGCGGAGGTGGAAGGTCGGTCGTGACCACGTGTCCGTCGATGTAGTCCATGACGTAGAACGGGACGCCGAGCAGCGACTCGTCCTCGCAGACGGCACGGATGCTCGGGACGCGGATCCCGAGCGGTGTGAGCGCGAGTTGGAGTCGTGACTCGCGCACGACGTCGTGGGCCGTGGGTGGCAGGGGCGGCCGCGGCGGGCGCCGCAGCACATACCGCTCGCCGTCCTCCCGCTCGAGCAGGAAGGAGAAGTTCGAGCCGCCGCCCTCACCGATTCGGTGGGCCCTCAGCGCGCCTGATCCCAGTCCGTGCTCGTCGAGAAACGAGCGGACAGGTTCCAGGATCAGCAGGGGCGAATGCGCGGCGTCGTGCGCATCGGTTAGCCGCTCGACGATGTCCACGCGCGGATCGTGCACCTAGTCGGGCGCGAACGCGGCGATCACTGCCGACAGCTCGTTCGGCGGGCAGGACAGCGCGAGGACGGCGGTCGTGATCCCGGACCGCGCAAACTCGTCGAGGCGCTCGCGCTGCGCCTCCACAGGGCCGAGCAGAAAGATCTCGCGGACGAGTGACTCCGGGGCGACCTCGACTGCGCGCTTGCGATCGCCCGCAGTCCACGCCTCGAGGACAGGATCGATCTCGTCGGTGAAGCCGAGCCAGCGGAAGAACTCGGCGTAGACGGGCACCGTCGCGTACGCGACGAAGATCCTCTTCGCGGTGGCGAGCGCGTCGTTCTCCGGGCCTTGAATCGAGAAGAACCGGCATGCGAGCTCTTTCTCAGGCATGGCAAATGCGTCGACGACCTGCGCTGCGCGGCTCAGTGGGAGGAAGTTCGCGAACGCGCCGTCGGCGATCCGCGCGGCCAGGCCCAGCATCCGGTCGCGCAGCGCAGCCAGGACGATCGGCACGGGCTCGTCCGGTGGTGAAGCGAGCTTGAAGCCGCCGGCGCCGCGTTCGCCGCCGAGGACCGTGCGCAGGTATCCCACGGTCTCTTCCACCTTCGCGAGCGGGCGGCGGAACGGGATGCCGTTCCACTGCTCAACGATGACGTTCGAAGAAGCGCCGAGACCGAGCACGAAGCGGCCGTTGCTGACGTTCGCGACAGCTGCAGCACTCTGCGCGAGCAGTGCTGGGCCGCGCGTGTAGACGTTGACGATGCCCGTCGCGAGCCGCAACCGCGTGCTGTGCTCGGCTGCGACGACGAGCGGTGTGAAGCCGTCGAACTCCGTCGACTCGGCCGACCACACGCTGTCGTAGCCCTCGTCGTCGATCCGGCGCACCAACGGCCCGAGCTCGCGCAGCGGGACGCCGGAGAAAGGGATGGTCATCGCGAGGCGGATGCGGCAGTATCTCTCGATGTTCCCGCGTAGTGCACTTGTGACCGGAGGTGCCTCCGGAATCGGCGCCGCGCTGGTCGATCTTCTTCGTAATGAGGGTGCCGAAGTGCAGGTGCTTGATCTCGCCGACGGGTTCGACGTCTCGGATCCACGCGCCTGGGAGAGCGTCGGTGCAGTGGAGCTCGCGTGTCTGAACGCGGGCGTCATCACCGGCGAGCACGACGTCAGCCGGCTGTCCGACGACGCGTACCGCCGCATCCTCGGGGCGAACCTCGACGGCGTCGTCTTCGGCGTCCGGCGGCTGGCCGGCGTCATGGAGCGAGGCAGCTCGATCGTCGTGACCGCGTCGCTTGCGGGATTGATTCCGGAGGCCCGCGATCCGATCTACACGTTGACCAAGCACGCCGTGATCGGCTTTGTCAGGAGCGTCGCACCGCAGCTCGAAGAGCGGGGGATACGCATCAACGCGGTCGCGCCCGGTTTCGTCGAGACGCCGCTGATCGACTCCGCGCCTTTTGCCGACGCGGGCTTCCCGCTGCTGCACCCGGAGGACGTCGCGCAAGCCACGCTCGCCGCTGCGCGAAGTAGCGAGACCGGTCAGGTCTGGGTCGTGCAACCCGGCCGCGAGCCGCTCCGGTTCCGCTTCCCGAACGTGCCTGGCCCGCGCGACCCGTCGGGCGCTAGCGTCGGCGTCCCGCCGACCCTCTAGCTGAAACTCCAGCCCTCGCCCGACGCGAATGCCTTCAGGATTCGCCGGCTGACGACCATCCGGTGGACCTCGTCGGGCCCGTCGTAGATATGCGCGCCGCGCGCTTGCGAGTACATGTGCGCGAGTGGTGACCGGTCGGTCAGTCCTAGCGCGCCGTGGACCTGGATCGCCCGGTCGATGACACGGGAGAGGACATCAGCCGCATAGAACTTGATCAGCGAGATCTCGACCCGTGCATCCTGTTCTTCGTCGATCTTGTGGGCGGCGTCGAGTGTCAGCAGCCGGCAGGCCTGGATCTCCGCTGCAGAGTCGGCGATCCAGTTCTGCACGGTTTGCTTCTCGGCCAGGGGGCCGCCGAACGCTTCCCGCTCGAGCGCGCGTGTGCACATCAGCTCGAAAGCCCGCTGCATCTGTCCGAGCCAGCGCATCACGTGGTGGATCCGTCCCGGGCCGAGTCGTTTCTGCGCGATCAGAAAACCGGCACCTCGCTCGCCGAGGAGGTTCTCGGCAGGCACGCGCACGTCGCCGTAGGTCACCTCGCAGTGCGTCGTCCAGCCGCGGCCGCGGTGCCCGAGCGTCGGCACCGGCTCGATGTGGACTCCCGGCGCGTCGGTGGGGACGACGATCTGGCTCGTGCGCCGTCGCGGCTCGGCGTCAGGCTCGGTGACGGCCATCACGATCCCGAAGGCCGCGCCTTCTGCCCCGGAGGAGAACCACTTGCGGCCGTTGATCACCCATTCGTCGCCGTCGAGCACCGCCGTTGTCCGCAGATCGGTGGGATCGGCCCCGGAGACGTCGGGTTCGGTCATCGAGAAGAACGACCGGACGTCACCTGCGACGAGCGGCTTGAGCCAGCGCTCCTGCTGCTCCTCGGTGCCGAACAGGTGGAGGATCTCGCCGTTGCCCGCATCGGGCGCCTGGCAGTTGAAGACGTACTGCGCCCACATCACGCGCCCGATCTCTTCGTTCAGGTGCGCGTAAGCGAGGAAGCCACGCCCGGTTCCTCCCGCTTCCGGTGGAAGGTGCGGCGCCCAGAGCCCTTCTGCCTTCGCACGTGCGCGGAGTTCCACGATCAGCGCCTGCGCTGCATCGTCCTCCCGTCCGAGCGCCGCCTCGTTCGGATACACATGCTCTTCCATGAAGGCGCGGTACTCGGCGCGCAGTTCCGCGAATTCGGCGGGAGCGGTGAGATCGGCGATCGCGATGGAGCGAGGATCGCACAGAATGCCCGCCGTGTCCCGGCCGCGGGAGTCCCAGCGATCTGCGAGTGCCAGCGATCTCCTTCGGACGTGGCAATGCCGGCCCCGTCTCGTGCCTGGCACCTGACATGGCCCGCGGCGACACGTCTTGCGGTCTGACCCGGACATGTCCCACCGACATGTCCGTCACCCGGGTCACCTCTGGGATTTGCGGGCGCTTTGCACCGTTCGGACCAGTCTCGGGGTCTGACCCCTGCTTTTGGGACAGGGACTACGCGGGCGTGTCCGGACTGGGCGTCGACGCGGGATCACACAGAATGTCGGCGTGAACTGGGATGAGGCGATGCCACTGGCCGGCCTCCTCGGCATCGAAGTTGTCGCCGAGGCGCCGGACGAAGTGCGGGCGCGGCTCGCGTGGCGGGAAGAGCTGTGTACTGCGGGTGGCGTGCTGCACGGCGGTGCTCTGATGGCGCTCGCGGACTCTGCCGGCGGGGTGTGCGCCTACCTCAACCTTCCTGATGGGGCGGTCGGGACTGCGACCATCCAATCGAGCACGAACTTTCTCCGTCCCGTACGCGAGGGCTACGTCGAGGCAGTAAGCCGGCCGCTCAAGGTCGGCCGGACGGTCATCGTGGTCGAGACGGAGATCGTCGACGCCGGAGGGCACGCCGTGGCGCGCGTCGTGCAGTCGCAGGCGGTGCTCAGCTAGCTGGTGCGCTCGATGACCATGGCCATCCCCTGGCCGCCGCCGACGCACATCGTTTCGACTCCGATCGTCCTGTCGAGCGTCTTCAGGTCGTTGAGAAGCGTATTCATGATCCGAGCGCCGGTCATTCCGTATGGGTGGCCGAGCGCGATCGCACCGCCGTGCGGGTTCAGCTTGTCGCTGAAAGGATCGACTCCGAGCTCGCGGCAGACCGGAAGCACCTGAGCCGCGAACGCTTCGTTCAACTCGACCACGTCGACCTCGTCGATCGTCATCCCGGCCTGCTTGAGCGCCATGCGCACCGCCTCGATCGGGCCGACGCCCATGATCTCCGGCGCCACGCCCGCCACGGATGACGCGATGATCCGCGCGAGCGGCGTGATCCCGAGCTCGCGCGCGCGCGTGTCACTCATGACGACGATCGCGGCCGCGCCGTCGTTCAGCGGGCAGGAGTTGCCTGCCGTCACCTTTCCGCCCGGCTTGAACGCCGGCTCGAGCTGCGAGAGCTTCTCGAGCGTGGAGTCAGGTCTTGGCCCGTCGTCTCTCGCGACGCCGTCCCACGGCGTGATCTCCCGCTCGAAGAACCCGGATTCCTGCGCGGCGACGGCACGTTCCTGCGACTGCTGAGCGAAGCGGTCCATGTCCTCGCGGGACACACTCCAGCGCTCGGCGACGTTCTCCGCCGTGAGGCCCATCGGGATGTAGACGTTCGCGATCGGCGCGTCGTCACCGAACAGCTTCGGGTGCAGCTCCTCGGCGTCCTTTGGGTAGCCGTCGACCTGCGTGATCGACTCGACGCCCGCGGCGACGTACGCGGCGCCCTCGCCCGCACGAATCGCATGGAAGGCCATGCGGATCGTCTGCAGGCTCGAGGCGCAAAACCGGTTCACGGTCGTACCGGGCACGGTCTCCGGGAGCTCGGCGAGCAGAGCTGCGCGCCGACCGAGGTTCATCCCCTGCTTCTCCTGTGGAAAGCCGCAGCCGACCATCACGTCGACGATCTCGGAGCGGTCGAGCTCGGGGACCTGGTTCAAGGCTCCGTCGATCGCGAACGCGGCGAGATCGTCGGGACGGGCGTCGACGAGCGAACCCTTGCGCGCGCGACCGATCGGCGTTCTGGTCGCCGCGACGATGACCGCCTCAGGCATCGGGTGCTCCCGCCGCCATGTAGACGACCTCGCCGACGAGTGCAGGCTTCTCCTTGCCCTCGATCTCGACCTGGACGCCGACGTGCCAGATCACGCTGGGCCCGCGCCGCTCGGCGCGCAGGAGCTTCCCGTGCAGGCGCACGCGCGACCCGGAGGGCACTGGGCTCGTGAACCGAATCTTCTCCGTCCCGTAGTTGACGCCCATGACGGCGTCGCTGACCGACACCACTTCGCTGAGCAGCATCGGCAGCATCGACAAGGTCAGGTACCCGTGGGCGACGGTGGTGCCGAATGGGCCGTTCGCGGCGGCTTCGGGATCGATGTGGATCCACTGGTGGTCGCCCGTCGCCTCGGCGAAGAGATTGATCTGTTCCTGCGTGATCTCGTGCCAGTCGCTCGTTCCAAGCTCGCGCTCACCCGACTGTTCGAGCTCCTCGATCGTCAGCGTGGTCGTCATCTCCTCATCACTCCCTCATCGATTGTCCGCCGGCCTGGTGCATCGAAGCGAGCATTCCCGGAGGCGCCGCCCCGTGTGGGAGGCGGTCACAAAGCTCCTGCAGCAGCGCGTCAGGGTCCCAACGCTCGTTGCTAGCGAACAATTCCCCGGCTTCCCAGCCGCTCAGCATGTTGACGACGCCGCCGTAGACGAAGAACACCTGACCGGTGATGTTCTGAGCCTCGTCCGCACACAGCGCGACGACGATCGGAGAGTTGTTCGCCGGCTCCGCGGGATCGAAGTCGCCCTCTGGCGCCGGGATCTCTCCGAACGCGGCCTCGGTCATGCGCGTGCGCGCATTCGGCGCGATCGCGTTCACGGTCACTCCGTAGCGCTGGAGCTCCTGTGCGGCGATCAGCGTGAAGCCGACGACCCCGGCTTTCGCTGAGCCGTAGTTCACCTGGCCGACGTTGCCGAAGACGCCCGAGGGGCTCGAGGTGTTGATCACACGTGCGGCGACCTGGTCGCCCGCCTTCGAGCGCTCGCGCCAGTGGGCCGCAGCATGCCGCGTTGGCGCGAAATGGCCCTTCAGATGCACTTCGATCACCGCATCCCACTCGTGCTCTTCCATGTTGACGAGCATGCGGTCACGCAGGATCCCGGCGTTGTTCACGAGGATGTCCAGGCGTCCGAATGCGGCGACGGCGCCGTCGATCAGACGCTTCGCGCCGGCGAAGTCGGCGACGTTCTCGCCGTCTGCAACCGCCTCGCCGCCGAGCGCTTCGATCTCGCGCACGACATCGTGCGCCGGGCCGGTGTCGGCGCCCTCGCCTGCCAGCGATGCGCCGACGTCGTTGACGACGATCTTTGCGCCCGCTTGTGCGAGCGCGAGGGCGTGCTCGCGACCGATACCGCGACCCGCGCCCGTTACGACCGCCACCTTTCCGTCAAGCTTGGGCATTCCGCCTCCTAGCTAAAAGCGCTCTCGCCCGTGAGCGCCCGTCCGATGATGAGCTTCTGGATCTGGCTCGTTCCTTCGTACAACGTCGTCACGCGCGCGTCACGGAGATACTTGCCGACCGGATATTCGTCCACGTAGCCGTAACCCCCGTGCACCTGAACAGCCGCGTTCGCAGCACGCACCGAGACCTCGCTAGCGTAGTACTTGGCGACGGAGGACTCGAGCGTGTGGCGCTCCCCCGAGTCGGCGAGGAGCGCCGCGCGCCAGGTGAGGAGCCGCGCCGCCTCGAGCTCGACCGCCATGTCCGCCAGCAGTTCTTGCACCAGCTGGAACGACGAGATCGTCTTGCCGAACTGACGCCGCTCGCCTGCGTACTTGACGCACGCGTCGAGACAGCCCTGCGCGATTCCGACACAGCCGGCGGCAAGTGAGATGCGGCCGTTGTCGAGCGCGGACATCGCCACTTTGAAGCCGTCGCCTTCCGCGCCGAGGCGGCTCGAGTCCGAGACCCGGACACCGTCGATAATCAGCTCGGCGGTGTCTTGCGCGCGAAGCCCGAGCTTGCCCTTGATCGGGGAGGCGGAGAATCCGGGTGTGCTCGTCGGCACCAGAAAGCACGTGAGGCCGCGGGCGCCTTCCCCGCCGCTGCGGGCGAACACGAGTGCGAGACCGGCCCAGCTGCCGAGCGTGATGAAGATCTTCGTACCGGAGAGCAACCAGTCGTCGCCGTCTCGCTCCGCGCGCGTCACGAGGTTTGCAGGGTCGGACCCCGAACCGGGCTCGGTGAGCGCATAGCAGCCGAGAGCTTCCCCGGACGCGAGCTGCGGCAGCCACTCGCGCTTCTGCTCCTCGGTTCCCCACTTTGCGATCGTTTTCCCGACGAGGCCGAGGTTGACCGAGACGATCCCGCGCACCGAGGAATCGGCGCGCCCGAGCTCTTCCATCAGGAGGGTGTACGAGACCGTGTCGAGGCCCATTCCGCCGTACTCCTCCGCAATCGTCGCGCCGAGGTAACCCGTCGCGGCGAGCTTTGGGACGAGTCCGCGGTCTAGCTCCTCGTCGCGGTCCCAGTCGCGGGCATGGGGGACGATCTCCCGTTCGCAGAACTCACGGGCGGAGGCCCGGATCAGCTCCTGCTCAGAGGTGAGAGAGAAGTCCATTCAGAGCGTGGGGCCGGCGTTCAGTTCGCCGGCCCCACGCGCGATCGTTCAGCGTCCCTTGAACAGGTTCCCGAACTCGGTCCAGTTCGGGTTCGTGAAGCGAATCAGCCTGATCTGAGAGATCGGGAAGCGGTCGCTCTTGCTGGTCTTCACCTTGATGCCCTTGAGCGTGTACGGGTTGACCCAGTTCATGTTCTGGGTCGCGCGCATGAGCGACGCGCGAGTCGGGTTCTTTCCCGCCGCGGTCAGAAGCCGTACGGTGTCGTACGCCTTCGCGAAGCCGTAGTAGTAGAACTGGTTGTTCGCGTCGGCGCCCTGTGGCCCGTACCTCGCGAGCAGTGTCCGGTACTGCTTGACGACAGCGTCGTTCGCGTACTTCGGATCGGTGACGCTCTTGAGGTAGCTGGTGCTGATCGCTCCGTTGACGAAGTCGGCGCCGGCGCGCTGAACCGCAGCGGCCATCACGTTGTCGATTGCCGAAACGGAGTTGATCACGATCGTGCTGGGCTTCCAGTTGAGCGCTTTCGCGGTCGCGATAGCGCGCACTGTCGGGGTCGGCGTGGTCAGGAGCACCCAGGTGTCCGCGCCCGATGCCTTCTGGCGTGCGAGCTGCGATGCGTAGCTCGCGTCCGAGAGCTCGTATGTCTGCTCTGAGACGATCAGGTTCTTCTTGGCTCCGAGCCCGATCTTCACGCCCCGTAGATAGTCCTTGCCGTAGTCGTCGTTCTGGAGGAACACGGCGATCTTGGCATTCGGAGCGTTCCTCGCGATCCAGTCTCCGTACGTGCGACCCTCCGCGATGTAGTCGGGCTGCCACCCGATCGTCCAGGGGAATTGCTTGTACTGCAGCCCCCAGAAGCTCGCGCCCGTCGAGACCAGGATGTGAGGCACCTTCCGCTGGTTGAGGAACGGCCGGACTGCCTGGTTGTCCTCGGTGCCGAGCGTCCCGACGACCGCGAACACCTTGTCCTCCAACACGAGCTTGTTGTGGAGCTGCACGGCGGTCGCGGGGTTGTAGGTGTCGTCGTAGTACTTCCAGACGATCTGCCGGCCGCCCACGCCACGCTTCCCGTCCTTGCCCTTCCGCGCGTTGATGTACTTGAAGTACGCCTCCATCCCCCTCGGGATCGGTGCGTAGAGCGACGCCACTCCGCTGAGCGGGAACGTGCCGCCGATGACGATCTGCCCCTTCGTCACGCCAGGCGTTGCCGATTCGACGTGCGTCATTGCGGACGCACTCAGGCTCGCTACGGCGGCAATCGACGCCAGCACCGCAAGCATCCAGAACCTTTTCAACATCTACTCCTCCTTAGCCAGGCGAGACGGCCCGCTGCCCCTTCTCGCAAGTGCAAGTCTGACCGGTCGCCCACCTCGCCGCAAGAGACTGGCCACTCCTCCAGGAGCGGCGAGCACGATCAGGATGAGCACCACCCCGAAGACGACGGACGGCGCCTGTTTTGAAAAGCTGAAGTCGAGTACGGGCGGGTTTTGCGCGTAGATGGGCAGGAACTCGAGCAGTAGGGCGCCAAAGATGACCCCCGACAGCGACCCGAGGCCGCCGACGACCGCGCTGGCGAGCAGGAGGATCGAGAGGCCGATCGGGAACGTATCCGGGTTGATGTACGAGACCTGGATCACGAAGAGCGCCCCCGCGACGCCGGCGAAAGCCGACGAAACCGCGAAGGCCAGCGTCTTGTACGCGGCGGGGCTGACGCCGGAGGAGACCGCCGCGACCTCCCCGTCGCGGATCGCCCGCCAGGCTCGTCCGACCCGGCCCCGCACGAGCAGCCATGCTACGACGAACAGGATCCCGGCTGTCGTCCAGGCCTCGTAGTAGAGCCAGTGCGGCGTCGAGATGTCCCACCCGAACGGTGTCGTCGGCAACGGCAGGGAGACCCCTCCGCCTCCACCGGTGACGGTCTCATAGTGCTTGGCGATCAAGGGCAGAGAGACGGCGACGGCAAACGTCGCCAGAGCCAGCGACACTCCCGCGAGTCGAAGCGCCGGCAGGCCGAAGAGGTAGCCGATCAGTCCGGTGATGAGGCCGGCGAGCGGGATCACGAAGATCGGGCGCATGCCGTGCTCGGGCAGCCACCCCGGCGGGTCGGTGCCGGCCAGACTGAGCCCATCGCGACCAAGGATCAGGATTGCAGCGGCATACGCCCCGATTCCCATGAAGGCGCCGTGGCCGAGCGAGATCTGCCCGTTGTACCCGGTCAGGATGTTCAGCCCGAGGAGCGCGACGAAATAGATCCCGACGTAGGTGAACTGTCCGAGTCGGAACTCCCCGGCCCATTGGGGGATGAGGACGATGAGCGCGACGGCCGCGGCGAGGACGGCAGCCTTCAGGCCGACCGGCACCCAGCGCATTAGACCCGCCTCACGATCACGCGGCCGAACAATCCGGCCGGGCGCACGAGGAGCACAATGAGCAGAATGGCGAGGGCGGTCGGGAGCTTCAGTTCCTCGCCAACCCCTCCGACGTAGCGCCCGAGCAGGTTCACCGCGACGCCGAGGATCAGCCCGCCGACGATGGCGCCCACCGGGCTGTCGATGCCGCCGAGCACTGCGGCTGCAAAGGCGTAGACGAGGATGACCAGCATCATGTTCGGATCGAGGAAGGCGGTCGGCGCCGCCATCAACCCGGCGATCGCGCCGAGCGCAGCCGCAAGACCCCACCCGAGCGCAAGCATCCAGCCGACGCGCACGCCCATGAGCCTGCTCGCGTCGGCGTTGACCGCGACGGAGCGCATGGCCAGGCCGAGCGTCGTGAAGCGGAAGAAGGCCCACAACACCAACACGGACACGAGACAGACGCAGAAAGTCCCGATGTCCTGGATCGAGATGAAGACGCCGGCGATGTCGACGGAGCGGTTAGGGAACGGACTGTCGACCGCCTTGACGTCTGCCCCCCAGATCCAGCCGGTAAGGCCGTTGATCACGATCAGCAAACCGATCGTCAAGATCACGATCACGATCTCCGGCCGGTGTTCCACCGGGCGAATGAGCGCGCGCTCCACGCCGACGCCACCCGCGAACGCGATCAAGAGGGTGAGGACGAACGCCAGCCAGTAGGTCAGGCCGTGGTTCATGAGCGTCCACGCGATGTAGGTCGTGAACGTCGCCATCTCGCCCTGCGCGAAGTTGACGACGTGGGTCGTGCGGTAGATGAGAACCAGGGCCAGTGCGAGGCTGGCGTAGATCGAGCCTGTGGCAAGGCCGCTCGTGATCTGCTGAAAGAACTCGGCCCAGGCGAAGGCCAGCATCAGTAGCCGAGGTACGACTTGCGGACGCCTTCGTGACGCCGCAGCTCGTCGCTTTCTCCCGAGATCGCAACCTTGCCGACCTCGAGCACGTATGCCCGCATCGCTGCTTCCAGGGCGATGCTCGCGTTCTGCTCGACGACGAGGACGGTCAGTCCGTCCTTGGCGTTCAGCTCGCTCACGATCCGGAAGAGCTCCCGGACGACCGTCGGAGCGAGCCCCAGCGAGGGCTCGTCGAGCATGAGTAGCCGCGGCCGCCCGACCAGCGCCCTCGCGAGTGCGAGCATCTGCTGCTCGCCGCCGCTGAGCGTCCCGGCCTGCTGGTTGCGCCGCCGCTCGATCCACGGGAAGTAGCTGAAGATGCGCGGCGCCTCGGCACTGAGCGTTCGCCGCTCGCCGCGTACGTACGCACCCATGCGCAGGTTCTCCCAGACGGAGAGCTCGGCGAAGAGGCCCCGGCCTTCGGGAACATGCGCGATTCCGTGCCGGACGATCGCGTCCGGCGCTCGGCGTCCGATCGGGCGACCGTCGAAGAGAATCTCTCCGCTTCTCCGGACCATGCCGGACACCGCGCGCAACGTCGTCGTCTTGCCTGCGCCGTTCGCGCCGAGCAGCGCGACGATCTCGCCTTCCTCGACCAAGAGCGTGACGCCGTGCAACGCCCGGATCTGCCCGTACCGCGCCTGAACGTCGCGCAGCTCAAGCAGTGGCATCGGTCGTTCCCAGATACGCCTCGATGACCGCGGGATTCGCCTGCACCTCGCCGGGTGTTCCCTCCGCGATCTTGCGGCCGAAGTCGAGCACGGTCACGTGTTCGCAGACGGACATGACGAGATGCATGTGGTGTTCGACGAGCAGGATCGTGAGCTCGAAGTTCTCGCGGATGCGCTGGATCAACGAGGACAGCTCGCCGACCTCCTCGTGACTCAGTCCCCCTGCCGGCTCGTCGAGAAGCAGCAGCCGCGGCTTCGAGACGAGCGCCCGGGCGATTGCGACGCGCTTCAGCGTGCTGAATGGCAGCCCGGCGGCGACGGTGTCGGCAGACGGCGACAGATCGAGGTACTCCAGAGTCTCCGACGCGCTTCGGTGCGCTTGGCGCTCGGAGAAGGGCCGAGTTCGCGAGTGAGCTCCAACGAGGACGTTCTCCAGCACGGTCATCCGGTCGAAGAGGACGACATTCTGGAACGTCCGAGTGATCCCGAGCCTGGCGATGCGGTGGGGTCGCGCCCGCAGCAGATCGCGTCCGTCGAAGAGGACTCGCCCCCCTTGCGCGCGATAGAGGCGTGTGACGACGTTGAACAAAGTCGTCTTGCCGGCCCCGTTCGGACCGATCAGGCCGCCGATCTGGTGTTCGCCGAGCTCGAGGGAGACAGCGTCGAGCGCGACGATGCCTCCGAAGCGCCGCGTGACGTCCTCGATCGCGAGAAGCGCCATAGGACGCGGGATCATAAGACCCTCCGCACGGCGAAATGATCCGCTCGGTGATTCTGTTCTAGATTCCGCATGTGAATCTCCGCGACACCCCTGACGAAGAGGCCTTCCGGGCACAGGTCCGGGCATGGCTCTCGGAGAACCTCCCGGAAGAGGGGGGCCGCGAGTGGAGCCGAAAGATGTTCGATGCGGGCTACGCCGGTTTGACCTGGCCCGAAGAGTACGGCGGCCAAGGCGCGCCCTACAGCCACCAGGCGATCGCGCTCGAAGAGTTCGCGCGCGCGGAAGCCCCGAACCACATGAACGTGATCGCACTCGGGATGGCCGGGCCGACGATCATGGCGCACGGCACCGAGGAGCAGAAGCGCCGCTACCTCCCGAAGATGCTGTCCGCAGAGGAGATCTGGTGCCAGGGGTTCTCCGAGCCGGGCGCCGGCTCGGATCTGTCGGCAGTGCGCACGCGCATCGAGCCGACGGACGACCACTTCCTGCTCAACGGACAGAAGGTGTGGTCGTCGCTCGCACACCACGCGGACTTCTGCATCCTCGTCGGCCGCAGCGACCCGGAATCGCAGCGCCACGCCGGTCTGACGTACGTGATTGTCGACATGCGTACGTCCGGGGTCGAGGTCCGGCCGCTCCGCCAGATCACGGGTGAGGCCGAGTTCAACGAGATCTTCTTCACCGACGTCGAGGTCCCGCGCGAGAACCTGCTCGGCGAAATCGGCGGCGGCTGGCAGGTCGCGATGACGACGTTGCTGCACGAGCGCGGCACCCTCGGCTTTGCCCTCACGGGAACGCTCGAGGCGCAGGTGAACAAGCTGATCGCGCTGACGAAGGAGCGGGCTGCCGACGATCCGATCATCCGAGACCGTGTTGCGCAGGAGTGGATCGAGCTGCAGGCATTGAAGCTGACGAATTACCGCTCACTGACGTCGTTGATCCAGACAGGCATCCCTGGACCGGAGGGGTCCGGCTCGAAGCTGCACTGGTCCGAGCAAAACCAGCGTCTGACGAAGCTCGCAATGGAGATCCTCGGCGGCGAGGACGACGGTTACTGGGGCTACCAGCAGCTCCGCAGCCGCGGGAACACGATCGAGGCGGGCACGAGCGAGATCCTGCGCAACATCATTGCCGAGCGCGTGCTCGGCCTCCCGAGGTCACGCTGATGCAGTTCGCCTTCACCGAAGAACAAGACCTGCTGCGGCGCGAAGCCCGTGAAGTGCTCGCGAACGGTGGTTGGGGAAGGGAGGAGCTCGACGAGCTCGCGTTTCTCGATCGTGCGGTGCTGTTCGAAGAGGCAGGACGCGCGAATCGCGGCGAGGAGTTCTTCGATTCGGCGGCTCCCGAGAACGAGCAGCTCGCCGCGCTGGCCCTCGAGGCAGCCGGAATCGCCCGGCGCGCACTCGAGCTCGGCGTCGAGCACGCAAAGACGCGCGAACAGTTCGGCCGGCCGATCGGCGTCTACCAGGCCGTGTCACATCCACTCGCCGACACGTACGTCGACACGGAGCTCGCACGCTCGATCGCCTACTGGGCGGCGTGGTGCGTTGCAGAGGACGACGAGCAGGCGCCGATTGCGGCAGCGGCGGCGAAGAGCTATGCCGGAGAGATCGCGGTTGCCGCCTGCGAGCGCGCGATTCAGGTGCTGGGCGGCACCGGCTTCACGTGGGAACACGTGCTTCATCGCTACTACAAGCGGGCGCTCTGGATCCAAGCCCACGGCGGCTATCCGCGTGAGCTACGCGCGAAGGTTGCAGCCTGGCTCCTCGACTGATG